>ERZ773090.605-NODE-605-length-16770-cov-9.21986_pt1 | contig 16770 bp, 12 predicted proteins | sample MGYA00580579_ERZ773090 | MGnify/ENA primary metagenome ERZ773090 (study PRJEB29015, sample SAMEA2738014) | human oral metagenome | biome: human oral; feature: human-associated habitat; material: dental | place: China | collected 2132 ... | reverse complement strand
TAAATCTTGAAATTAGAAAAAAAGAGATTGATAGTTGGAGAAATATAAAAGAACCTATTGAAAATTTAAAGACTTTTAAAACAGTAAAAATATTTTTAGGTACTGTACCAAAGAAAAGTTTTGAAACTCTGAAAGATAGCCTAAGAAATTTTAACAAGGCATATATTGAAGAAATTTCACAGGATTCAACTATGGTAAATTTAATGGTTTTAGGTTCAAAATTGGAAGAAAAAGAATTGAAAAATCAATTGAAAACTCATAGTTTTACAGAACTTAATTTCGATTTTAAAGGTACTTTTGAAGGAGAGTTTGAAAGAATAAAACTTAGAGAAGAAGAAATCAAAAAAGCCAATAATAAATTAAAGAGTACAGCAGAAAGAATTTTGAAAGTTATTTCAAAATTGAAAGTTCAAGATAATTATTTGGATAATGTATTATTGAGAGAAAATATAGTTTCTAATTTTAAAAAAACTGATACTGTGGACATTATAGAAGGGTATATTCCAGCAGATATGGAATATGAATTTAAAAAGCTTATTACAAGGATTTCAAGTAGAAATAGCTATTTAGAAATTTCAGATGTGGATAAGGATAATCCAGAAGTACCAATTTTATTAAAAAATTCAGGATTAACAGGTTTATTTGCTCCTATAACTCAAATGTACGCATTACCTAGATATAATGAAATTGATCCAACACCAATATTATCAATATTTTACTGGGTATTTTTTGGAATGATGGTAGCAGATTTTGCTTATGGTTTAATATTATGTCTAGTATCAGGTATTGCATTGATGGTAGGAAATTTCAGTGAATCAACTAGAAAATTTTTAAAGTTTTTCTTTGCATTAAGTTTTTCAACTATGATATGGGGATTACTCTATGGTAGTGCTTTTGGTGATTTAATAAAATTACCAACACAAGTTTTAGATTCCTCAAAAGACTTTATGTCTATTTTAATATTATCAGTGATATTTGGAGCAGTTCATTTGGTGATAGGTTTAGCTATCAAAGCATATGTACTTACAAAGAATGGACATTTTATGGATGCCATATATGATGTTTTTTTATGGTATTTAACTTTGGCAAGTTTAATAATGCTTATTCTTGCAGGAAAATTTGGGTTTAGTGAATTTACAAAAAAAATTCTTATAGTATGTGCTGTTGTAGGAATGTTAGGAATTGTTGCTTTTGGAGCTAGAGATGCTGAAACTTTAATGGGAAGAATAGGAGGAGGAATTTATTCATTATATGGAGTTACATCATATATAGGGGATTTTGTTTCCTATTTAAGGCTTATGGCATTGGGTTTAGCAGGAGGATTTATAGCAGGGGCTATAAATATTATTGTGAGGATGCTTGTAAGTGGAGGGATACTTGGAATTATACTTGGAATAGTGATATTTGCATTTGGACAGGTATTTAATATATTTTTAAGTGTTTTATCTGCTTATGTGCACACTTCAAGACTTATGTATGTGGAATTTTTCTCAAAATTTTATGAAGGTGGAGGAAAAGCATTTAAAAAATTTAGGATATAGCTAAAATTAATTGGCTACTTGCTAGCCATTAGTGTTTCAAGAGCTTCAAAATGCTCTTTCAACATTAATGGACGTCGCAGTAGCCTATCAAGTAAAAGTTTTTTACAACTTAATTTTTTAAATAGCAAAGATAATAGATAAGGTAGAGAAAGGGGTAGTAAAATGGAAAATATAATGACAATATTTTGGCAAAATGGTGGAGTAGTATTTGGAGTATTAGGAGCTGTTATTGCAGTTTTATTATCTGGTATTGGTTCTGCAAAAGGAGTTGGAATTGCTGGGCAAGCAGCAGCAGGTTTAATTATAGATGAGCCAGAAAAATTTGGTAAAGCTATGGTACTTCAACTTTTACCAGGAACACAAGGACTTTATGGTTTTGTAATTGGACTTCTTATTATGTTTAGACTTACATCTCAAATGACAATGCCTGAAGGTTTATATTTACTAATGGCTGGACTTCCTGTTGGTCTTGTTGGTTTAAAATCAGCTCTATATCAAGGGCAAGTTGCAGTAGCAGGTATTAATATATTGGCTAAAAATGAAGCTCATCAAACAAAAGGAATAGTTCTTGCAGTAATGGTTGAAACTTATGCAGTACTAGCATTTGTTATGTCTTTACTATTACTAAATCAAGTACAATTTTAAAAAGGATGTGATAAAATGTCCAATTTAGATAATCTTGTTGCAGAGATTTTGCAACAGGCACAAAAAGAAGCAAATAGAATATTAACAAAAACAAAGGCTGAAAATCTTGAATTTATTGAAAATGAAAATAAAAAAATTCAAAGAGAAGTTGACATTATAGAACAAAAATCAAAAGAGGAAGCTATATCTCTAAAAGAAAGGATTTTATCTAATGCCAATTTAAAATCAAGAGATATGATACTTCAAGCAAAAGAAGAATTGGTTGATAAGGTATTAGAAAAAGCCTTAGAAAGACTTAAAAATATAGATAAAGATAGTTATTTAGATTTTATCAAGAATGCTTTAAAAAGTTTAAATGTGTCTAAAAATGCAGAGATAATATTGGCTAAAAAAATAAAAGATACACTTGGAGATGAAATATTTGGTTATAAGGTTTCAGATGATGTTGTTGAGTCAGGTTGTAGTATAAAAGATGGTAATCTTATATATAACAATGAGTTTTCAAATCTTTTAGAATTTAATAAGGAAGATTTAGAAAAAGAAATTTTAAAGAAAATTTTTGGATAGGAGGCTTTTATGGATAGAGAATTATTTATTCAGCCAAGTGTTAGAATAAGAAATTTTGAAAAAAAACTCTTAACAAAAAGTCAATTTGAAAGATTATATGAAGCAGATAATTTACAAGATTCAATAAGACACTTAAATGAAACTGTGTATTCAGAAGATTTAGCAAAAATAGATAGAGAAGAAAATTTTGAACTAGCTCTTTCAAATTCTTTAAACAAAACTTACAATGAAATTTTATCTATTAGTCCAATTAAAGAGCTTGTAGATGTTTTGACTTATAAGTTTGCCTTTCATAATATGAAGGTTATAGTTAAAGAAAAAATTTTACAAGAAGATTTTGAACATATTTATTCAAAAGTTCATTATGAAGATTTAGATAATCTAAAAAAACAGTTTGAAACAGAAAAAGGTGAAAAAGGAACTTGGTATGAAGATACTATTATTCAAGCATATAAGATTTTTGAAAAAACAAAAGACCCAGAAAAAATAGAGGTTTTTATAGATAAAAGATATTTTGAAAAAGTCTTAGAAATTTCTAAAAAGTTTGGACTTGATTTAATAGAAGAATATTTTAAAACTATGATAGATTTTATAAATATTAGAACTTTTATTCGTTGTAAAAGACAAGAACAAGATATAAGTGTTTTAAAAGAAGCATTGATTCAAGATGGATATATAGACATAGATGATATTTCAAGTTATTTTTATAAAGAAATAGAAGATTTGGTAAATACTCATAAAAATTCTAAAATAGGAAAGAGTTTATTTTTAGGATTAAAAGGGTACAATGAAACTGGAAGATTATTGTTATTTGAAAAATATATGGAAAATTATTTAACTAATCTTTTAAAAGAGAGAGTAAAAAGAATGCCTTATGGACCAGAGATTATTTTTGCTTATGTGCATGCAAAAGAAATTGAGATTAAAAATTTAAGAATAGCTTTGGTTGGTAGAGCTAATGGACTTTCACCAGATTTCATAAAAGAAAGGTTGCGTGAAACTTATGTATAAGATAGCTGTAATAGGAGATAAAGATTCTGTCTTAGCTTTTAAAATTCTTGGTGTAGACGTTTTTATAACATTAGATGCACAAGAGGCAAGAAAAACTATTGATAGAATAGCAAAAGAAAATTATGGAATTATCTTTGTTACAGAGCAACTTGCAAAAGATATTCCAGAAACCATAAAAAGATATAACAGTGAGATTATTCCTGCTGTTATACTGATACCAAGCAATAAAGGAAGTTTAAATATAGGTTTGACAAATATAGATAAGAATGTAGAAAAGGCTATTGGTTCAAAAATAATGTAGAAAGTGAGGGCTTAACATTGAAAGAAGGTAGAATTATTAAAGTTTCAGGTCCCTTAGTAGTAGCTGAGGGTATGGAAGAAGCTAATGTATATGATGTTGTAGAAGTTTCAGAGAATAAGCTCATTGGTGAAATCATAGAAATGAGAGGAGACAAAGCCTCTATACAAGTATATGAAGAAACAACAGGGATAGGACCAGGAGATGTGGTTGTTACAACTGGAAGTCCACTTTCCATTGAGCTTGGACCTGGTATGTTAGAACAGATGTTTGATGGTATACAAAGACCTCTTTTAAAAATTCAAGAAGAAGTTGGAGATTTTTTATTAAAAGGTGTCAGTGTGCCAGCACTTGATAGAGAAAAGAAATGGCAATTTACTCCAACTATGCAAGTTGGAGATGAAGTAGAGCCTGGAAAGGTTATAGGAACTGTACAAGAAACAGAAATTGTTTTACATAAGATAATGGTTCCTAATGGAGTTTATGGAAAAATAATAGATATTAAAGAAGGAGAATTTACAGTAGAAAAAACTATCTGCTCAATAGAAACAGAAAATAGTGTAAGAGAATTAAATATGATACAAAAATGGCCTGTCAGAAAAGGTAGACCGTATTTGAGAAAACTTAATCCTGTAAAGCCTTTAATAACAGGACAAAGAATTATAGATACTTTCTTTGCTGTTACTAAGGGAGGAACTGCTGCAATTCCTGGACCATTTGGTTCTGGTAAAACTGTAATACAACACCAACTTGCTAAATGGGCAGATGCAGAAGTAGTTATTTATGTTGGTTGTGGAGAACGTGGAAATGAAATGACAGATGTACTTATGGAATTTCCAGAAATTATAGATCCTAAAACAGGACAATCTTTAATGAAAAGAACAGTTCTTATAGCTAATACTTCTAATATGCCAGTTGCTGCTCGTGAGGCATCAATTTATACTGGTATAACTATTGCAGAATATTTTAGGGATATGGGATATTCAGTGGCACTTATGGCAGATTCAACAAGCCGTTGGGCAGAAGCACTTCGTGAAATGTCAGGTCGTTTGGAAGAAATGCCAGGTGATGAAGGGTATCCAGCATATCTATCAAGTAGAATTGCAGAATTTTATGAAAGAGCAGGACTTGTTGAATGTTTGGGTAATGGGGAAGAAGGAGCATTAACTGTAATTGGAGCAGTATCTCCTCCTGGTGGAGATATTTCAGAGCCAGTTTCACAATCAACATTGAGAATTGCAAAAGTGTTCTGGGGGCTTGATTATTCTCTATCTTATAGAAGACACTTCCCAGCTATAAACTGGTTAAATTCCTATTCACTTTATCAAGCAAAGATGGATAAATATAAGGAAGAAGAAGTTGATAAAGATTTTCCAAAGTTTAGAATAGAAGCTATGGCACTTTTACAAGAAGAAGCTAAATTACAAGAAATTGTAAGACTTGTTGGTAGAGATTCACTTTCTGAATTTGATCAATTAAAATTAGAAATTACAAAATCTCTTCGTGAAGACTTTTTACAACAAAATGCCTTTCATGAAGTAGATACTTATTGTTCTTTACCAAAACAATTTAAAATGTTGAAATTAATTTTATCATTCTATGGTGAAGCTCAAAAAGGGATAAAAGAAGGAGTTTATTTAGATGAAATCTTAGCTCTTCCAGCTCGTGAAAAAATCACAAGAGCAAAAAATATAAGTGAAAAAGAGCTAGATAGTTTTGATAAAATAGAAGAAGAAATAAAAGAGGCAGTATCAAAATTAATAGCAGAAGGAGGTAAACCTAATGCTTAAAGAATATAAATCAGTACAAGAAGTAGTAGGACCTTTGATGATAGTTGAAGGGGTAGAAGGAATTAAATATGAAGAGCTTGTAGAAATTCAAACTCAAACAGGAGAAAAAAGGCGTGGGCGTGTTCTTGAAATAGATGGTGATAGAGCAATGATACAACTTTTTGAAGGCTCTGCTGGAATAAATCTTAAAGATACAACAGTTAGATTTTTAGGGAAACCACTTGAATTAGGAGTTTCAGAAGATATGATAGGTCGTATTTTTGATGGATTAGGAAATCCTATTGATAAAGGACCAAAAATTATTCCCGAAAAAAGAGTGGATATAAATGGTTCACCAATAAACCCTGTTTCAAGAGATTATCCATCAGAGTTTATCCAAACAGGAATTTCAACTATTGATGGACTTAATACCTTAGTTAGAGGACAAAAATTACCAATTTTCTCTGGTTCTGGACTTCCTCATAATAATGTTGCTGCACAGATAGCAAGACAAGCAAAAGTTCTTGGAGATGATGCAAAATTTGCTGTTGTATTTGCTGCAATGGGAATTACTTTTGAAGAAGCACAATTTTTTATAGACGATTTCACTAAAACAGGAGCTATTGATAGAGCAGTTCTATTTATAAATCTTGCCAATGACCCTGCTATTGAAAGAATTTCAACTCCAAGAATGGCACTTACTTGTGCAGAATACCTTGCTTTTGAAAAGGGAATGCATGTTTTGGTTATCTTAACAGATTTGACTAACTATGCAGAAGCACTTCGTGAAGTTTCAGCAGCTAGAAAAGAAGTTCCAGGAAGAAGAGGATATCCAGGATATCTATATACTGACCTTTCACAAATTTATGAAAGAGCAGGAAAAATAAAAGGAAAACCTGGTTCAATTACTCAAATTCCAATTTTAACTATGCCAGAAGATGATATAACTCACCCAATTCCTGACCTTACAGGATATATTACAGAAGGACAAATAATTCTTTCAAGAGAATTGTATAAAAGTGGTATACAACCACCTATCTTTGTAATTCCATCTCTATCAAGATTGAAAGATAAAGGGATAGGGAAAGGAAAAACAAGAGAAGACCATGCAGATACAATGAACCAAATTTATGCTGGTTACGCCTCTGGAAGAGAAGCAAGAGAACTTGCAGTAATTCTTGGAGATTCAGCCTTATCTGATGCAGATAAAGCTTTTGCAAAGTTTGCAGAAGATTTTGATAAAGAATATGTAAATCAAGGTTATGAAACAAATAGAAGTATAGAAGAAACACTTGATTTAGGTTGGAAACTTTTAAAAGTTATTCCTCGTATTGAATTGAAGAGAATAAGAGTTGAATACTTAGATAAATATTTAGCAGATAAAGACTAGGAGGGATGTTATGGCTAAGCTAAAAGTAAATTCTACTAGAATGGCTCTTTCTGAATTGAAAAAAAGACTTGTAACAGCTAAAAGAGGACATAAACTTTTAAAAGATAAGCAAGATGAATTGATGAGACAATTTATAAATCTTATTAAAGAAAATAAAAAACTTCGTGTAGAAGTTGAAAAAGAGCTTTCAGACTCTTTTAAATCTTTTCTTCTTGCTAGTGCTACAATGAGTCCATTATTTTTGGAAAGTGCTATATCATTTCCCAAAACAAAGATAGCAGTGGAAATGAATTTAAAAAATATAATGAGTGTAAATGTTCCTGAAATGAAGTTTGTTAAAGATGAAATGGAAGGAAGTATTTTTCCTTATGGTTTTGTTCAAACCTCAGCAGAATTAGATGACACTGTTATAAAATTACAGAAAGTCCTAGATAATCTTCTATCTCTTGCAGAAATAGAAAAATCTTGTCAGCTTATGGCAGATGAAATTGAAAAGACAAGAAGAAGAGTTAATGCTCTTGAATATAGTACAATTCCTAATCTTGAAGAGACAGTGAAAGATATTAGAATGAAACTAGATGAAAATGAAAGAGCAACTATAACAAGACTTATGAAAGTAAAACAAATGTTACAAAAGGATGCTTAAAAAGATTTATTATTTTTTGTAACAAATGTTACAGAGATTTTAGAAAGACTGTTATATACTTCAATTATAATAAATTTAATTTACCCCTCTCCAGCTGATTGAAAAGATTTTTTAAATCTTCAATCAGCTTTTTTATAAGATAAGGGTATATAAAAGAAGATTCGTTGAAAAATTAATCTTCTTTTATAGTTATCACTTCATAAGTGTTTTCATTAATTGGATGGCTAAAATCTTCAATAAAGTTTATATCTTTTAGTTTTTTAAGTAAATTTGAATTAAAGTCATTTATAGGAATTTGTAAAGTTAGATTTCTTTTTGTGATATCTTTATATTCTTCTAAATTTATTAATTCAAGATACTTATAAAAATCACCAATATTATTTATATCTTTTCTTTTATCTAATATATTTATGAGAATTTCTAGTTTTTCATCAATATCAATTTCTTTATCTATAAGGAAATTTTTTATTAATTTAAAATCAGAAATTTCTAAGTTATTATAAAAATCATCAATATTTTCTTTTGTTAATTTATAGATTTTTTCCTTTATCGAACTATTAAAATTACTGAAATTTTCTATAAGTTCAACAATATTATAACAATTATTATTTAAAATAAAATCAATTACAATATCAGAATAATTTTTATTATAAATATCTATTTTATCTTCACTAAATTTTAATAATTTTAGTTTATTTTCATTTTTTATTGACTTATCAGATAAAATAGTTAATAATTCTCTTTGAGAAAATAAACTATTATTATCTTCTATTATTTGAATATAATCATCAATATTTAACTTGATAAAATAATCTAAACTGTTCTCATAATATTCCCTGAAAAGTTCTAAATTTTTTATTAGCATTTTTATAATTTTAGATTTTACCAAAAGAGTTATTTTATCTTCTGGAATGTCTTCTGGAAATTCTGTTTCATCATTGCCTTCAAAAGATTTCAGAATGTCAACATATTTTTGATTATTTATTTCATAACATTTTAGAAAATCTATAAAAAATTTCTCTTTAATTTCTTCATCATGAAAATTAAAGTCTTTAAATGAAATATTTTTATCATCATTTTGGTTAATAAACTTTATTAAAATTTCATCAAGTTCAAATTCTTTGAAATATGTAATAATATTTTCAGCAGAGTATTCAATCTTGTTATTAGAAAAAAAGATATTCCAAAGTTCTTTATCATTAATATTAGAAATACTAGTTATATTCTTTATCAAGAATTCAATGTATTTTTGTTTATTTTCTTTTTTAATATCTTCAAAATTTAAAAATTCAATGATATATTTTTCATCATCATCAATTTTGTCATCACAATTTTCTAAAATTATTTCTGCATATTCATTTATATTTTTTTCTAAATATTCTAATAAATATTTATTATTTTCAAATCCATTATTAATAAGTGTATAATTTCTGCTTTTTAATTCTGTATTTACTGCATCATTTAATTCATTTAGTTTTTCATTAGTTACTCTGTTTTGTTTATCTTTTAAGAGTAGTAAATTCTCTTCAAATTTACTTAGTTTTTGAGTATCCTTGTATAAAATATTTTTATAGAGGATTTCTTTTATCATTAAATTAATATTAGTAAAGTTAAGAATATATTTGTTTTTTTGGCAAATAGCTTCAAATATTGCTAAACCAAGTCCTTTTTTACTAAAAGCATCAAAAGGACTTGAATACTCTAACTCATTAAATTTAATGTCTAAACTTTCAAGATTATCAAAAAATCTTAAGTAATTTCCAGCTTCTTCTAGTATTTTAATATTTTTAGTGTAAGCTCTAAAATCAAAAAAGTCTTTTTTATTCTCTATGTATTCTATAATATTATTATTTTTCTTAATTTTCTCTAAATCATCTTTTTCTGAAAATTGTAAAATATCTATTACATAAATATATAAATAATTTTCTAATAAAAATTTCTCTTTCATAGCATCTGAAAAAAAAGTTTCCCAGTAATTATAGAGAAGATTAATAAAATTTTTTCTAGGAATTTCATCTAAATTTAGATAAGAATTAATAAAATCAAAGTTTCTCTTATCTTTTAATTGAGTAAAAATCTTTTCTTTTTTTATATTATAAGCACTACCCTTTAATTTCAATAAATAACTTAATAAATCAAAATTTAAAATATTAAAATTTTCAAAATAAGGAACACTTATCCTATCAATTATTAATCTAGGATTTATCAATTTATAGTTATGATCAAGACTTTCTTCATTTAAAACTGTCTTTATAAAATTCGCATCAGACTTACCATAAAAATAGGACATATAAAGAGGATACTCTTCATCTAAGTGACCTTTTTTAATTAAAAATTTTAATAACTTAAAATAAGGATTTCCTTTAATATCTTCAAATTCATCAATTTCTCCTAATTCATTTTTAGAGGCTATATTAGAAATAATATCATCTTTTTCTTCGTTTATTATTTTACTTAGTTCCAAGTTATGCAATTCTTTCTTTTCTTTTATTAGTTTTTCAATTTCAAATTGAGATAAAGGCATTTTTTCCTCTTCTTTAGCTTTTAAAATTTCCTTTCTTTTATGATATTCATTATTTAACCAAAATATAGCTTTTTTATAATTTTCATCATTTTCATAAAAAACATATTTTTCTGAATTAAATTTTATATTGTTATAGTGTTGATTAAGTATTTCCAATTCTTCAATATTTTTTAAAGGTTCATTTAAAATTGCAATTTGAAAATTAATTTCTTTTATTCTTTCTTCAATAAACTTTTCTTTTTGAGAAAAGATATTATATACAAATCCCTGATTTAATTGTAAATCTGAAAAATCTTTTGGAAATAAATTTTTATATACAATCATGGAAAGAATTTTATTAGAATTAATTTTTGTACTTGTTTCTTCATTTTTATTAAGTTCATTATAATAAATTAAAAATTCATTATAAATATTTTTTAAAATTCTCATATCATCAATATATAATGATAGACTATATAAAAAATTATCATCAAAATTATATTGATTAATATCTTGAAATAGTTCTGTAAACTTGTCATAAGAATTTGAAGCATCTACCACAGGAATTATAGGTATAATAAAATCAAAAAATTTAGTTCTATCCTTTGAAATAAAAATATCATCTCTCAATAAATAGAAAAATTTTAAGGTTTTATTTTCTTCTTTTAATTTATTATTTACTAATTTATTAACTTCTCTTAATCTCTCAAAAATTTCACTTACTTCATATCTATCTATATCTTCAAAAACTATTGCTTCTACACCTGAATTTTCAAAAAGATAAATAACTTCATTTAAATATTTATCAAAATAAGAATCATTAGTATCTTCAGATATCTCAATCTCATTTCCTTGAATATTTATTTTTTTAAAAAAATTTTTAGTTTTTTGAAATTTCAATAAGTTATAAATAAATATTCCTAATAAATAGAATAAAATAAAAAGACATATTAATCTTAAATAAGGCCAAAGTATTAGTTTAATAAAGAAATCAAAAAATTGTAATTTTGGTAAAGTTGAAATAAAGCTATTCCATTTATCAAAATATGTAGTATAAAGTAAAGATACAATAAACAATAAAATTTGTATTGTAATAACCCTTAATTCTTTTTCTGTAAATTTTATTTTAGTTTTAAAATGTGTCTGTGGAATTTTCTCATATGAAATTTGGTGTATCAATTGATTTAAAATTTTAACTTCTAAAATAGGAACTAAACTTTTATCTTTTGAACTATTTTCTTCTTTAATTGAACTATTATTTCTTTTGGCTTCAGCTGGTTGTGTCTTACTATCTTTATTATCATCATCACTTTTAGCTGAATATATTTTATTTTTATTAGTATTTTCAGTAGTATTAAAATGTGTTAAAGAAATGTTTAAAAATTTTTTTTCAGGATGATTTTTCTTATAACTTTCTAATAGACTACTTTTTCCAGAACCATAGCTACCAGAAATCGCAATATTGAATATTTTATTGTTTTCTAAACTAAAATTTATAGCTTTTTCATAAATATCTAATTCAATATCATCAGTTGGTGTTAAATCATAAAAAGTAATATTTTTATTTTCTTTCATAGTTCTCTCCCCAAAATATGAATTTAATATTAACTTTATTTTATCATAAAATAAAAAATTGTTAATTTCTTTTTATATTAAGTGATAAAAATAATTTTTCTTATATGAATAAGAAGCTCTAAAAAACTAAGTCAGTTTTAGGTTCATATATTTAGAAAAATTTTACTTTTTCATTTACTTGTAGTATAAATAATGGTATACTATATATAAGTAAATGGAGGTGAAATCGCATGGAAAAAGCATATAAGTTTAGATTTTATCCAACTAAAACTCAAATAAAAAAATTAAATAGTACTTTTGGTTGTGTAAGATATGTCTATAATCATTTTTTAGATTTAAAACAAAAGTTATATAATATAGAGAAAAAATCAATGTCATATAATATATGTAGTAAAGAATTAACAGTTTTAAAGAAAGATAAAGAATGGTTAAAAGATGTAGATAAATTTTCTTTACAAAATTCTTTAAAAGATTTAGATGTAGCCTATAAGAACTTTTTTAGTGGAAAGGGTTATCCAAAGTTTAAATCTAAGAAGGATAATAGAAAATCATACAGAACTAATTATACTAATAATAATATAGAGTTTTTAGATAAATGGATAAAAGTACCTAAGTTAGGAAAACTAAAAATAAGAGATAAGATGAAACCACAAGGAAGAATAATAAGTGCAACAATAACACAAGTACCTAGTGGAAAATATTATATATCTTTATGTTGTACAGATGTAGAAGTAAAGAAATTAGAAAGTATAAATAGAAATGTTGGAATAGATTTAGGTATAAAGGACTTTGCGATTACCAGTGATGAAGCCATAATAGAAAATCCAAAATATTTACAAAAATCTTTGAATAAACTAGCGATATTACAAAGAAAACTATCACGAAAATCAAAGGGTAGTTCAAATAGAAATAAAGCTAGGATAAAAGTAGCAAGATTATTTGAAAAGATATCAAATCAAAGAGAAGATTTTCTGCAAAAATTATCAACAATGCTAATAAAAGAATATGATATTATCTGTATGGAAGATTTACAAGTAAAAAATATGGTAAGAAATCATAAATTAGCAAGAAATATTGTAGATGTATCATGGAATGAATTTAATAGAATACTAAGTTATAAAGCAAAATGGTATGGAAGAACGATAGTAAGAGTGGATAAATTTTTTGCAAGTAGTCAAATATGTAATTGTTGTGGATACAGAAATGAAGAAGTAAAAGATTTAAGTATAAGAGAATGGACTTGTCCAGTATGTGGAGTTGTACATAATAGAGATATAAATGCAGCCAAAAACATATTAAAGGAAGGACTAAGGATATTAGGAATAAGTGCTTAAATAAAAATATATGAACCATAGGAACTATGGGGATAGCTTGGTAAATTTAGTTGGCTAACAAAAGCAACTACTACCCAAGAACCTAAGACATAAGACAAATATCTTTAACCTATCAAAAAAGATGAATGTCGTGTCTTAGGAAGTTCAGTTACCCCTCTCCAGCTGATTGAAAAGATTTTTTAAATCTTCAATCAGCTTTTTTGTTTGTTAATAAAATATAAATAATGTTATAATAGTAACAAGAGATAAATTTTGAGGAGGAAATTTTATGGATAAAAAAGTACAAGTTTTAGATTTTGTTAAAATTAATCCTGCTGGAAATATTACAATACTTATAGATAATTTTGATATTTATAATAAAAATATCCCTAAAATATCAGAAAAAATTATGAAAGAAACTAATCTCTATGCAGAACAAGTGGGTTTTATTAAAGATAATCATCTTCAAATGATGGGGGGAGAATTTTGTGGAAATGCAAGTAGATCCTTTGCAAGTCTTTTAGCTTTTAGAGATAAAGATTTTTCTAAACAAAAAAATTATAGTATAACTTGCTCAGGGGAAAGTTCAGTTTTAGATGTAGATGTAAGAGAAGATGAAGCTAAAAATAAGTTTTTAGCTAAAATTAAAATGCCTAAATTTATAAGTCTTGAAGAAATTAAAATAGATGGATATAAATTAGGATTGGTTAGATTTTCTGGGATAAATCATTTTATTTTTAATATTAAGGAAAATAAAGAGGCTAGTTTTGAAAATATAATAGATTTGGTAAAAAAATATTTATCCAATGAAGATTATTCAGCTTTTGGAATAATGTTCTTTGATAGAGATAATTTATCTATGAAACCTTATGTCTATGTAAAAGAAGTTGGAAGTGGAGTATACGAAAATAGTTGTGCTTCCGGAACAACAGCATTGGGATATTATTTAAAGAAGTATAAAAATTTAGATAGAGCTAAAATAATTCAACCTAATGGTTGGCTAGAATATATTATTGAAAATGATGAAATTTATATAGATGGACCTGTTGAAATTATTGCTGAGGGTAAAGTATATATTAAATAATAAATTAAAGTTCTAAATATGAAAATAAGAGAGTTACATTCCAGATTTTAGGATAAAAATTAAATAGAATGAGCCGAGCAAATCTCAGCATGTTTGAAGCTGACTTGTCAGCAAGTTGGCTGAATTTGCAGCGAATTCTTAATTTTTATCCGTTAAAAAATCTGGCTAGTAACGAACTATTTTCATATTAGATATTTAAAGAGAGGTAAAAAAATGTTTCTTATGATAGATAACTATGATTCATTTGTATATAATCTTGTGAGTTATTTTTTAGAAGAAAATATAGAAATGGAAATTATTCGTAATGATTTAGTTGATTTAAAGTATATTGAAGATTTAATAGAAAAAGGTAAATTAGAAGGAATAATAATTTCCCCAGGACCAAAAAGTCCAAAAGATTGTGGACTTTGTAATGAAATAGTCAAACAATTTTATAAGAAAGTAGCAGTATTTGGAGTATGTTTAGGACATCAAATAATAGGGCATGTCTTTGGTGCAGAAGTTAAAAAAGGAAAAATTCCTGTTCATGGAAAAGTCCATAAGATAAAAAATAGTGGAAAAAATATTTTTAAAAATCTTCCAAAAGAATTTAATGTAACAAGGTATCATTCTTTGGTTGTAAAAAAAGAAAAACTACTTAATGATTTTAATATAGAAGCAGAAACAGATGATGGTGTACTTATGGCACTTTCACATAAGATTTATCCTTTATATAGTGTACAATTTCATCCAGAGGCAGTTTTAACTGAATATGGGCATGAGATGATTAGAAATTTTTTAGATTTAGCTAAGGAATGGAGAAATAAAAATGCAAATAGAAGTTAAAAAACTTGAAAAATATATTGATATTTATGATATTTTTAGAGTATTGATGAGTCAAGATAATTTTAAAGATAATAAGATTTCATTTTTAGACTCTTCACTAAAAAATAAATATGGAAAATACTCAATAATTGGGGTAAATTCTTATTTAGAATTGAAAGAAAAAAATAATAAATTCTATATAAATGACAAATTAAGTGATGAAAATTTTGAAGAATATTTAGATAGATTTTTAAAGGAAAATAAACAAGAAAATAAATATAATTTACCTTTAATTTCAGGAGGAATAGCATATTTTTCTTATGATTATGGAAGAAAATTTGAAAATATAAAGACAAGACATAAGAAAGATGTGGATATACCAGAAGCAATTATCAGATTTTACAGAACTTATATAATTGAAGATATTGAAAAACAAGAAATATATATAAGTTACCAAGATAAAAAAGATTATGATAATTTAATAAATATTTTGAAAAACACAAAAATAGAAGAAGAAAATTTAATAAAAAATAATAATCTTACAAACTTTAAATCTAATTTTGAAAAAGATGAGTATTTAAAGGCTATTCAAAAGACTATTGACTATATCATTGAGGGAGATATCTATATAATGAACCTAACTCAAAGACTTATGATAGAAAATAAAAAAACTCCTTTACAAGTATTTTCATATTTAAGAAAATTTAATCCAGCACCTTTTGGAGCATATTTAGATTTTGATAATTTTGAAGTTGTAAGTGCCTCACCTGAAAGATTTATTAAAATGAAAGATAGACTTATAGAAACAAGACCTATTAAGGGAACAAGAAAAAGAGGAGCGACAGTAGAAGAAGATTTAGCTTTAAAGAATGAGTTAGCAAACTCTGAAAAAGATAAAAGTGAGCTTTTAATGATAGTTGACTTAGAAAGAAATGACTTAAATCGTATTTGTGAGTTAAAGTCAGTAGTTGTGGATGAACTTTTTGAAGTGGAAACTTATTCAACAGTTTTTCATTTAGTTTCAACAATAAGAGGGAAATTAAAAGAAGAATATAGTTTTGTAGATTTGATAAAAGCTACTTTCCCAGGAGGTTCTATCACAGGAGCACCTAAGATAAGAGCAATGGAAATAATAGATGAATTAGAAAATTCAAGGAGAGATTTATACACAGGTTCAATAGGTTATATCTCATTTAATGGAGATTGCGATTTGAATATTGTTATAAGAACTGCTATTCATAAAGATGGTAAGTATTATCTTGGTGTAGGTGGAGGAATTACCTGTGAGTCCGAGTTAGAGTTTGAATATGAAGAAACTTTACAAAAGGCAAAAGCTATTTTGGAGGCTATATGTTAATAGAATTAGATGAGGGATATAGCTTTGGTTTAGGACTGTTTGAAACTATTTTACTTTATAAAGGAAAGCCTGTTTTTTTAAATGAACATTTAGCAAGGATTAATAAGTCTATTGTAGATTTAGGGTTAAATATAGATAAGTTAGAAAGAGATGAAGTGTTTCAATACCTAAATAATAATAAAAATACTCTTGAATATGAAGTTTTAAAAATGGTTTTATCAGAAAAAAATAGATTATTCTTAAAAAGAGAATATACTTACACAGAAA
>ERZ773090.604-NODE-604-length-16792-cov-4.78664_pt1 | contig 16792 bp, 24 predicted proteins | sample MGYA00580579_ERZ773090 | MGnify/ENA primary metagenome ERZ773090 (study PRJEB29015, sample SAMEA2738014) | human oral metagenome | biome: human oral; feature: human-associated habitat; material: dental | place: China | collected 2132 ... | reverse complement strand
TTTGTGATTTTTTTTTATACCCCCCCGGGGTATCCCCCAATGATCTGCATCACATCTCCTGTCACACTATTGACACGCCCGCCGCCACATGCTACCGCCCGTTCAATCATGTGACCGTCATCACTCATCGTTTCTTGTATTTGGGATTGTGTTGTGGGGGGGAGGGGTGTGTAGAGTTGTTGTCATCAGCGATCGGGCATGTGCCCTACTGAGAGGAGAGGAAGCAATGGATATCAATCGCATAGTTCGCGAAGCCACAATGAATGTATTCGCGAATCTTATCGATGAGGGTTATTCACCGAGATTGGAATTCGAGGACAATTCCCTAAAACTTTGGACGGAGGATTCTTCGGTTGAAACCGTAGTGATTATTAACCGAAAGCGTACTGCATTTGGTGAGCATGTTTTTTCTTTGCAGGCTATTCCTGGCGAAGGAGAGACATATGTAGCCGAGATGGTGGCCGATGAAATTACGCGCATTCTTAAGGGTAGCGATGAGTAAGCGTTATAAACTATTGGTCATTTTGATCGAGACTATTAAGCGTCTGTCTATTCCTTACCGTATTATTGGGAGCAGTGAGCCTCAAGACAGGAATAGTGTGGTTGTGCTCGGCAATCATCCTAGAAGTATTTTCCTTACCGTTACTAATGATGGAATTGAAGTAACAGAATCTTTCCTATCAATGTATGAGGAAATGCTGCGAGCAGACATAATAGCCTCCGTGGTTATGGCGGCAGCAAGCGTCAGGATTAGTGATAATGACTGATAAGGATTACCTTTGCTATCTATTTTATGTGTCCATTAACTTCCTACGAATGATTCACGAAAGGTACGAACACCCCTTCAACGTTATTAGGAGACTTGTGTCTGTGAGTGAGTAATGTTTAGATCGCGCAATGAGGAATTCGTAGTTTTAGATGACGGAAAGGAATTATTCAAGTCATGGTCATTCGCTGCGACACTGAGGTACCTGGAACTGATCAATTGCGATCACAGGGTGGAGAGGGTGATGAAAGCGGTGGACGAAGCATATGCGCAATTCCGGTCTCCCTTGGAAAAACTGGAACTGAATATCGATATAAGGGAGAAGTGATTACCGTCTATATCGGAAACAAGATCGTCTATTGTGGTGACTGCGTGAATGACGCGGTAGAGAGAATTTGCGAGCCGGGAGGGATTGACTGTGAATTGTGGCTTGTCTGAGAGGGAAATTCGGGCGCACCAAGGCCCACTCTGGTCTGGTAATTTGATTATTGAAAAAGTCGAGGGACTTTGGGTGCCCGGAGGGTGTCCTACGCGGGTGACAGACCGTGCCAAGTTCGCTAGTGTCTACGGCATGACGGCACGGAGGCTGGTGGAGGCGTTCGGGCACATTGAGGATCATCCTAGGAAGAGGTCATGGCTCAACCTTTGACTGAGGTGCCTAAGACGGGGTTGTCTTATTGGCTTGCGTACGATGAGTCGCTTAGTCCCCATAAGTTCCGGGTGATTAAATACCAATATATATCAGAGACGACCTATATGACTGAGTACGGTACCGTCACGCTCCGTAAGGAGAATTGCTATAGAACCGCGATAATTAAGCCTAAGGGCAGAAAGGCGTCCACCGTTATATACGGTGGAGATGAGGAAGTAACCGAGCAGGACCTACTTTCTCTCCTAATCTACTGGACCGTAAAACCTCTGTTCCTAGCGGTCCCAGTACCAGAAACCAATCAGGAACAGGCACAACAGGAACTACTCTTCTAGGAGGACCAAATGAGCACCGATATCACTACTACTTCTCCCCTTTCCGGCCTTGCAGCCCAGAACGGCATTTTCACCACCGTCAAGGGGGATGACTTCGAGACCAAGACAAAGATCTTCAACGCGGTAAATAATGCAGAGAATATCTCTGACCTTGGCGGAAAGCCTTTCGAGATTACTGACATGGTGATCGAGTCCGCTGAGTTCGTGAATGAAAAGACTGGCGAGGCTGACCAGGCTGTGCGAACTATTTTCATCACGCCCGACGGTAAGGCCTATCAGGCATTCTCTGGCCCCGTCTTCAACGCGGCCAAGCGCATCCTGACGCTCCTGGGCGACCCGTCTGAGTGGCCTGCTCCGCTGCGTGTGAGGGTCACTGAGGAGGGGAAGGGGCTCAACCGGTACTACAAGTTGACCCTGGTCTGAGAGGCTCTGAGAGGCTCTGAGAGGCCCTGAGACGCGTTCACACGAGTCCTCCCCGCCCTCCTGCTGGGAGGGCGGGGAGGTTTTATCATGCGATACAGTAAAGAGGAATTAATTTCGCTGCGTAAGGCTGCGATCAAGTCTGAGTCACTGGTGACTCGTAAGATCAAGCGTATGGCTAAAGGTGATAATGGAATCGATATCACGGGCATGGAATACGATCCTCGTGTGGGTAAGGACGCCATTTTTCATATGTCCGGTGACCGCCTCAAGAAACTGCTCGAAAAACAGTCCTATTTCCGTAAGGCGCATGTCGGCTATTACAGGGGCGCTCGCGGAACAATCGTGACTCGACAGGCGTATAAGAACTACGTGAACTCGGTGCGCAAGATCAATAACAGCGTAGAAGCCGAGCAGCATAAGTATGACGATGTCTATATCAAGCCGATGGGTATGACGGTCAAGGAGCGTCGTGCTGCTATGACGCCATCGCACCCAGTGCATGACACCGAGGCTTATGATGGGATGAAAAAACTCAAGATCTACTCCCCGCGGCAACTTATGGGGACCGAGGGAGCTAAGGTGATCGCGCTGCGAAATGACGATATTAGGCGGCAGTATCAGTCACGTGAAATTATCTCGAAGGCTCGTGACTATATGAATCAAATGATGGATGTTATTAGCGACGAAGAGACGCGGAATAAATTGAACTCACTGTCAGATGACCAGTTCTGGTTTATTTGGGCCTATACGGATTTCCCGGAGGAACTATCCCTGAAATATGATGCAATGATGATTCAAATGAGGGTGCTTGACGGGAGTAATGACCTATCGCAAAGTGCGGTAGATGTCGCTATGGAAATTGGAGAGGGGTCTCTTAGGCGCGCAATGGATTATTACGACTATGCCAAGACACTCAAATTCTAACTCTAGGTGTGCCGATTTCGAGACGACTACCGATCCTCTGGACTGCCGCGTATGGGCGTGGGGCTCTATGGCAATTAATGATTATGACGACTATGTGACCGGGACAGGCGTGGATACCTATGTCGATCACCTCTTGTCAGTACATAGCGTCACGTATTTTCACAATCTTGCTTTCGACGGGTCGTTCATTATCGATTATCTACTTAAACATGACTTCAAATGGGTGCCTGAGCACCCAGGTAAAGGCGAGTTTACTACCGTGATTAGTAATATGAATAAGTTCTATTCAATTACTATCGTATCCAAGGACGGAGTCAAGGCGGAATTGCGTGACTCACTGAAGAAAATTCCATTGCCGGTAAGGGAGGTGCCGAAAGCATTTAATCTTGAGTCAGTAAAAGGGGATATTGACTACGAGGCAGAGCGACCCGTCGGATATCTCCCCACAGAGGAGGAGTGGGATTATCTCTACAACGATATCTTTATTATGGCTCAGGCCATGAGGGTCATTCTCGCAGCGGGGATGACAAAGTTAACCATTGGGGCCGACTCGTTAGCCGAATTCAAGTCGTTACACAAACGATTTTCACGGACATTTCCAACGCTGTCCAAGACAATAGATGATGATATTAGGAAGGCGTACCGGGGCGGTATCGCGATGCCGAGCAAGCACTGGGCACGCAAACGTACGGGGCCGGGGATCGTGATTGACAAGAATTCTATGTACCCGTGGGTGATGCGCACAAAATCGCTACCGTACGGGCGTCCCTGGTGGACTGAGACGGAGGACAGCGATGCCGACCTGTATACGATCTCATTGACTTTTACGGCGAAATTGAAGCCGAATCATCTGCCCTGCATTCAATTGAAGCGCTCACTTCAATTTAATGCAAATGAATTTCTTGAGGAGATTCCAGAACCAACGACAATCACAATTACATCGATAGACCTTGAATTATGGCTAGAACAGTACGATGTAAATATTTACGCTATTACCGGTTTCTGGAACTTTAAATCAATGGAAGGCATATTTAACGATTACATTGATAAGTGGATGAACGTAAAAGTGAATAGTACCGGTGGTGCAAGGACAATCGCGAAACTACATCTAAATTCTTTGTACGGAAAGTTTGCTAAGAATACAGACGTTACCGGTAAGCGCCCGTATTTAGATGAAAATGGAATCATGCAACTAGAAATGTGTGAGCACGAGGAATCTAATCCGGTATATACCGCAATGGGTGCATTTATTACTGCCTATGCACGTCAGGACCTTATTAGGTCCGCTCAGGCTAACTATGATCGGTTTCTGTACTGCGATACAGATTCACTGCACTTACGCGGCACAGAGCCTCCTGACCTGCATCTACACCCCACCGAACTGGGTGCCTGGAAGGTGGAGCACGACGGACGTGCTTTCGATGACGCCGTTTTTCTACGGGCCAAACAATACTGCGAAAGGTTCGGTGACCATGACGACGTGCATATCGCGGGACTACCTCGCGAGATTGCGGCCCGCGTGAGGCTGGAAGACATGTTGTATCCACAAATCTGGTCCGGTAAACTAGTCCCCAAGCGGGTACCCGGTGGTGTGGTACTCGTGGATACAGCATTCACACTCAAGTAAGAGGAGAAGAAATTATGGCTCGCATTAAGGCTGGCTACAAGTCGCTGTCCGTCATCGTCCCCGAGGCTGTCGCCGAGGCGCTTGATGAGGCGCACTGGACGCTCCGTCGTGAGGTCCCTGAGATTCTGACGGAGATCGTTATCAAGGGCGTGGAGGAGGTCACGGCGAGTACCGGTCAGTGACCGGGACGCTATGGGCTGATACCCCTCGGCACTGAGTAGACTAGCAATCTCTGGTGCTGTCGGGCCTCTCTCCGCTGGTGATATGGTGGGTACACATGTACCCACCATATCTTTTTGTGCACAGAAAGGGGATAGCGGTGAGTTTTCTTGATGATATTGGAGGAGAGTTCTCTAAGGCTATGGGTGGTCTTGGAGAACTGCTTGGTGCAGATCACTCGGATACTATGGACAACTTGTCCGGTATCTGGAGCAAGATGAATGATTATGCCGGTGGTTTTGATTCCAAGATGAAAGACCTTAATAGTGCTCTTGAGGAGAAGGAAAAGATGATTTCCGACCTCAAGGGCAAGAATTATGACCTGCTTATGACACAGCCGGGCAGCGACCCGAGTGATGCTGCGGGCAAGATGCCGGGCGAAGAGGGCGCTGCGGACTATGATGGTGTGACGTTTGATGACCTTATTTCTTCGAGTGACTCTGACAAGGATGAGGAGAAGGACTGATGGCTAAGAAATACTTCGGCAAGGTTCGGAATGCCAATAACGTTAATATCCTGAACGCGATTCGTAATGACGCGTCCCTTGACTATCGGAAGCGTATTCCGTCAGCGTCTAAGGGGAATATTGCGGACGTTGCGGACGCAATCTTCTCTTTCCGTCCGCACAAAAATGAGTTCATTGAGTCGCTTATTAACCGCATCGGCCTGGTTTATGCACGCAATTCCGTCTGGTTTAACCCACTCCAGGAGTTTAAGCGCGGAATGCTTGAGTTCGGCGACACGATTGAAGAGATTCAAACGGGTATTGTTAAGGCGAATCACTACAATCACCAGCGCGATTATCTTGAGCGCGACATTTTCGGGCGCGCCGACATTGATATCGCGACGGCCTTTCACACGGTGGACCGCGAAGATTTTTATAAGGTCACGGTTGATGACAACACTTTGCGCCGTGCTTTCCTGGACCCGTCTGGTCTGGACCAGTTGACACAGCAGATTATGTCGGCGCCCACGACGTCGGACAACTGGGATGAGTACCTTATGATGACGTCCCTTTTCCGGGTGATGGATAACAGGTACCCAATGTTTAACATCAATGTTCCGGATGTTGCGAAGATGGACTCTACTGAGGACCAGGCGCGCTCCCTGCTGCGCAAGATTCGGGCTACCGCAAGTAACATGCACTTCCTTTCCACCCGGTTTAATGGCGGAAAGATGCCGGTCTCGGCGCACCCGGAGGACCTTATTCTTTTCGCTACTCCTGAGGTTAAGTCTGGTCTTGACGTGAACGCTCTGGCCGTGCTTTTCAATGTGTCATACGCAGATGTTCCTACGCGTATTGTTGAGATTCGCCAGGATGACGTGATGATGGATGGTGTTCAGGCTTTCCTGACCACCAAAGATTTCTTCGTCATTGCGGACACGTCTCTCGAGACCACGAGTGAGTTCAACCCTGTGTCGCGGCAGACGAATTTTTTCCTGCACCACTGGGAGATTATCTCAGCATCGCCATTTGCTCCTATCGTCAAGTTTTCTACGGCACCTGACACGATTAAGGACAAGATCGAAATTGCACCGGCAGTTGCTGTTGACCGTATTCAGTTTGTGATTGACGCCGACGAGACCGACGTCAGGAATATTGACAGTAGTACCGCGCGCATTATTAAGGGCGGTACTGCTCAGGCGGAGGCGGTCCTGACCGGGCTCAAGGAGGGCCAGGAGGACATCGAATTCACTGAGCAGTGGTCCGTCGAGGGTAATAAGGACACTTCTACCCGGATTGATAATGACGGTCTGCTGACTGTCGCAGCGTCCGAGACGGGCACGCCTCTGACGGTGAGGGTCAAGGTCTCGTGGATTGATCCGGCGACCGGGAAGTATGTTTACAAGACCAAGTCCCTATCGGCTGCTGTGGTGGCTGACAAGGCCGCTCTGGATGCCTGACACACCCTTCCTCTATACTGACGGGCACCACCAGCAGGTGGTGCCCGTTAGTGTTGGAGAGGGTCATGCCTACGATTAACTCGTCACCGAATAAAAGCACATTTGGTCTGCAATTCGATTATTCGGTGTGGGGACCGGGGACTGAGGTCACGCTGTGTAATGTGCCGTGGGACAGCATGTACCGTGACGTGTATTGGTTTGACTCCCCCTCTCAGACGATTTCGTACATTAATTTGTTTAATGCTCAGCATGGCACGACGACGGTATCTATTAAAAACCTGACTTATTGCGCTCAGGGCGTGCCGGTGCGCATTTCCGTGCCATTCAGCGAGGCTAACACCTTTAATTACATTATCGTCCAGAACAGTTCTTTCCCTATTTCTCAGAAAAACAGGGCTACCACATTCTTCTATTTCATTCACACCGTCGAGTATATTGCCCCGGAGACCACACAACTCTCTATCTCGCTGGATGTATGGCAGACGTACCATCACCTCATTAATTTTGGCGACGCGTTCGTTGAGCGCGGTCATATGCTTGAGCGTGATGAGATGAAATACCGCGGAAAAGATATTTCCGGACTTGAGTGGCTCAACTGGTCCCGTAACTGGCTACGCATGAGCGAGTCATTTGATCTTGGTGAGCGTCACAATATCTATCGGTCCTGGATTTCATCACTAAACGCGGCGGACGGCAGTGATGCGTATCGATATGATTTTAGCGCCGTCATCGTGTCGACTGTCGACATGTCGTGGGACTTCGGGACGAAAGAGAACCCTGCACTCCACAGCGCCCCCGGATCGCGTATCGCCTACGCCTCCCCCGATGACATGATGACAGGGCAGGCGACGGTTAAGACCCGTAACATTTCCGGCGCGACGCTCTATATGTGTCCCGTGGATAAACTCACGGATGTTATGAGTGTCCTTAAGGATTTTCCGTGGATTGCGCAGGGGATTATCGATATCTACCTGGTCCCTAAGCCAAACGTCAATGTCATCCCTCTTACTAATGCTGTCGGGCAGGCTGGGTTGGGCAAGATTGACACAGTTTTCACGGCCAAGCATATTAGCATTGCCAATGATACCTATCCGTATCAGCATATTGACTTGTTTGAGAAGCGACGCATTCTGACCGATCGGCACCGTGCGCTACTGTCCCGCTTCACAAAATTCTTTATTGCGCCGTACACGTACTATGAGATCAATGCAAATAATGGGCAGACCATTACCCTGTCTGCCGACCAGCAGACAACGCCTGGCATCGCGCTGAGGACTGAGTTTCATCTGCTGCCACCAGCGCCGCGTATTGTTGCGCACATAGCGGACCACAATTCACTAGTACCCGATAGCCGTCGCAAGAGTGATGTTGAGTACGTCAACGAAGCAATCACCATTGATAATTTTCCACACGTTCCAGTAGTCAATGACCAGAGCACCCTCTGGTACGCGTCTAATGCTCACTCTATTGCTCAGTCTCGTAGTGCCGCGTCGTGGGGGATGGACAAGAGTATCCGTGCTGCCCAAAACTCTTTCGACGCCACAATGCGCGGTATCGGCACGAGCAACGCGATTATGAATAATAATCTCGGCGCTCAGAACTTGAATACTGCTCTTGCTAACACGGTGCAGATGACGCACCAGCAAGTGAATAGTGCTAATCGCGCTATCAGCGGCATCGGCGGGGCTGTAGGCACGGCGCTGACTAATCCGCTGAAGGGCATCGGGCAGCTGGGTGGATATGTGCAGGGGCAGGTGACGTCGGACATTTCCACAGGAATTGACATCAATGCACGGAACATGGGAAATGTTATTTCCCAGAACACGACGCGCGCTAACCAAATGGAACAGAACGGGCTGGCGACCGCTAATGCGAGTGCCAACCGTAATCTCGCTAACTGGGCGGCTAGCGGTGACTACCAGCAGCAGATTGGGGCCCTGAACGCGTCTATCAGGGACTCTATGGTGACACCCCCTTCTATTAGCGGGGCACAGGGCGGGGATGCTTTTAACTGGCTTATTAACGGTGCTGTTGTCTACACGCGCATGCGTATGGTGTCTCCTGACGTGATTCTTAGGCAGGGTGCTTTCTGGGAGCGTTACGGCTATGCCGTCAATCAATTCATTGAAAAGCTCCCAGATAAACTTAAGTGTATGGATCGATTCACCTACTGGAAGTGCACAGCAGTGAGGGCTGCTAGCAGCGCCGTACCTCAGGTCTATATTGAAACTATGCGTGGAATTCTAGAGAAAGGTGTGACAGTGTGGCACGAGCCTCCGGCGGCGAATGAGACGGTGCAACACGTAGCAGCAGTAAATAGGGCGGTGAACTGGAAATGAGTAGACCAGATTTCGTAGGTGAGGAGATCTACGCACCCTTCCTGCGTGAGATGACGGTTGAGCCGGGGACGCAGCGCCGTGAGGTGCTGACTCGCATGTACGCGCGCATCCTGTCTGAGATGTGTATGAATCGGTATCACTGGACGGGGCTTCCGGAGGAGATCGATCCACGTTTCCTTGAGATGACCCTGTTCTCGCAGGGGCTTGCGGTGTTTTTCTGGGACGACGAATTTAATCGCTACTTCGCGCTCAGGGGTGCGGGATTCGGCGTACCGAATATGTATAATAACCCAACTGAATTCATTGTCTATGGAAATACCATGGTGAATAAGACGATGAAATCCGACCTTTGCGTCCCCATCTGGAACAATTACTTGCGTACCGGAGACGCCGACATCGTTGGCGTGTACGCGCGCCGCCTGTCAGAGATCGATACGACGACGGAGGTTGACCTGATCCACATGAGGGTGCCGGTCCTGCTGACGGCCGATACCAACGAACGAAAAAGTGTTTTGGACGCCTATAAGCAACTCGCAGAGGGGTCTCCCATGATTGCTGAGGTGTCGTCGGCGACCGGGCTAGGGACGCTACAGGACAAGATCGGATCGATTTCTACGGGGATTGACAAGGACTATCTGCCTCACGTGATGGATGCCAAGGTCAAGACGTGGAATGAAGCACTAACACTTTTAGGGATTATGAATGTTAATTCCTCAAAGCGTGAGCGAATGGTGGTCGAGGAAGCGAGCGGGTCCTCGGGTCAGGTCCTGGCCATGAGGGCCGTGAACCTGCAAGCCAGGAAATATGCGTGCGAATGGATCAACGCTAAGTATGGTCTTGATATTGACGTGACATGGAATCTTGATGACTCGGCGGGGACCACGGATATGCAGGCGCTTAATCCTCTGACTGAGATAGATCCTCTGGCTAGCCAGGAGTCCGTGAACTCGACCGATCTGGGAGGCCCTAATGAGTAACTATACGATTGAATTAAGAAAGATACCTGAGAAGATAGTTGACTCGGCCTTGTCTGAGTACCCGATCTTCTCTGAGGATTACCGCAAGCCGCTTAACACTAAGATAAAGCAACATTTTTGGTTTAATGAGATCGGGCTTGAGTCAATTGACATGTTCGTATGGCAACTACGTGTCAAGATGAATGAAATAATGCCTTATTACAATCAGATGTATGAGGCTGAACTCACTAAGCGCAACCCATTTATTACAGTTAAGATGAAATCGTCCACCAAAAACACTGGTAGCACTAAAAACATTTCATCCTCCGTAGAGCACGGCACGTCATCATCATCCACCGACGCGAAATCACGCGCGGTCCAGTCAGACACGCCCCAGGTCATGCTCTCAGGCAGCGGCGACTATGCTACGGGGGCCGCTGACTCCACGTCTCTGACCGGCGTCAAGAGCATGTCCGACGGGACTGGCAGCCAGACGTCGACGTCGTCCAGTGACGGCACCGGGGAGACCTCCCAGGAGGGTTTTTCCGGGTCCATGGCATCACTAATTCTGGCGCATCGTGATGCGATCATCAACGTGGATATGATGGTGATTGCTCAACTAGAACCGCTATTTATGTACGTCTGGACACCACCTACTGACCTGATTGGAGACGACTACTATGCCTACTGATCCCCGCGTTGCCGCTATTGACTCGGCACTGTACCGCCTGGACCCGCCTAAAACGCCTTACTCCACCCCGTTTACATATAATAACGGTCTGACTGTCCTGGAAATTCTAGAGCGCATTCGCCAGGCTGTTATTGACACTATTAATTATGCCGAGGGATTTGGGAAGGAAGTTGAGGGAAAGGTCAAGGAGATCAATTCCACGGCCAAGCGCTGGGCTGAGGACAGTAAGAAGAAACTCGACGACTTTGAGGCGTTCCTTAATGACAGTCGCGTGGAGACCGACAAAAAGATCGCCGCAATGAATACTCTTATTGAAGAGTTTAAAAAACGTCTCGTAGACGCGCGTTTCGACCGCATAGAGGACGGTGACTATGTTGACGCCCCTATGATGGACAACTCGCGCATTCAGGTGGCTACCAAGCAAAGGGTGGAGAAACTGAGTACATCAGTTAATGCTGCCGTGGAAAAGGTTAAGGCCGATCTCGCTGAGACCATTAAAAAGTATTACACGAAGGGAGAGACCGACGCGATCTTTATCAAAGACCCGAAACTCACGGAAGGCGTTGTCTTTGGGTCCTCCAACGCGACTATCGAAGCCTCACGCTGGACTGAGGCCCTGTGCCGCGACCTGCACCTGAACCCGCATATCTTTGCTATCGGCGGCGGCGGTTTCACTTCCACGCCCGATAACAACTTTATTACCCAGGTGAAGAACGCCCGTGAGCAGATGAGTGAAAATGAGCGTGTCCACACCAAGAGTGTCTTCCTTATTGACATGCTTAATGACATCCGGGCCCAGAACTCGGTGTCTACTCAGGCAGGTGCATTCTTTTCTCTGGTCCGCCAGAATTTCCCGAGCGCAACTATCTATGTCCTCCCGGTCACCTATAACGAGTCGTCCCTGAACAATTACGTACAGATGGCCCGATCATGCGTGTCCCGTACAAACGAGGCCATCATGGCGGGCCTGCCCTACGGCGCCGTCGTGTGCGAGGGGTCGCGCTCGTGGCTGCATTTTGGCTCAGACCAGGCGAAAGTGTGGGACCAGGGGCCGGATAACGTGCACATGACTCAAGCCGGATATGACCACGTTAAGCACATGTTTATCAATTGGATCAATGGCGGCCCGTCATTCCTTAACCCGCCTAGTGAGGACTTGCACCGTCTTTCCACCGACGCAGTCAACAGTAACTACAACTACCTCAACTGTGAGCGCATTAATGACACCGTGTCAATTCAGGGAACGTTTAGGATCGCCAGCAACTCAACCGGCTATGACAAAAAACTTATGGATCTGCCGGGCTGGGCTCGCCCGTATGACGGCGTGAGCGCGGTGGTGATCGGTAATGACAGGTCATACAAGTACGTTTACATCTCCAAGTCAGGGGCGATGCATTCCGGTGACATTCTTATTGGCGACCAGACGTACCAGGTTAATATGACCTACCGCATTTTCTGAGGTGTAGTAATGGCGTGGGATGACACGGCAAAGAAAGTGGCGATCAAGGCGATCGGCACGGTGGAGTCGTCTATGCGATATGACTCTATCAATTATAACGACCCAATTACCGTGGGGATTGCGCAGTGGTATGGTCCGCGAGCGAGCGCAATTCTTAAGAAAATCGGCGCCGCCCACCCCACCGAGTATGCTGCCATCGCGTCATCTATACGCTCAGACCTCTCCTCTCACGGTGATACTGACTGGTGGACAAATCGCTATCTCTCGCGCACGGAGGGTAATTCGCTTATTCCCCTCCTGCGCGCGGGAGCGCCCGAGCAGGACGCCCAGTTGGTGGCCGACCTGGAATCTTATTTCCAGGCCGCTAAAAACGTTGGAATAGACCCGAACACTAATACTGACTCGTTTATCTACTGGTGCGTGGCCTATCACCAGGGGCCTCGGTACGCGATTCGCGTCGCTAACCGGGTGGGTGGGAGCGCGTCGCTGGATGCTTTTCACCACGCGACCCTAAATGATGGGGTGCTCGGGAAGTATCCAAATAGATATAACCAGGCATATCAGATCATTAAAAATCACGACACCGGCGGCGTATCCACGCCCGGGAAACCACAGTCACAGAAACCGGGAAACGGCGGTAGCGGCGGCGCTAATAGCGGTGGCACCAACGCAGGCTCCGTAAAGAACGTGTGGTCCGACGGCTCTGGAGTGCTGCACATCGCCACGACGTCCGGCACCGTGACCGCGTACCCGACCGGGAACTCACGGCGCTGGAGCATGCCCGGAAACTCGGTCAGTAGCGGGGGCAGTGCGGCGACGCCAGGCAATGCTGGCGGTGGTGGTGGGACGCCCGCTCCCGCCCCGGGCGGTGACGCGGCGTCTAAGCGCTGGCTGGTCTATAAATGGATGTATGACCGGCAATACAAGTTTACCTACCTACAAGCGCCCGGACGGTTGAATCCGGACCAGAGTGGTTTTGGTGACTGCTCCAGCACTGTCTACAGGGCCTATATGGATACTGTTGGCATTAATGTTGGAACATGGACGGGTGACCAGTACAATCGCGGCACGGAGGTTCTCAGGGGCTACGGGCACCCTACTGCTGCGCAGATCGCGCAGATGACCACGGCGGACATGATTGTCATGAGTTGGGGCGGCGGTTACCCGCACACGGACCACGTGGAGATGTATACGGGCGACGGGAGTCATACTATTGGACATGGCGGCCCTAATAAAGGCCCCCATATTAATTCAATCTTTATGCTTGATGAGGCAGCCTGGTGGACGGTCAGGCGGCATATTCTTTGAGGCAGACAATGACGAACGGAAAGATTACCCATTATTACGATTTTAGCCGCGTACGGTCATACGGGGCTAGATATCTTATGGTCGTAGGCAGTCGTGGCACTGGTAAGACGTACGGGGCAAAGAAAATTGCCATTAAGAATGCTGTCGAAAGGGGTGAGCAGTTTATATACCTGCGCCGTCACAAGGTTGAGCAGAAAGGACGATTCACGTTCTTCGACGATATCGCCCATGAGTTCCCCGGATATGAGTTCTCCGTCCAGGGAAATAACGCCGTCATGCGACTTGAGGGCGACAAAAAGTGGCAGACAATCGGTTATTTCTGTGTGCTGAGCATCTCTCAGGCGCAAAAATCCGTAGCGTACCCGATGGTCACTACCGTCATTTTTGATGAGTTCATCATTGAAAATCCTCAAATTCGCTACCTTGATAATGAGGTTACCGTTTTTAATAATTTTTACCTGACCGTAGACAGATACAAGGACAAGACAACTGTGTTTATGCTGTCTAACTCAGCGTCAATTATGAATCCGTACATGCTTAAGTGGGACATCCGTCCCGCGAGTGAGTTCGTGCGTGCTGGCGATGGGTTTATCGTGTGTCACTTCGCCGACGACACACAGTTTAAAAATGACGTGGCACAAACACGCTTCGGTAAATTCATTATGTCCACAGATGAGGAGTACGCGAACTACGCGATTGACAATAAATTTAAGGACAACACTGACGACTTTATCGGAAAGAAATCCGGTCGCGCGGACTACTACTGCACTATCCGCACTAAAAACGGGTGCTTCTCCGTGTGGACTGACCTGCCCATGGTTACTGTGCAGGAGTATAGGCCAAAGAAAGAGGTAATGTACTGTATTGACCATAAGGCTATGAAAGAGGGTGACATCTATGTAAGGAAAAACGACCGTATCATGCAAGTGCTACGCAACAGATGGCGCAGGGGGCTAATTATATTCGACACTCCAAGAGCCAGAAACACATTCACCGAGATATTCAAATGACATCGCATATCGATACCGGCATCATCGTCGGAGTCATCAGCATCATCGGGGCAGTCATCGCGTGCGCCCGCTGGACCTACCGGCAGGTCTGCTCCCTACAGGACCTCCTAGAGGACTGGCACGGCGAGGAGGCGCGCCCAGGTGTGCAAGGTAGGCTTGGTGTTATGGAAAGGCTGGACCGAATTGAAAAAACAGTTAATTCTGCTGCTTTTAATAGTCGGCCTAATCACGGTACTAGCGCTTATGATGAGCACACCCGCCTACTGAAAGAGATCCTAGATAGGATAGACAATGGAAAAGATCGTTAACATTCTTACGGCCCCTGCCACGCGCATGTGGTGTTATAACGTCATGATCGCAATCATGACAGTGCTTACTGTGCGCGGCATTATCAATTCTGACGACGCCGCGGCTTTTACCGCGCTCGGAGCAGCATTTTTCGCGGTAGCGTCAGCAAATGTCGACCACACCCAGGGAAAGCACGAGGCGTAACAAATGGCTACAGCACAACAATTCATCGACGCGTGTGCCGCCGAGGTCGGCTACAGCCGATGGACCGATCGCGATACGGGCACAAAATATGGACGCGACTACGCAACCAGGCATGGTTCGTCATTCGGAGAAAGCGGCGTACCATTCTGCGACATGGGACTGACCTACTGCCTAAGAGAAATCGGCGTCACCGATTTTGACAGCGCATATGTTCCAGCCCGAGTCGGTCTCGCACGAGCGCGTGGGTGGCTTGTAGAGCCCGGGAGCGCACGACCCGGCGACATGGTGACATTTGACTGGCACGACGACGGCATCGATGACCACATCGGCTGCGTTGAGCTCACGGACTCTGCTGGCGTAAACACAGTCGAGTTCAACACCTCGGAGTACTCCTGGGACGACGGGGGGCTGGTCATGCGCCAGCACCGCCCCTGGGCGCACCTCAGCCACTGTATCCGCTATCCCTGGGACGACAGCGGAGTAGGGTCCGTCGTCCCCGCCGTCAGGCGCCTGGAGGACCTCCAGAGAGCCGTAGGCGCCTACCCCGACGGCGTCATCGGACCGGACACCCGCCAGCGCGTCCTCGCCGTCGTCAGCGCGAGCGCGTGGGGCGGCCAGTCATTCCCCTTCGGAGTGACGTACACGCAGAGCGTCGTCGGCACCGAGCAGGACGGCGTCTGGGGTGAGGCCAGCATGGCAGCACATGACCGCGTCGTAGAGAGCATGCAGCGCGCTCTAGGAGTCGACGACGACGGAGTGTGGGGGGCGGTCACGCAGGCCGCGTGGCAGCGCTTGGCAGACGCCTCAGAGACCGTCTGAGAGGGTGTGAGAAGGCCCCGGTCACCGTCATGGTGACCGGGGCCTGCCATAGGAGAGGAGGACCTACCCACTCAGTATGACACGGGCAGGAGCGCAGAGGCTACTCCCAGAGCGGCGCCGGCGAGACCGATGACCAGGAGCAGCAGTAGTGCGATCAGGAAAAGAATTGCAATTCCGGTTAGATCATATTTACGCATTTTCGTTTCGCTACCTTTCCAAGAATTCTAATTAGTTGATCTTCCGTGCAGTGAAATGACGTTCGTGGTTTTACCCGCTCGCCCATTATCTCTGAGTAGAATTCGGCACTAAAACTAGACACTGTCCAGTTGAAAGCGGAATTCCGGTACATTTTTATGAAAACACCATTCAATTTCACTTCACATTCCATACGCGAAATAAAATAGACAATGGCGCCCGCCCGGGATAACAGAACTGTCATCCCGGGCGTAAGCACACAATTCACAGTTCCTCCAGCATCTCAATCAACTTATTCACATCAACAATCCGACGGCGGTGACTGAAAAGTTTGTAGTGAGTGTTGTTAATCCGGCGGAAAGTGATTTCACCTTTACCAGACCGCACACTCACCAAGTCCCCTGTCTGGTCAATTTCCAGGCCATAAAAATCAATGACCCGCTTGACCGTGTTGCTCATGTTTTCCATTGGAGTTCCTCTCTCCTCGTTGGTGCCTTAACTCTACACACCCCTCCCCCCCACAACACAATCCCAAATACAAGAAACGATGAGTGATGACGGTCACATGATTGAACGGGCGGTAGCATGTGGCGGCGGGCGTGTCAATAGTGTGACAGGAGATGTGATGCAGATCATTGGGGGATACCCCGGGGGGGTATAAAAAAAAATCACAAA
>ERZ773090.603-NODE-603-length-16810-cov-4.32468_pt1 | contig 16810 bp, 13 predicted proteins | sample MGYA00580579_ERZ773090 | MGnify/ENA primary metagenome ERZ773090 (study PRJEB29015, sample SAMEA2738014) | human oral metagenome | biome: human oral; feature: human-associated habitat; material: dental | place: China | collected 2132 ... | reverse complement strand
GTCAAGGCCAGCCCGCTGGGCATTCTGCTGATGCTGACGGTCATCACCGCCACCTTCTCGGCCCTGCTCGATAACGTAACCACGGTGCTGCTGATTACGCCGGTAACGCTGCTGATTACCGAGCAGCTCGGTATCAAGGCCTTCCCCTATTTCTTCGCCACCATCTTCGCCTCCAACATCGGCGGCACCGCCACCCTCATCGGCGACCCCCCGAACATCATCATCGGCTCCAAAACCCATCTGACCTTTACCGATTTCATCGTCCACATGACGCCCATTGCCGTGGCCATTCTGGTGGTGGTGCTGGCCGTGCTCTTTGTGGTCTGCGGCCGGAGCCTGAAGACTACCCCCGAGGCCCGGGAAAAAATCATGAATTTCAACGAGAACGACGCCATCACCGACCCGGTGCTGCTGAAGAAATGTCTGATTGTCTTCGCCCTGGTCATTCTCGGCTTCTTCCTCGGCCATAGCCTCCATCTGGAGCCGGGCACCATCGCCCTGTCCGGTGCCGCCCTGCTGATGCTGCTGGCCTACGGCCGCGACAGTGCCGAGGCCCAGGCCGAGAAGATTCACCATGCCTTCGGCGAGGTGGAATGGGTAACCATCTTCTTCTTCATGGGCCTGTTTATCATCGTCGGGGCCGTCGAACACAGCGGTTTGCTGAAGGTGCTCGGTCATAAGTTGATGGAACTGACCGCCGGCAATCCGGAAAAAATGGCCTTTGTGGTGCTGTGGGTGTCGGCGGTGCTGTCCTCCTTCCTGGACAACATTCCCTTCGTGGCAACCATGCTGCCGCTGCTGCAGAGCGCTTCCGACCAGATTGGCGGCGGGGCGGCCTTCCAGCCGGTGTGGTGGGCCCTGGCCCTGGGCGCCTGCCTCGGCGGTAACGGTACCCTCATTGGCGCCAGCGCCAACCTGACCGTGGCCGGCTTTGCCGAGAAGGCGAAACAGCCCATTACTATCATTCAGTTCACCAAATACGCCTTCCCGCTGATGCTGCTGACCGTGGCCCTGGCCCACCTCTATCTGAAGTGGCGCTATTTCTAAAGCGGCCCTCTGAACCAAAAAACCGAAGCGCTTCCCCCGGGAAGCGCTTTTTTTGCCTGAAAAAATTAAAAACGCTTCCCAAGGCCATTGGCCCATTTAATGCCTATGCCCACCCGTCTTTAACCTTCTCAAACTAAAACTATGTCTGACCCTAATACTCTGCACCAACACTCGGTCTACCGGCCGGAAATTGACGGCATGCGTGCCATCGCCGTGCTGACGGTAATTTTCTTCCACGCCAAAAGCTCCTGGGTACCCTCGGGCTATCTGGGCGTGGACATGTTTTTTGTCCTCTCCGGCTACCTCATCACCCAAATCATCTACCGGGAGATGATGGAAGGAAAATTCTCCTTCCTGGAATTCTATAAACGCCGGGCCAAACGGATTCTGCCGGCCTTTCTGACGGTCATTGTTTTCACCACCCTGCTGGCCAACGTGCTGCTGGCGCCGATGGATTTGCCCAACTACAACCGCTCAGTGCTGGCCGCCCTGTTCTTCGGCGCAAACTTCAACTTTGGTCGCTCGGAATATTTCGACATAGCCACCCAGGAAAAGCCGCTGCTGCACATCTGGTCTTTGTCCATTGAGGAGCAGTTCTACTTTGTCTTCCCGCTTATCCTGCTGCTGACCGTCAAAATCCTGAAGCAGCGGGCGGTGCTGATGGTGGTCCTACTCATCATTCTGAGTCTGCTGGCCCAGCTGCTGCCCACCGCCGGCTTTGACCCCTACTATCTGCCCCATCTGCGTTTCTACGAGCTGCTCATCGGCTCCCTCTTTGCACTGCTGCCCCGGCGCACGCTAAACGACCTCATGCTGCTGCTGATGATTGCTGCCCTCATCCTGCTGTTCCTGCTGCCCAATTTTGATGTCCGGGCCATGGAAATCATGAAAACCTTCCTGCTCTGCCTGCTGACGGGCCTGATGTTGATGCACCAGCACGACGGGGACCGGCCGCTGCGGGATAAGGAAATCCCCTTTAATTTTCCTAAATTGCTGAGCAATCGGCCCATGGTCTTCATCGGCCTCATTTCCTACTCCCTCTATCTGTGGCACTGGCCACTGCTGGCCTTCGCTCGCTATCTGACCATGGAAGTAATGCTGAGCAACGGCGTTATCGCGCTCTGTTTGACTCTCACCTTTATCTTTGCCTATCTGGCCTATCGCTTCATCGAGAATCCTATCCGCCGGCTGAAACATATTGCTAGCCCGGTCTTCTTGAAGAATATGGCCATTTACTTCTCGCTGGCCGTGGTCTTCGGGGGCTACTACTTTACGAGCAGCAAGAAGGTAGTCGAGAAAAGCAAAACCGAAGAGGTCAATCTTATCTGGGAGGGGGACCGCCTGCTGCCCCTGCGCATTGAGAAGCGGGGCGATAGCAGCAAGGAAAGCCGCATATTAATTCTGGGGGATTCCCACATTGCCCAGAACGGCCGCTTCTTTGATGCCGTCGGTAAGAACGAACACTGGGCCGCCGATGTGGTGAGCTCCAGCATCTGTACCTTCATCAATGGGGAACGGGGCTGGGATATGCAGAACTTCCAGGGGGGAGTCAGTCTGACCAACTGCCGCGCTCTGCATGAGTGGGTGGAACCGCGCATCACCGATGACAAATATAAAATCATCGTGCTGGGCGGCTTCTGGACCGATTTCCTGAATAACCGTTACACCCGCATTGCATTGCCCGGCAAGAGCAAGGAAGAGGTGCGGCAAATCATGCTGGATAAATTTGCCAATAGCGTCCGCTGGCTGGCCTCCATGGGTAAAACCGTCTATCTGCTGGAGGACAATCCCATTCTGGCGAAGAACTATCAGCGGGCCAATACCAAGCTGCGGGCCGTCTTCGGCCATGAGCTGGCCCGGCCCAAAATAGAGTTCCGGGACCCCACCGATTTCAACCGCGCCAACGAGCAAATTAAGGCTCTGACCAAAATGGCGCCCAATATTCATTGGATTGACAACCTGAATCCGGTCATTCTGGACAGTGGCTTCTTCATCAACGGCTATCACATCTACCGCGATGAGGACCACCTCAACCCCTACGGCTCCGAGGAAATCGCCAAACGCTATATTGCGGCTGGCCTGAAATACCTGCGGCCGGAGGACGTCGCAAAAGCCTACGCCGAATAGGCGGCCTTCCCCCCCAGCGCTTCCCCCGGGAAGCGCTTTTTTTTGCCGCGCTGGCTATCATGGTTTTTTTCTCCGGAGGAAATCCCATGGAATGGACCCGTGCCCAACGCTACCGCCCCCTGGATGAGGCCAGTGCGGCCGACTACGAAGCGCTTCGTGCCCGCGCCGCCGCCAGCCCCTGGCGCCAACGCTTTCACGTGCAACCGCCGGCCGGCCTGCTCAACGACCCCAACGGCTTCGTCTACCACCGGGGCCGCTACTGGCTCCACTACCAGTGGTTCCCGCTCGGGCCGGTGCACGGCCTGAAATACTGGCGCCAGCTCAGCGGCACCAGCCTGGTCCGCTGGCAGGACGAGGGCATCTTCCTCAGCCCGGACAGCCCCTGGGACAGCCACGGTGCCTACTCGGGCAGTGCCCTATCCCAGCCGGACGGCCTGCTCTTCGCCTACACCGGCAACCACCGCGACGCCCACTGGCAGCGCACCCCCTACCAGCTGCTGCTGAAGCGCTTCGACGACGGCCGGCTCGGCCCGAAAACGCCGATTATTGACGGCCCGCCGCCGGGCTACAGCGAACACGTGCGCGACCCGAAAATCTGGGCCGAGGCCGACGGCAGTTTGCATCTGGTGCTGGGCGCCCAGCGCGCCAATCTGACCGGCACCGCCCTGCACTATGCCAGCGCCGACGGGGCCCACTGGCAGCTCCAGGGGGAAATCGACTGTGGCCTGCCGCAGTTCGGCTACATGTGGGAATGTCCGGACTATTTCCCCCTGGACGGCGCCGAAGTGCTGCTGCTCTGTCCCCAGGGCCTGCCCGGGCCGGCCTATCCCAATCTCTATTCCAACGGCTATCTGCTCGGCCACTGGCAGCGGGGGGAGCGCTTCGTTCACGCCGGCTTCCACGAGCTGGACGCCGGCTTCGAGTTCTACGCCGCCCAGACCTGCACCGACGCCGCCGGCCGCCGCGTCCTCATCGCCTGGTTCGGCCTGCCGGACATCAGCACGCCCACCGAGGCCGACGGCTGGGCCCACTGCCTGACCCTGCCCCGGCTGCTGACCGTGGAAAAGGGCCAGCTGCGCCAGCGGCCCCACCCGGATTTGCTCCAACTGCGCCAGCCCGGCGAATCCGACGGCGTGCACTTTGAACTGCAGCTGGATAATCCGACGGCGGCGCCCTTTGAACTCTGGCTCCGGGCCGACGACCGGGGCCACGGCACCCGCATTAGCTACGACGGCGCCGTGCTCAGCTTCGACCGCAGCGCCTCCGGGGCCCTGGGCCACAACGAGAAGGACGAGCCGGGCAAGGGCGGCCCTGTCCGCCGGCTGGCGGTGCCAGCGCTGACAGAACTGCGCCTCTACGCCGACAGCTCCTCGCTGGAACTGTTCCTCAACGACGGCGAAGCGACGATGAGCGGCCGCATCTTCCCGCCGGCCGACGCCAACCAAATGCGCTGGACCCTGGCTCCAGCGGCCCGGCTACGCTGCTGGGCCCTGGGCGACTAGCCCCGGCGAAGCGCTTCCCCCGCCCACAAAAAACCCCCGCCGGAGCGGGGGTGATGCGGGGTAATGATTAGGCCCGGGGGCGGTTCAGCCAGCGGCGCCGGATAAGGTCCACCGCCAGGCGCCCGAAGAAGAGCCCGTAGGAAATGATGCTCAGAACGCCCAGGGTCGCAAAGAGCGCCTGGAGCCAGTTTAGCCCGGCGTAGAACGACCCGCCCAGGCCCAGCGCCGCCGCCAGCAAAAGCAGCGGGCCATTGACGGGCGGGGTCTCTTCCGCCTGTTTTCCCCGGAGGCGCAGCGTGCCGGCGGTCAGCCCATCGGCCAGAAAGATGGCGCTGAAAAATAGCAACAGCTCGCTATCCGTGAGATGAAAGACGTCATTGAGAATGCTGAGGCCCAGCACCGTAAAAAATAGGTAAAAGGTGCTCAGGCCGTTGGCGGGGGATGGTTTCATGGTTAGTCTCCTGTTTTTAAATGGTTTTCTAAAAATACCAGCCGCCACCGCCCGGGTCAAGGCCGGGGCCGCGACCTAACCAAGCGGTAAAGGCAAAAAACCGCCGAAATCCCTACACTAAAATCCCCTTTTTCCACCCTAGGAGTAAGCCTATGAGCGACTATCAAGCCGTGGCCCGCGCCATCGAAAGCGCCGTCGGCGGCCGGGCCAATATTGCCGCCATCACCCACTGCGCCACCCGCCTGCGCCTGGTGCTACATGACGAAAGCAAAATCGACAAGGCCGCCGTTGAGGCCCTGGACTTGGCCAAGGGTAATTTCCTCACCGCCGGCCAGTTCCAAATTATCTTCGGCACCGGCATTGTGAATAAGGTCTGCGCCGCCCTGCAGGAACTGACCGGCGTCCAGGGCGTCAGCACCGCCGAGGCCAAAAGTCTGGCCGGCGCCAAGGGCAACTGGCTTCAGCGCGGCATTAAGACGCTGTCGGACATTTTCGTGCCCATCATTCCGGCCATTGTCGCCGGCGGTCTGCTCATGGGTCTGAACAACCTGCTCAACGCGAAGATGTTCGGCGGCCAGAGCCTCATCGACCAGCACCCCGGCTGGGCCAACCTGGCCGACATGATTAATACCTTTGCCAACGCCCCCTTCGTCTTCCTGCCCATACTGCTGGCCTTCTCGGCCACGCGCATTTTCGGCGGCAATCCGTTCCTGGGCGCGGTGCTGGGCATGATTATGGTGCACCCGGCTTTAACCAATAACTATGAATTGGCCAAGGCCACCGCCGAGGGCACCCTGAAGCACTGGGACATTCTCGGCCTGCACCTCACCAAGGTGGGCTATCAGGGCACGGTGCTGCCGGTGCTGGTGTGCAGCTACATTCTGGCGAAGCTGGAACTGGCCCTGCGCCGGGTCATTCCCGCCAGCGTCGATTTATTGCTAACGCCGCTGCTGGCCATCTTCATCACCGCCTTTCTGACCTTTGCCTTCGTCGGCGAATGGACCCGGGACGCCGGCACCGCCTTCACCAACGCCATTCTCTGGCTCTACAACAGCAGCGGCGCCCTCGGCAGCGCCCTCTTCGGCGGCCTCTACGCGCCCATCGTCATCACCGGCATGCACAACAGCTTCATTCCCGTGGAAACCCAGCTGATTGCCCAGCTGGCCGAAACCGGCGGCACCTTCATTTTCCCCATCGCCGCCATGAACAACGTGGCCCAGGGGGCGGCGGCCTTCGGCGCCTTCTTCCTGCTGCGCAAGGAGGACAAGCTGCGCTCCGTGGCCAGCGCCTCGGGCATTTCCGCCGTGCTGGGCATTACGGAGCCGGCCATGTTCGGGGTGAATCTGCGCCTGCGCTATCCCTTCTACGCAGCTCTGGCCGGCACGGCGGTGGCCGCCGGTTTTATCGGTCTATTTAAGGTCAAAGCGGTGGCCCTGGGCGCCGCCGGCCTCCTCGGCTTTATCTCCATCGACCTGGCGAAGATGCTGCCCTATGTCATCGGCATGGCCCTTTCCTTCGGCCTGACCTTCGGCCTCACCCTGATGCTCGGCCGCAGTAAGCGCTTCGCCCCGGCGACCAGCCCGGCCGAACCGACCCCCGACGCGGCCACTTCGACCAGCGACAGCCAGCTGCCCGCCGAATGGCAGAACCCGCTGGACGGCGAAGCGCTTCCCCTCGCCCAGATTCCCGACCCGGCCTTTGCCTCCGGAGCCATGGGCGCCGGCTATGCCATTCAGCCCAGCGGCGGGCCGGTGCGGTCGCCGGTGAATGGGCGCATCGTTACGTTCTTCCCGACCAAGCATGCCATTGGCATCGAGGCCGACAACGGCCTGGAAATCCTCATTCACGTGGGCATCGACACGGTCAAGCTGAACGGCGCCGGCTTCCGGGCCCGGGCCGCCGAGGGCGACCGGGTTCAGGCCGGCCAGCCGCTGCTGGAGGTGGATTGGGAGGCCCTGCGGGATAAGGTGCCGAGCCTGATGACGGCGGTGCTGTTCACCGGTCTGGACGACGGCACGCCGGTGGTGCTGGAAAACAACCGGCCCCGGCTCTAGGGCCCCGCCCCATAAGCGCTTCCTCCGGGAGGCGCTTTTTTATGGGCCTATTGACAGGCCGCCCCCAAACGGACATGGTGAGGCCCCATTAAAAATATAAGGAAGGAAAAGCCATGAATATCAACGACAAAATCGCCGCCGAGCTGCAGGTGCGCCCGGCCCAGGTGGCCAGTGCCGTACAGCTGCTGGACGAGGGCGCCACCGTCCCCTTCATCGCCCGCTACCGCAAGGAGGCCACCGGCAGCCTCGACGATGGCCAGCTGCGCCAGCTGGCGGCCCGGCTTGACTATCTGCGCAGTCTAGAGGAACGGCGCACGGTCATTCTGCAGAGCATCGCCAGCCAGAACCAGCTGAGCCCGGAGCTGGAGGCGCTGATTCAGGCCGCCGAGGACAAAACCCGGCTGGAGGATTTATATCTGCCCTACAAACCGAAGCGGCGCAGCCGGGCCACCGTGGCCCGGGAACAGGGCCTGGAACCGCTGGCCGACGCCCTGGCCGCCGACCCGAGCACGCCGCCGGAAAGCCTGGTCCTGCCGTTCGTGCGCGGCGAGGTGGCCGACGTCAAGGCCGCCCTCGACGGGGCCCGGGCCATCTGGCTGGAGCGCTTCGGTGAGGATGCCGAGCTGCTGGCCCAGCTGCGCCCGCGTTTCTGGGGCGAGGCGCGGCTCAGCGCCCGGGTGCTGGAGGGCCAGGAGACGGCCGGCCAGAAATTCCAGGACTATTTCGCCCACGAGGAAGCGCTGCACGCCGTGCCCAGCCATCGCGCTTTGGCCCTGCTGCGCGGCCGTAACGAGGGCATTCTCGGCCTCACCCTGACCGTCGAGGACGGCGACTATGAGCGGCTGCTCAGCGACCACTACCAGTTCAACACCGGCGCCAGTGCCTGGCTGGCCCAGACGGTGCGGCTGGGCTGGCGCGCCAAACTGCTGCCCAGCGCCGAACTGGAGGCCCTGCAGCGGCTGAAGGAGGAGGCCGACCGCGCCGCCATCGCCGTGTTTGCCGCCAACCTCAAGGATTTGCTGCTGGCCGCCCCGGCCGGCCACCGGCCCACCCTCGGCCTCGACCCGGGCTTCCGTACCGGCATCAAAACCGCCGTGGTGGACGGCACCGGCAAGCTGGTGGCCACGGCGGTGGTCTATCTGCACCGGGAGGAGGAAGCGCTTCGCACCCTGGCCGAGCTGGTTCGGCGCCACGATGTCCAGCTGGTGGCCATCGGCAACGGCACCGCCAGCCGCGAAACCAACGCCCTGGCGGCCCAGCTCTGCGCCCGCTGTCCGGGCCTGAGCAAAATCACCGTTTCCGAGGCCGGCGCCTCGGTCTATTCGGCCTCGGAGCTGGCGGCCCGGGAGTTTCCCGAGCTGGACGTGAGCCTGCGCGGCGCCGTTTCCATCGCCCGCCGGCTCCAGGACCCGCTGGCCGAGCTGGTCAAAATCGAACCCAAGGCCATCGGCGTCGGCCAGTACCAGCACGATGTCAATCAGAACCAGCTGGCCGCCGCCCTGGACGCGGTGGTCGAGGACTGTGTGAACGGCGTCGGCGTCGATGTGAACACGGCCTCGGCCCAGCTGCTGCAACGCATTTCCGGCCTCAGCATCACCCTGGCCCACAGCATCGTCCGCCATCGCGACGAGCACGGCGCCTTCCCCGACCGCCAGGCCCTGCTGCAGGTGCCCCGGCTGGGCCCAAAAACCTTCGAGCAGGCCGCCGGCTTCCTGCGCATCAGCGGCGGCCGGGAGCCGCTGGACAATTCGGCCGTGCACCCGGAAAGCTACGCCGTCGCCCGGGCCATGATTGCCAGCCTGGACCTGGCGCCGCCGGCGGTCATCGGCAACGGCACCGCCCTACGGCGGCTCCGCCTCGGCGATTTTATCCGGCCCGACTGTGGCCTGCCGACGCTGCAGGCCATCGTCCGCGAGCTGGAGAAGGCCGGCCGCGACCCGCGCGGCGAGTACCAGGGCGCCCGCTTTGCCGAGGGCGTGAATGAGCTCAAGGATTTGCGCGTCGGCATGGTGCTGGAGGGGGTGATTTCCAACGTGGCCAGCTTCGGGGCCTTTGTTGACATTGGCGTCCATCAGGACGGCCTGATTCACATTTCCCAGATGGCGAAGCGCTTCGTCAGCGACCCGCGCGAGCTGGTTAAGGCCGGCGAAGTGGTGCGGGTGCGCGTGCTGGAGGTGGACGAGGAACGGCAGCGGGTGGCCCTGGCGCTGGTGCGCGAGGCCAGGGACGAGGCCGAGGACAACGGGCGGCGCGACCGCCGGACGGCCAAGGCCAAGGCCGACAAGCCCCGGATTACGGCCCTGGCCGCCGAACTGAGCGTGCTGAAGAAAAACCAATGAGCCGCCGCCGGGGTGCGGCCGCCGAAGCCGAGGCCGCCCGCTATCTGGAACGCCAGGGCCTGCGCCTGTTGGCGCGGAATTTTTCCTGCCGCTGGGGCGAGATTGATTTGATTGCCGAGGACGGCGACACGCTGGTGTTCGTGGAGGTGCGCTGGCGCCGGGCCGGGGCGCTGGTGGACGCCGCCGCCAGCATCGACGGTCGCAAGCGCCAAAAACTCTGGCGCACGGCCCAGGTCTATCTGAGCCGCTACCCGGTACCGCCGCCCTGCCGGGTGGACGCCCTCTGCGGCGACGAACAGGGCTGGCAGTGGCTGCAAAACATCGAGCTCTAGACAAAAAGCCGGGTCTAAACCCGGCTTTTTTTTACAGCTTAAGGTGCGTATGCAGCGCCTGGGCCCGGGCCGCCGGACTGAGGGCACCGCTCTGCCACAGCGCGTCCAGCCGGGTTTCCAGCCGCCGGCGAATGGTTTCCGGGGCGCCGAGATTGAGCCGGGCTTCAATGGCGGCCGGGTCGTCGATAAAGTCGCCGGTGTCGCCGTCGAGGGCCAGCAGCCGGATGCGGCCGCCGAAGTGGGCGCGCAGCTCGGCCAGGCCGGCGGGCAGATGCCCCTGAATGGCGCTCATCACCGCCAGACTGCCACCCCGGCCGTAGGCGTGGAAGCGCTTCAGGGTGTTGGCCAGCGCCGTCTCCGGGCTGCGGTGCACCGCCAGAATGGCCACCGACCAGCCCCGGTCGAGGCAGGCGGTGATTTTCGGGAAGGCGCTCTGGGGCCGGGCCAGCTGGCCCTCAAACATGAGGCCGACCCGCTCATCGTCGAGCAGGGCCCGGCTCAGGGTGGTTTTGCCGGCGCCGGGAATGCCGGTGAGAAACAGGGCCAGCCGGGGCTCGCCGCGTTCCAACAGCGCCGCCAGCTGGGTGGCGGCCAGCACCGCCGAACTGTTGTGCAGGGCGTCATTGGCCCGGGCCCGCTGGGCCGGCTCGGCCCAGGCTGGAAATAGCTCTTTAAAGCTGTCCGAGCAGACATAGCGGCCGCCGCCGGTGGCCGGGTGGCGGTCGTAGGCGGCCAGCAGGGCGGCGGTTTTTTCCGTAGCCAGGGCCATGGCCAGCCGCTGCATGGCGGCCAGCTCCGGTTCGCCGGCAAAATCCAGCGGGCGGATTTCCCCCTGTAGCGGCCGGGGCGCCGGGCCCGAACGCTGGATTTCGGCGCGCAGGGCGGCCGGGGCGCCGGCGTAGAGTTGCTTTTCAATCTGGACACGATAGGCCGGCTCCCGGGCCAGCCGCTGGAGATGCTGGCCGGCCCGTTGCCATACGGCCGTCAAATTAGGGTCTGTCATAGTGATTCCTCGGTTGGGCCCCGGGGGGCGAGTGCTCCAGTCTAAAGGAAGCGCTTCTGGTGAAGGAGCGCACAAGCCACCTAGTGGCGCAGCCATCGCTTCCTTCCCAGCCCCCGGCCCGGGGGAAGCTCCGTTTCTGACGGACCGAAGCGCTTCGCTCCGAAAAGGCTCTAGCCGGCGAAGCGCTTCGACTCTAGAACTGCCAGAAAGGGCAACGCTTCACAACGGTCGCGGCCCGTTTGCTAATCCCCGCCCGGGTCAGGGCTACAGAAACGGCCTCATCAAAGCGAAGCGCTTCGTTCTGAAAGTCCGAATGGCCTTGGCAAGGCGAAGCGCTTCGGCCTAAGACTCCAGCAGGAAGCGCTTCACTAGTCCCGGCCCATTAGGGAAAAAAACTCTCCAGCCCGAAGCGCTCCCTCTTTTCGTCCCCCATTCTCCGACTGTCCCTTTCCCACTGGCACCCCGAAGGAAGCGCTTCATTCTTAAAACCTTGGCCAGAGGGAAGCGCTTCCCCTGTGGAGCGTCCGGCGCCGGCTATCAAACCGAAGCGCTTCGCCAGATAAATGGGCCGGCGAGCACTGTTTCTTCCAGCTTCCACCGTGGAAGCGCTTCGTTCCGAATGGCCAGCGGGAAACTCTTCCCTCTTTCAAGTCATAAAAATGGGCTTGGGATTGAAGCGCTCCCCCATTTGTTTGAGCCGGCGGCCGGAATGGAATCCCGACCGAGGCCCCAAAGGGAAGCGCTTCATCTCCAGAGAACTTGCCGAGGGAAGCGCTTCAGATGGGAATGCCCCAAAGAAGGAAAGCACCCCCTGCCGGAAAACTGCCGAAGGAAGCGCTTCCCCTGACGGCCTTCCTTCCTCACTGTCCCGGCCGAAGCGCTTCCCCCCTTTTTGACGGCTTCAAACCGAAGCGCTTCCGGCTCAGAAGACTTTTTCATAGCGAAGCGCTTCACCAATCCCGGCCCGCATTCTTTGACCGTCCTTTTTCTACTGACGCCCGCAAAGGAAGCGCCTCCCTCTGCCAAGACCTTTCCCCGGTGTGTTCGGAAGGAAGCGCTTCGTTCCTAGACCCCGACCCGGGGGAATCTGCTTTTCCGATTAACCGAAGCGCTTCGGTTGGAGAAGAACGCTGGCGGAAGCGCTTCCTTTTGGGACCGTCATGGCAGAACGGAAGAAGAACCGGTGGGCCGAAGCGCTTCCCCCAAATCCAGCCGCTGAAAAATCTATTCGCCGAGATTGAAGCGCTCCCCTTAGCCAGCCCCGGCCCCAATTCTCCCTAGTTGCTTTTCCGCTGGCCGAAGCGCTTTGGACTGCCGGCCAACGGTTGTGGCCAGTTTCCTAAATCCCTGTCGGGCCGGGTTTGGTAGAAATAGCCTTGGCCGAAGGAAGCGCTTCCCTTGGGGCCAGTGGCTGATGCCTCTCCGGTCGCTGGCCTGATGACCCAGCCGAAACGCTTTGGTTTAAGAAGGGAAGCGCTTCTTGCCAAACATAAAACCAAAGAACTTCCTCATTTCCGGAGTTGAAGCGCTTCGTTCCTAGCCCCGGCTCGGGAAATCTACTTTTCCGATTAATCGAAGCGCTTCCGTCTGAAACGCCCCGGTGTCGAATGGTTGAGCAATCGTCATCGTGCGCCCCAGGGGGAAGCGCTTCAGTCTGGGAAGACACAAAAACCAAAGCGCTTCGCCGCTCCAACCGTTATCGCCCAGCTCCTGGGCGGACAAATGATTTCCTCTCCAGCCGATAAATTCACCCCGACCCAAAGGAAGCGCTTCCCACCGGAAAGCCACCAAAGAAGGATTCCGCGTTCTGTCCCGGGCGAAGCGCTTCGTTTTCCCGCTCTGCATTTACCGTTAGAGGTTTTCCGACTGGGCCCAGGTGGAAGCGCTTCGTTAGCTCTCAGAGGGGAGCGCTTCGGCCGGGTGGTCTAGTTAAACCGAAGCGCTTCATTGCCACAGGCCTTTTCCCAGCGAAGCGCTTCGCTATGCCAGCAGCGGCCGCCGGGTTACCCAATCGGCCTCGGCGAAGCGCTTCGTTCTGGACTATTTCTAACGCCGACTCTGAGCGAAGCGCTTACGGCGCCACCCTGTGGCTTGCTGTGCTCTCTGCGGAAGTGGTTGCTCGTTCTGTGAACTTGCTGTGCCTCCTGCGGGCGCGGTTGCTTGTTCTGAAAACTTACGGCACTTCCTGCGGAAGTGGCTCCCAGTGGTCGGGGCGGAGCTGGGCATAAAAAAGCCCCTCAACGAGGGGCCGGGTTTAGAGGGAGGGATTGGGGCTGGGCTGGGCGTCCGGGGCGGGGCCGGCGTCGCCGGGCGGGGTGGCACCAGCACCAGCACCAGCACCAGCACCAGCACCAGCACCAGCACCAGCACCAGCGTTGGCGTTGGCGTTGGCGTTGGCATCAGCGCTGGCGGCCGCCGGTGGCGGGCCATTGTGGCCGGGGGTCGCATCGGCATCGGCATCGGCATCGGCGGCATCGTTGGCCTCAGCGGCCGGCGTCTGGCCGCCAATGGCGGCGCTGGCCGGGTCCAGTTCGGCCAGGTCCAGGGCCAGCACCTGCACCAGCGGCGTGGGCCGGGCCTGGTTAAATTTATCCAGCAACCCATTGATAAATTTATAGCTTTCTTCGGCGCCGAAGGCCTTGGCCAGCTCGATGGCCTCGTTGATGGCCACCTTCTCCGGAATGTCGCGGCGGGTGGACAGCTCATAGCTGGCGACCCAGAGAATGGCCCGTTCCACCGGGTCCAGCTGGCCCATTTCTCGGCGGCTGAACGGCTGCAGGCGCTCGTCGAGCTCGTCGCTGTGGCCCATGATGGTGTTCAGGGCCTCGCGAAAATAGAACTCGTCGATGGGCCCGGCCCGGGGGTCCTCCAGCCGGTAGGCCAGGATTTCCGCCTGGCTTTCGCCGCTGATTTGCCAGCGGTAGAGGCTCTGCACCAGCAGCCGCCGGGCCCGGCGCCGGTTTTCAATGGCCTGATATTTGGCATTGGCCATTAAAGTTTTCTCAGCAGCGAAACCATTTCCAGCGCCGCCACCGCACAGTCGGCGCCCTTGTTGCCGGCCTTGGTGCCGGCCCGTTCCACCGCCTGCTCGATGCTGTTGGTGGTAAGAATGCCGTTGAGCACCGGCAGGCCGTGCTGCAGGGCCACCGAGCTCAGGCCCTTGGCGCTCTCGCCGATGACCACGTCGAAATGCGGGGTGGCGCCGCGAATGACCACGCCCAGGGCGATGAGGGCGTCATATTTACCGCCGGCGGCCAGTTTGGCGGCGCAGAGGGGCACCTCCAGGGCGCCGGGCACATAGTAGATGTCCACCTGCTGGACGCCGTGGCGGCGCAGCATGTCCAGGGCGCCGCTCTCCAGCTTGTGGACGATGAAATAGTTAAAACGGCTGGAAATCAGCGCGATGCGGGTGGCTTCGTGGCCGTTGAAGTGGCCTTCGATTTTGGTGATATTCATTTTTTTCCTTGGGCTTATAACGAGTTATCCGGGCGGGGCGGGAATTTTACTTTAAAGTCCAGCCGCCCGCTGGGCCAAAAAGCGCTCGGCGTCGAGGGCCGCCATGCAGCCGCTGGCCGCCGAGGTGATGGCCTGGCGGTAGACCGGGTCGCTGACGTCGCCGGCGGCGAAAACGCCGGGGATAGAAGTCTGGGTGGCGGCGCCGCCGTGGCCGCCCTGGACGACGATGTAGCCGTTTTCCAGGGTCAATTTATCGACGAACAGGGCCGTATTGGGCCGGTGGCCGATGGCGATGAAGACGCCGTCCACCGCCAGTTCCTCACGGCTGCCGTCGTTACCGCGCAGGCGCAGGCCCTGGACGCCGCGCCCGTCGCCGAGCACCTCGTCCAGCTGGCGATTCAGATGGAGCACGATTTTGCCGGCGTCCACCTGCTGTTGCAGTTGGTTGAGCAGGATTTTTTCGGCGCGGAACTGGTCGCGGCGGTGAATGAGATGAACGACGCTCGTGATTTTGGCCAGATAGAGCGCTTCCTCCACGGCCGTATTGCCGCCGCCGACCACGGCCACGGGCTTGTTGCGATAGAAAAAGCCGTCGCAGGTGGCGCAGGCGGACACGCCCTTGCCCCGGTAGGCTGTCTCCGAGGCGAGGCCGAGATACTGGGCGCTGGCGCCGGTGGCGATGATGACGGCCCGGGCGCTGAAGCGCTCCTCCTCGGTCTGTAGCACAAAGGGATAGCTGTTGAAATCCACGTCGATGACCTGGCCGCTGATGATTTCCGTGCCGAAGTGCTCGGCCTGGGCCCGCATTTTTTCCACCAGCTCGCCGCCCTGGATGCCGAGCAGGGCCGGGTAGTTGTCCACCTCGGTGGTGGTGGTGAGCTGGCCGCCCACCTGCAGGCCGGCGACGATGACCGGTTCCAGCCCGGCCCGGGCGGCATAGATGGCGGCACTGTAGCCGGCCGGGCCGGAGCCGAGGATAAGTAAATTAACAGAACGCATGGATAATCCTTTTTCAATAAAAAAATCTAAATAACGCCCCATTGTAATAAGCTAGGTGCTTTTTGGGAGAGTTCCGATGGAAAATTTATGGGTGCTGGCGCTGGACATCGGTTTCCGGCGCAGCGGCGTGGCCGTGGCCCAGCGTCTCACCGGCAGCGGCCGGCCGCTCACCATTCTGCGCAAGCCGGTGGAAACGCTGACGGCGGCGGATTTTGCCCCCTTTATCCGCCAGTGGCCGGTGCAGCGCCTGCTGCTGGGCTGGCCCGAGCACGCCGACGGCAGTCCCCATCCACTGCACGGCCATCTGCAGAAATTGGCCGGCCTTTTGCAAGAGCAATTTCATCTGCCGGTGATTTTTGTCAATGAATATTTAACTTCCCATGAAGCACATCATCGTCTTGGACAAAAAAATAATTTAGATGCAATGGCCGCATTAATAATAGCGGAGGACTATCTAAATTCGCTATAAATGCGCCTGCAGATAGGCTAAACTAATCGTAAATTTTCTAATGATTTTATTTTTAAGGAGTTAATGTGGCTGATAATAAAGATATCAAAGTCCTCATTGTTGACGATTCGGGCACAATTCGGAAAACGGCGGAAACTATTTTGCGCAAGGAAGGCTTCACCGTTGCCAGTGCCGAAGATGGTTTCAGTGCCCTGTCCAAGGTCATGGCCTTTCAGCCGGATATTATCTTTCTCGATATTATGATGCCGCGTTTAGATGGCTATCAGGTCTGTTCAGTAATTAAAAATAATCCGGCTTTTGTCAAAACGCCGGTATTAATGCTTTCCAGTAAAGATAGTGTTTTCGATAAGGCCCGGGGCAAAATTGCCGGCTCGGAACACTTTATGACTAAACCATTTTCTAAAACCGAGTTACTGGATGCCATTGGTAAATATGTGCACAAATAATTGGAATTAAATTATATGGTTACCATTTTAATTGTCGATGATTCCCCCACCGAAGCCGAAGTGGTGCGCGATATGCTCGAGAAGGTGGGCTATGAGGTCCTTTGGGCCGACCATGCCGACCAGGGCATTCGCATGGCCGAGCAGATGCAGCCATCGCTGATTCTGATGGACGTGGTTATGCCCGGCATGAATGGCTTCCAGGCCACGCGCAAGCTGACGCGCAATCCGAAGACCAAGGATATTCCCGTCGTGATGCTGACCACCAAGGACCAGGTCAGCGACCGGGAATGGGGTCTGAAAAACGGCGCCCGGGCCTACTTCGTTAAGCCGCCGGAAAAGGAGTCGTTGCTTAACCAGATTAAATTGTTGATTTGACTATGACCATTGAAACCGAGCTGTCGCCTTTTGAATTACTCCTCCATTACGCACAGAAGGCCGAGGAACGACAAGCCATTAGCGAAGACTACCAGGAGGATAAGGTCAATTACCTGGCCTTCCGCGCCGGCGACCAGCGCTTTTTGATTGACGTCAAATACATTCTGGAAATCACCATCGCCCTGGATAACATCAGCCCACTGCCGTTCA
>ERZ773090.601-NODE-601-length-16911-cov-3.8553_pt1 | contig 16911 bp, 10 predicted proteins | sample MGYA00580579_ERZ773090 | MGnify/ENA primary metagenome ERZ773090 (study PRJEB29015, sample SAMEA2738014) | human oral metagenome | biome: human oral; feature: human-associated habitat; material: dental | place: China | collected 2132 ... | reverse complement strand
CGCTGAAGCCGGTGGGGCCCGACGGCGCAGAGGTCGGCGGCCGAGGCCCGCGACCGGGAGAGATGGCGGCGGCGCCGTCGGGCCCCACCGAACCGCCGCCAGTGCGCAGGGCGGAGCAGTGCCGATGGCGGCGGCGCGGGGGCTCGGCGCCAGGACCCAGTAGCGGTCCTCGTCGCCCCGGGACGCCGCCGCCGCGGGGGCTCAGCCCTTCGGGGACCCGTCCGTCGGGGTCCGGGCTCGGTCCTGGGCCGCGACCTGCGCCTCGACCTCCCTGTCGGCGATGTTCTCCCTCCAGAAGACGGGCAGGCTCGTCGCCTCGGCGATGACCTCCTCGAGCACGACCAGCAGCTGCCGGTCGGTCATCCCGAACGAGGTGCTCCAGCGGGCGTAGCCCTCGACCTCGAGCGACTCGCCGGACTCGGGCCCGGCGGGTTCGGCCGTCTCCTCCTCATCGGAGTTCAGCCTCGTCCCGATGAGCCGCACGGCCAGGGCCTTGAAGTCCTGGTTCCAGCTCCTGGCAAGACCGAGTGCGACGGCGACCTGCTCGTCGCTGGGGCCGATCTCGGACAGGTCGTCGAAACGACAGAAGATCTTCAGCTCCATCATCGAGACCACGACCGTCATATCGCTCTCGCCGACCCGCACGATGACGGCCTCGTCGTCCCCGGGGACGAGCGACGGCTGCAGGCCCTTGCCCTTCAGGAGCGCCACCACCCGCTGGGGCGTCACCAGCGGGTTGTCCTCGGTCAGTCCCATGCGCTTGCGAATATTCCGCTGCAACTGGGCCAATTGGGCCAGCCCGTCGTCGTCCGAGAGCGAACTGCCCGGGGCCGGGTCGGGCTCATTCAGGAACTTGTTCCTGAGGTTCTCGATGCGCTTGATCATCACCCGCTCGAACAGCTCGGGCGCGCCGTTGTCCGCCGGATCCTCTCCGGCGAGCATGAAGCAGTCGGCCGCGCGCTGGATCAGGCTGCTCGCCTTCTGGGTGTCCGTATCCACGAGCGCCTCGGCCTGCGCCATGAGCTCCCTGGCGGTCGCGAGGGTCTGCTCGGAGTCGCCTCCCCCGCCCGAACCAACGACCATGATCCGCTTCAGCTCCTCGAATCTGCGCTCCGGGAGCGAGTTCTCGAAGAAGTCGATCATCTCGTAGCAGGCGCCGGCGACGTGCTCCACGTGACGGGCGAGCTGATCGCGCGTCACCCCGCCCCCCAGGGGGAGGGTGAAGGTGCCGCACAGGTGGAGTTGGCCGTCGCCGTCGGCGTCGACGGCGGCGGTGGGGACGCCGTCGCGCTGATTCCAGATGTTGGCGACGAATTCCAGCGCTCCTCCGAGCAGCGGGGAGGCCTTCGGGGGCCACTGGATCGTCACTTTGAGGTGGTCGTCCTGCGCCGCGAACAGGACGGTGCCCTCCTTGTGCCCCCACCAGATCGACTTGTCGGGGGCCACCGCGTAGTCCCCGCCGAGGACCTCGGCCACCACCTGCTCCAGGCGCTTGGCTGTCAAACGGGCGGGCGCCCCGGTGCCGCGCGAGCGGGCGGGGCGGGGCGGGCGGGTCTGTTTCTTACTGCGTCGTGCCAAGGGATCCTCCAGAAGATTACGGGTCTTCACGGTCTCACGGCGCCCCGCCCCGGGCGGTCTCCCACGCCGTCGGCCCCGGGGGAGCCGGGCGGGGCGCCACTGCGCGACGGCGGGGCGGATGACGGACTCTAGGCCCGGGCGGGGCGGGGCGCGGGCGCCGTGCCCCGCCTCAGCGCCGGTTGCGCCCCAGGTCGACGACGATGGCGCCGTCGTCGGACTCGGGCGGCGCCTGGGCGCCCCAGTCGGGCACGAAGGGATCGGCGAGCGGCGCGAACCAGTTGTCGAAGTGCTCGGGCGAGTCGGCTGGCGGGATCATCATGGTGTAGATCGCGCGGCGGGCCGGCCGGTCTGGCCCGGACAGGGCGTCGACCCACCCCTCCCACGTCTCCCGCTCGATGAGGACGCCGTGAGTGGCCGAGCCGATGGTGCAGCCCAGGTCGAAGACGTCGTGGAGGACCAGGGCCTCGGCCATGGATCGCACCAGGGGCTCGTCGTCGGCGAGCTCCTCCTCGCCGGTCAGCCGCAGGCACAGGAGCTGGGCGGAGCGGCGCAGCTGGAAGACGAGTTCGTAGTCGTAGCGGGTCAACCACAGATTCGGCAGCGTGGTGCCGATGTGGGTGTCCTCGAGCTCGCCCAGGTGGGTGCCGCGGGGCAGCTCCCCCAGGCCGTCGAGGTCCTCCGCCAGCGACTGGTCGTAGAGGAAGGCGCCCATGGCGAAGCAGCGGGCCGCCTTCTCCCCGAGCATCCCGGCCAGCCGCGGGGAGTACCCGGCGGCGAGCTCGGTCGGGATCTCGTCCCAGCCGGGGAGGTGGAGGGCCTCGGCGCCCTGCGCGAGCTCGTCGAGGAGGCCGGAGGAGCCCAGGATCGCCCTGACGGCGCCCTCGATGTCGTCGTCGTCGATGACGATGCCCCCGTCGTCGTCCATCTCGCCGGTCAGGCCGAACGGCTCCGGACCGGGCCGGTCCCGCTGGGGCTTGTTCTGCCGGGGCTTCTGCCCCGACCATTTCTGCCCGGACTTGGTCCCCATCATGGCCCTGAGCGCGGACCAGGGGGACGGAGGCTCCCAGCCGAGGGCGTCCCAGACGCTGTCCTGCTTGTCCGCGCGCACCCGACTGCGCCCCGACTCGTAGTTGCGCCAGGTCTGCGCCGACACCCCGGCGCGCTCGGACATCTGCGACACGGACAGCCCCAGCTCCTCGCGCCGGGCGCGCATCGCCTGGGCGATGTCCGGGTCATCGGGCTCGTGGTGGTCTGCGTTGCGCGGGCTCAAGGAGGCACCCCCTGGGAGACGCGGCGGACGGCGCCGTAGCAGCCGGTGGACTCGCCGACGACGGTTACGTACCGGAGCAGCGTATCGGAGGGGCCGGGGGCGGGCCAGCGCGGGGTTGCGGCGTGGCGGGGCTGTGGGGTTGCGGAGTCGAGCCCTCCCCCGCGCCTGCCGCGCCGTCGGGCGCGCTCACGAGAGGGACTCCAGGATCCCGCCCACCAGCAGGCTCGCCGGGCTGGGGATGTAGGCGAGCAGGGTGATCATGCCCAGGACGGGCACGGCCGCCGCCATCGCCATCCCCAGGGGCTGGGACGCCCGCGCCGCGATCGGGGCGGCCAGGCGCAGGAAGCAGACGAGGACGGCCAGGGCCACGACGACCGCTGCCGAGGAGCCGATTCCGAGGACGTCGGCGTGCAGGAAGTCGGCCCTCTGGCAGACCCGGGTCATGTCCGCCAGCACCTCGGTGCGGCACCGGCCGAGGCAGTTGTCGGCGAACAGGGCGCTGATCCCCGTCAGGGCCGCCAGCGTCGTGGACAGGTTCAGCCAGAACCGCGCCGAGCGGATGCTCTGATTCGTGTGGTTCTTCGGGTGGCGCTGGGTGATCCGCCTGCCGATGAAGTCGAGCGCCCCGCCGATCATCCAGCCGATGCCGAAGGCCCAGGGCATGAGACCCAGGTCCCCGTCGCCGGTCGTGCCGCTGACCCAGGAGGACAGGAAGGCGACCCACTCGCCCGCTCCGATGAGTAAACCGGCCGAGGTCGCCAGGAGCTTGAAGCTGCCACTGGGGCTGTCGAGGAACCAGTCGACCACCATGGCCAGGCCGGCGCTGACGAGGCAGGCGACCAGGATGGGCTGGGCGAAAGTCCGCATCAGGTCGGTCGACGGCGAGGACGAGCCGATCTCCACCGCGGCCCGGGCCCATCCCGCCAGGGCGCAGTAGATCGCACTGGTCAGGGTGCGGGCGCAGAGTTGGCCGGGCAGGCGCGAGAGGCGCCGCTTGTGGCGGGCGACCCTCTCCCTCTCCCGGGTCGCCGAAGCGGCGGCGGCCTCCTCCTGGGCCCACCGCGCGTCCTGGGCCTCCCGGCGCGCGATCTGCGCCCTGCGGTCGTCGGCGGCCCTGACGAGGACCGCCCGGGCCACCGCGAGGGTCCCCAGGTCGTCGTCGGCGGCGGCATTGACCCGTTCGACGACGTCGCGGACCCAGAGCATGGCCCCGACGTCGTCGGCCGCCGCGCGCCTGGCGGCCGCGGCCATGCGGGCGCCCGCGCCGCCCGCCCCGTCCCGCAGGGCGATCGCAAACATCTCGGGCAGGGCGGTGCGGTAGGCCCGCCGCGCCAGGACCTGGTAGTCGGCCGGGAGCGGACCGGTCAGCGCCTCGGCCTGGTCGCGCCACCGGCCGAGCAGGTGATCGGCCCTGGCGGCGCGCCCGGAGTCGGAGGCCTCCGCGTACGCGGTGAGGGCGTGCTCGCAGACCAAGGAGTGGAGCCAGTCGAGGGCCGCCTCGTCGCCCGAGTCGGCGGCGCGGATGCAACGGGCGAGGGAGTCCTCGTCCAGGGCCGCGCCCTCGTAGTGGATCGGCCCCCGCGGGTCGCGGCGCATGGCCTGGAGGCGCATGAACTCGGGGACGGTGGGGTTGTCGCTCATCTGGCCGCCCTCCGGCCGCGGCCCGCGGGGGCCGTCTCGACGGCGACCGACCGCACCGGGGAGGAGGCGAGGTGACGGCCGCGGACGCTCTCGACCGGGGTGGAGGTGATGTCCGCCACGACGACGGAGCAGTTGTCGCCGGCCCGCCGGGCGTAGATCGCCGAGACGACGGCGTCGACGACCCGGTCGGGGGCGCGGTCCGAGGCGCACAGTCCGCGCAGCTCCGCGGGCTCGAGCGCGCCCCACACGCCGTCGGTGCACAGCACGTAGCGCTCCGTGCCGCCCTTGAGGTCCTGCTCCCACACGTGGGCGTCGATCCGCGCCGAACCGCCCAGGGCCTGGGTGACGGCGGAGGAGCCGGGGTCCTGCGTGCGGTCGTCGATGCTCATGCGCCCCAGGCGCCCGCCGGCCACCCGGTAGATCCGGCAGTCGCCGACATTGGCCATGACCAGTCCGGCGGGCCTGATCGCCAGGACCGCCGCCGTGGCCCCCATCTCCGGGGTGTCCCAGGCGCGGCCCGCTCGGGTGATGCGGCCCGACAGCGCCTCGAACCAGGCGTCCCAGTCCTCCGGGGCCCGGCCCGGGTCCGCCTCGGCCAGGGCCGTGGCCGCCAGCGCCGCCGCGTCGGCGCCGCCCGCGTAGCCGCCCATGCCGTCGACGACGGCCACCACCGCGCCCGCCTCCAGTACCCGGCCGGTCCACGTCAGCCGGGTGCCGGTGACGGCGGCGATGGCGGAGGCGACGACGATGGCGTCCTGGTTGCCCGGGCGCACCGGGCCGACCTCGGTCTGGCCGCAGATCGTGGCCGTGACGGCGCGCGCCGTCGCACTGAAATCCTTCGGACCGCTCATGTCCGCCTCCCCCGATCTCTGTTCGCCCATCTCGCCCGGGCAGAGTTCCGCCGCTTCTGGTCGTTGTCTCCGTGAGGAGGACGACGGCCCTATCATCCCCCCTGCCCGTCACCGGCGCATCATCCGCGCGGTGACGCGGGATCCGGGAGGGCCCCGGTGCCTGCCCGGCCCGATCCGCTTGCAGCGGTTCACCTGCACGACCGCCAGCCGGTTACAAGGCGGAAGCCGGACTTCGTTTTGCAGTGGCGGGTTGGATAAAGGATATGGCGATACCTTCGGAGACTGGCGGGATCTGGCTGTGGGTGCCAATGCAGGCGCTGATCCCCGGGCACGCCGACCAGGGCCCGCATCCGCACGGGGGTGCCGATGCGCTCGAGCGCCGCAACGTCCGACCAGCCCTCGGCGCGAAAGACGACGTCCTCCAGCATCCGGGCCTCCACCGGGCCGGCGGGCGCGAGGTTGAGGCGCACGACCCCGCCGGTGTCGCGCAGGGCGTCCAGCAGCATCATGCCCGACCCGGGCAGGCAGACGGGCCACATGCCGCGCGACCCGTCTGCGGGCGCGCCCGCGCGAAGGGCGCGGGGCGTCCGAGCCGATCACACCCACATCACGATCCGGCGTCAGACACGCCACAAGTCTAAGAATTGAGACTGGTGAAGCGGCCTGCCGGCGGGCCGGGAGCGTCTAGGCTTACCACGTTGTCAACCGTGCCGATGAATTTGGGGAGAAGGGAAACCGAATGGAATTCGTCATCCGCGATTTAAGTACCGATCGGAGCATTGAGACTCCGACGTGAACTGAACCTCAATGTCCTGTTGACTCTCAGAGCCGCCTAGCCGCGAGAGTCTGCCTTATCCCCAGGAGCCCAGTAGGTCGGAAAAATTAGCGGATAGTTGCCCGATCTCTAGGGTGATCGGTGCGGGTGCGACGCGACCCGCACAGTGACGACGAGACGGTGACCCGTCTAACCGAAGCAGAGAGACTCTTCATCGGATTGAGCAGCCTCGATCATACAGTGTCCATTACAGGACATTCATACATCTCTCTTAATGCTTTTCTTGACGACAAGATTAACGAGAAGCTCTAAACTTCTTGAAATAAATCCAGATCACACGATATTTAGGTGTTACTTAAGCGAATCATCATCAAATTGTTTTTACATCGTTATTTCCCGCTCGTCCAGAAAGATTTCTGCATCATGGAAAAATATGTTTTAAATAAATCCTTCGACAAGAAGAGGATATCCAATTTTCTCGCCGTTCTCGGCGGAGCCGATACCGAGATCCTCGGACACGTCGACTCGGAACGGAACTCCTTTACCAGCATCGGCGCAGTCATGCTCGGAACGGCATCGGTCGCAGCCCTGTCCATGGTGTTTGCCCTGTACAACGCCGTACTCGTCGTATCAGACCCGAGCACCGGACAGCGGGCGGCGCAACAGCCGATAATCAATCTCTGCATATCCATTATGCTCGGAATCCTGTGGGGCGCGTTCATCCTGGTTGTGGACCGGGCTATGATCAAAACCATGCATGGCGTTTACGGCCTCAAACGAGCACTCAAATATGCTATCCCCAGACTCTTCCTCGCCTTCATTATCGGCCTGGTAGTCTCCACACCCCTCTCACTCCAGATCTTCCGGGGCGAGGTAGCCGTCCAACTTCAGCGCGACCAGACCGACCAGATAGAGCAAGCCAAGGAGAAGAACGCCGCACTCCAGACGGGGCAGGACCTGAAGGACGCGGAGCAGAGTATCGCCGAACAGCTCGCCATTCTCAACGGCACCGCCAGCACCGAAGAAACCAACCAAGCGACCCAGACCTATAACGAGGCCGTCGAAGCCACTAAGAAGGCTCAGGATAAGGCTGACGAAGCTTACAACCGCTGGACCTGCGAGGTAGAACCAGGCCAGACGCTATGTTCCGAGAATAAAATAGGATCCACCGGCGTCACGGGCGAGGGCGTACAAGCTTACGCTCGCTATCGGGAATACGAGGCGGCCAGCACGGAGTTGCAGACCGCAAAGGATGCAGAGGAGGCGGCGCGCAACGCGAAGAATGCCAGTGCACAGCGCGCTAGAGAAGAGGCTCACGCAACGCTCTGCGGCGAGGACTCACCCATGGAAGCCGAGGCCAGCATTCTGAGCGAAAGTTGCCCGGGGGGTCTTCAGAAAAAGGCTAATGATCTGCGCCAGACACTCGCCGAGGAGAACGACGTCGAGGAGGTCGTCCGCGGCAACAACGGACTTCTGGCACAGATCATCGCCCTATGGCGCGCAAGTAAGCGCAGTCGGATTGGATTTTTATGCCATCTGGCCATCGCCGCCCTCTTCATTATTATCGAGTTGTTCCCTGTAGGAATCAAAACCATGGTGGCAGTGCGCGGCGAGTCCCAGTATGACCGGGCCTTTCGCAAACTCCAGGAGTCCGAGCTGGAGAAGGTGGAGGCTCATACCACCCAGGAGCGAGATCTAATCGACCGGGAGACACGCAGGATCAGGGAGATCGGCGAGGATATGCTCCAGCGCGAAATCGATCTCGGGAAGAGCGCCAACGAGAACGTTGCCAAGCAGATGCGGATCATACTGGACCAGACTCTCTCCCACTGGACCGAGCGGTCCCAGGCGGTGCTCGCCTCGAACCTCGGCGGCGTCGGCGAGAACGCTGAGCGCCCCGCCGACCCGGCTCGCCCCGAGGTCCGCGTTGAGCAGACAGCTGCTCCAGCCCGTCCCGAGGCCCACGCTGAGCAGTTGGCCGACCTCGGCCTGCTCCCTGACGGCTCTCACCTCGCGCCCCTGGAACTGGGCGCTCGGATCGGCTACATGGGCTCGCCGTCGGCCTCCCATGACGCCGACCATTTCAGCAAGCGCTACCAGGCGCTCCTCGCCATCCAGGATGAGGCGATCCGGCTCCAACGGGAGGCGGATGAGTTGGCCGGAGTCGGACTGTCCGCAGAGCGGACCCGGTTGGAGGAGATGCGACGTGAGCTCGTTGCCGCACAGACCGCGGAGAAAGAGATCGTCGCCGACATTGCTCGGCAGGAGAGGGCCCTTACCGTCGCCGGGCGAGAGAGGGCCGAGCTCGAAGAGCAACGGAACCGCCTCGCCGGGCAGGTCAGCGAGGTCGGAGCCGAGCGCAGCCGCGCACAGGTCGAGGTCGACGAACTGACCGAGCGGGTCAAGCAGAAGAGCGATGAGATCAGCGTCCTGGAGGCTCATCGCAGAGAGTTGAAGGACCGTCTCGACGAGGCGAACCGCATCTTCGACCAGCTGAATTCTCTTAGCACAGCGCCGACCTCCGCCGAGGCGGCGGATCTGCTGCGCAGCATCCGCGCCCTCGCTCAGGATCCCACCGACGAGGAGGGACCGGCGACGGGCCCGCGGAGATAGTCGCTTCCGGTGGGAGCGCGCCAGATCCCAGGTGGTGACAGCGTACCTCCACAACCTTGATGACCCAAGTCATTTAGACAAAACTAAATTTTAGACAATTTCCGCCAGTTTGAGCGCGCCCGTCAGAGATGACGTACGATCCACATCGGCGGGAGCGATCAGTGAACGAAGCGATACGTCTTCCATTCTTCTCTTCCCAGTAAGGACCCTTGATGACCAGCACTGCACCTTCAGCGGCCAGCCCCGGTACTACCGACGGCCCGCCTGTGCCGTACGCTATCCAGGCCGTGCTACAGCTGGCGAACCGCCTGGATGAGGAGGCGGGATGGCGGGACGTCAGTTCATTGCGTAAAAAGGCCACCTCGGTCCGCCGTGACCTTGGAAAGATCGACACCGCGGAGGCAGACCTGGAAACGGTGCGTATAAGATGCATGGTCCTGGTCAGTCAAATCTTAAACGCAAAGTCCATCCCCCCTGAAGCGGAGGCTGAGTGCTGGATCACTTTGGCCGAGCTCCACGAGCTGGTGAATGAGTCAACAGACTTTAGAGGGCGGGCCGCCGACCTTTTTCTCGTAGCGCTCGAGGAGTTCGCTGGATCCGAACACCCACGTACCAGGATGTGTTTCCCTACAAGTCGCAAAAAACACCGGTCGTCGTGCCGAGCGCGACTTCTGCTACGTCTGGCCGAGCAGCGCGCTGCGGAGGGACGCTGGAAGGAGGCCGCGGTCTCCGCCAAGGAGGCGCAACAGGAGTTCGTCAGGGCCGGAGAGTCGAAATGGGCCGAGAGGTGTCATAGTCTACACGTCGAAAGCACCGCGCACAGATTTATGCGCACAACGCCTAACATGGACTCTACGTCTCCCCTGGTAGGACGTGTCGAGCCCGCCCGAACCGTAACCCAGTCATTGGGATCCGCCCGGAGGACTGACAGCGCTCGATTTGCCGAGTCCCCTCAAGATGCAACGACCACCACGACGGTGAGAGCGAGGTCACGGCACAAAGGCGCATGGAATGCACCACGCATCGACGCCGATCTGTTTGCTGCGATCCGCGACCTGCGAACCCTGCCGTTGGAAGAAATGCGCAGAATCGATGCAACCAGGAGAAAGACCGCAGGCATCTCCCTTGATAGGGCCAAGCGGGCCAGGCTCGACGCTGCGATCATCCTGACGAAAACCGCAATGACGCAGACCGAGGTCGGAAACTACGCGGACGCTCTTCTCGTCTACGCCATGGCCCGCCCGCTGTGGACCGGAATCGAGGGCACCGAGCTCACCCGAGCAGCATGTAATCACAGCCTATCAACAACCTATGCCGCACTCGATAAACTTATCGAAGCCGACGCAGCGGCGCAGGCCGCCCACGGACTCGTGAGCATAGTGCCACAGGGGGAATCGTACCGGGGTACATGCCTGACCCGGGTCAACGACTTGCGTTCAGTTGTCGAAGAGCGCTATCCTCGACTAAATAGCGGGGAATCGGGTCCCACTACGATGGCTGATATGCTCCTGACGCTCACCGAATGCGCCTTCCGATTGGTCCGCGATGAGCACCACAACGCCGAACTCGACTCCGATGTTCTGAGAAGCACCATGAAGATGGCCCACCGCGCTCGCCTCCACCTCGAACCGAGAGCGGCCTGGACGACTACAGCCAAAATCAAGCTCGCCCGTTGCGACTTCATCCTCGGAACCTGCATGGTCCTCGCTATTGGGCATAGGCACATCAGCAAACTTCCCATTCGGACGGAGGAGCCCTGGATCTCATTCCTCTCCTCGAGCATTTTCGCAGAGACAGGAGCAGTCGATACTCGAGGTGCCCGCGGCAGTATTAGCGGGTCTAGCCGAAGCGGTGACCGCAGGGGGACCAGTGCGACAGCCCTGGACTCACAATGCGCCGCCATCGTCTCCCTCATGGCGGGTTTGGAGGATTTTACGGAGATGGGTGGCCACAGCACCACGGTCAAAGACTCCCTTGAAATATTCCTCACCGTCTCCATGAAAGCGAGGGCGGCATGAGACTCATATCAATACCCTGCGATTCCACATCGTTCACTGCCGCAGCCTTCTGTTCACTAAGTTTCTGGTCACAATCCGAGAGGACATCCAGATGAACGAGAATACGAGCGGGAATACTTTTCCTCCCGCCTTTCAGGTGGGAGACTTGATCCTAGGACGCTACAGAATCAGCGGCATCATACATTACAACTCGAGCACCGGCAGTCATGTGTACGACGCCGTCGCCCTCCATGATTATCCCCCACTCAAACTGCACCAGGGGGATCGAGTGGTCATAAAGACTGCTTTACAGGCGAATGCTGAAGCGGTGCGTAAAGAATATGAATTCCTGCGAGCAGCCATTGGCAACTGGTGGGACGCTAGCGAGAGCGTGGCCGCGCCGATCGAAGTCAGTGACACATGCATTGTCACCCGCTTCGTCGAGGGACAGTCCTTGCGGGAGATTCTCGACAAGTCGCCAGGCCATCTTCTTCCCGCCACCCGAGCGATCAGATTGGCGCACAGCACTCTTAAGAGTCTTGACATCCTTCACAGGTCCCGAGAAGGAGCACCACGTGGAGTCATTCACCGGGACGTCAAACCCGAGAACATTATGGTGAGGAACCCTGGAACGCCCGAGGAACACGCGGTCATCATCGACCTCGGAATCTCCTCGACGGTCACACAGGCCGCCGATGGTCCCCTGGTGGCAACCTGGCGCTACGCCGCTCCCGAACAACTTTTCAGCCCCGAAGCGATCTCAGCACGATCCGATGTCTTCGCCGTGGGTGTTACGCTCTACGAGATGCTTTCGGGACACATCCCCTTCGAATCCGGTATTCACAAATTCCTGCAAAGCAAAAGAAATGAAGAGATATTATTGCCCCGACTCTGCCATCCAGATGAACACCGAAATCAGATAGCTAAGCTCAATGATATTCTCGGTCGAGCACTCATGATGGACCCAAGCCTGCGATACAAAGATGCACAGGAAATGAGTCGAGCATTGGTGCTGATCGGAAACATCGACCCCGAAGTGATTTTGCGTGCAGACAATATTTTTATGAACTTGGGATCATACCCCTCGCAGATCACTCCCAATCACAATACCCCTCCGGATCTCCCGGGACCCGACCCTGTTTCGCAGTCCCAGGAGAGTCAGAACGCCGATTTTGGCATGCGTTCTGATTTTCAAGCCCCCCGGCAATCCGAGCCCGCTCCAATACCCGACCCGTACGCTTCTCAAAGATTCGACCCCACCACCTTGCCCTCACCTCAAGAGTCGGATGAATATTATTCTTCATTCCCATCGAACGACAAGTACGCCGAACTAATTCGCCGAACTATAGTCCATCACACTCCCGCCGACTGGAAGTCGTTGATTGAGTCGAGGACGGAGCAACTTGCTCAAGAAACAGTACGCGAAATCTATCTGAACTGCCCAATCTGCCATCTTCTCTATCGCATTTTTGGGGAAGAATGGCTTAACTCCAGGATCGCAAATTCTATCAACTCTGTTGACCCATTCGTATTGGTAGACAGAGAAGCACTGCAGGGCCTGTACGACGACCAGAATGTAACCCTGACCCGGAACCACGTCAAACATTATAATGTTGAACTATCTAACCAAGCCTGGGCCGATACGGCCAGTATCTCGAAACGCGTCATAGGTTTAACATTGTTGATCATATCATTATCCGCTCTGTTGCTTTGGAGGATTTCATGAGCCCAAATTGCGACCTGTGCAGTTCGCCGAGAGCTTGGTTGCGAATTGAAGAACGCGACGATTTCGGAGTGAGCCGCCGATCTATTCGTATTTTTGAAGTCTGCCACCAGGACAACTGCTGGCAGACACCAGGAACTGACCTGAACTCCGTCCCGACCCACTCTTATGATATATGCGCTAACGGTCATGTCAGAGAGACCGGTCGTGAAGGCGATCGTATTAAGGTGTGTCTCCTGGGGCCAGTTGGCGGCGGCAAATCGCAACTCAGAGAAACACTTATGCGAATTCAGGCGCCGCGTCTGACTGGAACAGGAGGACCAGCTAACCCTTTCAATAACGTCATGTTGGGCAGAACGGGACGTCGCTTCAGTCCCCGTCCGGCAGCAGATCGGGCATCCATCGGCGCGACGAAAGCAGCGTCTAGCGATGACCTGCGGAAAATGATCGAGAGGTACCTTCAAGGCTCACTCAACACATCCGACGACGTCATCACTGGATTCGAGACGGTCCTTCACAACGCCCTCAGAGCCACGAACAGGGGTCAGACCCTCACCGATGAGCAGTTGAACTCATGGATGGGAGATTGGGGTCGCGGCCGTCCGCCGTACCTGCGATCAGTTCACACCAATTATCATCCGGGTACCAACTGGAGGGAGGGGGACACTGATGAGTTCGAGGTTGCTTTTATTGATCTTCCGGGAGAAGCGACCAGTGCATGGACGGATCCCAATGCGGGGAACTACGTGGGTTCCCACGCCGACGTCCAGCAATTGTCCCGGTCGGCTCACTTCGCCGCGATCGTCGATCCGCTCGCCGCGCAGTGGTGTCTCAAGCAACTCCGGGACTCTCTTGCGCTGCGACTGTCATTGCGTCCAATCGGAAATCCGATGAACGGCACGCCAGCGCAAAACGAGTTGCGCGCCCGCGGACGTCGGGCACGCGAGGCGACTGAAGAGATGATCACGGTAATGACGGAGACCCTGACCACGGATACGAAAGTTTCAGCGAGCGCCATCGTGGTGCTCACAAAGTGCGACGCTATCCGAGTCATCCTTGAGAACACTCCTCCGAACGACGATGAGCTCGGACGATGGGCGAGTATCATCCCCCGGAGCGCTCGTCGTTCTTTCGAAGAATGCGCGCTGGCAGCATTCGCAAAATGCGCCTCCCGGAACGCCCATAACGTGGATCCCGTTACATGGGGATTCATGTCCACGGTATCCGCACTCCCTCATGATCAACAGATGAGGATTGTGAGGAGACTGCTTGCGCAACTGTCCGATCCGCAAACTTTCTGGGCTCTTGCTCATTCCGGAGACTCCATCGAATTGGATTTCGGCACCCAACGCGTGGTCCCCGTCACGGCTTCTCTGGGAGCAGATTATTCGGCGGCACACGATCGAACAGTTCCGGTTCCGATCTACGACAGTTCCCTGACCGTACCAACGAGTAACGCCACATGGAATGCCGGGCTGGGTATCTATCGCCTGCAGATGCGCGACGTACTGAGCGCCATCGTGGTGGGTGCGATCCTGTCGACTATCGCCGGCAAGAACGATGTCGATCAACTCCTGGGACGGACCCTGGTGCGCTTCGCTCTGACGAGTGCCTGGACTCGCGTGGATGAGGACGGCGAAGAACTGGACGACTCGCCGGACGAGGATGCGGGATGTCTTCAGGTGTATCGGTATATCCTGGCACCATTCCTGGGTCATGGGGTACTCGCATGAGTTGGGTGGTCAGTGTCAATAGACAAGTCGCGGGGGTCGGGTTTCAGAAGGATCCCGATCTCACGAGCGAGGGGATGACTAGTGCGGAGGAGCAAGCGCTGACCCGAATCTCCAGGGAATTCAACCAGTTGAGCGTAGGTATGGCTGCTCAACCGGAGGCCTTGTGCTCGACTACCTTCGTTTTCGACGACAAGACGGGGCGCTGGGGTATCGTCGTCGTCGGTTCGGGCGGCGAGTACGGCGAGACCGGCGCTATTCAGACGGCATTGGCCCCTGATGGCATGCCGCTGGCAGAAGTGGCTAGCCGGATGCTGGGAGTCCTGTCGGACAATCTGCTGCTCTCGCCATCGGCCCTCAATGACGACGGATCGGATCGACCGATTGCGCGGGCCTCGACCTCAGGTGTGGATCCGGGTGCGCTGGCGCAGAGCCTTGCCACCGTGCTGAGCATGAGCAGGGAGCACCGCTACACGCTGCTCGATGTGCCGAAAGCGAAGGACGAGTGGGCGCTTACTGCACTCATAAGCACGGTTCCAGAGCCCCTGGCTCGCCTTGCGCGCTGGTCCACTGCCTACCCCGTTGATGCTCGCAATTGGGACAACAGGGTCATTACTTGTTTGTGGCCCGACGATCTCATACAACGCCATCCGAGTGACCACGAGTCAGCCATGAGTATTTCACGACTAACCGCACCGTCAGTACTGGCCAACAAGGTGCCGAGAAGCCTTGTTTGGTACGCGCAGATGGTCTGCCGAGGCAATGCAGAGGCCGTACGCCAGAAAGCGGAAATGAAGTACGTGGCACAACTTGACGGAATCGGCCCCGGCATCTCTCAATGGGAGCAGTGGGAGCGAGGCGCAGCGACATGGGCGGTAATCCTAGAGGAACTGCGTCCGCTGGCCGACGATGAACTGGATAACGTCCTGTCCCCTGATACGTTCTCGTCCGTCCTCGGGCGCTGGGACGACGACGCGACCCGGCGTCTGCTCCAGCAGCAACCCGAGTGCCTGCGCAGGCTGCTCACCCATCCCCGGGGGAAGGTGCGTGCCTCGGCATGGCGGATCGCTGTCAAGGAGACACCGCTCTACAGCGATCTGGTGGCATGGCAGATCGAGACCGTCAGAATGGGTCAGCCCGCCCCGCAGGAAGCCGCCGATCCGACCTGGCGCGAGGCTCTGGCGAGAAACGTCCTCACTACTGCGACGAGGGGAACGACGGATTCGGAATGGGGGCCCCGGGCCGAGAGGTGGCTCCGGTCGCTCCACCTAGACCCGCGGAATTACGAAGGTCTCCTGCCTTTGTGGCAGGAAAAGGTCATCGAACGATTCGAACACGATCCTACGCGCATCGAGGATCTTCTCGTCTACGTTCAATCTGCACACGATGGCACCGAAACGCTCATCAAGGCTGCACGGCGGGTGCCGCGGTCCTTGAGGTTCCTGCTCTTGCGGCTGTGGCGGGAGCCAGTGACCAGAGTGACCTGGAAGACTCTCCTTGACGACACGTTACCGCTGAAGGCTGAACCCGCCCGTGTGGTCAAAGTCCTGCGACTCCTTAACGACACCGTGTCGCTGAGTGAGAAACTAGGACCCTCAACCGGAGCCGTGCAGTCACGACCTCAGGAAGGAATCTATCATGATATCACCTCAAAGGGTTCTATTCCGATCGAACTGAGGCAAGAAATCATCGCACACCTCAGCGCCAGACTATCACCAACAACGTGGGAAGAGGCCGCGAGTTCGTTGCTCAACTTCGAATACGCCATGCCACTGCCACCGACACGCCCCGCCTCGGACACGTCGGTCATGATCGATAAACCATCAACTAGCTTTAAAGTCCCACAATCTGAAAAACTTAAAGGAGGGTCCGCACGACCGCCGGAAGGTCCTTCGAGAAGGCCCGCCAGAAAACAAATCCTCCACCCGCCCTACCCGAAAGAACGCAAGCATAATCTAACCCTGCGCGTGAGCCTGATCGTCAACGTGCTCCTATCCATTATATTGTTTTTCATTATCGCCATGTGAGAGAAGGTGCCTATTAATTATTTCTCGTTGAAAATGACGCCAAATCACCACAGACGGTTTACTCAAACCCGACTCCTGACACTTTGAAGCTTATTTAGGGGGCGATTTTGAAGACGTAGAGTGAGAAGGTTATTCTGGGTGTGTCCTGGGTCATTTCCGGGAGGCGATATGATGATGGCCCACCCCCGCGGGGTTTCATGGGCGTGAAAGAAACATCCTCATGACCTCGGAAGGAGTGGGCCATCATGATGGAGTGCACCACGGGCCACTGATGATGAGTTCGACGGGCTGCTCGCCTGGCTGCGCGAGGAGGGGGTCGAGGGGTATCCGCCGATCCTGGGCCTGTCCGGGTCGCTGCGGGCGACTTTGATGTACCTGCGTCAGAACATCGTGCAGGCGGTGATCGGAGAGATCCTGGGCGTGTCGCAGCCCACTGTTTCGCGGGCCATCAAGGCCCTGACGGAGGCGCTCTCCCGGACCCTGGCGGTCCTTCTGCTCACCGCCGAGGAGGTGCCCCGGGACTGCGACTACGTGGTGGACGGCACCCTCTTCCCCTGCCCGGACTGGCGCGGGCGCCGTGATCTGTGGTCGGTCAAGCACGGGAGCGCGGGCATGAACGTCCAGATCCTGGTCCGGCTCGATGGAGGGTTCGTGTGGGCCTCCGATCCTTATCCGGGGTCCATGCACGACGTGGCCGCCCTGGACG
>ERZ773090.600-NODE-600-length-16977-cov-23.8201_pt1 | contig 16977 bp, 19 predicted proteins | sample MGYA00580579_ERZ773090 | MGnify/ENA primary metagenome ERZ773090 (study PRJEB29015, sample SAMEA2738014) | human oral metagenome | biome: human oral; feature: human-associated habitat; material: dental | place: China | collected 2132 ... | reverse complement strand
CGCGGTGGGCGGCAGAGAATACAAGGACACTCCCCATTTGAGACACTCAGTCTCACCTAGTAAGGCTACCCTCCCTACATTCACGAGGATCGATTCTCAGGGCCTCGTATACGCGTCCCTAGGCGACCGTACCGCCAGTCTCTCTGCGCGGCTCCTAGGGCCCTTCTCGTGACGATTCGGGGCATGTGGGCCCGGCGCCAGCCGGGCCCTCTGCCTCACCCCTCGAAGTCTTCGATGATTTCTGCGAGTTCTTCTGAGTAGTAGCCGTTCAGTTCGTCGTAGTACTGGACGTTCATGGTCGGTTCCTTTCTCTCTTCGACCTTATGCTTTAATACTACCCTGAAACATATATCCTGTCAATAGTATTTAGTGTGACCTTCTCCACAAAATTCCATGTAGTGGGGCCACACGGATGTGGTATACTGTAAGCACAGCCCGGGAGACGGGCCCAACAAAAAGGAAAGGACAACGAAAGATGACCAAAGACCTTAGCCCTGATGTCGAAGCCGCACGGTACGCGCATAGCCTGTACGCGCAGCGTCGTATCGACATAGCCGACAACTACACGCAACAGTGCAGCGGAAACAGGGAACGACTCGCATCAGACCTGGCCGATATCGCCCTGGAATACGACATCTCGCCCACCCGAGTCATCCGGAACGCTTTCAACGCAGACCGAGCCGACTTCGTCAGCGCCGTCCGTCGCGCACTCGCAGCTAAGAAGTCACAGAGGGACGCTAGGGAAGGCGACTGATAATGACCAAACTTGAAACGGACCTGCGCAGCGTCCAAGTCACTTCGAAAACAGGTGAGACGACCTCCTACGTGTACGCCAGCTACACCCAGGGATGCCCTATCCCTAAGTGGGAGCCTTGCTATCCTTACGACCTCGCGCCTTACTCGCTGACCCTCCCCACCTTTGTAAACGACGCCCGCATCGAGCGACTCGAACCCGGCGTCTTTTACAGGCTGCCGGACGCCGCCTGCCATTCGCTCGGCTCCAACGAAAGCCTGAGCCTCATCCCCCTATACGTCGAAATCAGTCACACCCCCTACGTTGACTTCATCGAGGACGAGCACGGCCGCTCCTATGTGCCCAGCTTGGCGGCGAGCGTCGACAGGGGAGTGACTCACCAGTCCCGCCTCTGCTACGGGTCATGGGTGGTGTGCGGCCTCCTCCGGGGCGCGCAAGCCAGGGAATGGGCCGGCCTCAGCGACGTCAAGTGGCGCACCCACAGTCTCTTCAACACGGCGCACAACGGTCTAGACCCTTCATGGCAGCCGCTTCGGACCAACGGGTCCGTAGTCATATCATTCGACCCCCCGCTTCTGTACAGACCGGTAGAGGTTTCCCGTGAAACGGCATGAGCTTCTCGCCGAAGCCGCGCGCCTGCGCAAGACGGCCATGGGCAAGATGCGCGCGCATCGCAAACGGGGCGTCGAACTCGCTAACAGCGAGTTCGATCCCCGCATCGGCACCAACGCACAGCTACGCACCCTGTCCGACAAACAACTCGTCTCATACATTGACCGTATCAAGCGTTTCAACCTCCGCGGCAACCAATACTACCTGACAGCCAAGAAGGAAGTCATCAGTTCTTATCGGATCGACGACTTCCTCCGGCAGCAGCGTCGACTGGATCGCTTGCAGGGCGATATAGACAAAGCCTTCGGCGACTTCGAACACCTGAGCACCGGCGAGCGCGTCTCCGACTACAACGCTCGCGTCCGTAAAGGCTTCGAAGAGCGCATCTACCGAAACGCCCAGAAAGTCTACGGTGATATCGTTCACTCGCGCAGCGACTTGAAGAAGCTGTCGCGTCTTCAACGCGAGGCGCTACGCTTCGGAAAGGCCTCCACCTTCGCTGAGAAGGCCGAAATCAAAAAACGGTTGGCCACCGGCTACCTGGACGCCCAGTACGACAAACACATGGGGGTGTTGACCAAGATGATCAGCGGCAGTTCCATCCTGGATCCTCGCCTCATCCGCGACTTGCAGGGCCTCAGCAAGAAGGCGCTCGTCTCCCTCGCCAAACACTCCAATATCGTGGATCGCATTAGAGACGCTTACGAATACGAGAAGAAACATGACTTCTCACAGTTGACGCTGGAAGGGGGTTCTCAAAAGTATGGGACGGCGTCAGAACCCGTTCGGGCTATCATACACGCCTACGCTAAAGCGGATGCGAATCGAGCCAAGTGACGTCGCAGCCCTCGCTTACGACCTTGACACCGACGACTGGTTCCTCCGCTCCTGCACTGGCGACGTAGACGCCGACACGGGTGTGGACACGCTCCTCCCCTCCCTCGCCCGCTATCGGCGGGTGTGGGTGTGGGAAGGCCAGCCCGTCCTCTACCGTATCGCCGCCGTCGCACACCTACTGGGCGCCGTTGACGACGAGAAAGCCGAGCTTTCATTGACAAAGCCGGGCTTCACGGTATTCAAATACCCCGCTCGGCTCTACGTGGCGGGCGCCCGGTACAAGACGACCGTGCGGTCATTGCGCGACTGCATCTCCGCTCCCCCGCGGACACCGCCCGCCGGCCTAGACGACGAAACCGAGTGGGTGTGCGGCATCCTCGACGACACCCGCCTCAACGCCATCGACGCCTTCGCACCGATGGCGATAGCCCAAGCCGAGTTCGCCGACTACGTGAAAGACGAGATGGGCGCGCACCCGAGCCTGTTCGGCACCGACTTCGACGGGCATCTGGACGGCACTGGCGGTCTGTGCGGCCTCCTCCGGAGGCGCGGGGACGTCGAAGGCGTTGACGTATGGGACGTGTCCTCCCTCTACCCCGCCATCGCCTCGTGCATGCCCTTGCCTACCGGCTTCGGCGTTTACGACTACTCAGCCGATGCGCTGTCCGACCTGCCCGACGACTGTCTCTGGATCGCCAACGTCGCACTGCCGGACGGAACGACCCAGTGGGTGACCAGCGTCGACTATCGCCATTGCTACAGCGAAACGCTGTATTACACGTATGGCGACGCTATAGGGCTCGGAGACGCCGAAGTGCAATGTGCAATCATCTACGATTCCGTCGCCGGTCTCTACCGGGACTGCGTAAATGCTTGGTACAACGACAAAAAACGCAGCGAAGGCGTCGCCAAAGAGTTCTACAAGAAGAAGATGAACTCGTTCTTCGGGTCCCTCGCCATTCGCTACGCCAAAGCCAAGGAACGCGCCGTCTACCGGGACGGATACGGCTTCGACGTCGAAACGGTTGGGTATACGGACCACGAGCCTGGCTCGCTCTTCCTCCACCAAGTGTTCATCGTCGCCTACGGCCGTGAGGTCCTGACGGACGCCCTACGTCGCTATGAAGGGCACGTCGTCTACTATGACACGGACTCCGTCCATCTCGTCGGCGTCCGCCCCTCCGATGTGCGCCTAGAGGGTGTTCCCGTCGGCGACCGCGACGACGACCTAGGACGGTGGACGTTGCGGGAACACAACGCCACTGTGCGCTATCTAGGCCTGCGCCGCTATGCTGTCCTCGAACGGTATGAGACGACGGACGGCGAGACGACGACTGTTGAAGAATACGCGAACCTGCATCTCGCCGGCTACCGGGCGCCGTCGTTCCTGCAGGCGGGGCGGTGGGACCGTATCCTCCTCCGCAATCTGGACGAGCACAGCCACCTCCCGTCCCTGACCTACGCGCCCGGTCCCGACTCCCTAGTCCCCGTTTACGCGCCGTACCGCATCAGGCAGACCGTGTATCTGGACGACGTGCCAGTCAAGGCACACGGCGAGTGGTCGGTCCGATCCGACGCCGCTGTGCACAGGAACGACCCGGGGGCCGATGCGGAAATCCGCGCCGACGTCGCGAGGCTGCCCACGATGCCGAACGACAAAGACGCAGTCAGAAAGAGGCGCCTCGCCCTGGCCCCTTGTTAGCCGCTTCGATAACCGAATAGAGGAGAGCCCCGCCGTCCGACTGGGAAGCGGGGCCTCTTTACGTCTTCCACCGTACTACAATCCGAGTGTGATATACTATGTCTCAGGCGGGGCTCCATCCTGTTGTGGCGGAGACCGCGGCCGGGCGTCACGGGCTGATACCTGCCGGCCCCGGATGGATTTGACAACCCTTCGACCAAGACGGCGGTAGCCCCGCTGCACAGCACATGAGGAGAACCGAGTGGCAGACGAACAGACCACCGATACCGACGCCGGAGACCAGACGCCCGTGGAAGCGACTGAAGAAGACGTCCAGGTCGACCTGGCGGCGCTCATCGACGAAGTCCGCGTTCTAGCCGTCAAGGCGTTAGACGAATGCAAAGAACTGCGCGCCATCATCACCGAGGAGGCCTTGGACGAGGCCGCCGACGACTCCGCCGACGACGACGGCATAGAGCCGGAAGATCTTCAAATCGAAGACCTTCTCGCCTGACGAAAGGATTTACTGAACAATGACATCCACTCCCCGGGGGCTGCGCCCCGGGACAACCAACGAACAGCTTCTTCAGGTATCCATCAACGCCGCCTCTATGGGGTACAAGAAGCGTATCCCCTCCCCGACTCAGGCCGGTATCGACCGCACCCTGGACTATCTCAGCCAGCACCGCGACCTGTGGAACCCCATCTGCCAGTCGCTACTCAACCAGGTCGTCCCCGTCTTCGCTAAGAACCGGTCGTGGTCCAACCCGCTCGCCGAGTTCAAGAAGGGCATGGTCGAATTCGGAAACGGCGTCGAAGAAATACAGACCGGCCTCATCAACGCCGTCGCCTACGATCCCAACGACGACGTCGACGCCAAGGCGATCTTCGGCAGGGAAGACTTCCGCGTCGAAACCGCCTTCCATACGCGCAACCGCCGCGACCGCTACAAGGTCTCTGTGGAGAAGCGGCTGATCCAGTCCGCGTTCCTCAACGGCGGCGACGTCGCCGAACTCATCGACCGCCAGCTGAACGCCCCCTACGAGTCCGACCAGGTGGACGAGTTCCTGCTCATGGCTAACCTGCTCCGTGAGTACGAGGCTCGCGGCGGATTCTACCACGCGCACGTCCCCGACGTGGCCCACACACGCTCCACCACCGACGACGCCAAAGAGCTTCTCCGCAAGCTGCGCGCCATCGCCGGCGAGATGCGGTTCAAGTCCACCGCCTACAACCCGGCGCGGATGCCCGTCCACTCCACGCCCGACGACATGATCCTCCTCACCACGCCCGCCGTCAAGGCTGCCCTGGACGTTGAGGCGCTCGCGTGGGCGTTCAACATCGACCGCGCCGACGTCCAGTACCGGGTCATCGAAATCCCGCAGTCCGCCGCACCCGGGAAGGGCTTCCAGGCGGCAGTCGTGGACAAGGACTTCTTCCAGGTCTACGACCACATCATGGAGACCACGTCCATCGACGTGCCCACCGACCCGAACACCTACAACGTGTTCTTCCACCATCACCAGACGATTTCGTGCTCTCGCTTCGCCCCTACCGCTATGCTGTGGACCGGCGCCGACGACGAAGTCATCGAAATCCTGCCGCCCGTCACCGCGATCGGCACCCTCGAATGCCTCGACGCCGACGGCAACACGCCGTCCCAGCTTGAGAAGGGCGGCAACTACCGGGTCCGTCCCCAGTCCGTCACCGGCGGCGGCGCTAACCCGGCCCTCGAATGGACGATCGTCTCGTCCACGGACAACCACACGTCCATCTCCGATGCCGGCATCCTCTACGTCGGGCGCCTTGAGAAGGGCCCGGTCAAGATTAAGGCGGCATGCGACGGCGTCACCGCCGAAGGCGCCTTCGCCGTCAAGGCCGGCGCGGACGTCCCGTCCTGGCCCGACCTGAAGTCTTCCATCATCGGCCTCACCGTGCTCGGAAGGGCGATCGGCAAGTCGTTCACACCCGAAACCAAGGAATACACCATCACGCGGGTTAAGAAGGACGAACTGATCAAGGACGTGCAGAACAACACGTTCCCTCACGGGCGGAATCTCGACTACACGGTTGAGACCGCCGATGGCGAGAACGGCACCTACAAGGTCACCATCGCCATCACGGGAGCCGATGGAGTCTCCTACGGCCCCTACGTCATCACCGTCAAGTAACGGGTAGAGGCCCTGTGGGGCGCCGGGTTTCCTTCCTTTCCTTTCCCGGCGCCCCACTCATAAGAAGAACCGGACAGTAGGAGGGCGATATGCCGAGCATTAGCGAATGGGCCGCAGGAGCCGAAGTCACGCTAACCACGGTGGCATGGGACTCCACCTACCGCGATATCGTCAAATGGCGGGACTACGCCCACCGGGCCAACTATATCGACCGCCCCGACGCACACCACCTGACGCTGCGCAACGCCCAGACCATCGACTACGGCTCCCAAGTCGTCCTCGACGAACCCTTCTCGGTGTGCGTCAAATACAACTACGTTCGGGTCGTCAACCCGAAGATATCCAAGCTGCACCCCGATAAAGAGCAACCGACCGTCTTCTACTATTTCGTCCAAGACGTCGTCCGGGTCGCGCCCGACGCCACCATGCTCTCCGTCCAGCTGGACGTGTGGACCACCTACTGCGGCAACGTCCGACTGCGCAACGCTTTCGTCGTCCAAGGCCACCTACCGGTGGCCGCCACGTGGCGCGGCCGCCAGCACGATGTGCTCCGGGAGGCCGAGGGACTCGACCTCGGATCCGACTACATGGTTCGCTACAGCGAACGCTACACGGTCGCCACCCTCGCCCAGTGCTGCGTCATGATCGTCGCATCCACCGACTTCTCCTCCGACCCGGGCGAGACGAGCAACCCCAGCTTGAAGACGGCGAAAGGATCCGCGTTCGAAGGCCTGCCCAATGGGTGTGACATCATCCTCGTTCGCGACATCGGCACGTTCGAGTTCTTCGCCACTGCCATGTCGCCCTTCCCGTGGGTCGCGCAAGGCGTCCAGATGATCATGGTGTTGCCTACACCCGACGACATGTTCGACCGGATCATCGGATCCCACAACACCGACAACGTCCACGACAAGTACCGGCAGGGCGTCGACCCGAACACGGTCAAGATCATCCGTTCTCGCAAAGCCGGTCACGAGGGCGACGTCATGTGGGGCCGCGACCAGACATTCTTCGCCGGCGGCGCCCTCGAACTACTCGATAAGGCGAGACTCGCCGACTGGCAGCGCAACTACACGAAGCTCGCTACCGCGCCCTACCTGTTCATCGAACTCACCAACTACCAGGGCCAGTCCATGGCCGTCCACCCCGAATACCTGCCGGACGGCGGTAAAGTCACGCTGTCCAGGCTGCAGCACTTCTCCCCGCCCGGGCCCCGCGTCGTGGTGTGGCTGCGCGACTACCTGTCGGAGGACAACGCCACCGGCAACCCGCTGTCGAACTCGTTCCTGGACGGCAGCCTGTTCTTCACGAACTTCCCCATGTTCTCCATCCCCAACAACTCGGGGCTGAACGCCATGGCGTCGCAGGCGCACAGCATAGCATTCGCCTACCAGTCGGCGGACTGGTCGCAGCAGAAGGCCCTGCAGGGCAACCAGGTCGCCTACGACCAGGCCTCTTATGCGATCGGGACGGCCCGCCAGTCCATGGTGGCGTCCAACACTGCTAGGGGTGCGCAGACAGCGCTGGCGAACGCAGCCCGCACCCAATCGACGGCGATCACCAACGACGCCGCGTGGGGGCATACGCAGAACAGCATGATCCAGCAGGGCGTCTCCGGCGGCATGGGCGCCGTCGGCTCCCTGCTGTCGGGCGATATCGGCGGCGCCATCAAGGGCGTGGTCGGCACCGGCATGGGCATCCACATGGCCAACTCGAACTACAACATCGACGCCAACGCCCGTGACGCACAAACCGACCTGGCGAACAGCACGGCGTCGCAGTCGACAGCGATCACCAACAACCTGTCGTCGAAGCTCACCGGGCTGCAGAATGCACAAGCCGCATACAACCGAGACACGAACAAGGAATATGCCGACATGGTCGCCAAAGGCGACTATGCGAACACCCTGGCTGGCTTGAAGGCGAAGATACAGGACACGAAGATGGTCCAGCCATCCATCTCGGGCCAAGTCGGTGGCGACGCGTTCATGCTCGCCACCACCGGGTGGATGGTGGATGTGCGCTTGAAGTCGCCTCACCGGGGCGCCATCCAAGCGGTCGCCGAGCATTTCGCACGCTACGGCTACCGGTGCAACCGGACCGTCGACATGGCTGCCTACGACCTGACGCTCATGTCCCACTTCACCTATTGGAAGCTGGCGGATTGCCGGATAGACGCCCCGTCCGTGCCGCAGATGCACGCCGAGACGATCCGGGGGATCTTCGAGAAGGGCGTCACCGTGTGGGACGAGCCGAGGGAGATAACGGAGATGCATCTGTTCGACAACGGACCGAAGAAAGTGGTGCAACTGTAATGGTGAGTACGAAGGGCCTCACGACCGGAGACCTGGTCGGCGGCGGTATCGAGCCGTCTAAGGCGGACGCGGGCCGGTTCCGGGCCAACCAGGCGAAGGCAGCACGGGGCGGCGAGTTCCTGATGTATCAGAACATGCTGTGGGGGTTGGCCGAGTCCAGGTTCGTCTGGGACGGCCTGCCCGATACTGTCAATGAGCGCTACCTGGAACGTGTGCTGCACCGGCACGGCCTGGCGGTCTTCTTCGAAGAACCCCGCCTGCACGCCTTCTTCGCGCTGCACGCCGCCGGCACCGGCGACGTGGACGTCTATGGCGACCCGAAGACGTTTCGGGTCACCGGGAACCGGTACATCAACCGTGAAGTGTCTTCCAAGGACTGCGTGCCGATTTGGGTGAACAGGAACAGGGTCAACGACCAGTGGATCGTCAACTACTATGCGGCACAGCTGGCCGAGGCGGCCGTCACCGTCCAGGTGAACGCACTCACGTCGCGTTACCCGACGATCCTCGCGCTCAGCCAGGAACAGAAACTAACAGGAGAGAACTTCTACCGTCAGGTCGCCGAAGGCCAGCCGGTCGTGTTCACAGTGAAGGACGCGATGGGCGGGGACGTGTCCGGCGCCGTCCAAGCACTGGACAACCGTCTCCCTCCGAACGCCGTATCGGATGCGATCCGGGTTAAGAAGGACATTTGGGACGAGGCGATGCTCCTGCTCGGCATCCAATGCGCCCCGCCCGACAAGAAGGAACGGCTCGTGGACGACGAGGTGGAGGCGTTGCAGGGGCAGATGGCCGCCTTCCGCGGCGTCGCCATCGGCGCCCGGCAGGAGGCCGCGGACCGCATTAACGAACGCTATGGCCTGAACGTGTCTGTGCATTGGAGGCACAGCCGGGAGCAGGTGCGCGGCGTCAACGAAATCGGGGAGGGTTTCATTGGCTGACTTCACGATCGAACTCCGGGATGTGTGCGCCAGGTACAGCGACGCCGAACTCGGCTTGGATGCGTACCCGATCTTCGATGAGGCCTACCGGTCCCGCCTGAACAAGCTGATCAAAGACCACTACTGGTTCAGGGAGACGGCCTACGAGACGGCTGCCATGTTCGCACACCAGCTGAGGCATCGTCTTGAGACGATCATGCCCTACTACAATCAGCTGTACGAGTCGACGAGGATCAAGTTCGACCCGCTGTCTACGATGGACGTTTCGTCCGTCTCCGACGGCACGCACTCGTCTAAATCCGAGACGGAAGGGTCTGGGACGACGAAGAACAGGGCGTCGGGCCTATCCAATTCGGACTCGCGGGACATGCGCTACCCGGACACGGCAATCAACCAACAGGGTGACTACGCAGTATCCGGTACCAAGTCGGACGCGAGGACTGAAGGTGCGTCCGAGACCAGTAACAATAGCACCTCGAAGGCAAACGGTGACGAGACGTCGCATGCCACGTCGCATTCGACGGGCCGCGCCCAGTCAGCGTCGTCGCTGCTCGTGGAGTACAGGGCCTCGCTGCTCAACGTGGACAAGATGGTGCTGGCCGAGCTCGGCGACTTGTTCTTCGGGCTGTGGTCGTCCAACGACAACTACGTCGGCGGCGACGCGTATTGGGGCCTCGGGCCGATGCTCGGCTGGGGTTATTGGCTTTAACGACTAGGAGGTTATCAGATGCCTATAGAGAACGTGCCGTTCTTCGATTTGCAGAACAGCCCGCTCACGAATATTACGCCGTTCGCACACCGGGACGCCTACACCTACCAAGAGGTGTTGGAGGATCTTATCCAGAATTATAAGCGGATCATCGACACGGTCAACAGGGTCGTGGCGTTGGCCAACGACGTCGACAAGCGCCTTGTCGAACTGGAAGCTAGGCTTCGTAAGGAGACGGACGACAAGATCGTCCGGGCGATCGACGAAATCTACCGGCGCCTGGCCCAGCGCGGCGCGAAAGACATGATCGTCTACGACCCGGTGTGGGGCCGCACAGACCGCACCGTCTCAGAGGTGCTGGCCGTGCTCTACGACAATGTGCGCGCACACGCTAGGTTCGCGAAGGGCGCCGACGACATCGGGGCGACGGCTCAAGCGCTGGACGAGGCCAACTGGACGGCGCGTCAGTGGGACCTGGATCCCGAGTACAAGACCGACCACGCCACCCGCTGACAAGCACAAACTACAGGAAGGTTCTACCATGGCTAGCACAAATAAGACTGAGGCGCTGGGTCTCTCCCAGTTCATCGACACCGACAAACCCACCTGGCGTGGTGATTACAACGGCGACATGCGCAAGCTGGACGTCCGCGCACAGGAGGATACATCGAAGTTCAACTCGTTCGAGACGCGCATCAAGGCGGCGGAGACGACGGTCGACGCCGACCACAAGGCGGTGGCGCAGATTGATCAGAAGATCAGCGAGGCCGAGACGAGGGCGAAGCAGGACGCCAGCCAGCAGGTGGCGAAGTGCTATGACGACCTGTTCACGAAGGTGAGCGACCGCTACACGAAGGCACAGTCGGACGCCCGCTATATCCTCAAGAACGCCGCCAGCCCGGACTCCGGCGCGGTGATCGTCGGCACGTCGAACGTGGTGCAGGGAAAGTGGCCGACGTTGATGTGCCGGTCACTGGGTATTCCCGAGCATAATTTCGCGGTCGGCGGCACGGGCATGGTCAACGGTGCGAACAACTTCTCCGTCCAGCTGAACAGGGCGATCGCCGACGGAAGTTTCAACAACAACGACATTAAATACGTGATCATCGCGGACTGTGGGAACGACGCGATGGCCAACAACGACGTCTACAACGGCCTCGTCTCCCTTATCAGTGACGCTAAGCGGGCGTTCCCGAATGCGCGCGTCGTCGTGTTCTCGGCGGTGTGGTCGTGGTCGAACCTGCATTCACTGCTCAAGAGCAAGAATGGCCTCGCGGTTTGCCTCGGCACTATGCAGGAGGTGTGCGGCAACTATGGCGCGGAATACGTCGGGACCGAGTTTTGGTGCTTGGGGTACTCGAAGTATTTCACTGAGGGAGAGATTCACCTGAACAGTACGGGCGACACGAGGTTCGCCACCTTGGCGGGCAACTACTTGCAGTACGGGAACGAGCCCATACCCGTGTCCACCAACTACAGGGTCGGGCTGTCGGGCCTCAACCACGATGCGGCTGCCCCGTTGACGCTGCGCTTGAGCGGCGGCATCGCGACTCTGTCGGGGATCGTGGATTCGGGCGGGTCGCCGATCGGCGACGGCCACGACTGGGGGATGATCCCCGAGTGGGCTGCGCCGCGGTGCTCGGTGAACCTGCAGGCGACGGGCGGCAGCGACGGGCGGACGCTGATCGTCACACAGGTGCACGCCAACCAGCATATCCAATCGTGGACGGGCTTCACCGGCAGGGTGCAGGTCTCCGGTGCCTGGTCCATCCTCTAAGCGCACACCATAGCAACGACGAAAGGTAGGCACCGTTATGGCGTGGGATGCTAAAGCCCGAGCTGTCGCAATCAAAGCGATTGGGACGGTGGAATCCAACATGCGCTATGACGGCATATACCACACTGATCCGATAACGATTGGGATAGGACAGTGGTTCGGGCCGAGAGCCTATGGGCTCTTGGCCCGAATCAAGAGGGAACTGCCGGGTGAATTCGCGAAGCTGCCTGGTGAGTTGCAGTCGTTGGTGAACGCGAACAGTATCAACTGGTCTACCTATTACTTGCCGAACTACTGGGATGGCCAGGTTAAGCCAGTGTTGAGGGCCGCCTACAAAGTACAGCAGGCGCAGATGTCTGAGGACCTTGAAGCCTACGTGCAGGTGGCGCGTAAGTGCGGGATCGACCCGGACGGCGCCACCCAGTCGATGATCATGTTCTTCGTCGCCTACCACCAGTCACCTAGGAGGGCGCTGAGGATCGCCAACCAAATCGGCGGTGCTTCCTTGGATAGGTGGCACCAGGCGTTGCTGTCCGAGCCGGTGCTCGGCCGCTACAGGAACCGGTATAACACCGCCTACGGCATCATCAAGGCGATGGATAGCTCGGGCGTGGACCTGCCGGGGCCGCCTGGCGCGGGCCCGTCGTCGCCGACGGGCGGCGACGGCTCCGGCGGCAACCCGGGCGGCAACATGAACGCACCGCAGCAGAATGGTTCTAGCGCCGGCGTGCTGTCGCGTGTGGAGCGGTGGGGTGACACGATGGTCGCGCATATGGCCGACGGCAAACAGGTGGTGTGCGCCCCTACCGGCTGGGGCCAGTACACGGCAGGGCCGGGTGGGGCAGGGACTGCGCCGCCGACGAACAGCGCTCCGGGCGGACAGAACGGCGCCCCCGGCACAGGCGGAGGCGGGGGTTCTCTGGCGCCGGGAACGTCGGAGACCCGCCAGAAACTCGTCTATTGGATGGCCAGTCGTGAGAACAAATTCAGATATTCGAACGGCGCTGGCAGGTTGGACCCGGACCGCTCCGGCGTCGGCGACTGTTCGTCGACCTGCCGGCGCGCCTACCTCGATGTGTGTGGCATCGACATCGGCGGCAACACGGTCGCACAATCAGCTAACGGCCACGGCGTGTTCGTGATCAACTGGAACACGGCCAAGAGTATCTCCCAAGCGCAGTTGGCGTTAATGAAGCCGGGGGACCTCGTCTTCTACGACTGGGGCTCCGGGCGTGCCGGCGTCGACCACGTGGAGATGTACGCCGGCGGCGACCTCACGTGGGGGCACGGCGGTGGGCTGAACGGGACGGTGCCGGGGCCCCACAAGAACAGTCTGAGCAAGTTCATTCGGGACACGAGGGGGATCGGCTGGTGTGTCAAACGCTACATCAACGACTGATAAGAAGCTCGTATACTATGACCCGTCGCGGATACTCTCCTACAACACGCCGTGGGCGTTCGTGACGGGTGCCCGCGGCAGGGGCAAGACGTATGCGTTCAAGAAACGGGTGATCAAGAAGGCGATCGAGCACGGTGATGAGTTCATCTATCTGCGGCGGTTCAAGGGCGAGGCGGCGACGTTCAAGACGTTCTTCGACGACATCCGCTGGGAGTTCCCGGGCGTCGAGCTGTCGGTGAAGGGCAAGATCGCCTGTATAGGGTCTGGCAAGAGCGCACAGCCCATCGGGCAGGTCGTGTATCTGTCGGCAGCGCAGATGCTCAAATCGGTATCCCTCAAGAAGGTGAAGCACATCATCTTCGACGAGTTCATTCTTGAGAAGGGCGCCACCCACTACCTGCCGGACGAGGCGTCGATCTTCGAGGGCCTGTATTCGACGGTGGACCGCTGGGACGACCGGGTGCAGGTGTATTTCCTGGCGAACGCCTTCTCTCTGACGAACCCGTACTATGTCAAGTATGGGATCGTGCCGTCGGGCGAGTTCACAGTAGAACCGGGTGCGGACCGTTTCTGGGCCGTGCACACTGACCGTTCGGAGGAGTTCGCACAGCAAGTGTCGAAGACTCGCTTCGGGGCGTTCCTTCGACGCCAAGACGACGAGAATTCCCGGTACATGATCGATTCGACGTTTCGAGACGGCGGCGTGGAGATGGTGGAGGCGAAGCCGCCGTCGGCGATATATTCGCTGTCGATCGTCGGCGGGTCCAGGCCGCTGTCGCTGTGGCTGGGGCGAGACCTAGCTGTGTGGTATGTGACGGAGGGGCTGCCACGCAGCCCCAACCGGTTCACGTTGACGCCGTCGAATGTGGACGAGGTGACGAGGCTGCTCACGCCGCGTGACTCATATTTGAAGAATATACGGGCCGCCTATGCGTCGGGGCGTGTCCGGTTCGACAAGCTGACGTCGAGGAACCTGTTCGTCAAGGAAGTATACAGGGGGTTGTGATGACTGGATCGGTGTTGACGGGCTTCGGGACGGCATTGGCGGTGGTGTTGCCGCTGGTCGCCGCGCTCACGCCGAAAGCCCGTCGTTTTCTTCACTTCATCGACGATTTGATGGGTGAGGAGGAGCGCCCGGGCGCTGAGCGGCGCCCGGGCATACTTGAGCGTCTCATGTTGCTTGAGGCGCAGCTGGACATGATAGAACGGAGGTTGAATAACATTGAGTCACGCAAAGATCGTGCGGGCGGCCATAGTGGCGTGGATGGCGAAGCACGACGGTGACTTCGGCTACACGAACGACTACCGCCGCAAAGACCCGGAGCGCTACGGCTGGGGGGACTGCTCCAGCACGATAGCGCAGGCCTACCGGCAGTGTGCGGGGATCGAAATAGGCGAGCGGAGTTTCAATATCGCACGTAATGGCCGTGCCGTGCAGAACGCCGGCTCGTGGCGCGAGTTGGACGAGGACGCCATGCGCCCGGCGGACATCATCTGCATGGGCTGGCACTCGGGCCCCTTCGCGGGTCGGATCAGCCACGTGGAGCTCTACGCTGGCCAGGGTCTTACGTGGGGGCATGGAGGGCCCGGTAGAGGCCCGCGGCTGCATCGGCTGTCGGACTCGCGGCTGACGGGCTCGGCGAATATCATCATGGTCCGTCGCTTCATCGAAGAGGACAATGACAACACTAGTAAGGGAGACGATTTGACACCCGACGAGCACAACATGCTCAGCTGGCTGTACGAGAACATCAAGGTGCCAGGGGAGGGCTTCGGCTACCCTGCGGCGACGCAGAACACGCTAGGCGACCTGCAGAAGGCTGTGCAGGGCCTTCAGAGCGCTGTGGACGGCGTGAACGCCCTCGTGGCGAAGGTGAACGACCTTCTGACGGTGCCAGGCTGGGGTTTCGGATATCCGGCCGCCAGCCACAACGCGCTGGAAGAGGTTGTCACGAAGCTGAACGAAATTCAAGCGGAGGTGAAGAAGAGCAATGGCTAAGCACCTCGATATCGACGACGGCGTGACGGCGGAGCAGCGGGCTGCGGCCGCCGCAGCCGCAGCGAAGGCCGTGGCGACGGACGGCCGCCCGGCCGGGGACGGCGGCCTGGTGGACACGACGGGCTCCGCGAAGTACCTGGCTGTGCGCAAGTACCTATACCGAGCGCTGACGGGACTGATCCCGGTGGCGACGGCATGCGGGTGGCTGACGGGCGAACAGGCGGCGCTGATAGCGCCCGCTCTGGCTGGGTTCTTGGGCGTGGCGCTGGCTGCGGCGAATACGCGCTAGATTCGATTCTGAGGCCCCGAAAGACGCCGGCGTAGGCGCCCCTACAGGAAAGGCCCCTGGCAAGCTGCCAGGGGCCTTTCTGTGTGTCTGAGGGCTATCTCAGGCGGAGGGGGTGGGGGACAGTCGGTATTCGGAGGCGAATTCGGAGATGCGGGTTATGAGGAGGAAGAAGAAGAAGATCCGCTCGTTGCCTCGCGCCTTGGCGGGAGCGGCGACCCAGCCGATCATGGAGGCGTTCCAGTCGTCGCCTTCGTAGACGAGGGGGACGACGGCGAGGACGGGTGTATCGTCGCGGAGCGAGTCGGTGACATAGACGTTGTCGTGTGCGATGTGCCAGCCGAAGGTGCCGGCTATCTCAGAGTGGTGGGGGAGCGACTGGTAGAGGTGCTCGTCTAGGGCGATGAGGGCTGAACTGATCATTTGATCCACCCCGCTACAGTTCCGGTAATGATAAGCGTTGTGAGGCATGAGATGAAGGAAAGCGTTGCAGCGCCGAGTTTGATGTTCTTCTCTCGGACGATATCCATGTAGGCGACGTACCAAATCAGCGCGAGCATCGGAATGAAGGTGCATAGCAGTGCGATCTTGTGGAGTGTCATTACTTGCACCCGCCTGCTGCAGCGTCGTCGCAGCCGCCTGCACCCGGGTCGGTGCCCTTGTCAGTGTGTGACAGCTGCTTCTCCATGTCGTCGAAGTGCTTGCGGGTGACGGGCGCCTTGACGGGTGCGGGCGTCGTTTCACGTGAAACGACGGACGGATCCAAACTGGGGTGGAGGGTGGGAGACTGTTCGGGTGTAGTGGTAGTGGTGGGTGGCGTGGTGATACTGATTGTGACGTCGGGTGCCGGCTTGGATGCGGGGACGTCGTTGAGTGTGGCGTAGGTGAGACCGATGCAGACGAGGAGGGTCCCGACAAGTGATATGGCGAGACCTGCACCGCGGTGGAGGTAGAAGTAGACGACAGCTGCGAAGAGGTTGACAGTGACGATTGCTACAGCTGTGTAGAAGAGGATGGTCATCTTTCGTTGTCCTTTCCTTTTTGTTGGGCCCGTCTCCCGGGCTGTGCTTACAGTATACCACATCCGTGTGGCCCCACTACATGGAATTTTGTGGAGAAGGTCACACTAAATACTATTGACAGGATATATGTTTCAGGGTAGTATTAAAGCATAAGGTCGAAGAGAGAAAGGAACCGACCATGAACGTCCAGTACTACGACGAACTGAACGGCTACTACTCAGAAGAACTCGCAGAAATCATCGAAGACTTCGAGGGGTGAGGCAGAGGGCCCGGCTGGCGCCGGGCCCACATGCCCCGAATCGTCACGAGAAGGGCCCTAGGAGCCGCGCAGAGAGACTGGCGGTACGGTCGCCTAGGGACGCGTATACGAGGCCCTGAGAATCGATCCTCGTGAATGTAGGGAGGGTAGCCTTACTAGGTGAGACTGAGTGTCTCAAATGGGGAGTGTCCTTGTATTCTCTGCCGCCCACCGCG
>ERZ773090.593-NODE-593-length-17167-cov-4.08029_pt1 | contig 17167 bp, 17 predicted proteins | sample MGYA00580579_ERZ773090 | MGnify/ENA primary metagenome ERZ773090 (study PRJEB29015, sample SAMEA2738014) | human oral metagenome | biome: human oral; feature: human-associated habitat; material: dental | place: China | collected 2132 ... | reverse complement strand
CGACCCGTGTCGTCCTGCTTACTTCCGACGGGAAGGCATTGGCCTCCGTCTCCGTGGGCATCCAGGGAGCCGTCCGCAACATCCTCGCCTTCCTGGGCGAGCCGTCCTCCTGGGATGGCGCCGTGAAGCTCATCCCCGTGGAGAAGAAAGGGCGCCGGGGCTTCCGGTACATGAGCCTCATGCTCGCCAAGGATAAGTGAGATAGGTTAGACACTGGCCGCCCTCCCCCGCCCGGTAGGGCGGGGGAGGGCTTTCATATGGACCTACAGGGCAAGCGAGCCGCGGCGCTTAAGTTGGAGCGCCAGGCATCGAAGAAGATTCAACAAATTGCAGCGGGCCGATACGACCCCCTTGGATCACGGAGTCTATTGCACGAGATCAACAATGGTCGGTACGGCGTTGATATCTCAGGCACGAAGTACGATCCGCGTAAATCTGAGCGCCTCGTGAAGCGGTACACGGGCAAGCAGTTGGACGCTCATATTGAGCGCCTCAAGGGCTTCATGACTCCAACGGTGGGCTTCTACCGCGATCACGAAGGGCATGTGGTGACCTCACAAGCAATGCGCTCCCTATATACGGCGGTGAAGAGTGCTAATGCTAAGAAGGAAGAGTATGTCGAGAAATATAGGGAGGTCAATCCCCCATGGCTTGGGCCCGACATGACTGTTGGGCAGTATGACAGGACGTTCCGTCAGCGTCTTAAGTTCGACGGATCGTCGATGACGGAGAATTTGCGTAGAGGGGGCTTCCCGAAGCCGACACAGTTCATGAGACCCGAAGCCATTGCGAACCGTGAGAGAAAACTTCGCGAGATGATGAACCCCGCTGATTTCAAAGAGAAAGTGGCGGGCATCAGACAGAATATTGTCGATATGGCTCTCTATACGGGGAGCGACTTGCCGGATAAGTTCATGAGTCTCGACGACGAGACCCTGTATTTCATGTGGACGCACGATTCCAATCTTTCGGATGCGCTCAGCATGGTTTACTTGGGGACGCTTCCGGAGAACGAAGAGGACGGCGATTCTTATATGTTCGCCGAATTGGGTGAGAATAGGCTGCAGTCGTTATGGGACGACGTGGAAGGTTGGAGTCTTGAGCAAGCGTACCGAGACACGCCTGAACAGCGCCGATCTCGAAAGCGCGGACGACGTCGATCCGGCAAGCGGTCTCGTCGTCGGAACTAGAGTATGGGCGTGGGGAGTGCAGAATATTCACAATCTTGACCAGTATGATTGTGGTACGGATATCGACTCGTTTATTGAATTCATTCTCCGCTCCCCCAGTATCACTTACTTCCACAATCTTGCGTTTGACGGTGTATTCATTCTCGACTACTTACTCAAGGCCGGTTATGAGGTGACCGAGGATAGGTCGATCAAGTATCGTGTCGAGACAACGATCGACGGCTTCGGCAAGTTCTATCGCATCATCGTACATGCAGGGAAAACGCGCGTTGAGTTTCGGGACTCATTGAAAAAATTGCCCATGAGCGTGAAAGCCATCGCGAAGACATTCGACTTGCCCATCCAGAAGGGGGAGATCGATTACAAGAAGTCACGGCCCGTCGGGTACTCCCCCACCCCTGAGGAGTGGGAGTATCTGCACGCGGATGTGGAGATCATGTCGCGGGCGCTCGTGATAGCCGCAAACATGGGGATGGCGGGCCTTACGGTAGCGGCCGATACTCTGAAAAACTTCAAAGACTCAAAGAACGGTGAGAAAGGTTTTCGCGATCTATTCCCTATTCTCCCCGATGAGTGGGATGATGAGATTCGCAGAGCATACCGTGGCGGGTATACTTATGTGAATCCGCTGTTTGCGAAGCGCCTGGTGGGGCCGGGTCATGTGTATGATGTGAATTCTCTGTATCCGTCGATGATGCGCATGCGCCCTCTCCCCTATGGTATGCCGCTTCGCTGTGACCGCATTCCCGATGAGGGTTTGTTCATCGTGTATGCAAATGTTACTTTTAAACTCAAGCCGAAGATGTTGCCATGCATCCAGTTGAAGAATAATATGCGGTTTGTTGGCACCGAGTACCTGTACGAGGCGGAGAACGTCGATCTGGGGATGACGTCAGTTGATCTGAAACTGTACCGTGATCATTATGATTTTCACATTAATGATATTTATTACGTATACAAGTTCGAGTCAACTACAGGCATTTTTGATCGGTACACAGATAAGTGGAAAAAAGTAAAAGAAGAAAGTACCGGTGGAGTTCGCGCCATCGCTAAACTTTACCTGAATTCTCTCTACGGCAAGTTTGGAACGCGTCGCGTCGTCACCGGCAAGCGTCCAGTCCTAAGAGATGGCCGCGTTGTGCTTACGAAGGCGGAGTATGAAGAGCGAGACCCTATTTACACGGCAATGGCGTGCTTTATCACGGCGTGGGCTCGCGATTTCACGATACGCGCCTGTCAGAAGAATTATTCATCGTTTTGCTACGCAGATACCGACTCCATGCATTTACTAGATGAAGCGGTAGGCATCACAGAGCATCCGAGTGATTTTGGCGCATGGAAGCGTGAGGCTGATTTCGAGGTGGGCGTGTATAATCGCGCGAAACAATACGGTGAGCGAATCAACGGTTCCGATGAGATTCATGTGGCGGGCCTACCGAAGAATATTGCGATGAACGTCACAGTGGAGGATTTACTCTCAAAACAGATATGGCATGGTAAACTGGTGCCACACAAGGTTCCTGGAGGAGTGATCCTTAGGGAAACGCATTTCACATATAAGGTTGATTAACATGTCCAAGAAGAATGTAACCGCCACGATTTCCACCGATCTGCACGCCTTCCTCGACGAGAGGCACTGGGACGAGCGCAAGAGTCTGTCCGCACTCCTCGCCTCCCTGATCGAGGATGCTGCTGTGCAGGAGCTGGGTTATGAGCCGCCGGCCGCGGAGTCGGACGACGCCGCGTGAGGGTAGCCTACGGCGTGAAGCCGCCTGACGCGAGGATAATGAGACTGGCCGTCTTCGTTAGCCGCTCTCCGTCAAGCCGGTGATATGATAGGGTGAGTGCATGAGCACTCACCCTATCTTTATGTGAGGAAGCAATGGATTTCCATAATATGATCGACGCAATACAGAATCCTGGTGAGGAGGGGATTCCTGAGGGGATCTATGATGATCTTCGTGGTGCCTACGATTCTCTTCAGGGTAATTTTGATGCGGCGTCAGAGAAGATCAAGAGCTTGACCGACGAGAACACAGGATTTAAGGATCAGATATCCGACCTCAAATCCAAGTCTTATGACCTTATGACGCAGATCGGTCTGAAGAATGATGACAAGGGCAATGATGATTCGTCGGCCAGTGTGAACGGGCCCGATGATGGCAGCATTGATGCGTTCTTCGCCAACAAGGGAGACAAGTAATGTCTAGAAATTTGGGGGGCGTTCGCCCCTTCGACAACGTCGAGATCATGAATCGCATCCGAAACGATGCGTCGTATGATTATCAACGGCGCATTCCGGATGTGACTAAGGCCAACGTCACTGAGACGGTGCGCGGTCTCATGCAGTACACGCCCGCTTGGAACGAATTTACGGACGCGCTAATCAACCGCGTTGGTTCGTATATTACGAGGGATATCTCGTGGAAGAATCCGCTCGCCCCGTTCAAGAGGAATAGTCTTCAGTTCGGCGATACGATCGAGGAAGTTCAGGCAGGTCTCCTGCGCGCCTACAGCTACTCCCCTGACCGGGAGTACGGTGAGAAGGCCATCTTTGGCACGGAGAAGCCCGACGTTGCCAGTCAGTTCCATACGGTGAACAGGCAGGAATTCTACAAGATCACGGTTAACCGCGATCAGCTGCGTCGTGCATTCCTGGATGATTCCGGCCTTCAGACGTACCTGAACCAGATTCTTCAGATGCCTTCTACCAGCGATTCCTGGGACGAGTTCCTTCTTACGATGTCGCTTATCAGGGAGTACCAGGACGGCGGCGGTTTCTGGCACACGAAGGTCCCTGATCTTCAGAGCCTCACTGCCCCGGAGGCGGATGCCAAGGCGCTCATTAAGCGCGTACAGTCGTGCGCCGGCAACCTGAAGTTCATCGACACGAAGTTCAACGCGGGCAAGATGCCTGTGTGGGCGGATCCGAGCGATCTCATTCTTATTACGACGCCTGAAGTCATGGCTAACATCAACGTTGAGGCCTGGGCCGCCGCATTCAACCTCGACCGGGCGCAGATGAGCGCGCAGATCATCCAGGTTCCCTACTCCAGGCTGAACGTCGAGGGGTGCCAGGCGATCCTGACGACGAAGGATTTCTTCGTTATCGCCGACAACCTCCTGGAGAACACGAGCCAACCCAACCCGGTGTCGCTGGGGCAGAACTACTTCTTGCATCACTGGGAGGTTATTAGCGCCTCTTTGTTTGTGCCCGCGGTCATGTTCTGGACTGGCGCCGACGATGAAAAGGTCAACATCGTGATGCCCAAGAATCTCGAACTCAAACCCGATGCGCTCCGACACGCTGACGGGCGTGCCGTGTCTTCGACCGACAAGATGAAGCCCGGCGAGAACGGATACCTCACCTACACGATCGCTGGCACGGACCTGCCGGCGGACGCGGAGATTCCGGTGGACTTCACGATGTCGGGCAACAAGAGTCCGCGCACGCGCGTCTACAATGACGGCGTGTTCGTGATCGCCTCGGACGAGACGGCGACGAGCGTCACTATTTCCGGTCGGATCGTCGGCGGCGGTCAGCTGAAGACGAACGCGGACCCGGCGAAGGCCGGCGGTGCTTTCTCATGGTCGCTGGAGATCGATCCGGCCCCGAAGGTCTGGCCCAAGAAGTGAGCTAAACCACAATATTTGTTCAGGGGAGGGCCCACAAGGCCCTCCCCTGAACTTTGCCGTATTTTCTCCACAGACTAGCGGTATAGTACATATGTTCGATTGCCGTCGCCGTCCACCCTGTGCTATATTGGTTTCGCCTCCGATCAAGGGATGGATCGGGTGTGGGTTGGGAATGCGCCACAGCCCCGGGGAGTTCTTGCCACCGTTCTTCGCCCTGGGGCTGTGGTGTATCATTTTGCTATGAGTGCTATTACCCGCCCACCGAAGGACATCGGTGATTTTGGGCTTAATTTCGATTATTCCATTTGGACACCAAACACTGACGTCTACCTCTGCAATGTGCCGTGGGATGCAACATACCGTGACGTTGTGTGGTGGGATAATTATGACGAATCTTTTGAGGCCATTGTTCACGGTCACAAGAAGCATTCTACATGGACGCAGATTCATGGTCTGACATATTGCGCCCAGGGGCGCCCGATTCGTATTGACGTGCCATTCTCCAAGGCTAACACCTACAACTATCTTATTGCTAGAAACAATGAGGACCCCGTTAATTCTCGGAACACATTCTATTATTTCATCACGTCGGTAGAATACGTAGCCCCCAATACTACTGAAATCACAGTCCAGCTCGATGTCTGGCAGTCCTACATGCACGAGTGGGAAATTACGCGCTGCTACGTTGAACGCTCCCATCTCGGCATCGCCGCCGAAGAGGCATGGACTGACAACGGCCGCCGCTACCTCACTGCGCCTGAAGGCCTGGACACTGGTGCGGAATACATTGTCGGCGACGTTTGGCGGGAGTTCGTCGCAGCGACACCGACCCCCGAGGAGGGCCAGGAGTACGACACGGCGAACTACGACGTCGTCGTAACGAGCACTGTCGATCTGGAAGAGGATTACGGAAGCGCCGACGACCCCAAATTTACGACGGCGAAAGGCAGCATTGCCGAAGGTCTGCCGAACGGGTGCGCGGTTTATGTCATGCCGGTGGACGCTTTCACGACGATGGCCGAGGCATTGTCCTATGCCCCGTGGGTGGCGCAGGGCATTGTGAGCATTACCGCTATCCCCAATGGGGTTATCGACTGGGATAAACTCGAAGGACGGAAGACGAAGCTCCCCGATGTCCCACATGATGGCAAGAGTGCCGTGAACGCCGATGTTTTCGTTGCGAAAAAGGGTTTCGGCGATGCGTTCCAGAACAACAAGACGATTGAGCTCGCCGCGCCGTTTCGGACCGATACACACATTCCGGATCGATACAAGCATCTGTGGAAATTCTATACCGCGCCCTATATGTGGTTCGAGTTGACAACGTTCACGGGGACGCCTCTCATGATTCGCCCAGAGAGTATTGTTGACTGGAAATTCAATGTTACTCAGTGGGCTCACGTTGTGCCGCCGAATCCGAGAATTATGTTCACGGTGAACAACCTGAATGCTTCCTCTTTCGGTGTTACCGACTACTGGAATGGCAGGTCCGAACATTTCGATGTCATGACAGGATTCGCGAATTTTCCGACGTTCACGCTCACAAACAATTCGTATCTCATGTACACCGCGAGCAACGCTCATCAGATCGCCTATCAGCGCCAGAGTGCCGAGTGGGGACAGCAAAAGGCCCTGCGTGGCGCGAGCACTCAGTTCGCTCAGGCGCAGGCGTCCATGCAGCAGGGCACGGACATGACGAACCTCGGTAACGCCTACAATACTCAGATGGCCCAGTACAACGCTAATCAACAGTTCATGCGGTCAGGTGTGAACGCTATTGGTTCCGGCGTCGCGAGCGCACTGGGTGGCAACATTCTGGGGGGCGCCATTAACGCCCTCACCCAGGGCTATAATATGGGCAACGAGTACGGCACCGCCTTGGAGAACAATCGCATGAGGGCCGAACAGGCCAGTGCGATGACGAGTCTGAAGAATTCGTACGGCAAGTATTTTGCGGACTCGAATTTACAGATGGCCAAGTTCGCCGCCAACGGCGATTACGCCAATGCCATTGCTGGCATCAACGCGAAGATACAGGACTCGGATGTGATTGCGCCGACAACGTCTGGCCAGACCGGGGGAGATGCTTTTATGCTGTCGGCAGAAGGATGGCAAATCGTTCTACGGCAGAAACTTATCGATGTCGGCACGATGGTGCGCATCGGGGAGTTCTGGCTCCGGTACGGGTATGCGATGAATGTTTTCAACAGGCCTCCGAAGAATTTTCGGTGCATGGAGAATTTCACATACTGGCAGATGAAAGAGACCTATATTCGTTCTGCGACATGCCCTGAAGGGTTCAAGCAATCGATTCGTGGTATATTTGAGAAAGGCGTTACGGTGTGGCACAAGACTTTCACCATCGGTAGCGCGCTAATCGGAGACAACGAGCCATTGAAGGGGATTCACCTTGACTTCACCTGATGTTAACAAACAAAAAGACTGGGTGGCCAGCAAAATCTACCGCCCTTTCAACGAGGGCCAGGGTGCCGGCTATAAACTGAGTCCGGTTCAGACCCGCGAGACTCAGTTAACCGCGATGTATGAGCGCATCCTCATTGAGATGTGCTCCAATAGGTTCAAATGGATCGGCATGCCCGACACTGTTGACCTGCGCTTCCTGGAGATGACGCTTCTGCGCGACGCCCTCAGTGTCTTCTATTTCGACGAGGAATTCCAGAGATTCATGACCCTTCGGGCCACGGGGCTCGGTGAGGTCAACATGTACGACAACCCGACCGGCTACACTGTCTACGGGAACCAAGTTTTTTCGAGACGACTGTCCGGTAACGAGTGCGTTCCTATTTGGGCGAATCAGACCCGTATTCCGGATTGGGATATTATTAGCATGTACTCTCAGCGTCTTGCTGCACTGGACAGGACCTTGGAAATCAATATGCTCAGTGCCCGGCATCCATTTGTGTTCGCCGTCAATAATAATGAATATAATTCCATGGTACAAGCGTTCAATAAAGTCGTTGAGGGTCAGCCCGTGATCTTCGGCACCGAAGCCTTGAGCGCCGAGTCCATGGCGGAAAAGGTTAGCCTGTTCGATATTGGCTACAAACCAAATCAGATTAAGGACGTCATGGATGCAAAAGTGCGCACGTGGAATGAGACGCTTACGCTTCTGGGAATCATGAATGTTAATAGCGAGAAGCGTGAGCGCATGGTCGTCGAGGAAGCGTCTGGCGCATCGGGCCAAGTGCTCGCCATGCGCGCTGTCGCCCTGAATGAGCGACAGCGGGCGTGTGAGCGCATCAACAAGATGTATGGGCTCGAGGTTATGTGTCAGTGGAATCTGGATGAGATGACGACGGCGGAGAACGCCGCTCTGGGCGCTGTCGCCGGGGGGCTCACCGACCAGAACGGTGAGCTGGGGAGCACTGACCTGGAGGAGATGCACAAGAATGGCTGACTACACGATCGAGCTGCGTGAGGTGATTGCGCGGCAGGGCGTGGAGAATATCGGGTTGGAGTCGTATCCGATTTTCGACGAGCAGTACAGAGACTTCCTGAACCAGAAAATTATTGACCATTACTATTACAACGAAATCGGGCTCGAGAGCGTTGATATGTTCGTACGGCAACTCCGTACAAAAATGAACGAGATCATGCCATACTATAATAAGTGGTATGAAGCTGAAATGGTCACTATTGATCCTCTCCTCACTCAGGACATGCACTCCAAGGGGGACCAGGAGTCCAGCGGACGCAGCGCCGGAAAGCAATCCCAAGGCGCCAAGCAGACAACGAGCACCGTGTCCGCGACAAAGGCGAGTGCGAGAACCGTTCAGTCCGAGACGCCGCAGGTCAGGCTCTCCGGCGAGGGCGACTACGCCACGGCGGCCAACGATAATGTCAGCAATTCCGATGGCACCAATGATGTGCGCGGCGAGACGACTGGAAGCTCGGAGCAGTCGGGTGAGTCGTCGCAGCGCGGAACACAGGAATCGCGGTCGTGGGGCTATACTGGTCACGCACCGCAACTTATTGCGGCGTGGCGAGAGACTTTCACGAATGTCGATATGATGGTGATCGCAGAACTCCAGGAATTGTTCATGAGCGTAAGAAGCAGCAATGACTCTCTTACGGGAAGGAGAGCCACCTATGGGCTCTGGTACTGAGCCGTACAACCCTAATGATATCATTAAGGACGGCGACTACCTTTTAGTTCCGCCTGATTATCGGTTGACGAATACAGTCCCGTTCACATATCGTGACGGGTATACGTATCTGCAAATTCTCGAAGAGCTCCGCAAGTGGGTCAATAATGGTCTACGCGACAATCTCTCCAATAATTTGGAGAATTTGGCCGCCGACTATAACATGCGGGTCACTCGACTCCTCGGCGACGTCCGCAAGGAGCTCGAACAGTACCACGCACTGCCCGAGCAACTGCGTGAGCAGATCGCCGAGTCAGTACGGAAATATGATGAGGAGTTCAAGCTTTTCCAGGAGACGCTGACTCAGTGGACGAAGCGTCAGTTCAAGAATGATAAGATCAAGGTCTTCAATTGGCTGACCGGCGAGACCTGCGAGCTGAGCGAACTTATCTCCGACCTCCATAACCGTTATACGGTGCACGGCCTCCTTGCCGATGATCTGTCCCGTATGGGTTGCACCGCCGGCGACATCGATAGTTGGCCGGTGACTATTTCCGAGTTGGAGACCGAGGGCAAGAACTTTCTCAGTCACTTCGGGACGTGGATGTTCTCGCCCGTTACAGGCAAGTATTGTAGCCCCCAGGACGCTATTCTCAGTATCATGGAGTATGTGTCCACCGGTACGGGTGTTATCTCCCATACCGCCCAGCAAATAGAGTCGCTCACCATGCAAGATCTTCAGAATAGGAGAGTAAACTAATGCCCGCCACCAACAAGACGAACAATTTTCAGTTGCCGCTCTATGTTGCGTCCGATCACTTCAGCGTTCTCGGCGACCTGAACGGCGCCATGAACAAAATCGACGAGAATCTTGGGAGCGCGCTTACTCAGGCGCGCACCGCATCCCGTGACGCCACATCAGCCCTCACTGCCGCTAACGACGCCGCGGAGAATACACACACCGCCAAAGAGTCGGCACAGTCGGCGCTCGCCGTCGCCTCCAACGCCAAGGGTGAGAGTAGTCGAGCCCTGGAGAAAGCTACTAGCGCAGCCAACGTGGCGGACACCACCGCGGCGGCGGCCCGTGAGGCTTCCACCAACGCTGCGAATGCACTCGCGCAGGCAACCGACGCGACGGGTAAGGCGAACGCGGCCGCCCAGCAGGCGAACGGTGCGTCGGCGTCGGCGTCCAGTGCTCTGGAGACAGTGCAGTCGCTGTCCAGCCAGATCAACGAAGCCAAGGCCGCCGGTGATTCGGCTAAAACAGTGCGCACTCGGTACAAGAAGCTGAAGTCGGGTACCGGGGAGCGGACGGTTAGAGGATCTCAGGAGCAGAACACTGTCGTATTCAGTGGATCGATTCATTTGGATCCGAATGACGTGATTCAGTGTCACGCGCAGATCCATCACAACAGCCGTGCTGTGCACGATCTTCACTGGGGTATTAAGTGCCAGGGCCCCAGTGGCGTCGCCGAGTACCGGTTCAACGCTGCGGTCCCGGGTGCTTTCAACGGGGCGTATATTTACTCCACCGTGGATGGGTTCTTCCATGCTGATGAGGGTGGCGGCGATTATGTGTTCTCGCTATGCTTCCTTGGTCCGAATGACAAAGATACCAGAGTTTTCTTGGACAACACGTTCCTCGAGCTGCACTGAGATAACATAATATAGCGCCCCGCAGAAAGTTCTGCGGGGCGCTATACTCTGTCTATGGCATTCGACGACACACATAAGGCGTGCATTATCGCCGTACTCGCCACTGTAGAAGCGAGCAATGACTACGGTATCATCTCTGCCCCGGACACGTTGTCTCTGGGGATCGGGCAGTGGACGCAGGGGCGCGCCTATGACCTGTTGATGCGCTTTCCCGCGGGTACCGATTTCGGTGGGACAGTGAATGGGTGGCTCGCCGAAGGGCGAGATTCGTGGACGATCGGGTCTCGTCAGTATGCGTATCTGGGGAGCGGTGACCGGGCGGCGTTGTCGGGGGCGTTGGATTCTGAGACGGGTCATAAAATTCAGAACAGTCAAATGCTGGATGATTTGAACAATGACTACATCCCTAGGTGCCAAGAACTCGGCCTGGATACTGAAAACGAAACAGAAGCGGCAATGCTGCTTATTGTCGTCATGCATCGGTGGGGAAATTACGCAAAAATCTTGAAGCGGCTGGTCAATGCGTGCCCACACCCTGCAAGCCTTGACGACATGGCAGCTGCTATCAAGTACGAGGGGGAGTGGTATGCGGTTGGACAAAGATATGAAATCGCCTATGATATGATCTCCCGTCTGGAGACGAACGGAATCACATTGAACCCGGGTGACTCGCAGGATCATTCGGGAAATGCTGCGGCGGACAAGGCAGCTGATGCGAAGAAAATAAAAAGTGTCACGGACATGGGGGATGGCACCCTTAGAGTCAAGTGCAATGACGGATCATTCGCTCGATGCTATAGTGTTGGCACTGGCTATTGGAAAGCTTCTGCTAAAGGACAGGATAAAGCCGGTGAGTCGGCGCAGAATAATGGGGCTGCACCGGGTGGTCCGGTGGGTGAAGGCATCAAGGCGATGACTAAATTGGCATGGGATTCGATCGGAAAGTTCGAATATCATCAATGGTATAATGCGAGGCTTCACCCGGATCAGACTGGTGTCACGGATTGCTCAGGTTTCTGTTGGTGGCTGTATATGACGTGTTGCAATATTGATATCGGCCCTGGTGGGACTGCGGAAATTTATGGTAGCAGTACCGGCTGGGTCGTTGCTTCCGGATCGGGGTCATTCGACGCTGCCGATCAAGTTCGGGAGGGTGATCTGGTTGTGTGCCGGTGGTACTCTGGAGGAGGTCATATCGAGTATTGTACTGGGGGCGATGGCGGTTGGGAGAGTATTGGGGCTCGGGGTCCGGATGGTCACCCTGAGCCGAACAGCGGGTCGTTGAGTATGTTTGCCGGGTGTAGTTGGGAGCTGAGACGGTATGTCTAAGAAGAAAAAATTCTCGTATTACTCGCTCGACAGGATTATGTCGTACAATGCCGTTATCAATATGGTGATGGGTGCTCGTGGCTTGGGCAAAACGTATGGCGCGAAAAAGATGGTTATCCGAAATGCGATCGAGAAGGGGAAGCAATTCATCTACCTGCGCCGCTACAAGCCTGAACTCAAGGGATGTAGGACGTTTTTCGCGGACATCGCACACGAGTTCCCCGACTACGAATTCAGAGTGCGGGGCAACGAAGCGCAATACCGGGGGCCCATGCCCGAGGAGGACGATCCGTGGCTAACTGCAGGTTTTTTCCAGGCGTTGAGCGTGTCCGCAAGCACCAAATCCGTTGCATTCCCGGACGTAACGACAATCGTCTTCGACGAATTCATTATTGAAACGGGAACACACCATTACCTCAGCAATGAGGTGCGAACATTTTTGGATTTCTACAGTACTGTGGACAGGTATGACGATCGTGTGCGCGTTCTTATGCTGAGTAACGCAATCTCCATCATGAATCCGTACTTCATCGAGTGGAAAATCTCACCGTGCGAAAAAATAAAGCGGTTCGGTGACGGTTTTGTTGCGATTGAATTTGTTGACTCTGAGCGTTTCGGTCGTGAAGTGCGGAATACGAGGTTCGGCAAGTTCATCTCCAAATACAACAGTGAATACGCGGACTATTCTATTGAAAACGAGTTCAAGGATGACACACCCTGGCTTGTCATGGGGAAAACAGGTACTGCCCAATACATGTGCATTTATCGCACAAAATACGGGAGTTTTTCCGTGTGGAGAGACGGTATGCGCGTCTTCTGCCAGAAAAAATTGCCGAAAGGAAACCAGCTGAGGTTCTCCATGTGCCACGACTTGCGACCCGGTGAAGTTTTCGTCACTCATCGAGACCGTGCACCACAGACTTTGAAGCGAATATATCGGCAGGGGAGATGTTTTTTCGACGGTCCGGAAACGCGAGAAATGTTCGCAGAATTGTTCATGAAATGAATCACAGTATTATCATAGATGTTAACATGCTCATCGGAATGCTCCCCACGCTCGGTGTGCTCGCCACGTTCGCGGCCTGGACGCGCAGGCAGTTGTCCAAGATGGACGACTTGCTGGATGATTGGAGGGGGACCGACGCCAGGCCCGGCGTGCCGCGCCGGCCAGGGGTCATGGAACGCCTCGAAAAGATCGAAACCGATGTAAAAGAAATCAAGGAGATGAAATGAGTATTAAAACTCGCAAATATATTTACAGGGTTATGATGGCGCTCGGCGTTCTCCTGACAGGCATCGGTATCGTCAAGCAGGAGATCATCGCCGCCGCTATGCCGCTCATCACCGCAGTGCTAGCCCTGGCTGACGCCAACGTCCCCGACGAGGAGGCGGGCAATGACGACGCCCGGTGACGTCGCCCGCGCTGTCGCTGACAACGACGCGATCGGATACTCTCAGCCTGAGCGCTTGAGCGTCTGGGAGGATTCGCCGTGGGGAGGGACGCCTCGGAACGTTGATTGCAGTGAGCTGATCTCCTACGCGTTCGACTACTGCGGTATTTCCGCATTCCCGCAGTCCACATGGACTGGCAGCGTCGTGTACTGGGCGCGGCAGTATGGCGGGTTTGAGATTTTCGACTACAGCGCCGATTATGATTACCAGGATAGCGATATCCTACTGACCGACGGTCATGTTGCGATCGTTTCTGGTGATGACATTTGTGAGGCGTGGATTGCCGAGACGGGCGATATTTATGGCGAGCGCGGTGATCAGACCGGCCAGGAGGTTCGTGTCATCGGCTTCTACGATCACCCGTATTTACACAAGTGGGATACAGTTCTTCGTTACAACATTATTTCAGGAGATGATTTTGATATGACCTCTGAAGACCGCGAGATCTTCATCGATATCCGCGACCGGCTCCGCGAGATCAGCGACCAGACCGGCACCGGCATCGAGGGTAGGCGCTACGATGGGCCCATCGTGTCGAGGCTCAAGAACATCGAGGCGAACACCTATGCCATCTGGGATCTCTTGGCTCCGGGCCGGGAGGGTAAGCGCGCCGCCGGGAGCGTATTCCAGGCGCTGTGGAACATTGGTAGGGCGCTCACTAATAAGTGAGCAAAGTCACCCCTCCTGGCTATTGCGCTGGGAGGGGTGACGCGTATACGATAGACTCATCAAAGATGATATAATGGGGGAGAGTAGTATATAATGGCACGCGGTTGGATTCATGGGCGTCTTAGTGATGGCGCCGGTAGGGCTGCGAAAGGTCGCATCACGATCACCCCGGACCCGCGAATCGTCGTCGACGATGGGGGCAGTGTCATACAACCCGTCATCCAGGACGTCAAGGGCGAGTTCGATGTGCCCGTCGTGGTGCCGGGGGAGGACACGAATCCGAAGCATTGGACGAGCCATGTTGTGCTGACGCGCGAGAGCCCGCTCGTAACCGTCATGGACTGCCACGATATCCTCGTCGCCGGTGAGAACAGGCTCTCCGATCTGGTCAACAGGACGCCCGTCGCGCCCACGCACATGACCACCATCGAAGGTGAAATGCGCACGGTGCGGGCCGAGGTCACCAAGCTCTGGTCAGCCGTTCAGGCCGGTCGAGTCAAGGGGCCCAAGGGTGACAAAGGGGATAAGGGCGACCCGGGGCCGGCGAGCACCGTACCCGGGCCGCCCGGCGAGACCGGACCGCGGGGCAGGAAGGGAGACCGTGGCGACGTCGGGCTGCGCGGCGTGCCCGGACCGCAGGGCCCCAGGGGTGAGAGGGGTGAGCAGGGGCCGCGCGGGCCGCAGGGCGCCAAGGGCATCGATGGTGCTGTCGGGCAGGACGGGCCGCGGGGGTTGGCTGGGCCCCAGGGCCCGCAGGGTGTGCCGGGGCCGGCGGGTCCGGCGGGGCCGGTGGGGCCGAAGGGCGAGGACGGGAAGCCGGATTCTGGCATGCTGCCGTGGCCGGTTGGGTGGCGTGCGAGCGACGCGGAAATCAAGGACAAGAAGGGCTTGTTTAAGAAGTACAATGGGAAGGACTTGTATGCGACGCAGTTCTTGAGGTCCCCGGACTTGGACCCGCGCAAAATCGTGTTCCCCAAAAATGTTGTGTATAACGTCGTCGTGACGATGAACGTCAAGAACAAGTGCAATATTGCCATGCAGGTCAAATATTGGGATTATGTGAACAACAAATGGGCCACGCCGGCGACGGGCGATAAATGGTATCAGCGCAACGGGCTGGATACGGGGGTCATTCAGAGGAATTTTCCGTGGAAAGTCGAGAACATCGCCAACGCGTTGGTCTGCTTTGACATCTACGGCAATCAGGACGTCGAGATTCTCGATGTGAGAGTGTCCCCGTCGGGGGAGGACAGGAGCATCCAGGATCGTCTGTGGACGCAGGACGAGAAGATCAATGCGCTGAGTAACGAGTTGGATAGGCAGAAAGGTGCGACGACGGCGAACGCGGATAGCATTCAGAGTGTTCAATCGCAGGTAAGTGCACTCAATGAGCGCATGGTTGTAACGTCCCATTTCGCATATTATTGGGACAACTTGAAGGCGGCGAATCCGAATGAGACGTTCTTCGTCAGGAGTGAGGCCGGTTTGTATGTGCAGAACATTCATCAATCGCCGAACCGTGAAGTGATAGTGGTCACGCCGCGCTGGGAGGCGGCCGTCTGCGAATGGATGACCGCATGGGTGTGGCTGTGGACGAAGAACAGGTTTCTGAGTGTGGAGTGGTGCATTGAGGGCTCCAGTTCAGCAGACGGTGCGGGGAGTAAGCGTACGAACACGCGACTTCAACAGTTCAGTCCGAAAGAGTTGTGGCAGCCCATGTGTTCGAAATGGGCAGGTACTGAGCTGTTGGGGGATGTGCGGTACCTGCGCATGTGGATGAAGTTCAAGGCCAATGAGTGGGACGGGACCGATAAGTGTTGGATGCGACAGCTGACGATGGGCAGTGAACAGAGCGTGACCTGTTAACGCGTGTGATTTAGGCCTGAGAAAACCGCCCCGGGGGTTGATACCACCGGGGCGGTTCTATGCGGCCTGTCACGCAGAGGCGTATTTCCTCATGGCCGCGTGACAAGTGTCGCGGATGACCTCAGCCGGGACCGACCACACGTGACAATCGTGGCCGACCATCCAGGCCAAGGACTGGTCGTCCTCATTGACGTCAAAGTCATACCCCATGGCGATGAGCGAATCGAGAAGGGCGCCCACAGCCCTGCGGTCACCATGGCAGCGAGTGATGGCGGTGTATTCGATGACGTCGAGATGGGCGACGGCCTCATCGGTGCGGATGGTCCACCGGGTGGTTGGCACCCAGTGAAGGGCGCTGCCGGCGACGTCGATGTCGGTGACGAGGGCGGTCTTGGTGATGGTGTTCATGGTTGGGCTCCTTTCGATCAGGTTGGATAAACGCTATTGAGTTGTTAATCCAATAATGCGTCAGCTTGAAGATGTCTTCAAGTGAGCAAACGATTAACTTCGAGTGATGCGCGCCACAAACCGAGGTGTGCCTGCTGCCAAATAGAAGCACTTCCAATAAGTAAACAAGCCGTTCTATGTGACAGGTTTTGATTGGAAACCCAACCATAAGGGATGCCCATCATCCACTCTGCCACTCTTTCCTTCTTCTTTATAAAATCATTGCTACCAGGCGCTTCATAACCCATAATGACGGACCAATGAGAAAAAGCATCACTTGGCTCATCGCCATGTCTTGATAGCCATGTCTGAAAATTAGATTTCGTGCGCTGGTTATCAGTGAGCGGTGACCTATTAATAGTTGGAGTAGGTGAAGGAATCAGTGCGTATGGGTTTCGCTTATAAAACGGTTGTTTCACATTAATAGGTTCCAAGCAACCCAACAAATAGGTACGCCTACGCCTATGAGGTGCACCCACATCACACGCATTCACCGTTGCCAGAGCGCACACGTAACCCCATTGCGACAAGCGTGCACGCACGCGATCCCACGGAGCATGCACAGTGCACTCGTAGAACACAAAACGAGGCATCACCTGCCGCACCCTGCGCAACGAACCCAACCACTCCAGACTGAGCCCCCTAATCGCCCCAGAACAACGGCACTTATACAAGAGGGTCGGAGGCGCGCCAATGATGATGTCAGCACCATCATAATGGCGTGCCCTGAACACATCCGAATCAGTAATGCGGAACCTGTGCGAACAAACAAATAAAGCAGCCCTCTCTTTCTCGAATGCACGCAACCTCAGAACA
>ERZ773090.591-NODE-591-length-17224-cov-4.55292_pt1 | contig 17224 bp, 19 predicted proteins | sample MGYA00580579_ERZ773090 | MGnify/ENA primary metagenome ERZ773090 (study PRJEB29015, sample SAMEA2738014) | human oral metagenome | biome: human oral; feature: human-associated habitat; material: dental | place: China | collected 2132 ... | reverse complement strand
GGCTGGGCAGAGGCTGGTCGGCGGCCGGGGGCAATGGGACGTGGGGGAGGGAAGCGCTTCGCTCCGGCCTGTCCGCCCGCTGGGCAGCCGGACTAGCGGCCCGACTGGCCGCCGCACGGCCGGCGGGGGAACGCGGCGGCGCCAAAGGCTGAATGGCCGGGGTCGGCGCGCCGGGTCGGGGGGGAAGCGCTTCGGCCGGGCCGCCGGCAAAATCCCCGAGGGCCTGGGCCACGGACACCGAGCGCTTCGCCGGGGCCTCCGGATTCAGTGGCGTGCTCGGCAGGGTCATGGGCGCATTCATCGGCGCCGGCATATGCAGGGCCAGGGTACTTTCCGGTAGGGCCTCCTCATAGGGCGACGGCCGCAGCACCGGCCCCGAGGGCAGCGGCATGACCTCGTCCACCGGCATCAGCACCGGCTTTTCCGTCAGGCCGGCCCGCTCCAGTTCAAAGGCCATGGCCTCCATATTCTGGGTGCGAATCTTGTCAAACTGGGAATCCCACTTGGCCTTGCGTTCCTCGGCGGAGAGGAAGTTCAAATCCCGGTAGGCCTTCATCTGGAAGGTATCCTCGTTGCGGCGCAGCAGTTCAAACAGACTGTAGCCGATGAAATGGGCGAGCTTGGGCCAGTCGATGTGCAGCAGCATGCTGACCCCACAGAGCAGCAGCAGCAGCAGCACGCCCACGGCCACCTTGGTTTCGTAGAGTCTGAGGAAGAAAACGGCAATTTTCTGGCCGAAGATACCGCCGGCGGTGGTGGCCAGCTCGTTGATTTTTACCGGCCAGTAGAGGGCCAGCAGGGCCCCGACCATGGTCAGCAGCAGCGCCAATCCCCCCACCTGAAAGAAGATGCTTTCGCCGTCGAAGTTGAAGCGGTAGACGCTGTTATAAGCATAGAGCAGCAGCAGCAGCGGCAGCAGATAGGCACTGAAGCCGAGCAGCGACAGAATCACATCGGCGGCCCAGGCTCCGGCATAGCCGAAGGGGTGGCGAATGGGCTCGTCGCTGAGGTAGGCGTGCGACCAGACCGCCTGGTCCGGCGAGTAGAAGAGCAGTATCAGCAGCAGGGCAATGGCCCCAATCAGATTGAGAATGCTCCAGCTGTCGCTAACGAAGCGCTTCAGGAAGGGCAGGGGATTGTCGGGGTTATTCATAGTTTTTTCTCGGCAACTTTGATGAGCAGCAGCAGGGGCAGACCCAGCAGGAAGCTCAGAAAAAAGAAGGCATCATAGCCCAGCCACTCCACCATCGCCCCGCTCTGGCCGGCCAGCAGCTTCGGCAGCAGGGTCGTCAGCGAGCTGAACAGGGCATATTGCACCGCCGTAAAACGGACGTTGGTCAGAGCGCCGAGGAAGGCGAGAAAAACGCTGTTGGCGATGCCGCCGATGAGGTTATCGACGCTAATCACGCCGTAGAGGACGAGCCGGGTCGGCAGCCAGTGGAGGAGGATAAACAGCAGATTGGAGGCCGCCGTCCCCAGGGCCGCCCACCAGAGCATCGGCCACAGGCGCCAGCGCTCCACCAGCCAGCCGCCAACCAGGCCGCCGACCAGGGTCATGACCAGCCCGAAAATTTTGTTGGCGTCGGCAATCTGGATTTTGCTGAAACCCAGGTCAGCGTAGAACAGCTGGCTGACGGTGCCGAGGAGATTATCCGAGAGGCGATAGCCGCCGATGAGCAGCAGCAGCCACAGGGCCTGGCGCCGGTAGCGCTGGCAGAAATCGCGCAGCGGCGCCAGCCAGAGCCGCTCGAATTCGGCCCGCCGGCCCCAGTACTTCAGCCCCCCGGCCAGCAGCCCGCCGGCGCCGAGCAGACTCAACGGCAGGCGCAGCCAGGAAGCGCTTCCCGCCGGGTGGAGCCGGGGAAAGCCGTTGTAAATCAGCAGAAAGCCACCGGCGGCGAGCAGCAGCAGGCCGAGGGCGGTTCCATCCGGGGTTGGGCCCTCGTCCCGGTCGGGCAGGGGCGGCGCGGCCAGCAGCGTGGTCAGCGGCCCGAGCAGGGCGAGCAGGGCCATGCAGAGATAGGTCAGACGCCAGGCGGAAAAATCATAGTGCTGGGCGGTGGAGCCGAAGGATTCGGCCAGATAGAGGGCCCCGGCGCCGGCGGCCATCATGCCCAGGCGGTAGCCAACGCTGTAGGTGCCGGCGCTGGCGGAGAGCTGGGCCGCGTCGGCCCGATTCAGGTCGATGCGATAGGCGTCGATGACGATGTCCTGGGTGGCCGAACTGAAGGCCAGCAGCAGAGCGCCGAGGACGCAGGCCGAAAAATGGTCGGCCGGGTCAAACAGGGCCATCAGCACCAGGGCGGCGGCAATGGCCAGCTGGCTCAGCAGCAGCCAGGCGCGACGTCGGCCGAGGCGCTGGGCCCAGCGGCCGGGACTGCAGCGGTCGATGAAGGGCGCCCAGAGAAATTTAAAGGAATAGGCGAGCAGAGCCCAGGACAGCAGGGTGATTTGGCCCTTGTCATAGCCGGCCTCGGCCAGCCAGAGGGACAGGGTGCCGTAGACCAGTACCAGCGGCAGGCCGGCGCTGAAGCCCAGCGGCAGCAGCAGCCACACGCCCCGGCGGCCGTAGAGCTGGAAAAAGGGGCGGCTCAGTAGTGCCATTCGCGCACTCCGCCGCTGTCGATGTGGGCAAAGGTGCGGCCGGTGCCGATGCCCCCGGCCCGTATGCGCCGGGCCATGGCCGCCAGCTGCCGGCCGCTGTAGCCCTGGACGGCAATGTCCGCCGCCTTGGCCACCAGATGCATACTCTGTTCGGCGGTGGAACCGACCAGTCTATTGGTGCGCCTGGTGCGGTAGCCGCTGAGCAGCTGAATGGGACGGCCGCCCACCTGGCGTTGAATGTGGCAGAGAATGTCCAGCAGGCGCGGGTCCACCGATTTCACCCGGTTGGCGCGGAAATCACGGAAAAAGCGGCTGGCCTGCTGGAGCGAAGATTTGATGTAGCCGTCGCTGGGCGTCCAGTAGACCAGTTGGAAGGTCTCGCCGGTGTGCGGATTGCTCATGAACAGGCGCTTATCGCGGCCGGAGCGCTTGGCCAGCACCGGCGTGGCCCGGGGGCCGGTTTTGCCGGCGCGGGGATTGGAGGCCACCGGACGTTTGCCCTTGTCCCCCCGGCCGGATTTTTCCATGGACAGCAGTTCCAGCTTCTTCGGCGGAGGCGGCGGCAGCAGGGCCGGGGGCTTTTTGCCCGGCGGCTTGGCCGCAGTCTTGCCTAGACTGGCCCGGCGGGGGGCGGCCTCGGTTTTCGTTTTCTTCCTATCCGATGGCCGTGAGCTGGCGGCGAAGACCGATTCCGGCAGCAGCAGCCCGGAGGCGGCCAGGGCCCAGCCGAGGAATTGGCGGCGGGAAAGGGGCCGGTGGGCGCTTTGACACTCGGCACAAAGGCAATGGTCGCTGTGGGCAAAGGCATCAATGACGGTACTGAGATTTTCTTCGGCGTACATAAAGCAACCTCCTAGGGGGTGAGACGGAGCGGGCCGGGGGCCATTCCCCCGACGGGGAAGCGCTACCGTTCTCCGTTCATCTTAGCTCGTTCTAGGCGCGATGAGCGGAGCCATTCCAAATAAAAAAGCGCCTAAAATTAAGCGCTTCGGTGATTCTGGCGGGGTCAGGGGCCGGCCCCCGGTGGGAAGCCAGCCCGGGAAATTTCTAGTATTTCCACTCGCGCACGTTGGCGCTATCCACATGGACGAAGGTTGAGCCGGTGCCGATGCCGCCGCCCTGGAGCTGGCGGGCAATGCCGGCGAGCTGGCGGCCGCTGTAGCCCTTGACGGAAATATCCGCCGCCATGGCCTTCATGTGGTAGCTGTTTTTGCCCACGTTCTTGCTCTTGCTGCGCAGCATGGCATTGGTGGTGGGCGAACGGTAGCCGCTGAGCAGTTCGAGTTCGCGGTTATTGGTGTTGGTTTGGATGTAATGCAGGATATTGAGGAGGTGAACGTCAACTTCCTTAACCAAATCCTGGCGGAAGTCGCGGAAGAAGGAACTAATTTCAGCGATGGATTCGGAGACATAGCCATAGTCCGGCGTCCAGTAGGCGTTGGTGATGATTTCGCCGGTGTGGGGATTGCGGAGACGCAGCACCCGGGCCGAGCGGGTGGCGGCCTGGGCCCACTGCTGCGGTAGAATCAGGCCGGCGGTGGCCATGACGAAACCCCGGCCGAACAGGCGGCGGCGCCCCGGATTGCTCGCCTCCTGGCGACGGTGCTGACAGCAGGGGCAGTCGGCACTGTGTTCAAAGGTTTTAATTACCTGCGAATGGTCATCACTGAAAATAGACATAATTCACCTCAATAAAGATTGGTTGAAAACGAAGCGCTTCGCGGCGCTCCTATATTTATCAATGCGCCGGGCTAAAAAACGGGGCAGAGAATAATCAATGCTAATGCAAAATGCAAGCCATAACTTCCTAATTTAAAAAGATTTTTTAAAACGGCCCTGTTGTTAATTGCCCACAGTATTGTGGGCTTTTTACAACAAGCCGTTTTTAGGCCTATTTCTTTTTCACGGGCCGGGGCCAGTTTTCCTTCTCGCGCCGCTCGCCCACCGTCAGGACAAGCGATTGATTTTTAACATCTTTTCTTATCACCGAGCCGGCGCCGACGGTGGCATCGCTGCCGATGTTTAGGGGCGCCACCAGCGCGCTATTGGAGCCAATAAAGACGTTATCACCAATGACGGTTTTAAATTTATTGGCGCCGTCGTAATTACAGGTAATGGTCCCTGCCCCAATATTAACGCCAACGCCAACATTACTGTCGCCAATATAGGAAAGATGATTAATTTTTGTGCCCGATTTAATTTCGCTGGCTTTTAATTCAACAAAATTACCGACTTTAACGCCGTCGGCCAAAATCGTTTGCGGCCGCAGCCGGGCGAAGGGGCCGATGTGGCAGTCAGCGCCCACCTGGACACCCTCCAGCCGGGAATGGCTGAGAATCACCGTGCCGGCGCCGATGTGGCAGTTTTCCAGCACACAGTTGCTCTCAATGCGCACGCCGTCGCCGAGCACGTTCTGACCTTTAAACATAATGTTCGGCTCCAGATAGACATCGCGGCCCACGGTCAGCGGGCCCTGCACGTCAATGCGGGCCGGGTCCACCAGCGTCGCCCCCTGGTCCAGCAGCGCTTCGGCCGCCCGCCGGCGCAGAAAGGCCTCCAGGGCGGCCAGCTGGCGCCGGTCATTGACGCCCTGCATCTCGTCGCTGTCCTCCAGGGGAAGCGCTTCCACCCGCAGGCCCTCGGCCCCGGCCAGGGCGACCAAATCGGTGAGATAGAACTCGCCGGCCGGATTGTGGTTGTTGAGCCGGGGCAGCAGTTTATGCAGCACAGCCCCGCGCGCGGCCAGGACGCCGGTGTTGATTTCCTGAATCAGGCGCTGTTCCGGCGTGGCGTCGCGTTCCTCGACGATGGCCTGAATCTGGCCGCTGGCGTTGCGCAGAATGCGACCGTAGCCGTGGGGGTCGGCAAGCCAGGCGCTGAGCAGGGTCAAATCGTTTGGCTCGGCCCGGGCCAGCAGCGCTTCCAGGGTGCTGCGGGCAATTTGGGTGGTATCGCCATAGAGCACCAGCACCGTTTCCTCGGGCTGGATAAACGGCAGGGCCTGGGCGACGGCGTGGCCGGTGCCGAGCGCTTCGGCCTGCTCAATCCACTGCAAGTCGGGATAGCGCGGGGCCAGTTCGGCCTTGAGCAGGTCGCCGCCGTGGCCGTAGACCAGGGCCAGCCGGCCGGGCCAGTGCGCGAGGCGGTCGAGCAGATGGCAAATCAACGGTTTGCCGGCCAGCGGTTGCAGCACCTTCGGCCGCTGGGAATGCATTCGTTTGCCCTGGCCGGCGGCCAGAATGAGGGTCAGCATGGGTTTTTCTCCAAGGGTTCATAAAATTAGGGACGTAAAAAAATCCCCTCCATCGCAATGAAGGGGATTTTTCGTTTTTACGCTAGGCGGCGCAATTATTTGCGTTGGCCTTGGCGGTAGCCACGGTTAATTTTTTCAGAGTTTTGCTGGGCAATTTCCAGAGCCTGACGAGCATTGTCGTTGGCTTGCATAACCTGAGAGCGCAGGTCTTCCAGGGCGCCTTGGATTTGTGACAGCTGGGCGTTATCCACGGCAGGAGCAGCTGGAGCGGGTTCTTTGGAACCGCAACCTACCAGGGCCGTTGCCAGAGCGATAGCTACTAATTTTTTCATAAAAACCTCTTTTATATGTTAGAAAAGAAAGGCTTATTCTAAGTGATTCAAAATTTTTTGGCTAATTTTTTCCACCACCGGCCCGCTGACGAAGGGAGAAAAATCGCCGCCAAGCCGCGCCAGCTCTTTAACCAGCGACGACGAGATGACCAGCTCCGTGGCCCGACCGTTGAGAAAAACCGTTTCGATGCCCAGATGGCCATTGACCTCGGCCAGCTGCTGCTCATAGGCAAAATCCACCGGATTGCGCAGGCCGCGCACCAGCGTATGGGCGCCCTGGTCGCGGCAGAAGCGGGCGAGCAGACCGGAAAAAAGCCGGGCCTCCACCGTCGGGCCGAGCACCTGTTGCACCAGCGCCAGCCGTTCGGGGCCGTCCAGCAGCGTTTGCTTATTGGGGTGGGCGGCCACGGCAACGATGAGCCGGTCGCAGAGGGGCCGGGCCCGGGCGATGAGCGCCTCATGGCCCCGGGTGATGGGGTCAAAGGTGCCGGCGAAAACCCAGATTTTTGACATTTATTCCTCCCCGAAAATGGAAAAGCGCCCGCAGGCGCTTCCCCATTCACACCCCGCCGCTAGCGCATGCGGGCCTTAAAACGTGGATTCTTCTTGCTAATGACGAAGATTTTGCCGCGCCGGCGCACGATTTGGCAATCGCGGCTGCGGCCCTTGGCGCTTTTCAGTGATGAGACTACTTTCATAGGCTTTACTCCAGTGGATAGACAAGAATTTAAGGCGCCGACGGGTCGGGCCTCGGGGCCTATTATGTTAGTGGATAACGGAAAAATGAAGCCAAGGGCCGGATTAAATTATCGTAACAGCCGTTTTTTCGGCGCCAGCCAGATGTAGAGATTGCCCAGCAGGGCCAGAAAGGCCGTCCACTGCAGGTTAAACCAGGCCAGCACCTTCTTCGCCCCCTTGGCCAGCCGCGCGGTAAACCGGGCCAGCCGGCCGCCCTCCTGGCCGGCCTTGGCAGCAGCGGCGGCCTTGCGTTCCTGCTGCAGCAGCCTGGCGAAGCGCTTCTCGCCGATGGCCCCCAGGGTGGCGACGCCCTCGGGCCCCCGGGCCATGGCCTGCTTCAGGGCGTAGGCATTGGTGCTGCTGGCGGCGACGCCGACGATGGCGTCCCCGTAAATCTGGTGCATCAGCCCGGCCTCGTCGCCGTAGCGGGCGGCAAATTTACCGAGACGCTGGAGATGGGCCTCGTCCTTGGCGGCGGCGAGCAGCTGCAGACCGCCCCGGTGCTGGCTCAGCTGCTGCACCTGGGCCAGCAGGGCTTTCAGCCGTTCCGGTTTCTTCACATTGTCCTGTAGATTTTTCAGCAGCCAGGGCGGCAGTTTGCCGAGCTTGCGCGCCGTTTTCAGCAGCACGATGGCACTCTTTGCCGAGGTGCTGCCGGCCAGGGCGGGCGCGGCGGCCCCGCCGGAGGAAGCGCTTCCCACCGCACTGGCCACCTGGGCGCCGGTGGCCACCACCCCCAGCGACGACAGGGCCACGACGATTTTATCCACCTCCTCATCGTTCCAGGCCTTCCAACCCTGCCGGGCCAAATCGCGCACATCGCCGATGACCAGAAAATCCGACACCAGCGCCGTGGTCTGGCCGATGGTTTCGTCGCTGCGGCCGTCAATGAGGCCCTCCATGAATTTTTTACCGTTGTAGAGCCAGCGGCTGCGTTCGTTCTCCACCTCGGCCTGCAACGTGCGCAGCTGCGGGTCGTTGCTGAGATGGTCGAAGCGCTGGAAAAAACGGAGCTGGGCGGCGGCCTCGGCGTAGCGTTCCTCGGCGATGAGCTGGGCGATTTGCTCCTGGGGGTGGATAAGGTCGGGCGGGCCGATGAGATAGTCGCTCAGGAACGGCAGCCGGTCGGCGTTCTGGACGAGGAAGGCCGCCAGCACCAGCCCACTGAGCAGCAGCGACAGCAGGACCTTGCCGAGGAAGCGCTTGGCCAGGCTCCAGGCACCGAGGCGGAGCAGACGCAGACGCAGGCGGGCGCTGGGTTTGCTGGCCTGCTGCACCGGCAGCCGACGCGCACTGCGGCGGGGGGGACGTGGGGTCATGGGAAAACCTCCGAAAAAGTCCCTAGCCTAGCGGAAGTGATGGCCCCAGGCACCCCCAAGCGCTCCTCTTATTCCACCCGAAGCGCTTCGCTCTGGAACAACAGGTCGAAGCGCTTCCCTCGGCGCCGTTTTCTGTTCTTTGAGACCGAAGCGCTTCGTTCTGGAGCAATAGACCGAAGCGCTTCGCCTGATTCGTTGAAATCCAATTGGTCAAACCGAAGCGCTTCCCTCGGTAGCCGTTTGGATTATTTCCGGTCGTTTCATTCCGGCCGAAGCGCTTCCCCCGGAACTGTCGCTAAAGTCGAAGCGCTCCCCTCCCAGCAGCCAGGGAATCAGACTGGTAGAACCGAAGCGCTTCGTTCTGCCGGCCCAGTGGAATGAAGCGCTTCCCTTTTTAAACGGCTGGCGAAGACGAAGCGCTTCCTTCTTTCCAGTCCTCTACAAACGAAGCGCTTCCCCGGCGGCCGCTAGAAAATCAGGCTGGCGGAATTAAAGCGTTTTAGTGTTCTGCCTTTCCCGAGAACGAAGCGCTTCGGTCTGGAACGACGTTTGGGCTGGGGTGGTTAGAGTTGGCGACAGCTGAAGCGCTTCCTCATGAACCGTCGCCAAAGTCGAAGTGTTCCCTTTCGCTGGCCCAGCTGAATGAAGCGCTTCCTCCGGGCCGTAGTGAAACCGAAGCGCTCCGGCACTGAAGGGCGGCTGGGACGAAGCGCTTCCCCGGGCGCCGCCCATAAAAAAAGCGCCTCCCTGGGGAAGCGCTTCGCTGGCGGAGCTAAATCATATTTAGCTCACGCCGCTAGGCGGAACGAGACATGATTGTCAAATCATGTTGAGTTCACGCCTTTGGCGGGGCTAAACAGGATTTTTAAATCATGTTGAGTTCAATCTTCGCCCGTAGCGTCATCATCTCCATACGCCAGGGCGGGTCCCATTCCATGTGGACGGTGCAGCTCTCCACGCCATCCACGCGTTCCACGCCCTCCTTCACCCAGTCGGGCATGACGCCGGCCACCGGGCAGCCCGGCGAAGTTAGGGTCATATGCACGTCCACATGGCCATTTTCCTTGTGGTAGATGACGTCATAAATCAAACCCAGCTCGTAGATGTCCACCGGGATTTCCGGGTCATAGATGGTCTTCAGCTCCAAAATAATGTCCCGTTCCACCGGCGTTAGGGTCGGGTCGTCCTCTTCCCGGTAGTAGGGTACGTTGTCTAAATCAAATTCCGGCATGGTTTCCTCACTCGGTCTGGCTGTGCAAATTGCCCCGAAGCGCTTCGTTCAGCGTGTGCCAGGCCAGGGTGGCACATTTCACCCGGGCCGGATACTCGCGCACGCCGGTGAGCACCTCGATTTTGCCCAGGTCGTCGGGAATGGCGTCCTGGCTGGTTACGGTGTGGTGGAAGCGATGGTAGAGGGCGTCGAATTCGGCCCGGGTCATGCCCCGGGCGACGTCGGTCATCAACGAGGCACTGGCCCGGGAGATGGCGCAGCCGTCGCCGACGAAGCTCACCTCCTTGATGGTGTCGCCGTCGAGGCGGGCGTAGATGACCAGCCTGTCGCCGCAGAGGTGATTATGGCCCACGGCCTTGCAGTCGCAGGGGTCCAGCACCTCAAAATGGCGCGGATTGCGGTTGTGGTCGATGATGATTTCTTGGTATAGCTCTTTGAGAATGCTCATAAAATTTCAGCTCCTAGCGGCCAAAAATCTTCTGGGTTTCGGCCACGGCCTGGAGCAGGCTGTGGACATCGTCGCGGTCGTTGTAGGCCGCAAAGCTGGCGCGGATGGTGGCCGGTACGCCGAAGCGCTGCATCACCGGCTCGGCGCAGTGGTGGCCGACGCGCACGGCGACGCCGAGGGAATCGAAGACGGTGCCGGCGTCGTGGGGGTGAATGCCGTCCAGCACAAAGGAAATCACCGCCACCTTGGCCGGGCTGGTGCCGATAATCCGCACGCCGGGCCGGGCCGCCAGCTCGGCCTCGGCCTCCAGCCGAAGCGCTTCCTCGTGGCGGTGCAGATTGTCCAGGCCCTGCTGGCGCAGCCAGTCGATGGCCACGCCCAGGCCGATGACCTCGACGATGGGCGGCGTGCCGGCCTCAAATTTCAGCGGCACCGGCGCAAAGGTGGTTTCGGCAAAGGACACGGACAGAATCATATCGCCGCCGCTCTGGTAGACCGGCATTTGCTCTAGCAGTTCCTTGCGGCCCCAGAGCACGCCCACGGCGGTGGGCCCGTAGAGCTTGTGGCCGGAGAAGGCGAGGAAATCGCAGCCCAGGGCCTGGACGTCGGTGGGCAGATGGGCCACGGCCTGGGCGGCGTCGATGATGCTGTGGGCGCCCACCCGGCGGGCGGCGGCCACCAGCCGGGCCACGTCGTTGAGGGTGCCCAGGGCGTTGGAGACCCAGCCCAGGGACAGGATTTTCACGCCGGCGAAGAGGGCGTCCAAATCGTCCAGGATTAGCGTGCCCCGGTCATCGACGGGAATCACCCGCAGCGTCGCCCCGGCCCGGCGGCAGGCGATTTGCCAGGGCACGATGTTGGCGTGGTGTTCCAGGGCGCCAATCAGCACCACATCGCCCGGGCGCAGGGCCCATTCGCCCAGGGACGCCGCCAGCAGGTTAAGCGCTTCGGTGGTGCCCTTGGTGAAGATGATTTCGTCGGCGCCGGGGGCGTTGATGAAGGCCGCCACCGTCGTGCGCACGGCCTCATAGCGGGCGCTGAGCTGCTGGGAAAGGAAATGAACGCCGCGATGGACGTTGCTGTATTCGTGGCGATAGACCGCGTCCATGGCCTCGATGACCACCGCCGGCTTCTGGGTGCTGGCGGCGCTGTCCAGATAGCTCAGCGGCGCGCCGCGAATGGTGCGGCCGAAGATGGGAAAATCCCGGCGCCAGCTAGTCATCGTCGCCCTCGGTACCGAGCCAGCTGCGGTTGATGGCGTCGGTCAGATTGGCATGAAGCGCTTCCTGCTCCACCACCACGCCCTCGTGGAGGAAGCTCAGCAGCAGCATTTTCTGGGCCGTCGGCCGGTCGATGCCGCGACTCTGCAGGTAGAACAGGGCCTCGCTGTCCAGATAGCCGGCGGTGGAACCGTGGGCGCACTGGACGTCGTCGGCGTAGATTTCCAGCCGGGGCACGCTCTGGGACTTGGCCGTATCCGAGAGGAGGATGTAGCGACCGCCCTGCTGGGCCGCCGTCTTCTGGGCGCCGGGGGCCACGTAAATCATGCCGTCGAACTGGCCGAAGCCCCGGCCGTCGATGACGCCGCGCACCTGCTGTTCGCTGGTGCCATCTTGGTTGAGATGGCGCACGTTGGCGTGAATGTCCACCAGCTCCTCGCCGCTGGCCCACTGGACGCCGCCGAGCTTGAATTCCACGGCCCGGCCCGGGGCGTTGTGGTAGAGGTCGAAGCGCTTCAGGGCGCCGGGGCCCAGCTGGGCCACGTTCAGCCGCGCCGTGCTACCGTCGGCCTGCTCCACGTAGACATAGGCGCTCTGGGCGCTGGCCTCGGCACCGTCGAGCCAGAAGACCGCCTCCAGCTCGGCTTCGGGGGCCAGGCGCAGCACCACCACCGGCAGAGCCGTGCTGGCCGGGGCGGCGGTAAACTGGAACCAGAAGGCCGAGCGCGAACGGGCGCCCACGTCCACATAGATGCGGCCGAGCTGGCAGTGTTCCGCCGCCGCGCTGAGCTGCAAAATATTGACCTCGTCGCTGGCGAAATCCTCGGGCACCTGGATTTGCAGGGCCGGGGCCAGTTCGGCCAGATTCAGGCGCAGCAGCGGCGCCTCGGGCAGCTGGGCCAGCAGCGCTTCCAGCTCGGGCCGGGGGCCGAAGTCGTCGCCGATGCCGTCGGCCAGGGAAAATTCATAGTCGGCCAGCTGCCGGGGCCGCTGCAGCTGCAGGGCCGCGCTCGGCGTCCAACGCCAGTTTTCCCGGCGCTGGAAATCATAGTCGGAGAAGCCGGGAATGGCCGCCGCTTGTCCGCTCATCATTCCCCCCGGGCGAAGCCGGCTTCGGCGCCGCGATAGTTTTCATAGCCGTTCCGTTCCAGCTCCAGGGCCAGTTCCTTGCCGCCGCTGTCGGCGATGCGGCCATTGACCAGCACGTGCACGAAGTCCGGCACGATGTAATCCAGCAGGCGCTGGTAGTGGGTAATCAGCAGGAAGGCGCGCTCCGGACTGCGCAGAGCATTGACACCATCGGCCACCACGCGCAGGGCGTCGATGTCCAGACCCGAATCGGTCTCGTCCAGCACGGCCAGCTGGGGCTGAAGCACGGCCATCTGCATGATTTCATTGCGTTTTTTCTCGCCGCCGGAGAAACCGGCGTTCACCGGCCGTTCCAAAAAGGACTTGGGCATTTTCACCAGCTTCATCTTCTCCTGAACCAGCTGGTAGAAATCCAGCGCGTCCATGGCCGGCAGGCCGCGTTTTTTGCGCTGGGCATTAAGCGCTTCCTTGAGGAAACGCATGTTGGAGATGCCGGGGATTTCCACCGGGTATTGAAAGGCCAGGAACAGGCCGGCACAGGCCCGGTCCTCCGGGTCGAGGGCGAGCAGGTCTTCGCCGTTGTAGAGCACCTGGCCCTCGCTGACCACATAGCCCTCGCGGCCGGCCAGCACATGGGCCAGGGTGGACTTGCCCGAGCCGTTGGGGCCCATGATGGCGTGGATTTCGCCGCCCTTCAGGCTTAAATCGACGCCGAGGAGGATTTTTTTGCCCTCTTCCGTCTCTACATGCAAGTTTTTGATTTCTAACATCTTTAATTCCTTAATTCCTTGTTTTAGCCAACGCTGCCTTCCAGCTTCAATTCAATTAAACGGCGCGCCTCCACGGTGAATTCCGTCGGCAGCTTGCTGTAGACGTCATCGCAGAAGCCGTGGACGATGAGGTTCACCGCCTCCGCCTCGCCGATGCCGCGCTGCAGGCAGTAGAAAATCTGGTCTTCGCCAATCTTCGAGGTGGTGGCCTCATGCTCCACCTGGGCGCTGGGATTCTGCACCTGCAAATAGGGGAAGGTGTGGGCGCCACATTTATCGCCAATCAGCAGCGAATCACACTGGGAAAAATTGCGGGCGTTGGCGGCCCCGGGTGTAATTTTCACCAGACCCCGGTAGGCGTTCTGGGCCTGGCCCAGGGAAATGCCCTTGGAAATGATGGTGGACTTGGTGTTCTTGCCCAGGTGAATCATCTTGGAGCCGGTGTCCGCCTGCTGGAAATCCCGCGCCAGGGCCACCGAGTAGAATTCACCCACCGAATCGTCGCCGAGCAGCACCACGCTGGGATATTTCCAGGTTACCGCCGACCCGGTTTCCACCTGGGTCCAGGAGATTTTCGAGCGCTTGCCCTTGCAGAGGCCGCGCTTGGTGACCAGGTTGTAGACGCCGCCGCTGCCGTCCTTGTTGCCGGGAAACCAGTTCTGCACCGTGGAATATTTAATTTCCGCATCGTCGTAAACGATGATTTCCACCACCGCCGCGTGCAGCTGGCTCTCGTTGCGCTTCGGCGCCGTGCAGCCCTCCAGATAGGAGGCGTAGCCGCCCTCGTCGGCGATGATGAGCGTCCGTTCAAACTGGCCGGTGTTGGCGGCATTGATGCGGAAGTAGGTGGACAGTTCCATGGGGCAGCGCACGCCCTTGGGGATATAGCAGAAGGAACCGTCGGTGAAGACGGCCGAATTCAGCGCGGCGAAGAAATTATCGTCCGGCCGCACCACCGAACCCAGGTACTTGCGCACCAGCTCCGGGTGCTCCTGCACCGCCTCGGAAAAGGAACAGAAAATGATGCCGTCCTTGGCGAGCCGGTCCTTGAAGCTGGTGCCCACGGACACCGAATCGAAGACCGCGTCCACGGCCACATTGCTGCCCGTGGGCATGTTCATGCCGCCGTGGCCGTCCATGTCCGCCTCACGCACGCCGGCGAGAATTTCCCGCTCTTCCAGGGGAATGCCAAGCTTTTCGTAGGTTTTAAGAATTTCCGGGTCGACCTCGTCCAGGGATTTGGGCTTATTCTGCTGGAAGCTGGCCGGGGCCGAATAGTAGGAAATGGCCTGATAGTCGATGGGCTGCAGGCGCAGATGGCCCCAATTAGGCTGTTCCATTTGCAGCCAGGCCCGGTAGGCATTGAGACGGAATTCCAGCAGCCAGGCGGGCTCGTTCTTCAGGGTGGAAATCCGCGTAATCACGTTTTCATCTAATCCACAGTCGAGGGTGAAGCTCTCCACCTCGGTAACGAAGCCAAATTGATATTCGCTGCTGGCGATTTCCACCAGCTCCCGGTTTTGTTCCGCACGGCTCGCTTCGCCGGGCGAAGCGCCTGTTTGAGGTTGTTCCATTGTCTAATTGCCTTTTGAAGTGAATTTATGGTGTTCCGCCCGCTGCATGTCGGCCAGGCTGTGGCCGCGCAGCAGCGTGCAGATTTCTTCGTTGAGTTGGAGCCAAAACGGCGAAATATTGCAGATTTCCGCCAGCACACAGCGGACATCGGCCTTGACGCAGGCCACCAGCTCCGGTGCCCCCTCCAGGGCCGCCACCACGTCCAGCGCGCTGATGTCTTCGGGCCGGCGGCTGAGTTGGTAGCCGCCATAGGCCCCCCGGGAAGAACGCAAAATATTGTTCTTCACGAGCTTTTTCAGCACCTTGCCGGCCATGGGCGCGGCAATGCCGGTGCTCTGGGCCAGGCTGATGGCACTTTGGGGGGTGTCGGTTTCGCGCAGCAGAGCGCTGAGCAGCAAAAAAGCGTATTCGCTTTCTTTGGTGATTCGCAGCATGGAAAGGTATAAATAGGACGGACTGAGTACTATAGGGACTTCCCCACCCGCCTGCAAGGCGAGCCGTTCCCGGCCCATAAAAAAACCGCCCCCGGAGGGGCGGCGGCGGCCGGGTCGGACTAGGCTTTTTTATCCTCGTCCTTCTCCGGGAAGATGAAGGAGGCGACGATGCCCAGGGTCAGCACCACCAGCACCACCAGCAGCGAGGCATTGGCGGAAATGTGGTAAACCCCCAGGGCCGACAGCAGCAGCTTCAGGGCGATGAAGTAGAGCAGGACGATAACCGCCTTCTCCAGATGCACCAGCATGCCCTTGAGCGCTTCGAGGACGAAGTACATGGTCCGCAGGCCGAGAATGGCAAACATCATGGCGCTGTAAACAATCAGCGGCTCCTTGGAAACCACCAGAATGGCCGGCACGCTGTCAAAGGCGAACATGACGTCGGTCAGCTCAATCACCGCCAGGCACAGGAACAGCGGCGTGGCCACCCAGGTGCCGCGTTTATAGGCGCGGGCGTGGCTCTGTTCCGGATGTTTAACGTCCTCACCGGCCAGCTCCAGTTTGACCTCGGGATTTTCCTGCTGGGCCTTTTCCAGCTCCTGGGCGTTCAGGAAGAAATCATGGCCGTAGAGTCGGGGCCAGACCGGGAAAATCTTGTGGGTCCAGCGGTAGGCCAGGTGCTCGGAATAGTCCTCCTCCTCGTCGTCCTTGTCGTCGTCCTTCATCATCATGTAGGCCGTCCAGGCGATGATGCCGGCGAAGAGGAATTCCACCGGCCGGCCCAGGGCCATCAGGCCGGAGCCGATGACGACAAAAATCAGCCGGAAGACTATGGCGCCGATGATGCCCCAGTAGAGGACGCGGTGGCGGTAGGCCTCGGGCACCTTGAACCAGGAAAAAATGGCCATCATCACGAAGAGGTTATCCACCGACAGGATTTTTTCCAGGGCGTAGCCGGCGAAGAAGAGTTTGGCGTAGTCGGCGCCGTGGGTTTTCCAAACGTAGCCGCCGAAGGCCAGGGAAATCAGCACCCAGAAAATCGACCAGAGGGTGGCACTTTTCAGGCTCATGGCCTCGTCTTTTTTGTGGGCGTAGAGGTCAATAAAGATTGCCCCCAGCGACATAACAATAAAGCCGATGAGCAAATCGGCCGGGAACCCCAACGGGGGCAGAGCTTGTCCTTCCATTAAATTCTCCAAATTAAAAGATAAAAAAGAGCGCGCATTATAAAAGAATTATTTGCAAAAAATTCCGGCCGCTCGTTTAGAATTCAGCCTCCCCATTTGCAAATACTTCTTATAAAGGCTTTATCCATGTTTGAAAAATTGCTGACGCCGGAATTCTGGCAACACAACGTCGATTACGTCATTTTTGGCATTCTCGGTTTCATGAGTTTCCTCATGCTGTGGAAAGTGCTGGAACGCTATTTCTTCTATCGCCGCATGAATCTCTATGCCTATAGCAACATTCATGAACTCAATATTGCCCTGGAAGAAAATCTCACCGCCATCTATACGGTCGGCTCCAACGCCCCCTATGTGGGCCTGCTCGGCACGGTCATCGGCATTCTGCTGACCTTCTATGAAATGGGCGCCGCCGGCGGCAACGTCGATGCGGCCAAAATCATGATTGGCCTGGCCATGGCCCTGAAGGCCACCGCCCTGGGCATTCTCGTCGCCATTCCTTCGGTCATCTTCTACAACGCCCTGGCCCGCACCGTGGAGGTCAAACGGGAAAGCTGGCTGGCCCTGGGTCGGCAGCCGGCCGCCACGCCCCAGTGAGGCGGCCCGATGAAAAAGTTTGATTCCATCAACGTCATTCCCTTCATCGACATCATGCTGGTGCTGCTGGCCATCGTGCTGATGACGGCTAGCTTCATCAACCAGGGAAAAATCACCGTCAATGCGCCCACCTCGAAAACCACCACCGCCCTCAGGGCCGACGACGTCAAGCGCCTGATTACCGTGGACCGGGACAGCCAAATCTATCTGGATAACGTCAAAATCAGCGCCGATGCCCTGGCCGAGGAGGTCAAACGGTGGAAGGACAGCGAACAGGTCAGTTTGAAAATCGACGCTGAGGCGCCCTTCGCCCTCTTCATCAAAATCGGCGATATGCTGCGCCAGCAGAAAATTAGCAAGGTGAGCGTCCTCGCCCTACCCGAGAAAAGCTGATGCGTAACCTGCTTGCCCTGGCCATTTCGGCCATTCT
>ERZ773090.582-NODE-582-length-17418-cov-8.01353_pt1 | contig 17418 bp, 15 predicted proteins | sample MGYA00580579_ERZ773090 | MGnify/ENA primary metagenome ERZ773090 (study PRJEB29015, sample SAMEA2738014) | human oral metagenome | biome: human oral; feature: human-associated habitat; material: dental | place: China | collected 2132 ... | reverse complement strand
TTTTAAAATTGAAAAATAAAATATTTATACTTGCTTTTTCTCTACTTCTTTCTGTATCTGCTTTTTCAAATCCAATTGAAGTTAGAAAAAAAGATTTAAAAGTTATTGAAAAAATATATTATCTTAAAGATTCAGAAATTCCTTTTACTGGTAAAGTTAGTGAGGGGAGAGATAGACTTTACTACTTAAATGGTAGACAAGATGGTAAATGGATATCTTTCTATAAAAATGGAAATATCAAATCTATCGTAAATTGGAAAGATGGTAAATTAAATGGAAAATATGTTATCTATGAAAGCGATGGAAGAAAATCTACTGAAACTATCTACAAAGATGGTAAAGAAAATGGTTACTATTATTTATATAATCCTAATGGAACTTATCGTACAAAAGGTGCATATTCAATGGGAAAACCTGTTGGAGAATGGGAATATTATGATAAAAATGGTAAGTTAACAAATAAAGTTATAGCTCAGTAAAAAAATAGTTGTAATTTTTGTAATTTTGTACTAAAATGTCTAGGAAAATTTTTATTTTTTTTAAGGAGGACATAAAGTATGAAGCTAACATTACAACAAGCTATATTTACAATATCAAATTTAACTAAAAAACAAAAAAGATTACTTGATTATATTCGTGATAATTATGTAGTACCTTTAAAGGTAAATGGAAAAGAAGTTTTTGAACAAGCTCAGGCAGATGAAATGCTAAAAAATTTATCTGAACTAGGCTTAGTAAATCAAGATATAGTGGCATTAAAAGATGGAATAAATGTTGCTAACTCTGAAAATTTTATTGAAAACAAATCTCTATTTGCTCTTTTAGAAGAAGTTCGTTTAAAAAGATCTGTTCTATATGATTTAGAATATCTTTTAAAAAGAGAAAGTACAAGAGTTGAAAATGGTGTTGGAGTTGTTCAATATGGAGTTTTAAACAGAAATGAGTTAATTGAAAAATTTAATAAATTAGAAAATGAAGTTAATTCTTTATCTGAAAAAATTGATGGTGTAAACTCTAAAACTGAAATTGAAGTAAAATTACTTTCTTCAATAGATTAATTACTTTTTGGTAATAATCTAATTAATAAAATCTAAAAAGTATGATGAACAACGAACGAAATTGAATACGATTTATATTTTATCACGATTAATGTTATCCAATGAAGATTTGAAACTAACTGTTTCCTGGACAATTATTGGTTAGTTAGATTATGATGGATATGAAAATATCAAAAACTTAGGGAGTGTAGTTTTGCCTTTAACACTCCCTTTTATTCATTTATTAAACAAGCATATAGAGAAAATAAGAGAGTTACGTTCCAGATTTTAGGATAAAAATTAAATAGAATGAGCCGAGCAAATCTCGGTGTGTTTGAAGCTGACTTGTCAGCAATCTTAGAAGCTGTTAATGAACTTGTTCATTTAGAGCTTCTTACAGATACCGAATTTGCAGCGAATTCTTAATTTTTATCCGTTAGGAAATCTGGCTAGTAACGAACTATTTTCTCATATCATACATTTTCATTAAATTGGATATCATAAAGATTTTTATAAATTCCATTCATAGCTATAAGTTCTGAATGAGTTCCCATCTCTTTAATTTCACCATTTTCCATAACAACAATTTTATCTGCTCTAACTATTGTAGATAATCTATGTGCTATAACAAAAGTAGTTCTTCCTTCCATTAAGCTATCAAGTGCTTCTTGAACAAGTTTTTCTGATTCACTATCAAGTGCAGAAGTTGCCTCATCTAAAATCATAATTTCTGGGTTTTTAATCAAGGCTCTTGCTATTGCTATTCTCTGTTTTTGTCCACCAGATAACAATGCTCCTCTTTCTCCAACCTCTGTTTCAAATTTATTAGGTAAATCTTCTTGTATAAAATTATAAGCATTAGCCATTTTAGCAGCTGAAATAATTTCTTCATCACTAACATTTTTACCAAAACTTATATTTTCTTTTATAGTTCCACCAAATAAGAAAGTTTCCTGAGGTACTATTGCAAATTTATTTCTATAAGTATCTAAATGAATATTTTTAATGTTTACTCCATTTACTGTAATACTTCCTTCATCAGTATTAAAAAATCTTGCCAATAGATTTACAAGTGTAGTTTTTCCACTTCCACTCTTTCCAACAAAGGCTACTATTTCTCCAGCTTTAACATCTAAATTTATATTTTTTAATACATATTCATTTGAGTCATCATATTTATAGTTTACATTTTCAAATTTTATATCTTGAATTTTTTCATTAAATTCAACTGCTTCGCCAAAAACATCAGTTTCAACCTTTTCATCAAAAATTTCTACAACTCTATCTGCTGATGGTAAAGAATCTTGTAAATCATTATTTTTATTTATTAATCTTTTTAATGGTTGATGCATTAAACCTAGTGCAGTTACAAAGGAGATTAAATCTCCTGATGTAATATTTTTAGCAACTAATATTTGATAACCTCCATACAAAACAACTAAAAGTACCATAAATGTTGTTATAACTTCATTTATAGGAGAAACCTTTGCTTTAATTTTTGTAGTTTTATATGATTGTTCAAACTCTCCCTTAGTTAAATCTTTATATTTATCAATTACAAAACTTGTATTATTAAAAGCCTTAATAACAAAAATTCCTGAAAGAGTTTCCTGAGTGAAAGCAGTTACTTTTCCAGTTGTATCCTGTCTTTCCCTACCATATTTTCTAATTTTCTTAGTGAATTTTCTAACAACTCTTATAATCAAAGGTAAAAGCACAAGAGATACTAAGGCTAAGATATAGTCCACTTGAAACATTCTAATAGTTAAAATTAAAACTAATAAAAATTCTTTAAACATTTCAAAAACTATAAAACCTATTCTTCCTAATGAGCTTGTATCATTAGTTAATTTTGAGAGAGTATCTCCCAATTTATTTTTTTTAAAATAACTTATTGGTAATTTCTCTAAATGAGAAAATATATCTATTTTTATCTCTCTTTTTATTGTTTCAGTTACAAAGTTTGAAGCTACCTCAGAATAATAAGCTGAAATAACTTTAATAACAGTGGCAGCAAAAATTCCACCTATTATCCACATAAACATATCTTTATTTTGCCCTATCAATACATCATCAACAAACTTTTTACTTAACCAAGCAGGTACTGCACTCATAGATGAAGCTAAAATTGACAAAATAATAACTGCTATCATATATTTTTTATATCTATAACTGTAACCTAAGAAAATATTTAGAGATTTATTTTTAAAATTTAATATTTTCATTTCCCTTCCTTAACAAGAAAATCTGCATAACTTTGTACAACAGCTTTTCCTTCAACTTTTTTTCTCATATTTTCAATTTTTTCTTCAATTTCTAGTAAATTTTCCAAAATCTTTTTCATATACTTTTCAATATTTTTAGCTTCACAATCTTTTTGAATTAGTTCTGGAAAAATTTCATCATTTAATACTAAATTCGGCAAAGATATATAACCTATCTTTAAAATATATTTACCTATTAAATAGTTTATGAAAGTTGTTTTATAAACAACTATACTAGGTAATCCTAAAAGTGCTAATTCAAGTGTAATTGTTCCAGAAGTTGCAACTGATAGTTTACAATCTGAAACTATATCTTTTAATTTTTTATCAATAACAATTTCTAAATTATTATATTTTTTAAAATTTTCTGTGTATTTTAAATCTTGATTTGAATTTAATTTTAAAATAAATTCATTATCTTTTAAATCATTTATAATTTCTTCAAAAACAGGCAACATAGCTTTTATTTCCTGTCTTCTACTTCCTGGAAGTAATAAAATTTTATTTTCTGTTCTTTCAACTTTTTTATAGAAATCTGTAAAAGGGTTTCCGAAATAGATAGCATTTATATTGTGTTTCTTATAAAAATCTACTTCCCAAGGAAAGATAACCATTATATAGTCAGCAAGTCTTAATTTTTCAACTCTTTTTTCTCCCCATATCCAAACTTTTGGAGGGATATAGTAAAAAACTTTTATATCTTTAATTTCATTTTTTAAAAGCTCTAAAAATTTTACATTAAATCCTCCATAATCAACTAGGATTACATTTTTTATTTGATTATCTTTGATATATTGTAAATACTCATAGGCTTTTCGTTTTAAAAATTTATACTTTTTTAAAACTTCTGTGAAACCCATAATAGCAAGTTCATTTATATCTTGAAGTATCTCTACTCCTTCTCTTTGAGATTTTTCTCCTGCTACTCCAACAAAATCTACATCTTTATATCTTGCTTTTACACTTTTCACCAAATAAGACAGATGTAAATCCCCAGAAGCTTCCCCTGTTGAAACAAAAAATTTCATAAGCTCCTCCTAGATTTTTTTTCCAACTATAAAAATATTATTTTTATTAGCTAGTTCTATACATTCTTTTTGATTTAAAAATATCATTTTTTTAGCCTGTGCAACTATACCTTTAAAACCATTTTTTATTGCAGTTTCAACCGTATTAAGCCCAATAACTGGCACATCTACTCTCATATCTTGTTGAGGTCTTGACATTTTTATTAAAATATTATCTTTATCTGAATATTGCCCTGCTCTTTTTAGGGTTTCATCTGTTCCTTCTATTCCTTCCACGGCAATAACTGCTCTATCTCTACATACAACTGTTTGACCTACATCAACTCTGCTTAAAAGTCTTGCAGCCTCTATTCCAAGTGAAATAGTCTTTTCATCGTCAAAATCAGGCTCTTTCTCTGTGTAGCATTTAGTTTCAAAAATAAATTTTTTCATCAAATAACTTTGAGGTAAAACTTTTATACCACTCAATCTTATAAATCCAATAATTGCAAAAAGGAGAGTCTCATCTTTATTATCTGGAACTATCTCCATTATTTTCTCTCCATATTTATCAAGTATTAAATTTTCAAAGATTAATCTTTTTTCAACCTTTCCAAGCATTACAATTTTAGTTACATCTCTTAGAAGCAAATATTTTATTATTTCTCCTATATGACCAACATTGAACTCTGCATAGTTATCTAATTTTTTTATTTCATCGTCAACAGAGGGAAAAAGACCTATTGGGTATACTGAAATATTGCTATTTTTAGCTTCCTCTATGAAATATAGTGGAAACTTTCCATTTCCTACAATAAGTCCTATCTTTTCCATTATCTAGCTATCCCCCTATCACTGCTCTTTATAAAATCTACTAGATATTTTACATTTTTATCTTCACTAAAATCTTTTTCAAGCTCTTCTAAGGCATCTTTTAATTGTAAACCTTGTCTAAATAATATTCTATATGCTTTTTTTAGATTAGATATTTCTTCATCAGAAAAGCCTCTTCTTCTTAGCCCTATACTATTTAAACCTCTAATAACTGCTTTATTTCCTTCGGCTAAAACGAAAGGACAAATATCTTGATTTACTCCACTTGCTCCACCTATCATAGAATAAGACCCTATTCTTGTAAATTGGTGAATAGGAGTAAGTCCACCTATTATTGCATGACTATCTACAACAACATGTCCTGCCAAAGTAACATTATTTGCAAGTATACAATCATCACCTATAATGACATCATGGGCAACATGGACATAAGCCATAAGAAGATTTCCACTTCCTATTCTAGTTTCCCATCTGTCATCAGTACCTCTGTGAATAGTCACAAATTCTCTTATAGAATTATTATTTCCTATAATAGTTTTTGTGGGTTCACCCTTATATTTTAAATCTTGATTTGCTTTTCCTATTGAAACAAAAGAATAAATGGTATTATTTTCTCCTATCTCTGTTATACCTTCCACAACCACATGAGATTGCAAAACAGTACCTTTTTTTATTGTTACATCCTTTCCAACTATACAATAAGGACCTATTTTTACTCCATCTTCTATAATAGCCCCTTCTTCTATAATAGCTGTGCTATGTATTTCTACCATTCTTCCTCCCTCAAATTTTATGCATCTGCTATTACAAATGTAAAACTTGCTTCTGCCACTACTGCATCATCTACATAAACTTTTCCAGATGCTTTAACAAAATTTCTTTTTACTTTATCAACTTTTACATCATAAATTAATGTATCTCCTGGTCTGACTGGATTTTTAAATTTTGTATTATCTATTGCTGCAAAATATGGAACTTTTCCTGGTGTTCCTTCCATAACTAAAACACCTAAACATTGTGCCATACCTTCAACTATTAATACACCTGGCATAATTGGATGTCCTGGGAAGTGTCCATTAAAAAATTCTTCATTCATTGTTACATTCTTTTTACCTTTAATTGTTTGATTTTCTTTGTCCATTTCTAGAATTCTATCAACTAATAAAAATGGGTATCTGTGTGGTATCCTTTTCATTATTTCTAAAATATCTAACATTCTTTTTTTCCTCCTAAAATTTTATTTTATATTATCAAGAATTTTTGCAAATTCTATATCAATAAGATGTCCTGCTTTTATAGCAATAATATGTGCTCTTATTGGTCTATTTAAAATTTTTAAATCTCCAATAATATCAAGCATTTTATGTCTTACAAATTCATCATCAAATCTCAAACCATCTGGGTTTAAAACTCCATCTTTTTTTATAACAATAGCATTTTCTAATGTTCCACCTAAGGCAAGATTATTTTGTTTTAAATATTCAACTTCATAATCAAAACCAAAAGTTCTTGCAGGTGCAATTTCTTTTCTATAATTTTCTTCTGTAATTTCAAATTCTGCTAACTGTGATTTTAAAAATGTGTGTTCAAATCTTATAGCATAAGTTAATTTATATCCATCAGGATAAGGCAGGGCTATTATATGTTTATCTCCCTTAGACAAAAATACAGGTTCTTTTACTATAATTTCTTCTACATCTCCATCTAGTTCAGCTATACCACTTTCTTGAAATAAATCTAAGAATTTAATAGCACTTCCATCACAGATAGGCAATTCATTTCCATTTAATTCAACTATTAAATCTGTAATACCAGCAACATATAGAGCCGATAAAAAGTGTTCTACTGTAAAAACCATAGCTCCATGTTCATTTTTTAAGTTAGTTCCTCTTGTTAAATCAAAAGTGTTTCTATAATCTAAAAGTATTTCATTTTTATCTTCTGGCATATTTAACATTCTAAAAACTATCCCACCAGATTTAGCAGGAATAAGTTTCATTTTTATAATTTCACCCTTATGTAAACCTATTCCATCATATTCTACTATATTTTTTAAAGTTTTTCTTTTCATATTTCCCTTTCTATTCAAATTTAGTTAAAAGTTTATCTGCTAATATAATGGCCATTTCTTTTACACCATCAACATATTGTACATATATTTTTTTAGCATCTATATTTTTAATTACACCTAAACCAAACTTTTTATGTTTTACTCTATCTCCTACTTTAAAACCTAATGTATTAAGAACTTCTTTTGTATTATCAGAAATTTTTATAGTATTTTTTGTATTTATTTCAGTTTTTTTCTTTTCAAACTTTCTGCTATTATCATAGGCTTTTATTTCATTAGAATAATCATCTTCAAAATATAATCTTTCTTTTTTAACATCAATATCTAATAATTTTTCTGGTATTTCCTTTAAAAATACTGATGGTGTTGATAATCTATCTTGCCCATAGACAAATCTTATAGTTGCATGAGATAAATATAGTTTCTTTTCTGCTCTTGTTAAAGCAACATAACAAAGTCTTCTTTCTTCTTCCATTTCTTTTTCTTCAAACATTGCCCTTGACCCTGGAAAGATTTCATTTTCAAAGCCAACTAAGAAAACTATTGGAAATTCCAAACCTTTTGAGTTATGAATAGTCATTAGTTTTACATAATCACTTTTTTCCTCTAAATCATCAGTTGCACTTATAAGAGATACATTTTCTAAATATTCATTTAATCTCAATTCTCCTACAACATTTTCAAGCTCTAAGATAGAATTTTTAAATTCATCTATATTTTCTATTCTTGCTTCTGCATCATCATAATTTTCTTTGATATAGTCTATATATTTTATTTTATCTATTAAAGTTTGTACTATATATGAAGCTGTTTCTGTATAAGATAAATCTTTTAGTTCTTTTATTATATCATACATTTCTAAAAGTTTTTCTTTTCCAACAGCAGTTAGTCCAGAAATCTCTTTTATATGAGAAAGAGCTTCAAGTAAATTTAAGTTATTTTCTCTGGCATAAGCAATTATTTTCTCTACTCCTTTTTCTCCTACTTTTCTTTTAGGAACATTGATTATTCTTTGTAAATTTAATTCATCTTGTGGGTTAACAATAATAGATAAATATGCAATTATATCTTTAATTTCTGCTCTTGAATAGAAACTTATACCTCCAAAAACTTTATGAGGGATACTATATCTTAAAAATCCCTCTTCAAAAACTCTTGATTGTGCATTAGTTCTATACAGTATAGTCATATCTCTGTAAGCTATACCATTTTGATGATTTTCTTTTATAATTTCAATTATTCTACTAACCTCATCTCTTGCATTATCACAAGCTAAAACTTTTATTAAATCTCCTTTTCCATTTTGTGTCCATAATTTTTTATCTTTTGATGATTTATTATTTTTTATCAACTCATTTGCTGCATCTAATATTGTAGTAGTAGATCTATAATTTTCTTCTAATTTTATAATTTTAGCATTATTATAATTAGTTTCAAAGTTAAGTATATTTAAAATGTTAGCTCCTCTAAATCCATAAATACTTTGGTTTTCATCTCCAACTACACATAGATTAGACAATTTTCTTGCTATTAAATCTATTATCTTATATTGTAAATTATTTGTATCTTGATATTCATCTATCATTATATATTTATATTTATTTTGAACTTTTTCAAGTATTTCTGGTTTTTTTAATAATTTATATGTATTTAAAAGTATATCTGAAAAATCCATAGCATTACTTTCTAATAAAGCTCTATTATATTTATCATATACTTCAACTATTTGTTTATTCATAACAGAATACTCATCAAGAGTTTTTATTTCTTCTTTTACTTTTGAAATCATAGAAACAATATCTCTTTCTGTTAATTTAACTCCATTTAAACTTATATTTTGTCCTTTTAAAATAGCCTTCACTATTCTTTTTTGGTCATCTGTATCATAGATAGTGAAATTTGAATTGTATCCTGCTTCTTTTGCATACATTCTTAAAAGTCTCATACCAAATGAATGGAAAGTTGAAATTGTACAAGCCTTAGCAATATCTCCAACAAGCTCTTCAACTCTTTCTCTCATTTCTTTTGCTGCCTTATTTGTAAATGTAACAGCTAGAATACTATAAGGGCTAATTCCAACATTTTCTATCATATGTGCTATTCTATATGTAATTGTTCTTGTTTTTCCAGAACCAGCTCCTGCCAAAATTAAAATTGAGCCATCAATTTGAGATGCTGCTTCTCTTTGTTTATCATTTAACTTTTCTAATAAGTTCAAGTTCATTTTCATTCCCCCTATACTTTTTAAATTATAACATACTTTTCAAGTATATAAAAGAATTTAGTTCACTTCATTTCTGTACCATGTACCCCATTTATCCATATCATCTAAAAGAGTTTTCAAACTATATCCAATATCAGTTAGTGTATATTCAACTCTTGGTGGAACTTCTGGATAAACTTTTCTAGTAAGTAAATTATTTTCTTCCATTTCTCTTAAATTAGAAGTTAAAACTTTTTGTGAAATATTATTTATTGATTTTTTTAGCTCACTAAATCTTTTTGTCCCATCTAATAAATCTCTTATAATTAAAACTTTCCATTTATTTGAAATCAAAAGCAATGTTAATTCTACAGGACAAGCTGGTAAATCTTTTTTTAACATATATCCTCCAAAAAATATTCTAAAATAAAAATATATACTAAGTTACTAAATTATACTATAAAACTAAATATAAAGAAATAAATTTTCTTTGAAAAAACTCCTTAAAGTTGTATAATAGAGAAAATCAATTTAAGGAGGTCTTTTTTATGACTGAAAAACAAAGTAAATTTTTGGCTATCTTGGATCAGCTTTATCAATTTTAATGTATGTATCGTATATTCCCCAAATAATGGGAAACCTAAGTGGTCATAAAACTTCTTTTGTTCAACCTTTGGTTGCTGCAATTAACTGTACAATATGGGTTATATATGGGCTTTTTAAAAAAAATAAAGATTTACCTATAATTTTTGCAAACTTACCAGGAATTGTTTTTGGGTTAATAGCAACAGTAACAGCATTATAATAAAAATTTAAAAGAGATTATTTATAAGACTTTTAGTTTACAATAATCTCTCTTTTTTCTTATATTGGAAATTTTACAATAAAGCAAGTACCTTTTCCTACTTCACTTTCAACATCTATTGTAGCTAAATGAAGTTGTACTATTCTATTTACCATTGAAAGCCCTAAACCACTTCCTTTATTTTTATCTTTATTTCTTGAATCACTTGTTTGAAAAAATCTATCCCAAATATATTTTTGATCCTCTTTTGTTATTCCAATACCATCATCTTTAATTTGCAGAATAACTTCTTTATTTATTCTATTTAAAGAAACATTAATAGTCGTTTTAGTAAATTTCATAGCATTTGTAAAAAGATTCACAAACAACCTTTCAAGCATAAGTTTATTTCCATAGATTCTTAAATCTTTTTCAATATTTGTAATTAATTCTATATTATTATTTTCTAATAAAGTCCTATAATCTTCTAATAGTTGTAAAATTATATTTGAAAAATTTATTTTATCTTTTTCTATCTTATTCTGTCTTTCCATCTTTGAAAGTTCCATAATTTGATTTATTAAGTTAGTCATTTTCTTTGCTTGTCTGTTGATAACCTCAAATGATTCCTTAGCTTCATCTAATGTTTCTACATAGTCTAAGGCATAATCACTTTGAGCTAAAATAACTGTTATTGGTGTTCTCAATTCGTGAGATACATCTGAACTAAATTGCTTCTCATGGATAAAAGTTTCTTCCACAGTATCCAGCATTTCATTAAATGTATAAGCCATTTTATGAATTTCGTCTTCACTATTATCCAACTCTATTCTTCTTGAAAAATTTTTACTTTTCTTTATTTCTAATGCAGTTTCTGATATCTTTTTAACTGGTTTAAAAGCATTTTTAACTATTCTATATCCTATAAATATAACCAAAATTATAAGAAAAGGAGCTATATAATAGAATCCTATATTCCATATTTTTGATATATTATTTTGAAATTTACTCAATGGGTATATACCTCTAATCCAATCTCCCGTATTTTTTAACCTTGTGTCATAATACAAAAATTTTTTATTTTCTATTTGATATGTATTGATATCTTCTATTGAAAATGCCAAAGCCAAATCAAAATCCTTTGGAATTTTTCCTGCTATAATCTCATTATCTGCATTATATTTTATATAATAAATACCATCATCAAAATTTTCAAATTCATCAGGATTTTCATAAATTTTTTCCACTGCACTGACAAGTTCCTCTGTACTAGTATTATTTATATATCTATCTTCTAAAAGAATAACTGATGAAAGTACTATACCAAATAGAAATATAATAACAGCAGTAAACCAAGCTGTTACTTTTATACTTACTGGAACTCTTGAAATTAATTTATTCATCTTCTTTGAGAACATAGCCTAAACCTCTTTTTGTGTGTATTAATGGTTTTGAATCTCCTAAATCTATTTTTTTACGAATGTTTTTTATTAAAACATCTATAATATTTGATTCTCCTTCATAAGCATAGTCCCACACACCATCTCTTATTTTATCTCTACTCAATACACGCCCTTTATTTTGAATTAAATATTCTAATACTTCATATTCTTTTCCTGTTAACTCTATATTTTTTCCTGCTCTTGTAACAGATTTTTTTGAAGTATCTACTACTAAATCATCTATTTGTAATTCATTAGAAACATTCCCATATTTTCTTCTAATAATAGCTCTAATTCTGGCTAAAAGTTCTCCAAAATCAAAAGGTTTAATTAAATAGTCATCTGCCCCCAAGTCTAAACCTTTTATTTTATCCTCTATGGCATCTCTTGCTGTCAACATTAAAACTGCTGTTTCATTTTTATTTGCTCTAAGATGTTTAACCACTTCATAACCATTCATTTTTGGTAGCATTACATCCAGTAGTATTAAATCATAATTTCCGTAATCTGAGTATTTAAGTGCTTCTTCTCCGTCATAGACACTATCAACACTAAAATTATTTTTCTTTAAATTCTTGGTAATAATATTATTTAAGTCTTTTTCATCTTCAACTACCAAAATTTTCATTATATCACCTTCTTACATATTTCCTTTTAATATTAATATAAAGATATGAATTAGAAATGAATTATATATTTTCCTTTATATTTAAGACTTTACCAGTATTAGCATCAATATTTATTTCTTTATCAGATTTATCTTCCTTAACCTCAACTGTATAATAAGGTTTTTTATCTATATTTTTTAATTCTATACTTTTAACTTTTCCACTAAATGAATTATCCAAAGCTATTCTACTTGCTTGTTCAAAAGTAATTGGTAAATTAAAATTAGAATTATATTCATCATCATAATCAGGTACTATTTTAAAAACTTCTCCACTATTCACATCTATGATAAATTTTATTTTTTGTCCTTTATCAAAAGCCTCTCCATTATATACAGTTTTTCCTTTATAATTAGATATTTCTATTTTTGTAACTCTTGATTGAGGATAATTTCTTAAAACTATATCAACTACATCATCATAATTTACTTGATAAGAAAAACTTAAAGTTGATAAGATTAAAAATAATAATAGTCCTATATTTTTTATTTTTTTCATAAAGAAAACCTCCTTTATTCTAACACACCTTTTTTCAAGAAAATTTGTCTATCAGTAACTTGTGATAAATCTCTGGCGTGAGTTACCACAACTATACTTTGATTATGTTCCTTATTTATTTTTCTAAAAAGTGAAAATATAAGTTCTCCTGTATCCTCATCTAAGTTTCCAGTAGGCTCATCTGCTAAAATAAGTTTTGGTTTATTAATCATAGCTCTTGCTATTGCAACTCTTTGTTTTTCTCCACCTGATAATTGATTAGGTTTATGCTTCATTCTCTCTGCTAATCCAACTATCTCTAATAATTCTTTAGCTTCTTTTTCTATTTCTGCTTTATTTTTAAAATTATTTAAAAGTGCAGGTATCATAACATTTTCAAGTGCAGTGAACTCACTCATCAAATAATGAAATTGAAATACAAAACCTAAAAAATGATTTTTAATATTATTTCTTTCCATTTCATTAAGTGAAGAAACTTCTTTATCATCTATCCAAATTTTACCCCCATCTATTTTATCAAGCAGTCCCATTATATTTAAAAGAGTTGACTTCCCTGAACCTGATTTCCCTAAAATTGATACAAATTCTCCTCTTTTAACTTCTAAATTTAATTTTTTTAAAATATGTAATTTATTTCCTGTTTCCATATAGAATTTATCTATATCTTCTAACTTCATAATTATATTATTCATATCTAAGTGCCTCCACATTTTCAAGTCTAGCAGCTCTGTAAGCAGGAAATATACTAGAAATTAAAATTACTATAAAATTTGCTCCAACAATAATAGCTATTTCTTTTAAAGAAATTTCTATTGGGATATCCTTTAAATAGTAAATATTAGATACTAAATCCACAGCATAGTTTTTAATATAATAAAGTAAAATTAAAGATACAATTATTCCTAATATTATCCCTATTATTCCCAATATTATTCCTTGTATTAAAAATATCAACATAATATTTTTTTTAGAAAATCCCATTGCTCTCATAATTCCAATATCCTTAGTTTTTTCTCTTACAAGAGTATTTAAAGTTATCCATATCAAGAAACCAGCCACTATTGCTATAAGAGAAAATACTACAAGCATTATTGTCTTTTCCAAAGTCAAAGCAGAAAGTAAAGCCTTATTTTGTTCTCCCCAAGTTCCTATATAAAAAGTTTCAGGGAGTTTTCTTGCTACATCTATAACAAGTTTTTGTGCATCATAAGGATTATCTAATCTAACTGATAATCTGCCAACAGTGTTATCACTATATGTTATATATTGTGCTGTGGTAAGTGGAATAAGCACCATATTTATATCATATTCATAGAAACCACTTTGAAATATTCCAACTACATTCATTTCTAAATCAGTTTCCTCAGAAGTAATTAATTTTATTTTATCTCCAACTGTTGCTCCTGTTGCTTTGGCTAACTCATTTCCTATTAAAACTCCTTTTTTATCTTCTAAATCTATTTTTCCATCAATTATATATTTATCTAAATTCATTGTTTTAACAGCTTTTTCTAAGTCATAACCAACAACTTTTACTCCTGCAACATAAGGCTCTATACCACCTTCATATTTTACAATTCCTTGTGTTTCTATTGTAGGAACAACACCTTTTACACCTTTTATTGTTTCTATTTCCTTTGAAATTTCTTCATAATCTGAGATATTTTCTGGTGAATATACGGTTATATGGCTAGTTAAAGATAATATGCTATTTATCATATTTTTATCTAGTCCATTTGAAACACCAAGTGAAACTATTAAAACTGTAATTCCTATAAAAACTCCAACAATGGATAAAATACTTTGTTTTTTTCTCTCAAACATCTGTTTTTTTGCTATAAAAAATTCTATCATCTTCTACCTCTTATTTATATTAAATTTAACTTCTTCCCTTGCTCCATTTTCTGTAACAATAGTAAGTTTATGTTTTCCTATATCAAGCTCAAAAAATTTCTCTTTCTCATTTGAATAGCCTACATAGTCTTCATCAAGATACCAATAAACATATTCATTATTAGGATTATATAATTTCATAGCCACCTTTTTGTAACCATCAAAATCTTTTGGGACAAAGATACTTAAGTTTTGCACTGGATAAGCAATTTTTACATTCTTATTCTCTCTGACACCATTTAAGAAGAAATAGTTTGAAACCTCTATTGGATATTCTATCACAATTTTTTCTTTTCTTTTATCAAAATTTTGACTTCTTGAATCAATCTCCATATCATCTTCATCAACAAATATTTTTTTATAGTATGGAGATATTCTCAATAACTTTGCATTCTTAGGGTATAAAACTTTTTTGCTCTCTACATCATAAAACTTTCTATACCCAGTTTTTTCATCAATTTCTATTTCTTTTAAATCATCTGTGGGCTTTTCAAAAGTTCTTGAATTGATATCCACAATATTAAAAACTTTAAATAATAAATTCCCTGCTGTTTCCACTCCTGACAATGAAAAAATAGATTTTTGATTGAAGTTTCCCAACCAAACAAGAACTGTATAATCAGGACTTACTCCAACAGACCAAGCATCTTTCATTCCATAACTTGTACCTGTTTTCCAAGAAATAGGTCTTTGTTCGCTATATAGATTTTCATTTCCTGGTCTTACAACCTTAGATAAAGTATCAAGTGTTAAATAGCTTGCTCCCCTAGAAAATTGCTGATATTCTTTTGGTTTATCTTCTGTCAAAGTATATTTTAAATTTGATACCTTTCCATAATTTGCAAGTCCTATATATAATTTTGCTATATCAACAGGTCTCATCTCCCTTGTTCCCAAGATTAAAGAAAGCCCATATTTGTCAAATCTATCTTCTGGATAATTATCATTATTTTCTAAGAAATAATAAAATCTATCTACTCCATAATCTGACAATAATTTAACAAAAGGTATATTTAAAGACTTTATAAGTGCCTCATCTATTTTTACCATACCCGTAAAAGTATTACTTGAATTTTTAGGATAGAAATTCCCAAAATATATTGGTACATCTGGATAAATACTATCTGGAACTATAAGACCATCATCTATTGATAAGGCAAAAAGAAATGGTTTTAAAAGTGAGGCAGGTGACCTTTTAGCCTGTAAACCATCAATTTCACCATTATTTCTTTTATCATAAAAATCTTGTGAAGCAACATAGGCAAGAACTTCCTTAGTTTTATTATTTACAACTAAGACAGCTGCATTATTTATTCCCACATCTTTCATTGCATTTGAATAATCGTGTACAATTTTTTCTAATTTCTTTTGTAAATTATAGTCCAAAGTTGACTTTATAATTTTTTCAGGATATTTATTTTTCAAAAATATAGAAAATTGTGGTGCTTTTTTCTCATAATAATAAATTTTATTAGGAAATTTTTCAAGCAAACTAAATTTATACTGTCTTTCATCTATTAATTTTCTATCTAATAAAGTTTTTAAAAGTCTATTTCTTTTAGCTTCAAGTTTATCATTATTCTTTTTCAAATTTAAAATTCCAGGTGAATTTGGTAAAACTGCTAAAAGTGCTGCTTCTGCATAACTTAAATCCTTTACTTCTTTGTTAAAATACATTTTTATGGCCCCTGAATATCCAACAATATTTGAACCATAGGGAACATTATTTAAGTAAATTTTTAAAATTTCTTCTTTGGAAAATTCACTTTCTAATTTATATGCTTTTACTACTTCAATCAATTTATTAAAATATGTTCTTTTTTTAGGTTCAAGTAACTTTACAACTTGCATACTTATTGTACTTGCTCCCATCTTTTTTCTACCTATCATATTATTAAAAAATGATTTTAATATTCTGGGATAATCTACACCTGAATGTGAATAGAACTTTTTATCTTCATAATTAATAACAGTTGTTTTAAGAGTTTCAGGAACTTCTCCATCATATTTTATATGAAATTCTTCTTCATTATTTAAAAATACAGATAAAATCTCTCCTTTTCTATCTAAAACAACTTTACTATAATTGATTTCTTCCACTAATTTTTTTGGGTCATAAGTTATATACACCTTTATCAAATAAATAAAAAGCAATATAAAAAGAGTTATGAAAAAAATAATCACTTTCTTAAAATTAATATTTTTTAACATAACTCTTTTCTCCTTTAAAAAAATTTATTTATCAGTTTTTCTTGAAATAAAAATATTAAAATTTTCTATATTTATATAATGATTACTTGCCAGCCTATAATGTTTCAGTAGCTCCAAAATGCTCCTTCAACATTATAGGACGTCGCAGTAGTCTTATTTCTAATTACTTTCATTACTTTTCAAGAAAAACTTAATTTAATTTGTATTAAGTAAAAATCAAATAAGTGAAAGTTGAATAAAAAATAAGAGAATTACATTCCAGATTTTAGGATAAAAATTAAATAGAATGAGCCGAGCAAATCTCACTGTGTTTGAACAAAGTGAGTTTAGTGAATTTGCAGCGAATTCTTAATTTTTATCTGTTAAAAAATCTGGCTAGTAACGAACTATTTTTTACTTCAACTTTAATATTACAGCAGGAGTTATTTGATTTTTACCTCCTAATTATTCCTTAACCTTAACTTCAAAACCTTTTAGATATGCTCTGTAATTATTGTTATACATAG
>ERZ773090.581-NODE-581-length-17439-cov-5.05097_pt1 | contig 17439 bp, 20 predicted proteins | sample MGYA00580579_ERZ773090 | MGnify/ENA primary metagenome ERZ773090 (study PRJEB29015, sample SAMEA2738014) | human oral metagenome | biome: human oral; feature: human-associated habitat; material: dental | place: China | collected 2132 ... | reverse complement strand
AGCGCTTCCTCGGCGGGGGCGGGCCGGCGGTAAAATTGGCGCCGGTTTAGTTTTCAGGAGTAGCCATGTCCATTTTTTCCCGCCACCGCGCCTTTCTGCTGGTCAATCGGCGGCTGCTGCCGGTACGGGTGCGCACCGATGTGCAACTCGATGACCTGCTCGGCCTCGACGCCCAGAAGGCGGCCCTACGGCACAATCTCCATAATTTCCTCGGCGGCGCCCCCTATAACCATGTGTTGCTCTGGGGGGCGCGCGGCACCGGCAAATCCTCCCTGGCCCGGGCCCTCTATCTGGCCCACGCCGACGCCCTGAGCATCGTCCAGATTTCCCCGGACGACGTGGCCGAACTGGCCCTGCTGCTCTGGCGGCTGGAACGGCAGCCGGGCCGCTTCCTCGTCCTCATCGACGACCTGTCCTTCAGCGCCGAAGACCGGGCCTATCGGGCCCTCAAGTCCACCCTGGACGGCGCTCTCTGTGCCATTCCGGCCAATGTGCTGCTGCTGGTAACCTCCAACCGCCGCCATCTGCTGCTGGAAAAACACGCCGCCGCCGATGCCCTGCACCCGGAGGAGGACGTGGAGGAGCAGATTTCCCTGTCCGAGCGCTTCGGCCTGCGCCTGGCCTTCCACCCGCTCAGCCAGGAGCAGTATCTGGACGCCGTCGCCCACTGGCTTGGGGTGGACAGCCTGGACGCCGACAGCCGCCGGGCTGCCCTGCAGTTTGCCCTGGCCCGGGGTTCGCGCAGTGCCCGGGTGGCGGCCCAGTTCGTCAAGGCCCAATGAGCACCCCAGCCCGCTTTCTCCACGGTTCCACCGCCTGGCACGTGGTGTCCATGGCCCTGACCGGCGCCATCGGGCTGGTTACGGTTTTTCTGGTGGATTTCATCGACATCTATTTTATCGCCCAGCTCGGCACGGCCAGCGCCACCGCCGGCGTCGGCTTTGCTATGAGCCTGCTCTTCTTCGTACGCTCGGCCGGCCTGGCCCTGAGCATCGCCACCGGCATGCTGGTCGCCCGGGCCCTGGGCGCCGGCCACGAGGCCGAGGCGAAGCGCTTCGCCGCCCATGCCACCCTGCTGGCCCTGGCCCTGGTCAGCCTGCTGGCCCTGCTGGTCTGGCACTGGCATGAAGTGTTGCTGCGCTGCCTCGGCGCCGAGGGCGAAGCGCTTCGGTCGGCCGAAACCTTCCTCGGCGTTGTGCTGAGCACGGCCCCCTGTCTCACCGCCGGCCTCTGCGGCGGCCAGGTGCTGCGGGCATTGGGCCAGGGCTCGCGTTCCATGGTGGTCAGCAGCAGCACGGCCCTGCTGAACGGCCTGCTCGACCCGCTGCTTATCTTCGGCCTCGGCTGGGGCCTCTGCGGCGCCGCCCTGGCCACGGCCCTAGCCCAGCTGGGCATGGCCCTGCTCGCCTGGTGGGTGCTGGCGAAGCGCTTCGCCTTCATTGATTTGGGCCGGCTCGGCCATTTCCGCTGGGACGTGCCGGTCATCGCCGGCAGCGCCACACCGGTGCTGCTCACCAATCTGGCCTCGCCGCTGGTGGGGGCCTTCACCGCCCGGGCCATGGCCAGCTTCGGCGACGAGGCCACCGCCGGCTATGTCATCATCACCCGCTTCTTCCCGCTGGCGGCAGCGGTGATTCTGGCCCTGTCCGGGGCGGTGGCGCCCATCGTCGGCCAGAATGCCGGGGCGAAGCGCTTCGACCGGGTGCGCCTGACCCTGCTCAACGCCCTGTGGTTCAACTGGCTGCTGGCCCTGCTGGTAACCCTGGCCCTCCGGGGGTTTCAGCGGGAAATCGTCGGCCTCTTCGACGTTGGCGGCACCGGCCGGGAACTGCTGCTCTTCTTCACCTCGGGCCTGTCGCTGCTGCTCGGCTTCGACGGCATGATTTTTTTCACCATCGCCGCCTTCAATAATCTCGGCCGCCCCTTCCTCGGCACTTTGACCAATTTCGCCCGGATTATCGTCGGCGCCGTGCCCCTTATCCTGCTCGGCCAGTACTTCCTCGGCGCCCGGGGCGTGCTGCTCGGCTACATGACCCAGAACGTGCTGGTGGCCTGCGTCGCCTACGCGCTGCTGCTGCGGCTGGTGCGCCAGCGGGAACGGGAACCTTAGGAATCGCCATGTTTCATGTCGTGCTTTATCAGCCGGGCATTCCCCAGAACACCGGCAATATCATTCGCCTCTGCGCCAACACCGGCGCCACCCTCCATCTCATTCACCCGCTGGCCTTCGGCTGGGACGACCGCCAGCTGAAGCGGGCCGGCCTCGACTACCACGAGTTCGCCCGCGTCCAGCACCACGACCACTGGGCCGCCTGGCAGCAAGCCCAGCCGGAAAGCCGAGTCTGGGCCCTGACCACCCGGGGCGAACACAGTGTTTTCAGCGCCGCCTTCCGCCCCGGCGACGCCCTGCTCTTCGGCAACGAAAGCCGGGGTTTGCCGCCGGAAATCCACGGCCAGCTGGCGCCAGCACAGAAATTGCGTCTCCCCATGCAGGCCGCGTCGCGCAGTCTGAATCTGGCCAACACCGTGGCCGTGGTTCTCTATGAGGCGCTGCGGCAGAACATTAATTCGGAGAGTTTGAACCTATGAAAATTATCCTGGTCTTCTTGAACGGCGACTTTCACGCGCCCACCTTCAACGCCCAGCAGGCCGATTTCATCATCGCCGCCGACGGGGGCATTCGCCACGCCCACGCCCTCGGCTGCCGCGTCGATTTGTGGCTGGGCGATTTCGACAGCAGCAGCTTCTATAACAGCAAATACACCCACATGAAAATCACCGAGAAGAAGCGCTTCCCGGAGAACAAGGACATGACCGACTGGGAAATCGTGCTGGAGGAAATTCTGCTGCGCTTCGGCGAAAAGGATGTGCTGCTGGCCGTGGTCGGCGCCACCGGCGAGGAGACCGACCATGCCTTCGCCAACCTCTGGGTGCTGGGCAACTACCCGTTCAAGGCCATCGTCGCCGGCAAGAATCAGACGGTGATTTATGCCCCGGCGCCGTTCCGGCTGGCCTTCCGCGCCAAGCCCGACGATGTGTTCAGCCTCATCGCCTACGAGGACATGCGCGTAACCGCCAGCGGTTTGAAGTGGCCCATGGATGAGAAGCTGGTGGAACGCTACAGCGCCGCCGCCTGCCGCAATCTGGTTAGCGAGGGCGAGGTGCAGATTATGGCCACCGAGGGCCGGGGCCTGATGTTTATGCCCCGCGCCGCCCAGATTATGGGCATCGAATAGCGCCCCGCTGCCCCAATAAAGAAGCCCCCAAATGGGGGCTTCTCTATTTCTCGGTGCGGCCGGACGAAGCGCTTCCTCTCAGCGGCCAAACAGCGCCGCCACCATTGCCGCCTCCTCCTCGCTGTAGCTGCGGCCGTTGAGCTGGAGGCCAAGCAGATGTTCGCCGCCGAGGCCCTGGCCGCTGCGGTAGCCCTGCCAGAGGCGGCAGCGTTCGAGATTGGCCGGGGCTTTTTTCTGGTCGTCCATGTTCACTCCGGTTTCAGTTCGGCGGGATAGTGGGCCGGAATTTGATAGCGGCCCGCCGGCTCGTCATAGTCCAGGCGGAACTTTTCCTCTTTATAGACGCGCTGGCCCGGGCCGGGCAGGCCGGCGCTGCCGCTGAGGGTCATTTCCAGCGGGTAGAAGCCGGCCACGGCGGGCAAATCGCGGCGCACGGCCAGGGTGCCGGTCAAATCCAGACAGCGCGAGGCGTTCAGCTCGACGCTGGCATCACAGCCGCCGGCGCCGGCGTCGCTGGTGCCGCTGAGCAGCGTCGTGCTTTTCACCCGGTCGCCCTCGACCCAGTAGAGGGTTTTGGCGTCCTGGCTCAGGCCGTTCTGACTGAAATTGCTATCGGCCACCGCCGCCCAGCGTTCCGGGCCGATGGGCAGCCATTCCACCGCCGTGCTGCCCTTGCCGCTGTTGGCAAAGCTGGCACCGCCGCCGTGGGCGATTTCCTTCCAGCCGCCGCCGTCCCGGGCGAAGAGCCACAGCTCATCGTAGCCGCTCAGGGCGGTGGTGGCGTCCAGATTGGCGCCGGAGAGGAAGAGCAGGCGCCGGTCGCCGACGGTTTTGTCGCCGAGCAGCTGTAGGCAGTAACCGGCCCCGTCGCCGGTGGCGGTGGGCGCGCGGAAATGGCAGGTGGCCGGCGCTTCGGCGAAGGGCTGATTTTTATGGAAGGTGGCCAGGGCCTCGGCGTTGGCCGGATAGGTTTTCTGGAGAAATTCGGTGGCGAAATCGTCGGCCCGGGCCAGGGCAGCGGCCAGAGCCAGCGGCGCTAGCCATAGATGCAAGTTCATAGGAAGCTCCTCGGCTTGATAAAAATCGCTATGCTAGCGCCTTTTTGTCCGGCCGGCGTTGGGCTGGCCCGTTTAAACGGAGGAATCCCCATGAAAAAACTATTGCTACTGCTGCTGCTCGGCGCCTGCTCCCTGCCGAATCTGCCGCCCCGGCAGACGGTGGTCGACAGCCGCCCACCCAAAGATGAACGCCTGGGCACCGCCTGGGGCGAAACCCTGCCATCGGAGCTGGACACGGCCAGCGGTTTGCGGCGCACCACCGGCACGCCGCTGGAGGAAATTCGTCTGGACTACGGCAGCCGGGAGCCCCGGGGCGGCCTGACCCTCCGTTCCATTCCCCTGCAGGGGGGCGAGGTGGAACTGCGCGTGCTCAGCGATGACCGGTCCTGGCCCCTGGTTCAGGAGGGCGACCATTACTATGTGCAGGGCCGGGCCGGCCAGCGCTACCGGCTGCACTATCGCAATAACGGCAACCGCAGCTATGAAATCGTTGCCAGCGTCGATGGGCTGAACGTCATCACCGGCCAGGCCGCCCGCCGCCAGGATTCCGGCTATGTGCTGCGGCCCCGGCGGGAATTGACCATCGAAGGGTTCCGCCGCGACCGCCAGAGCGTCGCCGCCTTCACCTTCAGCTCACCCGGCGACAGCTACGCCGCCCACAGCGACCATGGTTCCATTGCCAACAGCGGCGTTATTGGCACGGTGATTTATGAGCTGCAGCCGCCGACGCCGGCCAACAGCTTCCCCGGCGATGGCTTTGCTCCGCCGCCGCGCCGGTAGACGCCGCCGCGACCGTCAGAGCGTCGCCGCCTTCACCTTCAGCTCGCCCGGCGACAGCTACGCCGCCCACAGCGACCATGGTTCCATTGCCAACAGCGGCGTTATCGGCACGGTGATTTATGAGCTGCAGCCGCCAACGCCGGCCAACAGCTTCCCCGGCGATGGCTTTGCGCCGCCGCCGCGCCGCTAAAACCACTTCAGGCCACCTTTCCGGTGGCCTTTTTATTTCTCGGCGGGCCCTAAACCCAGCGGCCGGCGCCCAGGTTAAACTGGCCCTTTTCGGAGGAGCCATGTCTATCCACATCCACAACCTGAACGAACTGCGCGCCGCCGCCCGGGCCGGGGTGGAGTTGCGCTATCTGGCCTTCTGGGGCCACACGCCGAAGCGGCCCGGCGTCGTGGATAAGGCGGTGCTGAGCCAGTGGTACCCGGCGCCCTTCACCGTCGCCGGCGTCCGTTATCCCACCGCCGAGCACTACATGATGGCGGCCAAGGCCCGGCTCTTCGGCGCCGACGAGCTGGTCGCCCAGATTCTGGCCAACCCGGAGCCGGGCGCCGCCAAGGCTTTGGGCCGGCAGATTCCCAACTTCGACGAAGCCCGCTGGGCCGCCGCCCGGGAGGACATTGTGCTGGACGGCAGCCGGGAAAAATTCGGGGCCCACGAAGCGTTGCGGACTTTCCTCATGGCTACCGGCACGAAAATCCTCGTCGAGGCCAGCTCGGTGGATAGCCTCTGGGGCGCCGGCCTGGCCCACAACGACCCGCGCCTGTCCCAGCCGGACCAGTGGCCGGGTCTGAATCTGCTCGGCTTCGTGCTGATGCGTCTGCGGTCGGAATGGGCCGCATCCTAGTCTTTATTGGAGGTAAACCATGCGTTTCTATCTGCTTTTCAGCCTGCTGCTGGCCCTGGGGGCCAGTGCCGCCCCGGCCAGCGACGACGTCCAGCGCTGCGACGCCGTCGCCGCCAGATGGCTCGACCCGCTGCGGCCGGCGACGGTGCCGGCCCACTACTACCAGGCCAGTCTGGCCGACCGGAACGCCCTGCGCGAGGCCCTGGAACCCTGCCGCCGGGCCTGGGAGGCCAGCGGTGAGCCGCGCTATGCCTATCAGGCCGGCCGGCTGATTCAAGGTTTTGTCAGCGACGCGGCCCTGCGCCGGAACAGCCCGGAGCTCACTCTGGACGAGCGCCTGCTGGCGGCCACGGCCCGCGACTATCTGCAGAAGGCGGCCAAGGCCGGCTATGCCCCGGCCACTGCGGCCCTGCTCTTCTTCTCCACCCGGCCCCAATCGCCGGCGGACTTCGATGAACTGCTGGCCCAGCATCCGGCCCTGGGCCATGGGGCCCTGGCCAACTGGTACGGCCTGCAGGCCCAGCTGGAACCGGCACAGAAGAAACACTGGCAGACGTTGGCCCGGGAGCAGTGGCAACTGGCGGCCGAGGCGGAAACGCCGGAACGGGCCTGGTGGCCCCGGGCCCAGCGGCTGGCCCTGGAGGAAGACATCTTCGGCCTGCGGGTCCTGCTGAAGGCCCAGCTGGAGAAGGAACCGCACTGCTGGCCGGCGCGGGAACTGCTGTTGGAGCTGTACCAGAAGGCGGACATTGAGGCCGAAGCCCAAACCCTGCTCGAGCCGGTGGCCCAGTGGGCGGCGGCCGGCGACCCGGACGCCCAGGTGTTCCAGCACTATCTCAACGGCCTGCGCCAGCTCAACGGCTGGGGCGTCCCCGAGGACAAGGCGGCGGCCCTGGTGGAGCTGAAGGCGGCGGCCCGGGGCGGCCACGAGCGGGCAAAAGTCTACCTGTATCACTACTATGAGCAGTGGTAAATCCTTCTCCGAGCTGGAACGGCGGCTGCGGCCCTATGAGACGGCCTATGATTTCTGCGTGCCGGCCGGCAACCAGCTGGTGGTGCGGCTGGACGGGCGCGGCTTTACCCGGCTGACCAGGGACGTCTGGCAGTTCCAGGCGCCGCTGGACGAGCGCTGCCGCGATTTGATGGCCGCCACCACCGCCCGGCTGATGCAGTGCGGTTTCAACGTGCTCTACGGCTACAGCCAGAGCGACGAAATCTCGCTGCTGCTGCACCCGGACGATGACACCTTCGGCCGCAAGACGCGCAAAATCATCAGCGTGCTGGCCGCCGAAGCCAGCGCCACCTTCACCCACAGCCTCGGCAGTCCGGCCACCTTCGACGCCCGGGTCTGCATTCTGCCCACCGAAGCGCTGGTGCTGGACTATTTCCGCTGGCGCCAGGAGGACGCCCACCGCAACACCCTCAACGGCCACTGCTACTGGCTGCTGCGGGGCCAGGGGCTGGACGTGCCCACGGCCACGGCCCGGGTGGCGGCTTTGAAACGCAGCGACAAGCACGAGCTGCTGTTCCAGTCCGGCACCAATTTCATCGACCTGCCCACCTGGCAGAAACGCGGCTTCGGCCTCTACTGGCGCCGGGACGAAGGTGCCCGGCCCCAACGCCAGCTCCATACCGACTGGGAAATCCCCTTCGCCGCCGACTACGACGCCTTCCTCCGGCGGCTGCTGCGCCAGAAGATACTGGCGGGCTAGGGGCGCGCCTGCTGCCCTTGACCGCCCCGAAGCGCTTCGTTCCAGAACCTGACGGGTCAAGGCGAAGCGCTCCCCCTTTCTGAAAATCACCACCGGCCTAAAACCGAAGCGCTTCGTTCTGGACGAGTGGGAAGAATCCTTCTTCCGTGGCTTTCGCGGGGAAGCGCTTCGTTCTGGGGCCGGCGTGGCCGGGCGGAATGCCGAAGCGCTTCGTTCCAGAACCTGAAGGGTCGAGGTGAAGCACTCCCCCTTTCTAAAAATCACCGCCGGCCTAAAACCGAAGCGCTTCGGTCCGAGCGCCGAATCAATATCCGTTTCTTCCGTTGCCGCTGAGCGAAGCGCTTCGCCCCGGTGCTTCAGATAAGAAGAAGCGCTTCGTTGCCGGCGATGCTTTCTAAAGCCTAGCAATGGCCAACCGGCCGCGACTCGCCAGAGCGCGGCTAGAGGTGAGCTAGCAGGCCGCGACTCGCCAGAGCGCGGCGCTAAAGGTGAGCGAGCATGCCGTGACTCGTTAGAGCGCGGCTTTATAGATGAGCGAGCATGCCGCGAAAAATCAAATCCGGTTCCAGCCGGTAATGGGGCCGGTTGCCGAAGAGAATGGGCGCATCGCCGCCGAAGGCGAAGCGCTGGAAATAGCAGCCCTGTTGCTGTTCGAGCTCGTCGGCCAGGGCATCGACGCCGGCGGGCAGGGCGTGGTGAATGCCGGCGCCAATGCAAGCGGCCGTGTCCTTGCCGAGAAAGCTGGCCGTCCAGCGCATCGGCACCAGCCGCTGGGTATGGTTGAGCAGGGCGTTTTCCGCCAGCCGCATGCCGGGCAGGATAAAACCACCGAGGTGCTGGCCATCGGCGGCGACGGCATCGAAGGTAATGGCCGTGCCACAGCCCACCACCACCAGCGCCTGGCGGCACAGCTCCCGTGCGCCGAGCATGGCCAGATAGCGGTCGGTGCCGAGGCGCTCCGGTTCCTCGTAGGCCAGCAGCAAATCGCCGGTTTGCTTCTGGGGCCGGAATTTGTGCACCGTCTGGCCCCAGAGCTGGGCCGCCAGCCGGTCGATGGTGGCGCCAACGCTGGCATCGCTGACGCTGGATAGGGCCACCTGGCGCGGCTGGGGCAGCAGGTGCCAGGCGCGGTAGAGCCGTTCCTGCCAGTTGTTTTTATAGGAAAGCGCTTCGACGATGGTCGGCACGCTGTTGCCGTAGAGCCATTTGAGGCGGGAGTTACCGGCATCAATTAACAAATACATAAGGTCTATTCACCAAGGAAGCGCTTCGATTTTAGAAAGCCGAGGGTGCCGGGCCCGGTGGGTCCGGCATCTATGAGTAGATACATGACTGTTTAGTTCAAATTTCAGTGGGCCAACGAAGAAAGCCGGGGGTGCCGGCATCTATCCATAAATACCTCGGAAGCGCTTCACCTAGGCCAGAGCAATGCGATTGCTGGCGAAATAGTGCAGCCGGCCGTCGCGGCGGGCGATGAGCCGGCCCTTCTGGTCAATGCCGAGGAGCCGGTATAACTGGCCGTCCTCCAGCCGGGCCTCGCGGCCGTGCCAGCCGTCCCAGCGGGCCCAGCGCTGGGGCGCGGGCAGATAGGGGCGCTCGTCCCAGGCGCCGTAGGCGGCCAGCAGCGGCGGCAGGAGCAGTTCCAGCAGCCCGTCGCCATCCACCGGCAGCCGGGCGCCCAGACCGCCAAAGGCCCCGCTGGGCTTCAGATTAAAGCCGATGCCCACCACCGCCACCGTGCCGCCCTCCCGGGGCAGCAGGTCGATGAGACAGCCCATCAGCTTCTGGTCGCCGTCGTAGAGGTCATTGGGCCATTTCAGGTGCAGACCGTCGAGGCCGAGCGCTTCGATGATGGTCAGGGCGGTGAGCTGGGTCAGGCCGGCGTGCAGGGGCCCCGGCCCGCTCAGGGGCCAGCTAAGGGAAAATTGCAGCTGGCCCGGCGTCGATTGCCAGTGGCGGCCGCGCTGGCCGGTGCCGGCCGTCTGGACGTTGGCCCGGCAGAACAGCGGCGCCCCGGCCCTGAGGCGGGGGTGCTGGAGGAGGAAGGTTTGGGTCGAGGGTAGTTCCTGAAAGTGATAGCAGGCGGCGAAGGGCGACATGATGATTTCCTGAAAAGCGGCAATTCTCTAGATTAAGCAAGGCCGTGGCTCCAGGCAAATGCACTCACTAAAATAGCGGCTGCACCATTCAAGAGGATTTTCATATGCAACAGGAATTTTTCATCGCCCCCTCCATTCTGTCCGCCGACTTTGCCCGCCTGGGTGCCGAAGTCGAGGCGGTGGTGGCCGCCGGCGCCGACTGGATTCACTTCGACGTCATGGATAACCACTATGTGCCGAACCTCAGCTTCGGCGCCCCCATCTGTGCGGCCCTGAAGAAATACGGCATCCGGACGCCCATTGATGTGCACCTGATGGCCAGTCCGGTGGACGACCTGATTCGCCAGTTTGCCGACGCCGGCGCCGACGCCATCAGCTTTCACCCCGAGGCCAGCCTGCACGTGCACCGCTCCATTCAGCTGATTAAAAGCCTGAAGATGAAGGCCGGCCTGGTCTTCAACCCGGCCACGCCGCTGAACCATCTGGATTACCTGCTGCCGGAGCTGGACTATGTGATGCTGATGTCCGTCAATCCCGGCTTCGGCGGCCAGTCCTTCATTCCCCAGACCTTCGACAAGCTGCACCAGCTGCGCCGGCTGATTGACGAGTCCGGCCTCAATATCCGCCTGGAGGTGGACGGCGGCGTCAAGGTCGAGAACATCGCCGCCATCGCCCGGGCCGGGGCCGATACCTTCGTGGCCGGCTCGGCCATTTTCAACGCGCCGGACTATCAAAAAGTCATGGCCGAGCTGCGCGCGGAGCTGGCCCGTGTATAGCCACACCCCGCGCGTCCGCACGCTGCTGGCCGACCTGCTCACGCCGCTGGCCGTCTATGACCGGCTCGGCCGGGGCCCCTATTCCTATCTGCTCGAATCGGTGGAGGGCGGCGAACGCTGGGCGCGCTATTCCATCATCGGCCTGCCGGCCCGGGAGGTTATCCGCATCAAGGACCGCCAGCTAACCGTGGAACGGGACGGCCACATCGTCCGGAGCGAAGCGCTGGCCGACCCGCTGGCCTGGCTCGCCGACTACCACGCCGCCCTGCGCCCGGCGCCGCTGCCGCTGGCCCTGCCGTTCAGCGCCGGCCTGGTGGGCTATTTCGGCTATGACTGCGTCGGCTACATCGAACCGAAGCTGGCCCAGCGCCCGGGCCGCGACCCGCTGGCCGTGCCGGACATGCTGTTCCTACTCAGTCTGGAGGTGGCCATTTTTGACAATCTACGCGGCGAGGTGCACCTCATCACCCACCAGGGCACCGACGAGGACAGCGCCGCCGCCGAGGCCCGGCTCGATGAGATGGTGCGCCGGCTGCAGACGCCCGGTTCGGCCGCCCTGCGCCAGTTCAACCCGGCCGGGGCCGTGCCGCCGCTGACCTACCATTTCCCCGCCGAGGCCTTCAGGGCCGGGGTGGAGAAGATTCGCGCCTATCTCCAGGCCGGCGATTGCATGCAGGTGGTGCCGTCCCAGCGCATGAGCTGCGCCTTCGATGCGGCGCCGCTGGATTTCTACCGGGCCCTGCGCATCACCAACCCCTCGCCCTATATGTACCTGCTCGACTGCGGCGATTTTCAGGTCATCGGCTCGTCGCCGGAGATTCTCGCCCGGGTCCAGGGCGACCGGGTTACGGTGCGGCCCATCGCCGGCACGCGCAAACGCGGCGCCAGTCCGGCCGAAGATGAGGCCCTGGCGGCGGAGCTGCTCGCCGACGAGAAGGAAATTGCCGAACACGCCATGCTCATCGATTTGGGCCGCAACGACATCGGCCGCGTCTGCCGGCCGGGCACGGTGCACATCACCGAACAGATGGTCATCGAACGCTATTCCCACGTTATGCACATCGTTTCCAACGTGGAGGGCCAGCTCGCCCCCGGCGTGGACGCCCTGGCCGTACTCAAGGCCACCTTCCCGGCCGGCACCCTGTCCGGCGCCCCGAAAATCCGCGCCATGCAAATCATCGACGAAATCGAGCCGGAGCGCCGGGGCGTCTACGGCGGCGCCGTCGGCTACTGGTCCTTCTCCGGCAATATGGACTTGGCCATCGCCATTCGCACGGCCCTGATTAAGGACGGCCGGCTTTACGCCCAGGCCGGCGCCGGCGTGGTCTACGATTCCCTGCCGGAAAACGAGTGGCAGGAGACGGTGAACAAGGCCCAGGCCCTGCTGCGCGCCGTCAGCCTGCTGGCCGAGGCGAATCCGTGAACGGCGCCCGCCGGCTGCTGCTCTGGCGCCACGGCAGCGCCAACCACTACCAGGACCAGCAGCGCATCCTTGACCCCCGGGGCCAGCGCCAGGCGGCGGCCAGTGCCGACTGGCTGCACCGGCACTATCCCGATTGCCTTCTGTGGTCATCGCCGGCCCGGCGCGCCCAGCAGACGGCGGCCTATTACCGGGAGGATTTCCTCGTCCGGCCCGAGCTCAGCGCCGGCAGCGACGAGGCCACGGTGCTGGCCACGGTGGAAAGCTGCGCCGATACGCCGCTGCTGCTGGTCGGCCACCAGATGTGGATTGGCGCCCTGGCGGCCCAGCTGTCCGGCCAGCGCGATTTGCTCTTCTACAATCCCAGCCAGCTGACGGTTTTCGCCGAAAGCGACGGCCGCTGGCAACTCATCGATGGCTTTTGGCCGGAGGTTTAGATGCTTTTTGTTGATAACCAGGAAATCACCGACCCGCGCACCAACATTGCCCTGGAAACCTATCTGGTGGAAAACCGGCTCAGCGACCAGCCGCTATTGCTGTTCTACATCAACGAGCCCGCCATCATCATCGGCCGTAACCAGAACACCATCGAGGAGGTCAATCAGCGCTACGTCGAGGAAAACAGCATCCACGTGGTGCGGCGCATGTCCGGCGGCGGGGCCGTCTACCATGATTTGGGCAATTTCTCCTTCTGTTTTATCCAGAACGAGGACGAGCACGCCCGGGATTTTGCCGTTTTCACCCGGCCGATTATTGAAGCGCTGCAACAGATGGGCGTGGCCGGCGCCCGGCTGGAGGGCCGCAACGACCTGACCATCAACGGTAAAAAGTTCTCCGGCAACGCCGTCTACATCAAAAACGGCCGCATGACCGCCCACGGCACCCTTCTCTACGATGCCAATCTGGACGCCGTCAATGCGGCCCTGCGCCCCCGGCCCGAGAAAATCCAGTCCAAGGGCATCAGGTCCGTGCGCAGTCGGGTTACGAATATCCGCCCCTATGTGGCGCCGGAATACCAGGGCCTGGACACGCGCCAGTTCCGCGATTTGCTGCTGCTGCGGATATTCAACGTGGACCAGCGGGCGGCGGTGCCCGAATACCGGCTGACGGCCGCCGACTGGGACCGGGTGGCCGCCCTGCGCGCCGAGCGCTTCGCCAACTGGGATTGGAACTATGGCCGTTCGCCGGCCTTCAGCACCGAACGGTCGCACAAATTCGCCGCCGGCACGGTGGACTTCCGCTTCAACGTGGCCTCGGGGCGCATTCAGAGCCTGAAAATCTACGGCGATTTCTTCGGCATTGGCGAGCTGGCCGAGGTGGAAGCGCTGCTCCAGGGCCAGCCCTACCGGCGCGAGGCGCTGGCGGCGGCGCTGGCGGGGGTGGATGTGGGCCACTATTTTGGCAACATCAGCGCTGAAGAGTTGCTGGACTTGCTCGTCGGTTGAGTGGTTTTGCCAACATGGCCGGCGGTGTTGCCGGGCTTCGCACTGGCAACATTTCTTTAGATGAGCTGCTTGACCTGCTCGGCGGCTGAAGCGCTTCGGTCTTGGCTCGGGGGAAGCGCTTCGCCACCCCGCCCTTTTGAAAAGGAGAAACCATGGAACGTATCAATATCAATGACCAGCTGGCCGAGCTCATGAGCCGGGCCGGCGACCCGGTGGACATCGGCGCCGATGGCCGCCTGCAACCGCACTGGCCGGTGCCGCTGCAGCTCTGGACCTGGGCCCGGATTATCCGCGCGGAACTTGGCCAGACCATCACCCAGCTGGACGTCTGGATGCGCTGGCCCGACGGCCGCGAATGCTGCGAATCCTTCGGCGACATCGGCGCCAATCTGCCCGACGCTCTGCGGGCCAATCTGGACAGCTTCCAAAAGGCCAGCCTGCCGGTGCTGGCCCGGGCAGCCCGGGAAACGGAGCCCGACCAGCACTGGGAGCTGAACGGCCGCCGCTACGGCGTCTATCTCGGCGACGGGGTGATGAAATATTGCGTCGATGACTATCTGGTGCCGCCGGACTGGCTCGATTTTATCCGCGAGCAGCTGGCCGAAGTCTTCGCCGACCCGAACGCGGAAGGGCTGGTGGCCGGCGACTGGCATTTGGTGCGCGCCTACTACATGCAACAGAACGAGCGGTGCCAGGGCTGCGATTTCCTCCTCAACGGCCAGCCGCTGGCGGCGGCCGAGGAAGGCCTGCAGCAGCTGGACTGGGTGCCGCGCGAGACGCCCTACAGCCTGCGCCAATTCCTGCTGCTGCGCCGCTGGCCCGACTAATTTTTCCCCACTAGCCACCGGCTATACTCAGATTTTTTACCCCGGAGGAACTATGAAACGACTTGCCCTATTTCTGCTGGCCACCGCCGCCCACGCCGCCCCGGCCCCCGGCCCCGAGGCCAGCGCCGAGGCCTTTTTCACCGCCCTGCTGAGCGCGGACGGGCCCGCCGTGGTGGCCCTGCTGGATTTGCCCGACAACGCCGCCGCCGCCGACCGGGAGGCCCTGGCCCGCTGTCTCAGCCGGCGCAGTCGCGATAATCTCGGCCCCGGCGGCCGGGTGCTGGGCAGCGAGCGGCGCGGCAAGGGTCGCGTCTTCGTGCGGCTGGCCCTGAACGGCATGGAGGGCGGCTCGGAATTGGCCCTGCGCCAAACGGCCGCCGGCTGGCGCGTGAACCGCCGTTTCACCGATGAACTGGGCTGCGACCCGGCCAGCGCCCGCCAGCAGGACGACCCCGGCGCCGTCGTCTACGAATTTCTCCGCTCCCTGGACGGCGTCCGCCATGAGCCCATTCACATCGACACCGTCCGCCATCCCAGCACCGCCACGGCCGAGGTCATCGCCAGCGGTGAGCGGCGGGGCACGGTGCCCAGCCCGGTGCCGGAGCCGTTCCGCTACCGGCTACAGCTGGAACGGAGCGCCGACGGCTGGCGGCTACGGTGTTCGCCGCCGGCCCCCTGCTACGAAGAGCTCCCCCCGGAACGGCCATGAAACCCCTGGCCCTGGCGGTGCTGCTCTGGGCGCCGCCGAGTCCGGCCCTGCTCTGGACGGAGCCGGCCGAGGCCTACGATTCCGGCTTTTTCAGCGCGGCCCTGGCCGACTATGGCCAGTCCCTGGCCCGGGGCGAGGGCCGGGCCCTGCCGCTGGCGGCGAAACTGCTGGGCCGGCTGGCGCAGGACTGTCCCGGAGCGGCCCGGGAGTGGCAGGGCTGGGCCGCGGCCGAAGCGCTCCACCGGGACGGCCACCCCGACGCCGCTTTGAGCGCCTTCAGCCGGCTGGCCGAGGCCGGCAATGTGCTGGCCATGCTGCGGCTGAGCCATCAATACGCCGAGGGTATCGGCACCGAAGCCAATCAGGACGAGGCCCGGCGCTGGTTTGAGCAGGCCACATCCACCCTGCCCAGCGGTGCCTATCCGCTCTACGACCGGGCCCGGATTTTTGGCGATGCCGAAACCCGGCTGCGGCTGGCCCAGATGTACATCTACGGCGCCGGCGTCCGCGAGAACTACACCGCCGCCGCCGAGCTGCTGCGCGAACTGGCTACCGGCCCCGGCCCCGAGGCCGAGGAGGCCCGGGAGGAGCTGGTGGCGCTACAGGAAGAGGGTTGGATTGATGAGGATGCGGGAACCCCGCCCCCGACACCGCCCACCGAGTAGCGCCCGAGCCCGGCGCCGAATGAAGGACAGGCGCTTCCCCCGGGAAGCGCTTCTTTTTTGCCCCCAGACCCACCCCGGAAGCGCTTCCTCCTCCTTCAGCCCAATCCAAGCGGGGGCTTTTCCTGCTCTAGGGTGGAAGCGCTTCGTTCCCCGAAGCCAGCACAAACCGAAGCGCTTCGGCGGATAAAGATGCCCAGCCAACTAAAGATTTTCCCCGGTCGAAGCGCTTCGCCCCGCTGGCCTTTTATCGCCGACTCTGCAATCGGACCATTGGAAGAGCAGAGGCCCCGGGCCGGGGAACGAAGCGCTTCGCGTCAATGGCGGAGCGACATTCTGATATTGAAATGGGGGAAGCGCTTCCGGCCTCCGGCGTCGATTTCCCCCATCGCCTGGCTTTATTCCCCGAACGAAGCGCTTCTTCCCACCGGGCTTTTTTCCTTCCCGCAATGATGCACTGGCAGTGGGAAGCGCTTCCCCTTGGATCGGCGTTGGCGATTTTTCAGCGGCCACCCAGGTGCTTCCTGCTGTGCCAGTCTGGAATGGGGAAGCGCTTCCGGGGTTCTAGCCAGAGGAAGCACTTCGTTCTGAAGTTCGGCGAGAAATAGCCATGTCGGCTCTGGGCCATTGGGGATAGCGGCACCTAAGAGAAGTGCTTCCTTATGGGCTAGGTGGGCGAAGCGCTTCGGCTTTGCCCTGATGAAATGAGGGAAGCGCTTCCGGCTCCCAGCGCCGATTTCCACCCATTGCCTGGCCTTATTCCCCGAACGGCTTCCCCGAACGAAGCGCTCCGGCCTTGGGAAGCAACAGTGGGAGCGCTGTCTCAGACTAGAAGCTAGGGGAAATGGTGAAGCGCTCCCCGGTTGGGTTTAGCCGGCGCCACTGGTATTCCAGAGCCGCAGCGCTTCGTTCTAGAAAGGTTTGCCCAATGGCTCTGGCCGGTTTGATTCAGCGAAGCGCCTCCCCTCAACCACAGCGCTTCGCTATTTCCCGCACCGTCCGGAACCACAGAGTGGCGAAGAAGTGCAGCAAGCCAATGGCGAGCAAGCGCTTCGGTCGCCCCGGCCCAGTGCCAGCGAAGCGCTTCCGCCGGGCTAATGCTTTTCTGGCCGTTGGTTTGATGGGCCGCCGAAGCGCTTCGCCATTGACAGCTCGGGGCCAACCGGGCGGGGCAGCAATCAATCCTTTCTGACGTTAATTCTGGGTGAAGCGCTTCCTCTCATCAGAAGACCGAAGCGCTTCGCTAAAAACGAACTGTCGAAGCACTTCCCCCTAAAAGCTCCGTGCCCGACCATAAAAAAAGCGCTCCCCGGAGGAAGCGCTTCGCTGGGGGAGTGGCTATTCCACCCGCACGGCACCGTAGGCACCGTGAACATAGGGGTCTTCCCAGGTGCCTGGAACTCCCATGTAATTTCGAGCGGCGGGCTGATGGTACTGGCCCCCGATTTCCTCGCCGTTAGGACCGTAGAAGGCCGCATGGTTGCCAGGAATGGCGCCCTCAAAGCGTTGGTGCTCGCTGTTCCACTGGAGTTGGTCGCTGAAGCTATTAACTCCCGGGAAGGCCCGGCCCTCGGTAATATTGCTGACGGTTAAATCCATTCTTTTGCCAAAAATTTTGGCTTCCACATCACCATTGGCCTCGCCGGCCGCTCCTGAGGTGCCCCAAATCCCTTCAGCCACACCACGATAGGTGGCACGGAAATCCGGGTCACGGCTGGGATAGCCGGTAACGTGGCCCAGGTTAAAGTGGTTGGCCGAACCCGACGTCCACATACTACCCACCCAGGCAGCGCCGATGGTTTGGTAGCTCCAGTTGCGAGGTCGGTCTTTATGGTCCCGACCGGCCGGATTAGCAATTTTTATG
>ERZ773090.578-NODE-578-length-17547-cov-4.82083_pt1 | contig 17547 bp, 13 predicted proteins | sample MGYA00580579_ERZ773090 | MGnify/ENA primary metagenome ERZ773090 (study PRJEB29015, sample SAMEA2738014) | human oral metagenome | biome: human oral; feature: human-associated habitat; material: dental | place: China | collected 2132 ... | reverse complement strand
GCCCACACCGTGGCCTACAAGGATTTCGACATTCCGGCCGAATTCCACGACGACTGGGACAAATTCAATCTCTGGCGCTACGTTTCCACCGTCAATGAGCCGATTATGCGGGCCTACTCCATGGCCAACTATCCCGAGGAGGAGGGCATTATCATGCTGAACGTGCGCATTGCCACACCGCCACCGAAGCAGCCCGACGCCCCCCCGGGCCAGATGTCTTCCTACATCTGGTCGCTGAAGCCCGGCGACAAGGTAACCATCTCCGGCCCCTTCGGCGAATTCTTTGCCAAGGACACCGATGCGGAAATGGTCTTCATCGGCGGCGGGGCCGGCATGGCACCCATGCGTTCTCACATCTTCGACCAGCTGAAGCGCTTGCACAGCAAACGGAAAATCAGCTTCTGGTACGGTGCCCGCTCGAAGAAAGAAATCTTCTACCAGGAGGACTTCGACCAGCTGGCCCGGGAATTCCCAAATTTCACCTGGCACATCGCCCTGTCCGACGCCCAGCCCGAGGACCATTGGACCGGCTACACCGGCTTCATTCACAACGTGGTCTACGAGCACTATCTCAAGGACCATCCGGCGCCGGAGGACTGCGAATTCTATATGTGTGGGCCGCCCATCATGTCCCAGTCGGTCATCAAAATGCTGCATGACCTGGGGGTTGAAGATGACAACATCCTGCTGGACAACTTCGGTGGCTAGACCACTGGCCCAGCTGCTTATGCCACTGCTTCTTGCGGTGGCATTTAGCTTGGGGGGCTGTGAAAAATCCGTGGCCACGACCACCCTCCGGGGTGAAACCATGGGCACCTACTGGCAGGTCAAGGTGGCAGCCACCCTAGACAGCGGCCAGCAGGAGACGCTGCGGACGGCGGTGGAGAAGCGCCTGGCCGAGGTTAATGCGGCCATGAGCACCTACATTCCCAGCTCGGAAATTTCCCAATTTAACCAGAGCACTTCGCTGGAACCCCGGGAAATCAGCGCCGATTTCGCCAAGGTGGTGGCCCGGGCCCTGCAGATTAGCGCCCAGACCGACGGCCTCTATGACATCACGGTGATGCCGCTGGTCAATCTCTGGGGCTTCGGCTACGAGAAGAAGGGCAGCCAGCGTCCCAGTGCCGAAGCGCTTCAGGCGGCGCTGGCCACGGTGGGCGTGGATAAAATCCAGCTGGAGGGCCAACGGCTGCGCAAGCTAAATCCCCGGACCAGCATCGACCTATCCTCCATTGCCAAGGGCTTCGGCGTCGATGCGGTGGCGGCCACGGTGGAAGCGCTGGGCCATGGCGATTATCTGGTGGAAATCGGCGGCGAGGTGCGGGCCGGCGGCGACAAACGGGGTCAGGGCTGGCAGCTGGGCATCGAAACACCGCTGGTGCAGAGCCAACCTAGCGCTTCGCTGGTCATCGGCCTGCGCGAGAAAACCGCGGTGGCCACCTCCGGCAACTACCGCAATTTCATCGACTATGACGGCCAGCGGGCTGTGCACACCATCAATCCGAAAACCGGCCAGCCCCAGCAATCGTCGCTGCTATCGGCCACGGTGGTGGCCGAGGATTGCATGAGTGCCGATGGCTATGCCACCGCCCTGATGATACTTGGTGATAAGGCCGAAGCGCTGGCCCGGGAACAGAATCTGGCCGTGCTGCTGATTTATGCCGATGGGGAACGGAATTTTCGCCTCTGGCGCAGCCCGGAATTTATCAAGCACTTTGGGGATTAGTTACTAAGAAGTCAGCCCCAGAATAGCCCCCTCGGCCTAGGGGCCCTCTGGCAAGGAAGCGCTTCCCTCCGAATAGGCTGGCGGGGAGCGCTTCTTTCATTGGCAGCGGGCTAACCTGAGTCCAAATCGTAGCTCCAGACCGAAGCGCTTCACTCTGTAAACCCTTCAACGCCAAACGAGAAACAACGAAGCGCTTCGTTTTAATGGTTCTCGCCGGGCGAAGCGCTCCCCACTCTGGAAAAAAGCCGGCCGGCGGTCGAAAATAGTCCCAGCGGCCCAACCTGGGTTGGCGTCCCATTTATCCCATGAGGTTAAAAAACCAAGGAGTTTTAAGATGTTAGCGACCTTTATCGTGATTTTTGTTCTGCTGCTGCTGGTGGTGGGTTTGATGTCCATCGGCGTTATCTTCGGCCGCGCCCCGCTCAAGGGCAGCTGTGGCGGTCTGGGGGCCGTGGGCGTGGAAAAAGTCTGTGGCTGCGGGGGCAACGGCTGCGCCAAGTCCTAGGGCGGCGAAGCGCTTCCCGTGCGCCTGCTCGTTCTGCTGTTGGCGCTGATGGGGTGGATTTATGGCCATCCGCCCCAGAAAAATCTTCCCACTCCCCCCGAGGCGCTGGTTTGTGAAACCGGCGCCTATCTGCTTGATTTTCCCTATCCCCAGGAGCCCAACGGCCAGCGGCTGCAATGGCGGCTGCGCGACGACCACTGTCTGCCCGCCGGCAGCGTCATCATGGCCAGCGACTACAGCCGCCGCGTCTACACCCTCGGCCAGGGCTACCGGCTACAGCTCAGCTTCAAGGCCCAATCGCGCTGGGCCACGGTGCGCGGTGCCGAAGCGCTTCCCGGGTTGGCCGGGCCCTTCTGGCTAGGTTGGCGCGCCGGGCTGGCCGAACTTATCGACCGTCGCTTCGCCCCGGAAAATCGGCGGTGGCTGCGGGCCTTTCTCCTCGGCGACCGCAGCCAATTGCAGTACAGCGACCAGCTGGCCCTGCGCCAAACTGGCACCACCCATCTCATCGCCATTTCCGGCTCCCATCTGGTGGTTTTTGCGACCCTGACCTATTTCCTGCTGATTCGACTGCTGGCACCGCTGCGCCAACGGCTGGGCTACTATCCGGAACCGCGCACCCTGGCCCTGGCCCTGACCACGCTGGTTTGTGCCCTCTATTCGCTGCTGACCGGGCTAGAACCACCGGTGCTGCGGGCCTGGCTGATGATGTTTTTCTTTCTCTGCCACTGGTTCTGGCCGCTGCTGGGCTCCGGCCGCCAGGTGCTGCTGCTGACGGCCATTAGCCAGCTGCTGCTGTTTCCCGAGGATTTGTTCAGTGCCGCCAGCTGGCTCAGCTACACGGCGGTGCTGGCCTTGATGGTGGCCCAGCCCCGGCTGCGACGTTTCGGTCTGGCCGGCCAATATGTACTGCTACAAATCTTTGTAACGCTGGCGATGCTGCCGCTGACCTGGGCCCTCTTCGGCGGCATCAGCCTCTGGGCCATTCCCGCCAATCTGGCGCTGATTGTCTGGACGCCGCTGCTGCTCTACGGGGCGCTGCTGGCCCTGCTGCTGCCCCCGCTGGCAGGGCTGATTGACTATCTGGCCGGCGACTACTTTTCCTTCATTCTCCGCCTGGGTGCCCTGGAAAACGGCTACTGGGAACCGGCCTGGCAACCCCATATCGGCGCTGGGCTCGCTCTGAGTTTGCTCCTGATTCTGGTCTTCTCCCGGCTGCCCCACAAAAAGACGCTGGCGGCGGGGCTGGCGCTGCTGAGCCTCTATTTTCTCTGGCCCAGCCGGCAAACCGTGTGGACGGTGCCGCGCGCCTACCCGCTGGCCCTGCTGCGGGTGGAGGAGCGTTTCTATGTGATTAACGGCGGCTCGCGCCAACCCTTCAGCTTCCGCGACGATTTTCGCCGCCATTTTCTACCGTTGCTGCGCCAGCGCGGCGCCCGGCCGACGGCGGTGATTCTGACAAGTCGGAACTGGCGCGAACACAGCAGTTTGGTGAGTCTGCGCCGCCTCTATCCGGAGCTGGCGATTTATTCCCTGGTGCCATTGCTGGATGATTTTCCCTTTCCCTTCCAGTTCTGCCCGCCCTCGGCTTCGGGCCTAAAATTTATTCACGAAGAAAATCAATGTGCTGTGAAAATCGGCCCCCATTACCTGTCGCCCCGGGGCCTGGAGCCAAAAAAATTATTTGACAGCCAGCGTCCTAATCCCTAGAATGTGTCGCTTCAATGCATACGGAGTATAGCGCAGTCTGGTAGCGCATTTGGTTTGGGACCAAAGGGTCGGGGGTTCGAATCCCTCTACTCCGACCACTTTTTATAAGTGCCCGTAGCTCAACCGGATAGAGCAACGGCCTTCTAAGCCGTAGGTTACAGGTTCGAACCCTGTCGGGTGCGCCACTTGCCATTGAAGCAACATCTATGGTGGATATAGTTCAGTTGGTTAGAACGCTGGATTGTGATTCCGGAGGTCGTGGGTTCGAGTCCCATTATCCACCCCAGTTCCCTTGAAAATATCTTAGGCGCGTTTAGCGCTTTTTTTATGCCCGCTATCCGGGCCAGCACCCCCCACTCACCCGCTCCCGCCCGGCCCGGTCGCGCCGCGTTTCCACCCGCTCCCAGCCCCGACTTTCCAGCCGGTGGCGCACCGCCGCCCCCTGTTCAAAACCATGTTCCAGCAGCAGCCAGCCGCCGGGACGCAGTACCGCCGGGGCCGTGTCCACAATCGCCCACAAATCGGCAAAACCCTGCTCCCCGGCCACCAGCGCCGAACGCGGTTCGTGGCGCAGGGCCGGCAGATGCTCGTCCGCCGGGTCGATGTAGGGCGGATTGCTGACAATTAGGTCGGCCGCCCGGCCCGCCAGCCCGTCCAGCCAGGAATTTTGAAGAAAACGCACATTATCGAGGCCCAGCGCCCGGGCGTTTTCCTCGGCCACGGCCAGGGCCGCCGCGCTGTTATCAATGGCCAGCAGCCGGGCCCGGGGCCGGTGGCGGGCCAGGGCCAGGGCGATGGCGCCAGAACCGGTGCCCAGGTCGATAACGTCGGCGGCCCGGTTCACGGGCAGCCGTTCCAGCGCCGCTTCCACCAGAACTTCCGTGTCCGACCGGGGAATCAGCGTCGCCGGACTGACCTTCAAACTGAAATCGAAAAATTCCCAGTGGCCGAGCACATAGGCCAGCGGTTCGCCACCTTCCAGCCGCCGCAAATTCGCCTCCAACGTCGCCAGCGCCGCCGGGGGCAGCGCTTCGCCGTGGCCATACTGCTGGGCCCGACTCAGGCCGGTGGCCTGGCTAATCAACAGCCGCAATTCCAGCGGCAACAGCTCCGGGCAGCGCCGCCGGGCCGCCGCCAACCATTCCTCAAGGGTCATCAAAAATCCTCCTACCGGGCCAACCGCCGGCCCGGGCACCGCATAAAATAGCTGGCTTTTTTGCCGGGGGAAACATGGCCCACTCATCTGAACACCACGATTTATTGCTGGCCCTGCTGGCCCAGCTCCGCGACGGCCGCCCCCGCCGCCGGGCTGACCTGACCACCGCCCTGGGCAGCGCCGAGGGCCTCGATGGCGCCCTGGCCAGCCTGCGCAGCCTCGGCCTGCTCCACTCGCCCCAGCGCGGCCTCTACCAACTGCACCTCGCCCCGGCCGAAGCGCTCCCCCCGGCCCGGGAGAATCACAGCCCGCGCGAACAGCTGGAGAGCGCCTATCGCTTCGTCCGCGACAGCAGCTACAGCGAAATCCTCGACAGCATCGACCGCATCTCCCCCTATGCCTTTGAACGGCTGGTGGTGCAGCTGCTGCAGCTGATGGGCTATGGCCGCGGCCGGGTGAGCCAGCGTTCCCGCGACGGCGGCATCGACGGCGAAATTCGCGGCGACGTGCTCGGCTTCGAGCGCATCTATCTACAGGCCAAGCGCTATGACCGCCGCGCCACCATCGGCCGGCCCGACGTGCAGGCCTTCGTCGGGGCCCTGTCGGCCACCAATATGAAGAAGGGCGTTTTCATCAGCACCGCCAATTTCAGCCGCGAGGCCCGGGACTACGCCCAGAACCTGCAGAGCCACGCCCTGGTGCTCATCAACGGCCTGCAGCTGGCCGAATATATCTACGATTACAACCTGGGCATGCAGCCGGAACGGCAGCTGGCCCTGAAACGCCTGGACAGCGACTATTGGGCCGGATTGGAAGACTAGGCCCTTTCTGGAACAATAGGCAGCCTTCCGGGCCCCGGCCCATTTTTGAAATTTCTATGACCGTATCATCCAACCCCAACCCGTCCGGCTATCTGGCCGACGACCCCAGTTTCCCGGCGCTGCTGATTGTCGGCGCCCTCTTCATCGGGGGCTTCTTCGGCTATCTCAATGACACCCTGCTCAATGTGGCCCTGCCCACCTTTATGGCCGCATTCCACCTCAACGAAACCCAGGCCCAGTGGCTGACCTCCGGCTTCCTGCTGGTCATGGGCGCCTTTACGCCGATTACCGCCAGCCTGATTCAGTGGTTTACGACCCGCACCATGGCTCTGCTCACCTTCGGCAACTTTGCCCTCGGCACGCTCATCTGCCTGCTGGCCCCGAATTTCGGCGTGCTGCTGCTCGGCCGCTTCTTCCAGGCCCTGTCGGCGGCCATCACCGTGCCCCTGCTGATGAACACCATCTTCGCCCTCTACCCGCCGGAGCGGCGCGGCACCTACATGGGGCTGGTAACCATGGCCTTCACCGTCGCCCCGGCCATCGGCCCGACCCTGTCCGGCTTTATCATTCAGTACGCCCACTGGCGCGGCCTGTTCCTGCTGCCGTTGCTGTTTATCCTGCTGGTGCTGGCCCTGATTTATCGCCATCTACACGTCAATGTGATGACCATTACCAAACCGAAAATCGACCTGCCCTCGGCCCTGCTCTCCATCTTCGGCTTCGGCAGCCTGGTTCTCGCCGTCAGCCAGTTCCAGATGCTGGGCCCGGCCAAAACCCTGGGCCTGCTGCTGCTGGCCGGCCTGCTGATTACGACCTTTATTCGCCGCCAGCTGCGCCTGGAAACGCCGCTGCTGAACCTGCGCACCCTGGCCGTGGCCCAGTACCGCTACAGCGTCATCATGCTCGGCCTGGCCTTCTTCCTCTTCATGGGCCTGGAACTGCTGCTACCGCTCTACGGCCGCAAAATCCGCCTGCTGGCACCGGTGGTGATGGGCCTGGTGCTGCTGCCGGCTAGCCTTGGCGAAGCGCTGCTGGCGCCGGTGCTGGGCCGCCTGCTCGACCGCCACGGCGGCAAGCTCATTCTGCGCGGCGGTGCCTATCTGCTGCTGTTCAACGGGGTGCTGCTGCTGCTCCTCACCAAGATGACCACGGCGCCGGTGCTCATTGCCCTGGTATTTGCCGGCTTTGCCGTCGGCGTCAGCTGCGTTATCACCGGCGAAACCCACGGCCTCAACGCCCTGCCCCCGGCACAGACTACCCACGGCACCGCCATCATCACCACGGTCAATCCGCTGGCCGGCGCCCTGGGGGCGGCCTTTTTCACCGGCCTGATGCATCTGGGCGAACGCTGGAGTTCGGCCCCGGACGAAGCCGCCCGCATGCTGGACGGCGTCCATCTGGCCCTGAGCCTGACCGTGGGCTTCAGCCTGCTGATTTTTTACGTGTCCCGCCACATTGAGCGGGTGGAAATCAAGGGCCGCGCCCACTAGCGGCCCCTAACTGGAGAACATCATGTTGCTTGACTCACTACACAGCGCCCACCGCCACGCCTACCCGCCATTCATCGAGGAGGCCCTGGACTGGCTGCGGGCCCAGGACCTCGACCGGCTGGCCCCGGGCCGTCTGGCCATCGACGGCGACCGGCTCTTCGCCACGGTGCTGGAATTGGAAACCCAGCCGGCGCCGCTGCTGCGCCCCGAGGCCCACCGCCGCTATTTCGACCTGCACTATCTGCACGCCGGCACGGAAATCATCGGCTGGGCCCCGGCCGACGCCCGCCATCCCGAGGCCGGCCCCTACGACCCGGAACGGGACGTCATCTTCTACCACAGTGCCCGGGGGGAAAATTTCCTGACGGTGCGGGCGGGGCAAATCTTTGGCTTCGCCCCGGGCGAGCTGCACCGCTCGGCCCTGCTGCTCACCACCCCGGAACCCATCAAGCGCGTGGTCATCAAAATCCTGCACGACGACTAACAACCCCAAGCCCCAACCCGGGGCTTTTTCATTGCCACGAAGCGCTTCGTTGCCAGTAGCCTTCCGCTCCGAAGCGCTTCCCCTGTGCCGGCCGGAAAATCTGGCCGCTAACAGCGAAGCGCTTCCCTTTGTCCGGCTTTAAATCCTGTCTCGGCTGATGGTCTTAAAGGCCGAAGCGCTCCCCCTCGGGCCGGGGCCGGCAGCGTTTAATCTCATTGCCGAACCGAAGCGCTTTGTTCCCAATCGCCCATCAAAAGCTCGTCATGGCCAGCTGGCTTAGAGACGGAAGCGCTTCCTCTTTGGAGTCCAGTCAAACGGTTCTAGCCCAAAATCGAAGCGCTTCCTGCCGCCGAAGGCTCGGATAGATAAAAGGTCGGCGGGGGCCGGCCTTTTTTATTAGGGGGAGCGCTTCGTTTCTCACAGGCTCGCCAGGTGGGCGAGGGTTTGCGGCGACTGCGCCAGTATTTTTAGAAGTAGTACGGCCTGGGGATTGGGTTTGGTCTTGCCCTGCTCCCAGCTTTGGTAGGTGCGTAGGGAGATGTGCAGCTGGCGGGCAAACACCGCCGGCGAGAGCGCGAGGCCCTCACGGATGCGGCGGATTTCCGCCGGGCTGAGGGCTGGTGGCGCGGGCATGGCCACTTCGGTGATTTTTAGTGCGGCCCGCCCGTGCCGAAAATCCGCATAGGCGTTCAGGCCCTCCATGAGTTCAGTAAACAGCTCACGTTTCATAGTTCTTCTCCCATTAGTTTTTCCAGCGATTGCATTTCCTTGCCATAGATGAAGCGCTTCCCCTCGGGTCGAAACGCTTCCACAAAAAAGCCCCAGAACTGGAGCTGGGTTTTAGGGTTGCTGGCGCAGCTGGGCGGCCACCTCGTCCGGGTCGCGGTTGTCGGGCCAGGCCGACAGTGGGCGCGGGCTGCCGTCGCGGTTCCAGAGGCTGACCGGCCGGCGGCGGGTGGCGATGAACTCGGCCAGCGGCTGGCCGTCCGGGTAGAAATAGACGAGCCGGTCGCCGGAGAGCAGCCGCCAGGGCTGTTCCCGGCTGTCGTACTGGAGCAGGGCGCGGCGCTGGCTGCCGTGGTAGAGGCTGGCGCTGCTGATGCGCCCCTGGGCCACCGTGTTCAGCCAGCCCACCGGCACGCCCCGGCTGAAGTTGCCGACGGTTTTCACCGTCCCATCGGGGCCAAACACCAGCAGCAGCCCTTCGGCCGGCGAATGGCGGAACACCCGCTCGCTGCCCGGTGGCAGGCGGTAGGGGGCCGTCTGCGGCGCACCGTTGGCGTAGTAGTCGCGGACGACGCTCCAGCCATCGGCGCTGCTGCCGAGCAGCTCGCGGAAATAGGCCGCCCCCTGGTTGCTGGCCAGCGGCTGGCCCTGGCCGTCAAAGGCATAGACGGTTTTCGTCGGCGCCGGCTGGTAGGCCAGCGGGCTTTGGTAGTCGTTGGCGCGGACGGTGTAGAGGTCGCGGAAGGGCTGAAGCTCGCCGGTGAGACTGGTCGCCGTCGGCAGGCGCAGACTGGCCACCATTTCCGCCAGATGCGGCGCCCGCCCATCGACGCCCAGCGCCTGCAATTCGGGCAGGGTGCTGTCGTCATCGTCCCCATCGACGACCGCTGGAGCGGGATTCGGAGCCGAAGCGCTTTGCCCCGTTGCCTGATGGGCGACTTCCACCACCGAAGCGCTTCCCTGATTGCCACTAGCCGAAGCGCTCGGCTCGGCCGTCGTTTGATTAGCGGCGGCGTTCTGGCTGGATTCCGAGGCCGAAGCGCTTCCCCCCTGAACCGCCCCGTTCGGAGTCGCGGTCTGACTGGCGTTTTGAACCGAAGCGCTTCCTTGGGCCGTCTGATTAGCGGCGGCCATTTGACCGGCGTTCGCGGTCGAAACGCTTTGCTCCGCCATCTGGCTGGGCGCTGAGACCGAAGCGCTTCCCTCTGCCACCTGATTAGCGACGACTGAAGCGCTTCCCTGATTACCAGCAGCGGCGTTCTGGGCCGAAGCGCTTCCCGCCGCCGCCTGGTTAGCCCCGGCCGAAGCGTTCGTTTGAACCGAAGCGCTTTGCCCCGCCGTGGCGGTCTGATTACCGGCCATGGCCATTTGACTGGCGTCATTGCCGACCGTTGCCGTCTGGCTGGCTTCCGAGACTGAAGCGCTTTGGGCCGGGGCCTGATTACTGGCGTTCTGAACCGAAGCGCTCTGCCCCGCTACTTGACCGGCCGGCGTCTGACTGACCTCTGAGGCTGAAGCGCTTCCTTGGGTCGTCTCTTGATTGCTAGCGACCGAAGCGCTTCCCTGATTGCCACTAGCCAAAGCGCTCTGTCCTTCTTCCCCCTGGGTGGCTTTTGCTGAAGCGCTTCCTTGGGCCGTTTGACTAGCAGCAGCGACGTTCTGGCTGGCTTCTGGGGCCGAAGCGCTTCCCGCCGCCGTCTGATTAGCCCCGGCCGAAGCGTTTGTTTGAACCGAAGCGCTCTGCCCCGCCGTGGCGGTCTGATTACCGGCCGTGGCCGTTTGACTGGCGTCATTGCCGGCCGTTGCCGTCTGACTACTGACTTCCGAAGCCGAAGCGCTTCCTTGGGTCGTTTGATTAGCAGCAGCGGCGTTCTGAACCGAAGCGCTTACCTGATTTCCAATAACCGCAGCGCTCGGCGTCGGATTGGCGCCGGCCGGCGGGTTTTCCTCCCGGAGCACGGCGACGACTTCGCCCGCGCCCACGTCCGGGGTGGGCGCCGGGCTCGATTCGGCCGGCGGGACACCGGCGGCGTTGGCCGTTGCAGGGTCGACCCCGGCCCGGGGGGCGATGCTGTCCGGCAGCTGCTGGGCCACGGTGGCCACGGCGGCGGCCGGGTTGACTGTTGGACTGTCGTTCTGAACCGAAGCGCTTCCCTCTGCCGCCTGATTAGCGACGACCGAAGCGCTCTGCCCGGCCGGGGCGGTCTGATTGCCGGCCGCTGCCATTTGACCAGCTTCCAAAGCCGAAGCAGTTGCTTCGCTCCTTTGCGGTGCGCTGGCCGAAGCGCTTCCCTCGGCCGTCGCCGTTTGACTCACTTCCCGAGCCGAAGCGCTTCCCTCTGCCGCCTGATTGGCACCGACCGCAGCGCTTGGCTCGCCGGCCGGGGTGCTGGTTTGACTGACCGCCGCCGCCGAAGCGCTTGGCTCGTCCCTTTGCGGCGCGCTGGCCGAAGCGCTTCCCTCGGCCACTTGGCCGGCGGTCGCCGTTTGGTTACTGGCCTCTGAAGACGAAGCGCTTCCCTTAGCTGAAGCGCTTGGCTCGGCCGGGGCGGTCTGACTGGCATTCTGGGCCGAAGCGCTTCCTTGGTTTACTCCGGCCGAAGCGCTCTGACCGGCCGCCAGCCGGTGGGCTCCGTCCGGAGCAGTCGCCGAAGCCGAAGCGCTTCCCTGGCCGGCCGGGCCGGTGGTTTGATGACCGGTCGCTGCCATTTGACCAGCTTCCAAAGCCGAAGCGCTTGGCTCGCCCCTTTGCGGCGCGCTGGCCGAAGCGCTTGGGGTTGCTGCCAGCCGGTGCGCTCCGTCCGTAGCAGTCGCCGAAGCCAAAGCGCTTCCCCCGGTCGTCCGATTGGCACCGGCCGCAGCGCTCTGACTATTCGCCGGCGCCATCAGTGTGCGTACGGCCTGAAGCTGGCGGTACTGCTGCAGCAGCAGCTGGTGATGCACCAGCCCCTCGGGCTGGGGTTGCAGCGGACTGAGGGGGCGCAGCGGGCCGCCGTCCGGGCCCCAGTACTGCCAGTGGCTGCCCACCGCCCGGGCCAGGGCGTTGCCGGCGGGATAGAAATAGAGGGTCTGGGTCGGTTCGCGCCAAATCTGGGTGTGGCCCTGCTCGTCCAGCAGCACCTGCACCGCCTTCGGGCCGTTGCTTTCGGCGAAAACATAGCGCTCGCCGTCGCTCCAGTAGCGCCAGCCGATGCGCTGGCCGCGCTGGTAGGTGGTGGCACTCTGCAGGCGGCCGTCGGGGCGGTAGCTGTAGACGCGGCCGTTCAAACCGGCCTCGCCGAAATCGGCCTCGTGGCCGGGGCTGAGCAGGAAGGGGGCGGTCTGGGGACTGTCGCTGTCCTGGTAGAAATCCTGGGCCACCAGCAGGCCGTCCTTGGTCTGGCCGACGATGTGGCGCCGGTAGCCGCCGGCACTGGCCGTGGCGGCCGACTGGCCCTGGGCGTCGAAATAGAGCACCGTGGGCGTGGGCCGGGGGGTGAAATGGATGCCGTTGTTGAAATGGGCCGGCGGCAGCAGCGGCAGCGGCGTGGGGGCGGCATAGGCGGCCCGGTGCGGCGGCCGGAGCCGTTCCTGGGGATTGAGGCGCTCCGGCGCGGCGGGGGCGGCCAGGGGCAGCAGGGCTAGGAGATAAATCTTTTTCATGGGTCCTCCAAACGATGAAGGCCCTATTGTAATGGGCGATAATCGCCCTTTTGCCCGGAACCACCGCTAGCGCCCATGTTTAAATTTGATTCCCGCACCGACCCCGACCTTCGCTTTCTCTGCCACCTGCCCGGCGCCCTGCTCAACGAGCTGGCCGTTCTCTTCGACCATGACCACAGCGCCAGCGGGGGTAGCTGGTTTGAACTGCTCTATCCGCACTGCCCGCCGGAACAGCGCGGCCCGGTGCTCGGCGCGGCCATCGGGCGGCTGGCGGCGCCGCTGGAGGGCAGTCCGGCGAACTATCGCGCGCTGCTCGACCGGCTCGGCGACTATTTTCGGCTGGCCCTGCCCCCGGCCCTGGCCGAGGGTCTGCCGGAAAGTCCACTGCTGGCGGCCCTGCTGCGTCGGATTCTGGCCGAACTGCCCCCGGGCGCCCTGCTGGAACTGGGCCGGCGACTGAATCGGCTGCCCACGGCCATGCCCCTGCTGCTGCGCCACGGCCGCGAACCGCTGACCGGGCCGCTGCTGGCGGTGCTGGCCCACTGGCTCGGGCTGGAAATCTGCGGCGTCGGCCTCGGCGAAATCCCGGCCAATCAGGCGGCCCTGGAGGCCGAACCGGCGCTGCATCTGCTCGGGCCGCCCCTGTGGCGTTTTCTGCGGCGCACCGGCCCAGGCTTTATCGGCGCCGAGGACCTCCATTCGCCCCGGCTGCACAGTCCCCGGGCCGGCGCCCACCGCTGGCAGCTGCTGCGCGATTTGGAACCGCCGGCGCCCCTGACCCGGCCCCGGCTGCTGCTGGCCCTCTGTGCCCGCATCGCCCATCTGCGCCTCCTCTCCCCTTCCCCCTCACCCTAGGAGTTTTTATGTACCGTTTCCGCATTCTGCTTTGGAAAATCTGCTTTCCGGTGATGACCGTCCTCTGGTCATCGGCCATCGTGCTGATGAGCTATGTCCTGCCGCCCCGGCGCCACGTGGAGTTCTCCTCCCACTGGGGCGACACCACCCTGTGGCTGGCGCGCTGGCTGCTCGGCATTCGCTACGAGGTGCAGGGCTTGGAAAATCTGCCCGCCGACGACGCCTATATCACCATGGCCAACCACCAATCCACCTGGGAAACGGCCTATCTGCCCACCCTGCGCCGCTATCAGGTCTGGATTCTGAAATGGGAGCTGACTCAAATTCCCGTGTTTGGCCGCGCCCTGCGTAGCCTGAAGACCATCGCCATCCAGCGCGAGGAGGGCCGCGAGGCCCTGAAACAGGTAACGGCGGCGGGCACGGCGGCGCTCCGGGCCGGCCGGACGGTGCTCATCTTCCCCGAGGGCACCCGGGGCCTGCCCGGCGTGAAGCAGCCCTTCAAGGGCGGCGGCGCCCTGCTGGCCAAGGAGAGCGGCGCCCGTATCCTGCCCGTCGCCCACAACGCCGGCCAGTTCTGGAGTGCCGACGGCCACTTCCACCCGGGCACCATTAAAGTGGTCATCGGCCCGGTCATCGACCCGGCCGGCAGGAGCACCCGGGAGATTAGCCAGGCGGTGGAAAGCTGGATTACGAGCACCCGCGACCGGCTCGAGGCGGAAGAAACGGCGCGGCGGGCCCGATGAGCTATCGTTTCAGCGTGGCGCCGATGCTGGACTGGACGACGCCGGCCTGTCGGCGCCTCCATCGGCTGCTGGCGCCCCGGGCCCTGCTCTACAGCGAGATGATTAGCACCGGGGCCATCATCCACGGCGACCGCGACCGCCACCTGGCCCACGACGGCGACCACCCCTGCGCCCTCCAGCTCGGCGGCGGCGACCCGGCGGAGCTGGCCCGGGCCACGACGCTGGCCGCCCCCTATGGCTACGTCGAAATCAATCTGAATGCCGGCTGCCCCAGCGACCGGGTACAGCACAACCAAATCGGCGCCGTGCTGATGAAGGAACCGCGCCGGCTGGCCGACTGTCTCAGCGCCATGGCCGCCGCCAGCCCGGTGCCCATCAGCCTGAAACACCGCCTCGGCGTCGATGAGCAGGACGAGGGCGAAATTTTCGATTTCATCGCCACCCTCGTCGAGCACAGCCCCTGCCGGAAATTCATCGTCCACGCCCGCAAGGCCTGGCTGAAGGGCCTGTCGCCGGCGGAAAACCGCACGGTGCCGCCGCTGAACTACGGCCTGGTCTTTGAAATCAAGCGCCGCTTCCCCGGGCTGGAAATTGTGCTCAATGGCGGTCTGGAGGACATCGACGGCTGCGCCCGGGTGCTGGCGGCGGTGGACGGGGTTATGGTCGGCCGGGCCGCCTACCAGCGTCCGGAAATGCTGCTGGCCGTGCCCCGGCTCCACCAGGAGGAAGCGCTTCGGCTCGAGGACGTGCTCCCCCGTATCACCGCCCTGCTGGAAAGCCGGCTGGCCGCCGGTGAAAGCCTGTTCAGCTACGGCCGCCATCTGCTCGGCCTCGGCACGGGCCGGCCCGGGGCGCGGCGTTTCCGCCAGCTGCTCAGCGAGGACGGCCGCCGGGCCGGGGCCGGGCTTGAGGTCTGGACAGGGGCGCTGGCGGCGCTGGGCTACCATGCGTATTAATCGAATTTTCATCAGAAACATCAACGGCCTGCGCGGCGAACACGACTTCGATTTGAGTAAATTCTCCGGTCTCTTCGCCATCACCGGGCCCACCGGCGCCGGCAAAACCACCCTGCTGGACGCCCTCTGCCTGGCCCTCTACGGCCGCACGCCGCGCCTGAAATCCCTGGGCCCGAGCCAGAACGAACTGCTCACCCTCGGCGAAGATTTCTGCCAGGCCGTGGTGGAATTCAGCCTCGACGGCCACCGCTATGTGGCCCACTGGCAGCAGAAACGGGCCCGGGGCAAACAGCCCTTCGGCGCGCCCAGCCACCGGCTCAGTACCGGCACCGGGGAAATTCTCAGCGAGAAAAAATCCGAAACCGAGGCGGCCATTGCGGCTCTGCTCGGCCTGAACTTTGAACAGTTCTGCCAGACGGTGCTGCTGGCCCAGGGCCAATTTGCCCGCTTCCTCCACGCCAGCGAGAACGAGCGCGCCCAGCTCTTCGAGAGCATCGCCCCGGCCGGCCTCTACCGGCGCCTGTCCGCCCTCAGCTACGCCCGGGCCAAGGCCGAGACGACGGCGCTGGAGGCCCGGCGGACGGCCCTCGGCCAGGGGGAGCTGCTGTCGGCGGCGGAGCGGGCGGCGCTGGAACAGGAATGGGCCACCCTGGAGGCCTCGCCCGGGCCGGCCCGGCTGGCCACGCTGCGCCAGCAACTGTGGCAGTGGGCCGAGGGCGACCGGCTCGCCGGCGAGGAAAGCCAGCTGGCGGCGGCCGAACGGGCTCTAGCCCAGCGCCAGGGCCAGTGGTCGCCGGAGCGCTTCGCCCGGGCCGAGGCGGCGGCGGCCGGCGCGGAAATCTACGGACGCTGGACGGGCCAAAACCAACGCCGGGCCCAGCTGGAAGCCCAGCGGGCGACGCTGGAAAACGAATGGAACGCCGGCGCGCGGGAACGGGCGGCCCGGGCCGAGACGCTGGCCGTGGCCGAACGGGCCCTACGGGACAGCCAGGAAGCGCTTCAGGCGGCCGAGGCCCGGCAGCAGCAGCGGGCGACGGCGTCCCGGGAACGGGATTTTCTCCACCAGCAGCTGCGCAGCCTGCCGCCGGCAGCGCCGGGCACCGAGGACGATAACGATGCCCCGCTTCCCCCCGCCGAACGCGAGGCCCTGGCCCGGGCCGCCGAGGACGCCGGCCACTGGCTCCGGGCCGAGCAGGCCGCCGCCGCCGTCGCCCGGGCCCGCCGGGAACAGGCCGAGCGCGAGGCCCAGTGCCACCGGCTCGATGGGGAGCTGGCCACGGCCGAGGCCGAGCAGAGCCGGGCCAGCTGGAACCAGCAGCGCACCGAACTGTGCCCCGGTGAACCCTGCCCGCTCTGCGGTTCGACCCAGCACCCCTGGGCCGGCCAAACCCTGGCCGCGCCGCCGCTGGCCCGCCTGCGCCAGCGCTGGGCCGAGGCCCGCCGCACCCTGGCTACAGCCACGGCCACGCTCCGGCAGCTTGAGGATGAAGCGGCCCGGCTGCCCCGGCCCGGGGGCCAGTGGAACCGGGCCAGCGCCGAGGAAGTCCAAGGCCAATGGCAACGGGAACAGCGGCGCCAGCGCCGCCAGCTAGTCCAGCGGCTGGAGCAGCTCGACCGGCTGCTGCAGGCCCCCGACCCGCTGCCCCAGCAGCGCCACGCCCGGGACGAGGCCCAGCGCCGCTACCAGGACGCCCAACGGGAATGGCAGGCGGCCGAAGCCCGGCAGCAGCAGCGCCAGGGGCGCCGGCAGCAGCTGGAGGCCCAGCGGGCGGATTTGGACGGCCTGTTGCCCACGCTGGCGGCCGAATGGGCGGACTATCTGGCCGCCAGTCCCTTCAGCGACGAGACCGATTTCAACGCCGCCCGGCTCGGCGCCGGCGACTGGGCCCGGCTCCAGGCCGAACGGCAGGAACTGCTGCGGCTGGCGGCGGAAAATCACAGCTGGCGGACGCGCTGGCAGGCGGCCAGGCTGGCCTTCGACGCTCTCCAGCTGCCGCCCCGGGAACGGCTGGCCGCCGAGCTGGCCACGGCGGAGGAGGCCGACCGACGGGAACAGCAGCGCCGGGCCGAAATCGCCCAGATGCTGCGCCGGCAGGAGGAACAGGAACGGCGGCAGGCGGAGGAGCAGGCGGCCCTACGGCGTCAGCAGGCCGAGGCCGACGGCTGGCAGCGGCTCAGCGCTCTGATAGGTTCGGCCCAGGGCGATGCGCTGGTGCGCTTTGTCCAGGGCATCAGCTTTGACCGGCTGCTGCAACGGGCCAATGGCCAGCTGCGTTTGATTGCGCCGCGCTACCGGCTGGAGCGCCTGCCCCACGGCCTGCAGCTACAGGTCTGCGACTGGGCCCAGGGCGGCGCCCGGCGCAGCTGCCAGAATCTATCCGGCGGGGAAAGTTTTCTGGTGTCCCTGGCTCTGGCGCTGGGGCTGGCCGAGCTCGGCGGCGGCCGGCTGGACTGTCTTTTCCTTGACGAGGGCTTCGGCACCCTGGACAGCGACAGCCTGGATATGGCCCTGGAGGCCCTGCTCCGCCTGCAGGACCGGGGCAAGATGGTGGGAGTCATTTCCCACATGGAGACGCTGAAGGAACGCATCAGCGACGGCATCCGCCTGGGCTAGGCCAACCCCGGCCCGCTCGTTTCAAACCGAAGCGCTTCGATAAGAAAACCGCTGAGACCGAAGCGCTTCGCCATTTCCTGTTTTCCCCGATTGAAGCGCTCCCCCCTGAAGCGCTTCGC
>ERZ773090.577-NODE-577-length-17591-cov-4.01916_pt1 | contig 17591 bp, 16 predicted proteins | sample MGYA00580579_ERZ773090 | MGnify/ENA primary metagenome ERZ773090 (study PRJEB29015, sample SAMEA2738014) | human oral metagenome | biome: human oral; feature: human-associated habitat; material: dental | place: China | collected 2132 ... | reverse complement strand
AATGGTGGCCTTGCCACTTCTCTCATCGGCATAATTTTCTTCTCTTCGTTGGGGTGGCGGTTGGTTTGCTGGTGGCCGTTGGGGTAGCTGTGGCGGTTGGAGTGGTGGTAGCGGTGGTGGTTGGCTTGTTGGTTGGGGTTGGCTGGTCGTTGCCGCCGCCGCCGCCACAGGCAGCCAGAATGGAGATGGTGGCCGAAGCCAGCAGGATTTTGTTCAATTTCATTGAAAGATTCCTCATTAGTGGTTAAAAAATTTAGGCCGTAGATTATAAGCACATTTCCCCGGCCCGAACGATTTTTGTTGTAAGAACAAGACAGAAGGCCCGGCACGTCTGAAAAATACGGCTTCCGAGCGCCAAACGAAGTAGGTGCGAGCAAAACTACTGTTTGCGAGCGCCCAACGAAGTAGGTGTGAGGAAGCTACTACTTCCGAGCACCAAACGAAGTAGGTGCCAGAAAGCTACTGCTTTCTGGCGCCAAAGGCCCCAATGCTCTTCTCCCCCTTCAAACTGTAAACCCCGGCCATTTCCGCCCCCTGGTAGCCGTAGAAATGGCCGTCCAGCTCCAGCGCATTATTTTTGCCGCTGAAGGCGTTGTGGGTGATTTTCACGCCGCCAATCTCATAGACCTGCTGGCTGCGTTCCGGCAGAAAGAGGCGGGCCGCCAGCTCCTTACGCCCGAAATCCACCGTGGCCCGGAAGGAACCGAAATTCCGGCTCTGGTCGCCGGGGTTATAGCTGACCGTTTGGCCCAGATAGCGGGCCACGCCCCGGCTGGGCAGATGGCGGCTTTCGTTGCCCTGGGCGAAGACATAGGGCGTGTTGTCGTAGGTGAAAAAGCCAAAGCGGGCGTACTGCAGGTTCTCATTGATAAAGGCCTTTTCGTCGCCCCGGTAGCCGCCGGCGCCGAGAATGGGCTCGTTGCTGAAGCGGTATTCCTTGCCGGCAATCACCACCTTGGTGAAATCGTTGCTGGTGCCGAGGGGGTGCGGCTGGGCGCTGTTGTCCTTGGCCAGGGTTAGGGCGCTGCCCAGCACATTGCCACTGCGCGGGCCACTGCGACCGCCACAGGCGGCCAGCGTCAGCAGCACCGTCGCCAGCAGGAAGCGCTTCACCGCCGCCCCCAGAGGGAAAAATGCACCAGGCCGGCCCGGCTCTGTTTCAACGGCTGCCACTCCGGAGGCAGCGCTTCGCCCTCGCGCAGGGGCGCCGGGCTTTCGATGTAGACCCGGCCGCTGGGCGCCAGCAGGGGCAGCAGCTGGGCCAGGGCCGCCGGTAGCAGGTCGGCGCCGAAGGGCGGGTCGAGCAGCAGCAGATGGAAGGGCTGGCTGCTCTGGTACTGGCGCGCGTCCTGGCAGCAGAATTGGGCCCCGCTGACACCCCAATCGCGGCAGAGCTTTTCGATGGCTGCCAGGGCCGGCCGGTGCTGGTCCACAAACACCACCTCGGCCGCCCCCCGGGAGAGCGCTTCCAGCCCCAGGGCCCCGGAGCCGGCGAAGGCATCAAGCACCCGAATGCCGTTCATCTCAAACTGCAGCCAGTTGAAGAGGGTTTCCCGGGCCCGCTCCGGCGTCGGCCGCAGGCCCTCGGCCTCGGGCACGGGAATGCGGCGGTTTTTGTAGCGGCCGCCGATGATGCGAATCTTAGGCACGGGGTAACTCCGCCGCCGCCAGCAGTCGGCTGATATGGGGCAGGGCCAGGCGCTCGGCCTCCTCCCGGGCGTAGCTCAGCACCAGCGGCAAATCGTCCAGATAGCGCCGTTTGCCGTCGCGCTGCCAGAGGCGCACAAAAATACCCAGCACCTTCAGATGGCGCTGCAGGGCGCTGCTTTCACAGAGCCGGGCCCAGGCGTCCGGGCTCAGCTGGGGATAATAGCGGGCGCCGAACTCCGCCTCCCAGCGTTGCACCTGCTCCGGCGCATAGCGCCGGTAGCAGTCGCGGGTGATGGAAATCAGGTCGTAGCTGGGCGCCCCCCAGAGGGTGTCCTGATAGTCGAGGATGCCGATGCGCCCGTCGGGGCAGCGCATCAGATTGCGGCAGTGGTAGTCGCGATGGACGCAAACGGTTTGGTGGGCGGCCATGATTTCATGAAGCGCTTCCTCCTCGGCCAGCACTCCGGCCCGGTCGGCCGCGTCCAATGCCAGGCCCACATAGGGCAGGAACCACTGGCGCCAGAGGGCGGTTTCCTCGGCCAGGGCGTCCCGGTCATAGGGGGAAAACCAATCCCGCCAGAGCGCGGCCGTGGTGGTCTGCCAGTGGCCCAAAAGCCGAAGCGCTTCGGCCATGGCCGCCTCGGGCTGCTCGCCCCTGAGCTCCTCGTAGAGCCAGCGGTCGCCGAAATCCTCCAGCAGCAGCAGGCCGGCGGCCTCGTCGATTTTGTAGAGCCGGGGCACGGGCAGGGCGGCGAAGATTTGGCTGTAGTGGACAAAGTCGCCGATGCCGCCCAGGGCCGGCGGGCAGTCCATCAGCATGCCGGATTTACAACGAAAATAGCGACGCATTCCGGCGTCGCCAAGCAGGGGGGTGAGCGCTTCGCCGCCCACAAAGGCCAAACGCGCGGTGGCGCGCTGGGCCTCGTCTGGCTGGGGTGAACTCATGGGGTTTGGGTGGCTGCGGGCTTGGGCTCTTCGGCGTTAGCTCCTTCGGCTTTGGCCTCGGGCTTAGCTTTCGCTTTAGCTCCTTCGGCCGGAGTGGCCTCGGGCTTAGCGTCCGCTTTAGCCTCTTCTTTGGTCTCAGGCTTCGCTTCTTCCGCTTTAGCCTCTTCTTTGGCTTCGGCCTTGGGCTCTTCCGCCTTCACTGCTTCTTTAGCCTCGGTTTTAGAGTCTTCAACCTTGGCTTCTTCGGTCTTAGGCGCTTCGGCTTTCACTTCCTCAGCCTTGGCCTCGGTTTTCGGGGCGGTGGTGCTGGTTTCGGCCGGGCTGGTGCTGACGCCGACGGTTTCGGCCAACGTATTGATTTTGCGGAACATGGGGTCGAGGTTCAGTTCCACCGGTACGCTGAATTGGCCGTTCACCACAAAGACCGGCACGCCGTCCAGTTTGGAATCCTCAAACATTTTCTTGGCCCGCTGCAGCCGCTGCTTCACGCCGAAGGAATCCCAGGCCTTGTCGAAGTCTTCCGGCTTGACGCCCTGGGTGCCGAGGAATTCGCGCATTTTGTCCTTCACGAAGACCAGGCGGGTGTTGTTGTCGCGGTGAATGGCATCGAAGATAACGCCGGTCAGGTCGAGGCGGTCGAGGGCCTCCAGGGTGTAATAGAGCTGGGCCGACGGTTCCCACCGCTCGCTGGGAATGGCCGGGATTTTCTCAAAGGCCACCTTGCTGCTTTTGCCCTCCTTAAGCCATTTGTTCAGCGTCGGTTCGGTGGTGTAGCAGTGCGGGCAGCCGAACCAGAAGAATTCGATGACCTTCGGACTCTGGCCCTCGTCGATGGTGGTAACCAGCGGGTGGTAGTCCTTGTTGCGTTCATACTTATTAATGAGCTGCGCCGAAGCGGTGGTAAAAGACAGCGCAAGCAGCGCCGGCAGTAGGTATTTCAGCATTTTTTGCCTCTTGGATTGGAAAAGGGCTCATTATAGGTTATCGGCCCTTAAGTTAAAGGCACCCCCAAATTAAGATTCACTAAGGAAATCCCATGTTTAGCAGCCACTATCCCGCCCTGCGCCCCCGCCGCCTGCGCCAGAATCCCGCCATCCGCGCCCTGGTACGGGAACACCATCTCCACGCCGACGATTTCATTCTGCCGGTCTTTATCCAGGCCGGCAGCGGCCTGAAAACTCCCATCGCTTCCATGCCCGGCGTCCATCGCTACAGCCTCGATGTGCTGCTGGCCGAACTGCCCGGCTGGCAGGCGCTGGGCCTGCGCGCCCTGGCACCCTTTCCCCAGATTGACGCCGCCCATAAATCCCCGGAGGCCGACTATGCCGCCGCCGATGACGGCCTGATGCAGACGGCCATTCGCGCCCTCAAGGCCGCCGCCCCCGACCTGCTCATCTTCGCCGATGTGGCCCTGGACCCCTACACCACCCACGGCCAGGACGGCATCATCGACGCCGCCGGCTATATCCTCAACGACCGCACCAACGCCGTGCTCGTCCGCCAGGCCCTGTCCCTGGCCCGGGCCGGGGCCGATTTCGTCGCCCCCTCGGACATGATGGACGGCCGCATCGGCCTGATTCGCGCCGCCCTGGAGGCCGAGGGCCTCGTGAACACCGGCATTCTCGCCTATTCGGCCAAGTACGCCAGCGCCTTCTACGGGCCCTTCCGCGAGGCCGTCGGTTCGGCCGCCAATCTCGGCGCCGCCGATAAATTCACCTACCAGATGGACTTCGCCAACGGCGACGAGGCCCTGCGGGAGGTGGCCCTGGACATTGCCGAGGGCGCCGACATGGTCATGATTAAGCCCGGCCTGCCCTATCTGGACATCGTCCGCCGGGTTAAGGACGAATTTCGTTTGCCCACGGCCGTTTATCAGGTCTCCGGCGAGTACGCCATGCTCTGCGCCGCCTTTGAAAAGGGCTGGCTGCCGCGCGAAAAAATCATTCTGGAAACGCTGCTGGCCTTCAAACGGGCCGGGGCCGATGTGATTCTGACCTACTTCGCGCTGGAAGCGCTCCAGCTGCTGCAAAAGCCATGACCCCGGCCCGCTGCGCCGTCATTGGCAATCCCATCGCCCAATCGCGCTCGCCGGAGCTGCACCGGGGCTTCGCCCGGGAACGGGGTTTGGCCCTGGAATATGAACGTATTCTCGCCCCTGACTCGGCCGCGTTCGTCGCCACGGTGAAGCGCTTCTTTGCCGCCGGTGGCCGGGGCCTGAACATCACCGCCCCCTTCAAGGAGGAGGCCTTCCGTCTCGCCGACCGCCCCACGGCCGAAGCCACGGCGGCCGGGGCGGTAAACACCCTGTGGCCGGCCGAGGACGGGGCCCTCATCGGCCACAACACCGACGGCCTCGGCCTCTGCCGGGCCCTGGACGAACTGGCGGTGCCGCTAACGGGAGCGCGGCTGCTGCTGATTGGGGCCGGCGGGGCCGCCCGGGGCATCGGTTTGCCGCTGCTGCAACGGCGGCCGGCGGCGCTGACCCTGGCCAACCGCAGCCGGGCCCGGGCCGAAGCGCTGCGGGATTTGTGGCAGCCGCAGACGGCCACGCCGCTGACGGTGGTCGAATTGGCCGAGGCGCACGGTTCCTATGATTTGATTCTGAACGCCGCCAGCACTGGCCTGCACAACGAAGCGCTTCCCCTGTCCCCGGCTTTGCGCGCGGCGGTGGGCTATGAACTTAGCTACGGCAAGGAGACGCCGTTCATGGCCTGGGCCCGGGCCCAGGGCTGCCCCCGGGTCTACGATGGCTTCACCATGCTGGTGGCCCAGGCCCGGCTGAGCTTTAATTGCTGGTTCCCGCCCGAATACTGATACTTCCCCCGTACCAACCCCGGCCCGCCCGGGGTTTTAACACTTTTGGGGTGGCCGCCAGCCAGCGGCGAGCCAGCGCTTCGGCCCTTTTCGCCCGAGGGGAAGCGCTTCGTTCCTGAACTTAGGATTTCCCCCGGCCCGGCTCTACCCTAGGCCAAAAGGAAGCGCTTCGTTTCGACCGGGCCCGGCATAGGGAAGCGCTTCCTCCTCTACTAAGAAAGACGCCACCCCGAAGCGCTTCGCCTATCCAAAGCGGAACAGCCGGGGAAACGTCTCCCACTCGGCACCGGGAAGAAAGCCCCGCCGCCGGCCGGAGAATCCAACGAACGCCAAACGGAAGCGCTTCATTCTCAAACGGCCGCCATTTCCAACTGTAATAACCCAAGGGCCCAAGCTATTTTTTAGCCCAGCGCTTCGGCTCTAACCCCAGGATTTTCCCCGCCGCCGTTTTGCTCCGGCGCCGAAGGAAGCGCCCCCCCAGCCATAAAAGCAGCCTTTACCCCGGCCCCGTTTGCTTCGGCTGTCCGAAGCGCTTCCCCTTAGGCGGGCCGGTGGAATGAAGCGCTTCGTTCCACCCCGGCCCGAATAAAACGGAAGCGCTTCCCGCCCCGCCGCCGCTGGTTCTAAAACGAGCAACACCAAGACCTTTCACGGAAAGGCCAGCGGCCAGTCGGTAACGGCTGCCGCAGGGAAGCGCTTCCTTCACTCTAGACCTCCGGAACGAAGCGCTTCGCCCTGTCCGAATGGCTGGCGCCCGGCAATGGCCATAGGAGGAAGCGCTTCGGTCTAGAAAGGTACGAAAGGCTTCCGGCCGAGGAAAGGAAGCGCTTCGGTTATCAGACCGGGCCGGAGCAAAGCCGTTATGGAAAGGGGGAGCGCTTCGGCGCTTTCAGCCCGGCCGAGGGGAAAGCGCTTCCTTCTCTCTGGACTTCCGGAACGAAGCGCTTCCTTTGGCCGGGTCGGTTGGAGGGAAAATTTCGCCTGCGCTGCCGAGGGAAGCGCTTCGTTTGATTGGGCCCGTGGCACGAAGCGCTTCGCCACCGAAATCATCACGCCCCACCTTCTCTGGAATAGGCGCCTCGGCCAATGGATTTTCCCAACGCGACGGGCTTTAGATTCCAGCGGGAAATCCTGAACGAAGCGCTCACTGCCGGCGCCAGCAAAGCGCTTCATTCTGGAAGGGCGCTTTCTAGCACCGGCAAACCGAAGCGCTTCGGGCGCGGAACGGGAAATAAAGGGAAGCGCTTCCGGGTCGGAGGAATTGAAGCGCTTGGCTTTTATCCCAGCAGGACAAACGAAGTGCTTCGGCTTTTAACCCAGAGGGGGAAGCGCTTTAGTCTGGAAAGGCAAAAAACGCTTCAGGCTAGGGAAAGGAAGCGCTTCGTTCCTCCAATAGTTAATCGGCCAGAGCGCGAAGCGCTTCCCCCGGGCCAAGGTCGATAACAAAACGAACAGGCCGAAGCGCTTCGGTTTGCTCGAATGGCTAGTGCTCCGCAATGGCCACAGGGGGAAGCGCTTCGGTTAGTAAACCCCGAAAGAAGCGCTCCCCCAGATGAGTTCGTAAGGAAGCGCTTCGTTCCTCCGATTATTAATCGGCCACAGTTGAAGCGCTTCCCCGTTGCCGCCTACAAAAAAAGCGCCCCCATTGGGAGCGCTTTTCTGAGCTGGTGGCCAGTGAACTATTGCTTATGACCACCGTAGTAGCCGTCAATCTTCCGGACGCTGTCCTGCAGAACGCCGCCCACGCGTAGCCCGGCGGCAAGTTATTGTTTGTGGCCGCCGTAATAGCCGTCAATCTTCCGGACGCTGTCCTGCAATACGCCGCCAAACTCCTGCCCCCGGGGGCCGTAGAAGCCGCCGTGGAACTGGGTGCTCTGGCTGGTGGCGTCGAAGCGGTTGCCATTGACCGAGCCGGCGAAGTCCATGCCGTTGAGCTCCTCGTTGGTGCCGGTGCCGTAGCGGATGCGGTTGTTCAGGCGGCCCTTGACGGTCTTGTTGCCGAAATCCACGTCCATGTTCATCTCGTCGGCATTGCTGGCCTGCTGGGTGCTCATGACCACGGCCGTGCCCTTGTAGTGGGCGGTACCGCTGCTGGGCAGCTCGTCGGGTTTGATGCCCTGGTAAATCAAACGGCTCTGGTAGTCGCGGGCCTGGCTGTTATCGACGACCATCATGCCCACCCGGGTATATTCCAGACCGGGCAGGGCCTCGCGCACGATGGTGCGGCCGCGATATTTCTCCTGGTGGCGGAGAATGCCCTTGTCGTTGGTCATGTCCTTGACGATGAAATCGTGCTTGGCGCCGTCAAATTGCACCTGATTCGGCGGCTGTTTGCCGTCGATTTTGGCCAGGGGCAATTCCTGGCCGTTGTGATAGCCGAGGTGGCCGCCGAAGATGCTGGCTTTATCGCTGCCGCCGCAGGCGCTGAGCAGCAGCAGCAGACCGGGCAGAAAAATCTTGTTCATAGAAACTCCATGGAAAAGTAGAAAGGAAAAGGCGACGGACGCCCGCCGCCGGGGCCGTCGCAAAAAGCCGGCCACGGGCCGGGGGCGGGCCTATTGTTTATGGGCGGCGAAGAAGCCACTGACCTTGTCCTCGTCGTGGCGCATGAAACCGCCCAGCTCCTCGGCGTTGGGGCCGTAGAAGCCGCCGCTGTAGAAGATTTTATCCTGATGGGCGCTGAAGCCGGTGCCCTGGATAGTGCCGGTGAAACTAAAGCCGTCGCGGATGTCGTCATAATCCAGCTCCACCCGGTTATCCAGCCGGCCGCTGAGGGTCTTGGCGTTGAAATCCACATCGAAATGGGCACCGGCCCGGGTGTTGTTCAAATCGCCGTCGCCGTAGCTGCTCAGATAGGCCGTGCCCTCGTAGCGGGCGCGGCCGCTGGGCAGGGCGCCGGGGGTGAGGCCCTGGTGGAAATAGTGGTTGTCGATGTAATACCAGAAGCCGCTCCGGTCGAAGTCCCGGCCGAAGGTGATGGCGCCCACCTGGCTATAGCGCAGGCCGGGGATGAGCTGCCGGGCCACCAGCCGTTTGGTCTCGCGGTTGCCGTCCTCGTGGCTCAGCAGGCCGTGGTTGTCGGGGTCGGCCTTCAGGCCCGGCACCTTGATTTGATAGTCCTGGCCGTTGAGGCGCAGGGTGTTGAGGTCGCCGCCGCTGAGGGGACCCCGGGAAATTTCCCGGGTGCCGTGGCCGGTGCCGTCGTCATAGCTGTGCAGGGTGTAGCCGCTGACTGGGCCGGTGGCCGGATTTGCGCTCGGGGTTGCGCTCGGATTTGGGGCTGGGGGGCCTGCCACCGGGGTGGGGGCCGGGCCATCGCTGCCGCCCCCGCCACAGGCGGCCAGCAGCAGGAGGCTGGCCAGGTTTAGGGTTTTGTTCATGGAAATCCTGGGATTAGAGACAAAGAAAGCGCCGCCCGGGTGGGGCGACGCGGGGAAGCGCTTCGGCCGGGGTTATTTTTTCTGGGCGCCGTAGTAGCCGTACAAACTGCGCCGTTCGTCGCGGAGGATGCCGGCCAGCTCCTCGGCGTTGGGGCCATAGAAGCCGCCGGTGTACTGGGTGCTGCCGTTCTGGCCGCTGAAGGTGGTGCCCTGGATGGTGCCGGTGAAATTCAGGCCGTTGAGATACTGGCTGTCGCTGATTTCCACGCGGTTATCCAGCTGGCCCCGGAGGGTCTTGGTGCCGAAATCCACATCGAAGGTTGCCCTGGCGCCGCTGTCGTTGAAGTCGCTGCTGACGGCCGCCGTGCCCTCATAGCGGGCCGTGCCCCGGCCGGGGAAATTCGTCGGCGTCGTGCCCTGGTAGAAGAGATAGCTGGTGTCATTAATTGAATTGCCGTCCCTGTCGAGGCCCGTGCCCAGGGTAAGCACGCCGGCGCTGGCGTGGGTCATATTCGGCTGGAGCCAGCGGTAGATGGCCTTCTGGGCCGCCTTATCCACCTCCTCATGGCTGAGGGTGGCGCCGTTATTCTCCACCTTCATGCCGGCCACGAACAGCGGGTATTCCTTGCCATCGACGACCAGGCTTTTCACGGCATTGGCATCGCTGCGGCTGATGCCGTTGCCGCCGATGAGCTTGCTGTCGTTGTTGTATTTCAGCATTGAACCCTGCACCACCGCGTTCGGGGCCGGGCTGTTGTTGTCCTTGTCGCTGCCGCCGCCGCAGGCCGTCAGGGCCAGGGCGACGAACGTTAGACTGGAAATTTTCTTCATATTTTTCTCCGTTAGGGGAAGGGAAAGAAGCGCGCTCCGCTAGGGGAAGCGCTTCGGTTGGGACGAGCTCAGAGCCCGGCTAACGTCTCGCGCCATAAAAGCCGTGAAAGCCCCGCTGCTCATCACGCACCACGCCGGCCAGCTCCGCCGCTTGGTCGCCGTAGAAGGCGCCGGTGTACTGGGCGCTGCCGTTCTGGCCCATGAAGCTGGTGCCCCGGATGCCGCCGATGAAGTTCAGGCCGTTGACGGTGGTGCGGACGCCGTTGTGGGTGGAGGCCACCTGATTATCCAGCTGGCCGGCGATGGTCTTGGCGCCGAAATCCACGGCGAAGCGGGCGTTGCCGCTGGTCTGCCGGTCGGTGCCGTCGATGACAAAGGCGCTGCCGTTGTAGAGGGCGCGGCCCTCGGTGGGCATCTGGCGCGGGCTCTGGCCCTGGAAGAACAGGTGGTTTTCCATGGAGCGGGCCTGGCCGTTGGCGTCGAGATTGGAGCCGAGGCCAATCATGCCGGCATAGCTGTGGTTCAGATTGGGCTGCAGAATGCGTTCGATGCTGCTGTTATCGCGGCGATTGACCTCGCGCTGGAAGTAAACGCGCTTGGCGGCGTCGTACTGGGTGCCACTGCCCACCAGGGCAATGTCGCGGCCGTTGATTTGGAGGGTGTTCACCACGTTCGGGTCGGTGGCGGGCTTGCCAATGATGTGGGCGTTGACCAGACGCTGGGCGTCGTTGTAGTGGTAGACGGCCCCGGCCACCACCGGCACGGGAATGATGTTGATTTGGCCGTTGCCGCCGCAGCCGAGCAGCAGCAGGGGCAGGGTAAACGGCAGTTTGCGATACATAAATTTCTCCTCGGTGTAAACCTGGCGGCAGTATAGCAAGCGCTTCGGGCTGTCGCATTCCTACAACAGAGCGCCGGCGGGCGAAGCGCTTCCCCCCGTTCCGCTAAAATGAACGCCCTTCCCCGCACAACCTCACAAGGAAAATTGATGAACGATAAAACCCACTTCGGCTATGAAACCATCGACCGCGACCAGAAGAACGCCCGGGTGGCGGCGGTGTTTGATTCGGTGGCCGACAAATACGACCTGATGAACGACGTCATGAGCTTTGGCATTCACCGGCTCTGGAAGGACTGGTACGTCTGGCAAACCGACGCCCAGCCCGGCGAACGGGTGTTGGATTTGGCCTCGGGCACCGGCGACATCGCCCACCGGCTCGCCAAGCGCCTCTGTGCCCGCCAGCCCGGCGGCGACATCGAGGGCCAGCTGGTCGCCTCGGACATCAACGCCGCCATGCTGGCCGTGGGCCAGGAGCGCCTGCGCAATCGCGGCTGGCTGCGCAATCTGGAATTTGTGCTGGCCAATGCCGAAGCGCTTCCCTTCGCCGACAACAGCTTCGACCTCATCACCATGGCCTTCGGTCTGCGCAACGTTACCAACCAGCAGCAGGCCCTGAACGAAATGCGGCGGGTGCTGAAGCCCGGCGGCCGGGTGCTGGTGCTGGAATTCTCCCAGCCGGTGCACCGGCCCTTCCGCAAAATCTACGACTGGTACAGCTTCCAGCTGCTGCCACGCATGGGCGCCGTCATCGCCAACGACCGGCCCAGCTATCAATATCTGGCCGAGAGCATTCGCATGCACCCGAAACAGGAGGAATTGAAACAGATGTTCAGCGCCGCCGGCCTGGAACGCTGCGAATACCAGAATCTGAGCGGCGGCATCTGCGCCATTCACAAGGGCGTGAAGCCATGCTAAGCGCTCTGCTCAACGGCGCCCTCGGCCCGGAGCAGCACGCCAAACTGCAACCCTTCGCCGGCAAGGCCTTCCGCCTGACCCTGGCCGAACGGCGCGAACCCTGGTGTTTTCGCTACGACGGGAAGCGCTTCGTTGCCGCCCCGGCCGCCACGCCGGTGGCCGTAACCCTGGAGGGCAATCTGGCCGGCCTCGGTGCCTTTATCCGCCAGGAGCCGCCGCCGCCCGGGGGCAGGCTGAGCTTCAGCGGCGAACTCTACGATGCCCAGCTGCTGCAGGAGGCCCTGCGCGGTGTGGAACCGAACTGGGAGGCCTGGCTGCAACAGCAGTTCGGCGCCACCCCCGGTCGGCTGCTCTACGACGGCGGCCAGAAAATCAAGGCCGGCGCCGATTTCCTCGCCCAGCAGCTCTTCGTCGGCCGCGACGAATACGCCCCGCTGGTACAACGGCTACAGCGGCTGCAACAACGGCTCGACGCGGTGGCCCGGGAGTTGGACGATGTGGCAGGCGTTTAAACGGTCGCTGGCCATTTTTCGGGGGCTGGTGCTCTACCGACTCTACGAGGAACTGCCCCGGCGCGGCCCGCTGCGCCTGCTGCCGCTGCTGGTGCGCCTGCATCCGGCCTACTACGATGAGCGCTTCGTTCATGAGCCCCTGGCCGTACGCCTGCGCCTCAGCCTGGAAGCGCTGGGGGCGGTGTTCGTCAAGCTCGGCCAGACCCTGTCCACCCGGCCGGATTTGATTAGCCCGGAGCTGATGGTGGAGCTGTCCAAGCTGCAGGACCGGGTGCCGCCCTTCCCCGGCGCCGAGGCCCAGCGGCTGATTGAAACGGCCCTGGGCCGGCCCATCGACCAGCTCTTTCTGGAATTCGACCGGGACGCCCTGGCCAGTGCCTCGGTGGCCCAGGTGCATTCGGCCCGGCTTTTCGACGGCCGCGCCGTGGTGGTCAAGGTGCTGCGGCCGGGGGTGGAACGGGTCATCGCCAAGGACGTGGCCCTGATGCGGGCCCTGGCCGGTCTCGTCAATCTGCACCCCGAGGGCCAGCGCCTGCGCCCGCTGGAGGTGGTGAAGGAATTTGAAAATACCCTGGCCAACGAGCTGGATTTGATGAGCGAGGCCGCCAATGCCAGCCAGCTGCGCGCCAATTTCGCCGGCTCGCCGCTGCTCTATGTGCCGGAAATCTTCTGGGACTACTGCCGCAAAAACATGCTGGTCATGGAAAAAATCACCGCCATCAACATCGCCGACAGCGAGGCCCTGGCCGCCGCCGGCACGAATATGAAGGTGCTGGCCGACCGGGGCGTGGAAATCTTCTTCACCCAGGTGTTCCGCGACAGCTTCTTCCACGCCGATATGCACCCGGGCAATATCTTCGTCGATATTTCCAACCCCCAGGAGCCGCGCTACTGCGCCATCGACTTCGGCATCATGGGCTCGCTGACCCCCGAGGACCAGCACTATCTGGCGGAAAATTTCCTCGCCTTTTTCAACCGGGACTACCGCCGCGTCGCCGAACTGCACATTGAATCGGGCTGGGTGCCGGCGGACACGCGGGTAACGGACTTTGAGAGCGCCATTCGCAAGGTCTCCGAACCCATCTTCGGCCGGCCCATCAAGGACATTTCCTTCGGTGCCTTCCTGTTGAGCCTGTTCCAGACGGCCCGGCGCTTCAATATGCACATCCAGCCGCAGCTGGTGCTGCTGCAGAAAACCTTCTTCAACGTCGAGGGCCTCGGCCGCCGGCTCTATCCGGATTTGGACCTGTGGACCACGGCCAAGCCGGTGCTGGAGGACTGGATGAAAACCCAGATTGGCCCCCGGGCCTTCCTCAAGCGCCTGCGCTACAACGCCCACGACTACGCTAAAATCCTGCCCCAGCTGCCGATTCTGCTCGCCCGCCGGCTGCAGGAAACGCCGCCGCCGCCCCCGCCGCGCCACCATTTCTACGGCGGCCTCGGCTGTGTGCTCACGGCCCTGGCCCTGTGGCTGCTGGCCCCGGCGCCGAGCTGGGCCCAGGAATTGGCCCTGCTGCTGCTCGGCCTCTACGGCCTGCACCTGCTGCGCCGGGCGGATTAATTCATTGATAATCCTGGAGAAACATCATGTTCAAAGTGAATTGGGAACGTAAAAACAGCGATTCGGAGAAATGGCATAAATACGCCGGCCGCGACGTGCTGCCGATGTGGATTGCCGACTGTGAATTCGAGGCGCCGGACGGCGTCAAGGCCGCTCTGCAGGAGCGCCTGAATCAGGGCGTCTTCGGCTATCCCTATCTGACCGATGAATTTAAGGACGCCGTGGTGCAGCACTGCCGCCGGCTCTACGGCTGGGCGGTACGGCCGGAATGGGTCAGCTGGCTGAACGGCGTGGTGCCGGGCCTGAACCTGACCCGGGCGCTGGTGCGGGCCCGGGGCAAGAGCGAAGCGCTTACCGTGGAGCCGGTCTATCCGCACCTGCGCAAGCACACACCCATCATCGACTTCAAAAACGTGGCCTCGGGCGTCGTGCTGGAGAAGGGTCGCTGGCTGCCGGATTTCGCCGCCCTGGAAGCCAACGTCAATGCAAATACCGGCCTGCTGCTGCTCTGTTCGCCGCACAATCCCATCGGCACCGTCTATTCCCGCGAGGAGCTGGAGCGCTTCCACGCCATCGCCCGGCGCCATGATTTGCTGGTCTGTGCCGATGAAATCCACTGCGACCTGATTCTGAACGGCCAACGCCATATTCCCTTCGCCAGCCTCGACGAGGACGCGGCCCAGCGCACCATCACGCTGATGGCGGCGTCGAAGACTTTCAACATCGCCGGCCTCTGCACCGCCTGGGCCATCATTCCCAATCCGGAGCTGCGGCGGGAATTCGCCCGGCTGCGGGCCGGCATTTCCGGCGATGCCAATCTGTTCGGCCAACGGGCCACCATTGCGGCCCTGACCACCGGCGAGGACTGGCGCCAGCAGCAGCTGGCCTATCTGCGGGACAACGAACGGCTGCTGCGGGAGCGGCTGAACGCCACCGGCAAGCTGACCGTTACGGAGGTGGGCGCCACCTATCTGGCCTGGATTGACTGCCGGGCCCTGCCGGTGGCCAATGCCCAGCAGTTCTTCGAGCAACACGGCGTCGGCCTCAGCGACGGCGCCGACTTCGGCACGCCGGGCTTTGTCCGCCTGAATTTCGGCTGCGGCCGGGAGCTGCTGGAGGAAGCGCTTCAACGGATGGAAAAGGCCCTGGCGACCCTGGCCTGAATCCGACCCGAACTAGCAGCGTCCTGGTCTAAGTCCGAGCCGCGCCGCCACCCCGTCCCGCCCCCGGGCGGGATTTTTTACGCCCGCCGCTGGGAGTGCCGAAGAGCGCTTCCCCGTTTCCAGAGCCGAAGCGCTTCGTTCTGCTGGCCTAGCCAGGGCGAAGCGCTTCGTTTGGGTCGCCGGGCGGGAAAAGCAGCCGGGCCACCGGCATTCCAGAGCCGAAGCGCTTCGGAGCCATGTGAGGCGTAGAAGCGCAGCAAGCCAACGGCGCGCAACCGCTTCGGAGCCATGTGTGGCGTAGAAGCGCAGCAAGTCCGCAGGGCGCAGCAACGGCTTCATTCCGAAAGCGCCGGCGGAAGCGCTTCGTTCTAGAAAGGTTTTACGCCCCGGCCCGGTTTAGGGAAGCGCTTCGCAGGAATAGGCCTCTCGCTTTGAGGCGAGCCGAAGCGCTTCGCCAGAAATGACCTCCTCGACTTAAATCACTGCTCCCGGGGGGAAGCGCTTCGTTATTTGCAGGCCCGGGCCAAAGGACCGAGGTCAAGCCGACCGAGGTCAAACCGGCCGAGGTCAAACCGGCCGAGGTCAAACCGGCCGAGGTCAAACCGACCGAGGTCAAACCGACCGAGGTCAAGCCGACCGAGGTCAAACCGGCCGAGGTCAAACCGACCGAGGTCAAACCGACCCAGGCCATGATGATTCCAAAGGGAAGCGCTTCCCTTAAGACACTGCGAAACCCTGATTGGCCGGTGCCGAATGAAGCGCTTCGGTTGGGGGCGTTGGGAGGACGGTTTTTGGGTTTTACTGGTGCGGGCCGGGGAAGCGCTTCCCTGTTTTGCCGTTCCAAAGGTTGAAGCGCTTCGCTCCCTGTCTCTAGCTGGGAAACCGAAGCGCTTCGCTCTGGCGGCCCTTGGGAAGGAAGCGCTTCCCCATTGGGTCGGCCGGGGTGAGTCCGAACGCAACCCCCCGGGACCATTCTTTTTCCAACGAAGCGCTTCGGTAGAGGGAAGCGCTTCCCGGGCAGGGCGGACGCCGGCCCATTGGCCCCGGTTCTGCAAGCCCGGCCCAGGTTCTCAAATTCACTTAAATTCAAAGGAATTGCCATGTCCTCACCGCTGGCGCTGCTGACGCGCCCCCGCTTTTTCTATCTGTGCAGCGCCCTGCTGCTGCTCCTGCTCTACGGCCGCAGCCTCGGCTTCGGCTATGTCTACGACGACCACAGCCTGCTCACCTACAATCCCGGCCTGCTCAATCCCCGGCTGAGCTGGGAGCTGCTGGCCCGGCCGGTGCTGGCCGACACCAGCTATTTTCGGCCGCTGGTCTTTTTCAGCTGGTGGCTGGAGGGCCAGCTGCTCGGCCGTTTCAGCCCGGCCCTGAGCCATCTGGTCAATCTGCTGTTTTTCTACGGCACCCTACTGATTTTCCACCGGCTGCTGCGCCGGCTGGATTTGCCGGCCCCGGTGGCCGCCGGGGCGAGCCTGCTCTATCTGCTGCATCCGGCCAACGTCGAGGCGGTGGCCTGGACCGCCGGCCGCTTCGATTTATTCCTGACCGGCTTCGTGCTGCTGGCCCTGGACGCCGCCGTCGTCGGCCGCCGCTGGTTGGCCCTGCTGGCCGCCGCCGCCGCCCTGCTGAGCAAGGAAACGGCCGTCGTCCTCATCGGCCTGCTGGGGCTGCTGGATATGGCCCGCCACGCCGACGGCCGCCCCTGGGCCGTCCAACTGCGGGCCAGCTGGACGCGCCAGCGCAGCCTTTATATCGGCCTGATTCTGCTGGATTTGGCCTATCTCCTCCTGCGCAGCCGGGCCGGGGGCCTCTACCATCGGACGCTGGACTGGGCCTATCTCCAGCAATACTGGCTGCAGTGGGCGGCGCCGCCGCTGGCCCTGGGGGAATACCTGCGCCAGCTGCTCTGGCCCTGGGGGGCGCCGCTGCTGACCCCCATCGCTCCCATCGCCGCCCAGCCCGGGGCGCGGCCGCTGGCCCTGCTGCTGACTGTGGCCCTGCTCGGCGGGCTGGTCTGGGGCTTGAAACGGCGCCAGCGCTGGCCGCTGCTGGCCCTGCTGCCGGCGTTGAGTCTGGTGCTGGTGCTGCATCTGCTGCCCCTGAACATCAACGACAACCTCAGCCAGCAGCGCTTCCTCACCCTGACCCTGCCGCTGCTGACCCTGGGCCTGGCCCTGGGCTGGGCGGCGCGACCCCGGCCGGCCGGGCTCGGCGGGGTGCTGCTGGGGCTGGGGCTGGCCTATGGTTTGGGGACGGCGGCGACGGTGGGCGTCTGGCGCGACGAGCTCAGCTTCTGGACGGCCATGAACCGCGACTACGGCCATTATTTCCACGGCCGGCCGGCCAAGGGCTATTTCAATGTGCTGCTGCAACGGCCGAACCAGCGCGCCCGGCTGGAGGAACTGCTCCAACGGGAACAGAGTCTCAGCGCCGCCGCCGGCGTGCCGCCGGAGCGGGATATGTTCGTGGGCTATGCCGACTATCTGATTCAGCGCGAACGCGACCCGGCCGGCCTGCGCCTGCTGGAGGAGCAGCTGCCCTACTACCACGGCACGCCGCTGTGGCACAGCTACGGCAAATACATCAACGGCCTGCTGGCCCTGGAGAACGACTATCGCACCGCCGGCCGCTATCTGGCCCGGCTGGAGCATGAGGCGGCCCCGCTGTTCCAGAGCGATGCGGCCCTGACGGCGGCCCGGCTCAGCGTCAATCTGCTGCGTAACCAGCCTGAGGGCCTGCGCGCCGACTGGGAGCGCTTCCCCTCCCGGCAGCCGGCCCTGCGGGCCCTGTTGAACGAGCGCGCCCGGGCCAGCTGTGCGGCCGAACCGCGCCCCATTCCGGCCTGCGCCGCTGATTTTGATTTTGCCGTCTATGTCCAAAGCCTATGAACTTCTGCCCTGACTGGCTTGGCCGGGGCGGGCTTCCGGCCTGCGCCGCTGATTTTGATTTTGCCGTCTATGTCCAAAGCCTATGAAC
>ERZ773090.574-NODE-574-length-17636-cov-8.63796_pt1 | contig 17636 bp, 14 predicted proteins | sample MGYA00580579_ERZ773090 | MGnify/ENA primary metagenome ERZ773090 (study PRJEB29015, sample SAMEA2738014) | human oral metagenome | biome: human oral; feature: human-associated habitat; material: dental | place: China | collected 2132 ... | reverse complement strand
GAGCTCCTGTCTTGCCACCATTCAAGTATGTAGCAGATGTTTCTATTAAAGTAGCGGAAGCAGTCGCTAAAAAAGCGCAAGAGCAAGGTCTTGCACGCGCCAAGGAAACAGATATGGCCAAAGCAGTGCGTGATTTGAAATGGTATCCAACGTATAAATAAGTGAATGGAAATAGGGTGTACGAGTATGACTGGATGTTCCGTACGCCTTTAAATATACGCTATATCATGTAGAAAGGGAGACTATGGGAATCTTTTTAACTTCAATTCAGAGTATTGTACCTATTATCGTCATTATCATTCTAGGTTACTTCTTACAAGTCCGTGGTTGGTTTCAAGAGAGTTTTGGAAATGATTTATCTAAACTCATTATGAATATGGCCATGCCAGTGGCAATTTTTACCTCTGTCCTTAAATATTTAACTTTAGATAAATTGATTAGCCTGTCTGGCGGTTTATTGTATACGTTTATCGCCTTCATTCTCGGTTACCTAATGGCCTTTATAGCAGTGAAACTTTTTAAAGTGCGCCCAGGCCGTCAAGGAACCATGATTAATACCTTTGTTAATGCCAATACCATTTTTATTGGTTTGCCTTTAAACATAGCCCTGTTTGGAAATCAAGCTCTTCCCTACTTCTTGGTGTATTATATTACAAATACGGTATCTACTTGGACATTAGGTGTCTATCTAATGACCTCGGATAGCAAAGAAGGGGCTTCAAAGCAAGCTCAAAAATTCAATTGGAAGAAGCTCTTCCCAGCACCTTTATTGGGATTTCTCGTAGCCCTCGTATTTTTAGTGCTCCGTCTTCCTGTCCCAAGTTTTGCGGAAAGTACCTTGACTTATATTGGTAGTTTAACAACGCCACTATCTCTTATCTATATCGGTATTGTTCTTGCAAAGGCAGGCTTGAATACGATTGCTTTTGATAAAGATACAATTGTCACTTTGGTTGGACGCTTTATCCTAGCTCCTCTGATCATGCTTCTTGTATTGAAGTTCTTTGCCCCAAATATGGCAACAGCAGAATTTAAGACCTTTATGATTCAGTCTGCTACACCAGCTCTAGCAGTTCTTCCAATCCTTGCTAATCAAGGAAAAGGAGATGTTGAGTTTTCAACGAATGTGGTGACTCTAAGTACAGTGCTCTTTATCATTGTTATTCCAATACTCCAAACTTTATTAGGATAATTAGGGTTATGGTATGAGTGAAGGTTCTGAATTAAGAAATTCTCCTATTTAAAAAATATTGATTCAAATTTTATGAAATTAATAAGTAGATATCGTTCTGAAAAGCCTTGATGCTGCGCTGTTTTTAATCCAATTGAAACCCATACTTTCCAAACCAGGTCTTAAGAAAGATCGTAAAACTAGCCAGTTCTCTAAACGTTAAGAAACGGCTATATATCAACATTTCAAAGCGCTCAAGAGTTTACCTCATGGGTGCTTTTTTTGTGAATTTTTGAAAAGTTCACCTTATTGATTTAGATGCTCTAAAGCAAATGCACCAACTGCCATAGGAACTACATTAGAAGTATTGACATAAATCTGAGTTGTACCTGTGTCGCTATGGGTTAGAGTCTCTGAAATTGTTTGCAATGATGTTCTTGCTTGTTTTAAGGGTTGCGCCAGTATGGCGGAGTTCGGTTGACTTCATCTTATTATTAAGATAATCAGTGTGTAAAGGACTATTAACGTTTCCTTTCTTTAGGGTTGAGACAGAGTTCAAGTCAGGGACAAGCTCAATCATTTGGGAATAATCGTAAAAGTGAGTCATTGTTATCTTCTTTCTTTCATTTACTTTTAGGGTAAAATATTATATAATCAAGAAGTAAATATTTATTTTACCTTGAATTATCTGTATTATACAAAATAGGGTTTTACTTGTAAACCAAAAAATAAAAACAAATTTTACCTAGAAGGTGAGATACTAATGACTCCTTTATATAATTATGCGACTGTTCTACGAGCTGGAGAATTGGATATTAAGTCAGCTCGCTTAAGAGCAGGAATGACCCAAAAAGAATTGGGAAAAATTCTTGGTATAACCAAACAGACGATTATCAACTACGAAAAAGGCGCTACCGAACCAAGTTGGGAGCGCCTTGAAGATATAGCGAAAGCCTTGAAAATTGATATAGGTGACCTTTTTTCTTATAGTGAACTAGGAGAAAAAAAGAGGATTTAAAGTGGGCAGAACATTTGGAACGTTTGGTAAATAATTTTCAGTATACTCGTATGGCAGAAGAAGAACTACTGTTACAAAGTCTTTTTGATTACTCAAAATTTCAGCGTGAGGTGGAACAAAAAATTTATACAAAAGAGCAACTCAATCAAGCGTTGGAATTGGAAAACAACAATACAATGTCAGGTGAGAATAAAATAGACCTTATCACTCTTAAATATGAAAAAGATATTCAGAAGAAAACCGACGATCTGATTGCGCTATATAAAGGCCAGTCAGACAAAGAACTTAATGTAATTCAATTTGAAAAAACAAATTTATAAAGAAATTAATTTGGAAAATATAAATTATCTTATTCAGTAACAGGGGTAATATCTCTAATAACAAGTTTATTTATTTAATTAATGAGTATAGGAAGTTATATTCTAGTAGCTTTATTATTATTTATTTAGCTAAAGAAGGTCAATGTATCTAAAAGAATTAATATACTATTAACGTTGATAATTTTAATTGGAAATGGTTTAACAGTTGTGTATATGATATTGCAATCTTAGTGGGGTGAAAAATGACTACGAAACCAGTAATAGAAGTGCTAAACTTAAGCAAGCAGTACGCAGATTTTCAACTACAAATCAATAATTTGAAAATTCAAGAAGGGAGTATTGTTGGGCTAATTGGCGAAAATGGTTCAGGTAAATCAACCTTTCTGAATTTATTGTTAAATCAAGTAAAAGGTGAAACAAGTAGTATGAAAATTTTGGGGTTGAACTATGCTAAAGATGAATATCAAATAAAACTTAATTTGGGAGTCATCTTAGAGCAAAATTATTTTCCAAATTCATTTTCAGCTCAACAACTTGAAAAAATGCTAGGAAGGATTTATCCAAGTTGGGATAGAAATCTTTATCACCATTTGATTGATAATTTTGCTTTACCTATCAATAAGCCTATTGGTGATTTTTCAAGAGGAATGCTCGTGAAATTGAATTTTGCTGCTACTTTGTCTCATCACCCTAAGCTTTTAATTGCTGATGAAGCAACAAGTGGTCTTGATCCTATTGTAAGGAAAGAAATCTTATCTATGTTAAAAGCGTATGTAGATAACAATAACATGACAGTATTACTGTCTTCACACATCTTGAGCGATTTAGAGCAAGTTGCTGACTATTTTATCTTTATTGAAAATGGCGAGATTTTATTGAAAGGCGAGAGAAGTGAATTACTTAGTCATTATGCAATTAAAACTGAAATAGCAAATTTGCCGTTGGAGAACATCAAATATAAGTTATATCAAGATAATATTGTTCAATATCTAGTTGATGTATCTCAAGAAAGAGTTGATAATAAAGACTATGCTACATTGGAAGAAATACTGCTATTTTTAGCAAAAGGGGTGAGGATAGATGAGCGGACTACTCTATAAAGATTTTCAACTTATATTAAATAAAGTGAGTATAACGAGTAGATTACTAATTACATTCATATTACTTTTGGTAATAATTTTTGGTAGAGAGTCTGGAACAATTTTTCTATCGATAATGGGACCGATTGGATTAGCGTCTATACCAACTAGTCTATTGGTTGCTGACCATGAAAGTGGCTGGAATCGATTTGTTGGTGTTTTTCCCATTTCCAAAAAAGTTATAGTTTTGACTAGATATATTTTTTGTATTTCTCTAATTGTATTTGTTAGTTTTATAACTTTTATTTTAAGTATCTCCACTGCTCTAATTTTTCAACAATTCAGTATGCAAATACATCTATTCATATCAATCGCCGGCTTATTGATTGGTGTAATGTATGTAGTGTTCTTACTTCCATCAGTTTATGCTTTTGGTACGTTTGGAAGTACGATTGTAAATATACTGGTTTTAGTGTTTATCATGGGAGCGGTGTATACTCTTCAGAATACAGCTTTTGGCCCAATATTTATTTCTTGGATTAGCAATGCTAATGCTTTACTAATAATAGCTGTGAGCTGTATTATAATTGCAATAATATCAGCCCTTTCTGTGGTGATTTCAACAAAAATATATTCTAACACTTTCAATAGATAGGAGTTTAATATTATCATGAGTAAAAAAATATATCATCAAGTAGCTGTTGCTTTGGCAATAATTTCAATTATACTCGCAGTTGGACTACTAATTTGGGGAGAAAGAGGTACAATCTTTTTTGCAATTATTCCGCTTTTAATTGCAGGTCTAGTAGAACGGATTGGAAAGAATTCGTAATAAATAATAGAAAGACACTTGTTTTATATTCAAGTATCTTTCTAATTCGCTTTTTATTGAAAAATAGAAGGGAGTATTCTATAAAGAAAACATAATAAAAAGTAGATTATTTAATGGTGTGAACTTTTAGTATTTATCAGCTCTATTCATGTATTTTAGAGGTAAAGTTCACACCATTCAGATTCTCAAAACGTTAAGAACGGCATTACAACAACAAATACAAGCGTTTTGCAAGTCTTTTGCAAGATGCTTTTTTTTGATTATTTTAACTTTTGATACCGTGTTGGAAAGCTTCTACATCAATTTAGTTAGATATTTTTACTGAGATAGTCTGCAAACTGACTGATTGTTCTGTCTTCTCCTGCAGCTGTTGAATGGCTGTAGGTATCTAAAGTCATCTGACTGCTAGCATGTCCTAATCTTTTTGCAGTATTGACTGGATCAATACCAAGTTCGATCATCAATGTTGCATGAGTATGCCTGAAACCATGGGGACTAATCTTCCTGAGGCCATGATTTCGAATGATTCTAGATAAAATATTGCTGAGATAATCGGGATGGAGAGCTTCAATCTCCCCTGCCTGGTTACAGTAAGTGAAAATATATTCTTGATCAATATTGAGGGGTGCGACTGTGAGTCGTGCTTTTTCTTTTAGAGTATTTTCTTTCCACTTCTGCAGTATGCTTACTGTCTTAGGATCGAGCTTGATTTTTCGAACCGAGAATTGATTTTTTGTACCCTTCTCAATGGACTGCCCCTTTAATCGTCCTAGGCTTTTATCAATGTTGCGAATTTCCTGAGCTACCGGGCTACCCAGTCCAGTATCAGCAAAATTCCCTCTAAACAAACTGTTAATGAGTGTGCTTTTGCCAACACCTGATTTACCAATGACGATGATGTTCAATCTTTTTAAATTGTTAATTTTGTCATTAATCGCATTGAGACATTGTTGCGCGATATTATCTGTATTAATTTGCATTATCTTCTACCTTTGTTATAGTCAGATTTTTTAACTAAACTGTCATTCCAATCAAGACTGGCTTTTAGATGATTGGTTAGTGTCACTTGTTTTTTATATACATAATTTCTAGTTTTTTTCAATACTCTAGGCAGAAGAACTGTAGAGGCTATGATTAAAGATCCGCTTACGAAGATGTATTTTGCAGTAGATGATTTTCTCTTTCTCGTACCTTTTTTCTTTAACATAATATTTCTCACAAATAGGATATTTTAAAATAATTATATCATATAAGAAATTAAAAGAGTCAATTTAATGATTTTGTTTATCTCTTTGTTTTAAAGATTTTAGAACAAATTCTTCGATAGAAATTGAAGTAATGTTAGCAGTGATCTATTAGGTGTAATGAAGAGGGGGCAAAGATTTTGAAGACAGAAAAGTAGTTATGTGAGTTTCAGCTTTGTCCGGCAGATGGGTGTCAGATTGGGCAAAGGCCTGCTCAGCTAGAGACCTCAGATAAGTTTCAAATCACAGAGCCGCTGCCTGCTAGTCAAAGACAGGCTTATGAAACCTTTCTAGCTCAGGCTGGCATTGATGTGGCAGCTATTGAGTGGGTAGAGTCGGAGACAGGTCAGATTTATGTCTATGACGTGAACACCAATACCAACTATAATCCGACAGCAGAAGAAAAAGCAGGAATTTTTGCTCATCAGCATCTGGCAGAATATCTAAAGAACGAGCTGGCAGCATCTTATCCAGAACAAATTTAAAACAAACAAAAGCTTTCAGTTTTGGAGGCTTTTTGTTTTTTCTTCATTATTTCTAAAATATGACATCTGTCATTTTGTTTTTGTGACAAACGTTAGGTGAAGCGCTTACAAAAATTTGTTATATTTAGATTATTGAGATTGCTCCTTTTTTATAAAGAAGTTAGGTGCTGAACAAAGTGTTCATTTTGAACAAGAAAAGGTGAAAGGAGTGCGTTATGTAGCAGTGATTTGGTTGTGAGGAGTCTGATTTTATTTTTAGAATATTGAGGTGTGTCATGAAAAATCATCAGGAAAAAGTGTGTAAAAATTGGTTTATGAGAAAAAGCGGAAAGCGTTGGATTTTTGGGTGCGCCTTGCTGGCTTTTGGAGCTTTCTTGTTAGATGGCGGCGGAGTAGTTTATGCGGATGAGGGTAAGGGGAATCCAGCTCCTGCTCAGCTCTTGCAGACTGATTCTTCAGCTGTCTTGGAGGCTGAGAACGGGCAAACAGCCGCTCCTACAAGGAATGCCGATAAGACAGAAAATCTTGTAGCTGGAGAGACTGCTACAACTGCAGCGACGGAAGCAGATGATCAGGATGCAGCAGTAGAGTCAGCCAATCAAAAGGCTGATAAGGAAAATCAAGTCACAGCAAATGCTAAAGAGACCAAACAGGAAGAAGACAAACAGCCAGTAGCGAAGGAAGTTGCTTCGGAAAAACTCCCTGCCGTAGAGACTGTAGATAAGCAGCCAGGCTTCAATACTAATTTGGCAGAAGCCAAGGGAGACAAAAATGGAGTTTGGGAAGTCCGGGAGTATGGACTTTATAGTGATGCCAGAGGCAAAGGTGATAGTTTCCTTTACTCTCAAAGTCAGGGCAAGGATTTTGTTTACTCAACGGATGTAACTTTCCTCAGTAAGGAAGGGGCGGCAGCCCTCATTTTCCGCAGTAATAATAATCCGGATGACAAGAGCAGCTATGCAGTTAATATTGATGGTGGAAGCAACAATGTGAAATTTTGGCGTTGGCAAGGCGGGCGTGACTATCAGTTTATCAATGAAAAGCATATCGAGCCTACGGATGATAATAAATATAGGCTCAAGATCGTTTCAATTGGCTCTTGGGTATCCTACTATGTCAATGATATTCTAGTGGCCAGCTCAGGAGATTACACGCTTCAGAGAGATGACAAGGGGCAGAATACTTATCTGTCAGAAGGTTATTTTGGCTTACTTAACTGGAAGAGCGAGCTGCTTTTTCAAAATACCTTTTATAAAGAAATCACTCCTCAGTCTAATCCCGAGTTGGAGGATATAAGGGTGACTTCTTCGGTTGGGAAAGTGGAGCAGAAAGGTCAGTTTACTGCCCCTATCACTATCCAGTATGTCAAGCATGATGCTGAGACTGTAGACTTGACTGTCGTAGCGAAAAATCCTGCTGCCAAGGTAAGCGTGACTGATGCTGCAGGTAGGGTTTATAGTAATTTGAAGAATATTCCGCTGGCAGTGGGGGCAAACTATCTGACTGTGACTAGTACTGTGACGGATGCGGATAGGCAGGAGGTCAGCCTGACTTACCGGCTCAATGTCCATCGTCGGCAGGCAGATGAGGTATACTACAATGAGCTCTATCGCGGTCAGTATCATTATTCGGTCAAGGACGGTTGGGCCAATGATCCCAACGGGCTGGTTTATTACAAGGGAGTCTATCATTTCTTCTATCAGTTTTACGACGATACCAAGTGGGGACCTATGCACTGGGGCCATGCGACCAGCAAGGATTTGATTCATTGGGAAGAACAGCCGATTGCCTTTTATCCGGATGCTAATGGGGCTATGTTCTCAGGCTCTATCATAGCAGATGCCACCAATTCCTCTGGTTTATTTGACAATGACCAGGGCGGTTTAGTCGCACTGATTACTGCCGACGGAAACGGACAGCGCATCAAGTTAGCCTACAGTAAAGATGAGGGCCGGGCTTGGACGAAGCTTGATCAAATTGCAGCTGACTGGACGGACGATCCACTGCAATCTCAGGATTTTCGTGATCCCAAGGTCTTCCGTTGGGAGGGTAAATGGTTTATGGTCGTCGCAGGCGGACCGCTGAGAATTTATTCGTCTGATAATCTGCGTAATTGGAAGGTGGAGTCAACTTATGCGGATCTCCACACGGAGTGTCCAGATCTCTATCCTCTACTGGCAGATGATGGTAGCCTAAAATGGATCCTGTCTCGTGGCGGGCGCTCCTATAAGGTCGGTGATTTTAGACAGGTGGAGGGCAAGTGGACCTTCGTCCCGGATGCTGAGTTTGCTCAGGCTGATCAGGTTATGAACTTTGGTAAAGACTCTTATGCGGCCATGACTTACTACGTTCAGGACTTTGGCAGCGAGGCCAATCCAACCCTACCTGACATTATCGAGTCTAACTGGATGAATACCTGGGAGGACTACTGCAATCTGGTAGCCGATACAGTCGGTCAGAAGTTCAATGGAACCTTCAATCTTAATCTCAAATTAGGCCTTATCAAACAAGACGGAAGCTATCGGCTGACTCAGACGCCAATTACAGCTTATCAGTCTCTGCGTCAGGAAGACAAGGCTGTGTTGTATAAAGACGTGGAAGTTAGTGAGAAGAATGAGCTGTTGAAAGATTTTTCCGGTGATCAGTATGAAATTGTCTCTACTTTCCGGCCGAGTGAAACGACTAAGAAAGTCGGTTTTAACCTGCGGGTTGGAGATGGAGAAGTGACTAGAGTTATCTATGATCTAGAAAAGGAAACTCTCTCTATTGACCGCAGCCAGTCTGGCATTCTTCTCAGTAATAAATTTGCTCAGGTGGATAGTCAGTCCGTCAAACGCAATGCGGATGGCAGCATAGATCTGCATCTCTACGTAGATCGTTCTAGCCTAGAAGTCTTTGCCAAAGGATATACTGTGGCGGGTGCCAATCAGATTTTCCCTGCGCCAAATAGCCTTGCGGCTAGTGTGTTTGTAGAAGGTGGTGCTGCTAAGGCTGACATTGCTCTTTATCCGCTGAAGGGCATCTGGAAAGACAAACAGGCAGTGAGCAAACCACTGGAACTAGTGCAGGCTTCTCCTGTAACAAATAATATTTATGTCGGAGATACCTTGGATTTGAAAGCATATGTCATGCCAGCAAGTGTTTCTCAAGCGGTCAGCTGGAGTGTGGATCAGCCAAACCTGGTCTCTGTCACGGAAGATGGCAATAAGCTACGGGTGACTGCTCTGCAAAGGGGTGTGGTCAAGGTAACGGCAACCTCTAAGGAAAATCCAAGCCTTTCCAAGGTCTTCACCATCAATATCAGCCGTAATGACTTTAAGACCAATGTTCCAGACTTAAAAGCTGTTTCTGGTAAGTGGTATGTCGATGGTGAAAGTCTCTATAATCAGAATACCAGCGCCAATGATTATTATATGGGTGGTCAGAAGATTTCTTTCTCTGAGTATAACTTGGATGTGGATCTTAAGTATCAAAAAGGCTTGATTAATATTTTCTATGCGTCTGAAAATGTTGACCCTCGCAATGCTTATTCTATTCAATTTGGTGATAATGATAAGATTCGACTTTACCGCTTTATGGGAGAGACGATTGCAGAAAGTAGCATGAATGGCAAGCATCTTAATGACGGCCAGTTCCACCATGTTAAGCTAGTGAAAACTAAAAATGGTGTCAGTGTATCTGTGGACGGTGTGGAATACCTGAACCACCAATTTGATACGGTTGAGCCTTATTATAATGATGCCTACGTCGGTCTGGGACTCTGGGATGGGGACTTGGAAGCGCGCAATTTCTTTGTGACCAATCTTCATGCGCCAGCAGTTAATAAGGCTTCTCTGCAGAAAGTGGTAGACAGTACGGCTAGTCTAGATCCGAGCCTCTACACAGATGAGACAGTTCAGGCTTACCAGTCAGCCTTGGCTCGAGCTCAGTCTCTTTTGGCAGATGAAAAAGCGGGGCAGACGGATTTAGATAAAGCAGAGCAAGATCTGAAGACAGCTCTTGCTGCTCTGGCTCTGAAACCAAGTCATCAGGTCACTCCGGAAGAAGGGGTAAAGAATCTAGTGGAAGAAAAGCCGTTCTTAGAAATCGTAATGGAAGAAATTGCATATCAGACTCGAGAACAGGAAAATCCAGAACTGGAAAGAGGGCAGCGGCGGATACTTGTAGCTGGCCAAAAGGGTCAAAAGCGAGTCTTTGTAGAAGTCTTGAACGGTCAGCGAACCGTCCTCGGTCAGGAAGTGCTTTCTCTAGCAGTTGACGAACTAGTAGAAGTTGGTAGCAAGGTGGTGGCTGAAAGTGCTAAACAGCCTTTGACAATAGTCCAGTCTCAAGCTCTCAATCAAGGTGAGGAAGGAAAAGTTATTCCAACGCCAAGATTGCAGCCAGCTCCCGACTCAGCTCTGCCTAAGACTGGCACTCAAGAAGACAAGTTTCTGCCTCTGGCTGGTTTAACTTTTCTGGGAATGGGTCTTCTAGCTGGAAGGAAGAAACAAGAAGACTAAGATGCTAAGCAATGGTTATTTGCACATAAAAAGGATGGGTGTTTTCCCATCCTTTTTTGATATAATTACGTCTTGTGAAGTGATTAGTTTTTAGTTGAGCATGCTCCAGTATCTGGCAAGAAATTCCGCTATATCCATCTGCTTGTTTTTTAATCATCTATCTGAACTTGCATCCGGATGAACATATCGCGGTGCTGCTCCTGGAGTTGTGGCTGTTCATGAATGACCTCGCAGATATAATCACCCACAGGAGTATACCCAGCTTGAGTCAGAGCCTGGTAAAAATGCGGCAGAGCTTCAAGTTCATCTGCAAAGGAAGAGCAGTAAGCAACAGCATAATTTCCTGCTGGCAGCAATATTCGATTTAAGTGAGGGAGTTCATTGGGAGTATGATGGAAGAGACAGAGTTGCTTGGAAATCCATCTTTCTTTTTGGAAATCTTCTTGTTTCATAATGGAGCCGACGCGGCTGAAATGGGTAAAAAAAGGACTGTAACGCATAATTTCTTGCTTGAAGCAGCGGAGAGCAAGTTCGTATTCTTCACTTTTCATTTGATAAATATTTTGATCAATTTCAAAAATAAGCAGCTGACGCTCAGGAAAAGTTAGGATCTCCAGTTCATGCTCCCTTTGTTTTTCGCCATAAATCCGTGCACCAGACCGAAAAATTTCGATTTCTTGGATTTGTTTTTCTAAATTCTCTTTTTCCTCTAGAAGGCGCTGATAGCGCTCCTCGATAAGCTGGTGCAGTTGGAAATGGTCTTTGTCAGATAGGATTTCTTTGATGTCTTCTAGAGAAAAATTCAGTTGACGCAGGTACTGAATGGAGTCAACCAGAGAAGATTGATTGATGTGGTAGTAGCGATAGTTGGTTTCTGGATCGACTTTATAGGGTTTTAAAAGACCGATTTGGTCATAGAATCGTAGAGTCTGGATAGAAATCTGATTTATTTGGGAAAATTCTCCAATACGCAAAATTTTTTTCATTTTTTAAAACCCTCTATTGACTCTCTAGTTACTAGAGATATTATACTATAATTGTGAGAATAATAACAATAAATGGAGGGTTTGCCATGAGAAATACAAAAATTCGTGCTGTCCAATATGGCTGCGGTAAGATGTCTAAAGTGATTTTCAAGTACCTACTGGATCACGGTGTAGAAATCGTCGGAGCTATTGATAACAATCCTGCTGTAGTAGGGCAGGATGTTGGTGATTTTGCAGAGCTAGGCTATAAGACTGGTGTCCTGATTTCTGATAATGCTGAACGTGTCTTTGGAGAGTGTGACGCTGACATTGCCATTGTCACCATTGCTTCCTATATGCCGGAAATGTATGATTTTTTTGAAACAGCCATCAAGCATGGAGTTAATATCATCACGACCTGTGAGGAAGCGATCTACCCTTGGACGACTTCGCCATCCGAAACAAACCGCTTGGACAAGCTGGCTAAAGAATATGGTGTCACTGTAATGGGTTCTGGCATGCAGGATATTTACTGGATTAATATGCCTTGCTTGGCTATGTCTGGCCTTAATCGCATTCAAAAGGTGAAAGGGATTGTCAGCTATAATGTGGAAGATTATGGTCTGGCTTTGGCAGAAGCGCATGGTGCTGGTTACGATCCAGAGCGATTTGAAAAGGAAATTGCCAGTGCTGAGAGCCTGCCGTCCTATATGTGGAATGCTGCTGAAGCTATCTGCTCTAAGATGAACTGGACTATTCAGGATATTTCGCAAAAGAGCGTTCCTTACATTTTGGATGAAGATGTTTATTCTGAAACGCTGGGACGCACGGTTCCAGCGGGGCAAGTAACGGGTATGTCAGCTGTGACGACCATTCATACCCATCAGGGAATTGAGTTAGAAGTAGAGTGTATTGGCAAGGTCTATCGTGAAAATGACGGAGATATGTGTGATTGGGAAATTACTGGCGAGCCAAATCTAGTCTTCTCAGTCAGCAAGCCTGATACTGTAGCCTTGACCTGTGCTACCATTGTCAATCGAATCCCTTCTGTGCTAGATGCACCAGCAGGTTATGTGACTTCAGAATTAGCGCGTGAGTTGGCTTATCCGACCTATCCTCTTCATACCTATGTGGAAAAATAGCAGAGCTTATAACTAAAAATACACCTCCCACATCAATTGGGAGGTGTATTTTTAAGTATTAGTCTCCCTTCTTCTTTAAGAGGAAGAGTCCAGCTGCTCCTGCAACCAGAAGTCCAGCTAGAGCAAAGCTAGCAGGTTTTTCTTGGCTGCCGGTCTGCGGAAGGGTCTGACTCTTGTAGGTCAGGGCTACTGTCCGAGTCGGTGGAATGACAGTGGCAGGCTTCCAGTCAAGGACAGTCTGGCTTGGTGCTTGATAGGTTGGGTCAGGTGTCGCAGGACTTGGGAGGTCTGTCAGCTCAGCCAACTGGCTGCCAAAGATAGCATTGGAAATCCAGCGGTAGAAATGAACAGGGTGAAGCCGATTGGTCGGATTGCCAGCATAGACAAAGAGAGGCTTCTCATTGTAGGTACCAGCAATGGCTACGACTTTGTTGGCTAGCTGTTCATTGCCAGGCCACCAGCCAGCGATATAGAAGTCGCTGCCAGCAATGCTGGCAAGAGTCCTAAAGTTGGCAGGAATCTTGGCAATCCAGTTACCAGAGTTGGAGTAAAAGAGTCCATCCTTCTTGTAGCCGCTGGTCAGCGGATCTTGGACTCGGATAACAGCCTTCATCAGTCCTTCATAGTCACTGCCGTTCTTGAAGTGCTCAGCATCAAAGCCGTCTAGGATTCCTAGTTTTTCCAAGCGCTGCATAGCAGAGCCTCCGACGACGATGGTTGGCTTAAGTCCGACAAGAGACTTGTCATAGTTGTTGCTTTCAAGGACAATGACATCTGCATCTTCTGGGCGATCGACGATGTCAAAGCCCATATTCTTCAGAGCTAAGGCAGTATGAGCTAGTGCGTCCACGCCTGCCCATGAAAATTGATGCGGTGGTGCGTAGACCTTGAGAGGCTTCAGAGTTGGTCCCTGTGGAATCTTATAAAGGGCATCACCGTAAATGGCATAGCGATCCAGGAGGCTGGTAAAGGTCGGTGTATCAACGATATAGCCGTCGTCTGTCAGATAAACCTTTTTGCCTTCTGCAAGAGCTTGATTGACGGCCTTAACGGCACTTTCAGACGTATTGGCAATGACATAATAAGGCGCTTTTTCGTCAACCTGGCTAGTACGGGCTGCACGGAGGGCTGTCACCTCTCCTAGCTTGCCTTCAAAGAGCTTGTCGCCAAAGACTGGCTGGGCTTTAAAGCCTTTCATATCAGGGAAATTGACGACTAACTCTGCATACATAGCCGCCCACTTGGATTCATTTGAGCCTTTGTAGAGGACATGGTTGGCATAGCCACGCTTGGCCTGCGCCATATCAACAACCAAATCACCTTTTTTATAGTTGCCGCTGTCTTCCTTGAGTTCTTTGACAAGGATACCGTTGCGCTTGAAATAGTCAATCATATTAAAGGCTTCTTGGCTATCGTTATCTTTATCTAGCCCCATCGGGATGACATAGTAGTCTGGGAAGAATTTTTCCTGGCCTTTTTTAATCCGACCTACAACCTGACCATCAGGTCCGACGAGTTCATTTTCTGCCTTAGGATCTTCGACTTTATTGATACCGCGCAGGTAGAAGTTGAGACGCATCTCCATGAGCTTGTCGGTGTTCTGAGCTAGATAGTCAAGGCCTCCTAGAACTGCATAATATCCAGCCTTGTAGGATTCTTGATTGCCCTCTGGGATTTCGATAGTATGCCCCAGGATACCATGGTACATGGCATAAACCGCTGTGTAACCTGAGAAAGAATCATCCCATCCGTCTCCCCAGTCCAGTTTTGGAATGATGTATTTGTCGTAGCCAGAGTTGGCAACGCCGGCCCGCCCCATATGATGGGCATTGTCCAGCATGAGATCAGCTAAAAGGTCATATTCAAAGTTAGGATCGTGAGGCGGGGTTGCCGGTTCAATCAGGAATTCCTTTACAAAGCCGTGGATATCATAGAGGGCAATTGGGTTCCATTTGTTAATCAATCCAGCAACGGTGCGGGTTTCAGGATTGGCTTGGTAGCCAGTATCACGGTTAGGGTCAAGGCCATTGGCCAGAGCCCGTGTGTTGAGGACATTGCCGTCAGGGTTTTCCGTAAAGTCAAAGAGGAAGATAAATTTCTTCAGCAAGTCTTGGATGTTGAGAGTGACAAGTTTTTCAGAACCATCGGCAGCGGTTGTTTTGAAGCTGACTTGGTCTTTAGTTGCAAAAGTTTTAAAGAGACCTGTGATAATATCAATCCCAGGCTGTTCATCAGCGTGGGTATTGTTGATGAGGACAGGCAGTTTGTAGTCCAGATTGCCATTTTTGAGAGCTGCTAGCATTTCTGCTGGTTTGGTCAAGGCCTGCGGATTAGTTGTGCTGAGGTAGTCGTCAATGCTCTTTTGGTCGGAACTAATGATACCTAGCTTGATATCACGCCCCTGAGCGCTCTTTCCGATGTTCTCAATCTGAACCAAGCGGTCCGTTTTAGCATCCTGTCTGCTCTTTTCAATAGATGCCAGCATCTCCTCATGGCTGTGGAAGTCTTCATAAGGGCGCAAGACGATATTTTTGCGAATAGTCAGGCTCAAGTCCTGGCTCGTACCAACCAGTTCATGGCTGCCGATGAAGTTCCGATAAGTGCGGCGGATATTGTTGGGAGAGCGCAGGCTGAGATCTTGTCCGAAAAGTTCCTTAAACTGCAGATTCAGATGAAGGTCATTTCCGTCGGCTTTTTCCTCGATAGTGAGAAAGGGTTGCCCAGTAAAGGTGCCGGTGTCCATGTTCCAGGTTTTCCAGTCAACAATCGGTTTATTGTCCAGAGTCCAGGTCAGCTTGCCCGCCTGAGAAGCCTGTCCCTGGACTGTTTCCTTGAGCTCTGCAGGCTCGGACATATAAACGGTACTGTCAGCCAGCTGGGTCTTAGCTTCTTCAGAAGCAGCTGCTCTTGGTTGACCTGCGGCAGAAACGGCAGGATTCTCAGCAGCAGGAGCCTGCTCTTTTTCAGCTGTCGGATTAGGATCAGCGACCTGCGCGGCTTCTGTCGCAGGAGTAACAGCCTCTACCTGATTGGCAGCTGGCTGTGACTCAGTGCTGTTCTGCTGGTCAGCCGCAGCCTTGCCCTGAGCTAAGACAGCCATCAATACTGCGGCTGATAAACTCAAGGCCTGAGTATAGAGACGCTTCTTGTATGAATCGTTCATTAGGAAATCTCCTTTGTGTAAAATATTCTATATTTAGTATAACAAATATAGAAAGCGCTTTCAAATAAAAATAGAAAAAACATACAAAGATGTTCAAAATAATCTCTCAGATGAATTGCTGAGCATATAGGCATCTTCCTTGTTCCGAGCGCTATTTGCAATATCCGAACCTTCTGTCTTTATTTTCTGAAATAGTATACAAAATCTTCGAATTTATGCTACAATGAGACAAACTAAAAATGATTGGAGCCAAGCATGAAAGCAATTATTACCGTTGTCGGAAAAGATAAAACAGGGATTGTAGCCGGAGTTTCCACAAAGATTGCGGAGTTGGGGCTGAATATTGATGATATTTCTCAAACCGTTTTGGAGGAATATTTTACCATGATGGCCTTGGTGTCCAGCGATGAAAAGCAAGATTTTACGGCCCTTCGCAATGAGTTTGAAGCTTTCGGCCAAGAGCTCAACGTCAAAATCAACATTCAAAGCGCAGCCATTTTTGATGCCATGTACAATATCTAAGGAGTGAAGGATGGATATTAGACAAGTAACAGAAACCATTGCCATGATTGAGGAGCAGAATTTTGATATTCGGACCATCACCATGGGCATTTCACTCTTGGACTGTATCGACACAGATATTGATCGGGCGGCGGAGAAGATTTACCAAAAAATCACGACCAAAGCGAAAGACCTAGTGTCAGTTGGGGATGAAATTTCTGCTGAGCTGGGAATTCCCATCGTCAATAAGCGGGTCTCAGTGACTCCGATTTCTCTGATTGGGGCAGCGACAGACAGCAGTGACTATGTGCCTCTGGCCAAGGCTTTAGACAAGGCGGCCAAGGAAATTGGTGTTGACTTTATCGGTGGCTTCTCTGCCTTGGTCCAAAAGGGTTATCAAAAAGGCGATGAAATCCTCATTAATTCTATTCCACGCGCTTTGGCTGAGACGGACAAGGTCTGCTCCTCTGTCAATATCGGCTCGACCAAGACCGGTATTAACATGACGGCAGTTGCGGATATGGGGCGGATTATCAAGGAAACGGCCAAGCTTTCTGACATGGGTGCGGCCAAGCTGGTCGTCTTTGCCAATGCGGTAGAGGACAATCCTTTCATGGCGGGCGCTTTTCATGGTGTCGGTGAAGCAGATGTGGTCATCAATGTCGGTGTTTCTGGGCCGGGTGTTGTCAAGCGGGCTTTGGAAAAGGTCCGCGGTGAGAGCTTTGACGTAGTGGCTGAAACGGTCAAGAAAACGGCTTTCAAAATCACCCGTATCGGTCAGTTAGTCGGTCAGATGGCCAGCGAGCGTCTGGACGTCAAGTTCGGGATTGTTGACTTGAGTCTGGCTCCAACACCGGCAGTCGGAGACTCAGTGGCCCGTGTCTTGGAAGAAATGGGCTTGGAAACAGTTGGCACTCATGGCACGACAGCGGCGCTTGCCCTGCTCAATGACCAAGTCAAAAAAGGCGGTGTCATGGCCTGCAATCAGGTTGGTGGTTTGTCTGGTGCTTTCATTCCTGTGTCAGAAGATGAGGGTATGATTGCGGCTGTGCAAAATGGCTCGCTCAATCTAGAAAAGCTAGAAGCGATGACAGCTATCTGCTCGGTAGGTTTGGATATGATTGCCATTCCAGAAGCGACACCTGCTGAAACCATTGCGGCCATGATTGCGGATGAAGCGGCGATTGGCGTTATCAATCAAAAGACGACAGCTG
>ERZ773090.572-NODE-572-length-17728-cov-7.83144_pt1 | contig 17728 bp, 16 predicted proteins | sample MGYA00580579_ERZ773090 | MGnify/ENA primary metagenome ERZ773090 (study PRJEB29015, sample SAMEA2738014) | human oral metagenome | biome: human oral; feature: human-associated habitat; material: dental | place: China | collected 2132 ... | reverse complement strand
CCGCTAAAGCCTCTATAAAGAGATAGACGAAGGCTGGTCCACAGCCAGCAAGAGCAGTCGCTGCATCCAATTGCTTCTCCTCTAGTTTGACTAAAAGGCCAGCCGAAGACAGAAGCTCCTGTAACAAATCTTCATCCGCTTGATTCGCTTGCTGCGATAAGATATAGGTAATAACACCATCACCTACGGCTACTGGTGTATTAGGCATTATCCGAATCCAACGATGGTGGCTAGGTGTCAATTTTTCTAATAGCTCCAAGGTCAGACCAGCAGCCATCGAAACTAGTAGAAGAGACTCCCGTTTTTCTAGAACTTCCTGATACTCAGCCAGCAAGTCAGCAAATTGAGCTGGTTTGATACCCAGAAAAATCACCTCTGCCTGAGCAAAAACTTCTTTATTACTGACCGGCTGCCCACCAACTTCCGCAGCAATCTTTTCAGCCTTGTCACGACTGCGATTGGCCAGTAACAATTCGCTTCTAAATCTTTCATCTTTGGCAACTAGGTGAGCGAGACTGCCACCCATATTTCCCAGACCGATAAATCCAATTTTCATCATTATTTCCTCACTTGACCAGTCCCTTGGATGACGTATTTATAGCTGGTCAACTCTTTCAGTCCCATAGGACCTCTGGCATGCAGTTTTTGAGTAGAAATTCCCATCTCACAGCCAAGTCCAAATTGACCGCCATCTGTAAAGCGGGTCGAGGCATTGACATAAACTGCTGCGCTATCCACCTGTTCTGTAAAGTAAGCTGCCGCTGCATCGTTCTCCGTCACAATGGCGTCCGAGTGATGGGTGCTGTGAGCCTCAATATGCTCCACCGCTTCTTCTAGCGAAGGCACCACCTTAACCGCTAAGACATAATCCAAAAATTCGGTATCAAAATCTTCTGGTTTAGCTTGCGAGCCCGAGATATACTGAGCTGCTTTCTCATCCAAACGTAGTTCAACAGGGTTGTCTTGCGCTTTCTCACGATCTGTCACCAGCATCTTCTGCAAAAGTGGTAAAAATTCAGCTGCAATCTCTTCATGAACCAGCAGTACTTCCATGGCATTGCAGACCGAAGGGCGACTGGTCTTGGCATTCTCAATAATGGCCAAAGCTTTGTCTTGATCAGCATCCTTATCTACATATACATGGACAATTCCAGTACCTGTCTCAATAACCGGCACAGTAGCATTTTCAACTACCGCCTGAATCAGTCCCGCACCTCCACGAGGAATGAGCAAATCTAGATATCCTTTGGCCTTCATCATAGCCTGGGCAGAAGTCCGACTGGTATCAGAAACCAACTGGATACAATCCGGCGAAATCTCCGTCTGAGCCAAGCCTTTTTTTAACGCTGTGACAATAGCTAGCGCTGTCTGATAGGCATCCTTGCCGCTTCTAAGAACGACTGCGCTACCGCTCTTTAAAGCCAGAGCTGCAGCGTCAGAGGTGACATTAGGCCGACTTTCGTAGATAATACCAATTACGCCCATAGCCACCCGCTGTTTATTAATGACAAGGCCATTCTCAAGCTCGGTCCTTTCTAAGACTTGCCCTACAGGATCCTCTAAGTGAATCAGCTGACGAATACCCTCTGCCATGGCAGCAATTCGCTCCTCATCCAGATAGAGGCGATCCAGCATCACATCTGAAATCTTACCTTTAGCTGCGGTCATATCCGATTCATTGGCTGCTAAAATATCCGCACGAGAACGCCAGAGCTGCTTTGCCATTTCTTCCAAAGCATGGTTTTTCTCAGCCGTTGTGGCCGTATTGATCGTCTTCTTGACTTTCTGAACCTTTTCAAAAATCGCTTGTGTTGAGGTCATCGCTTCTCCTTTCCTCGTCTTCTAAAATTCTGCAAATAAATCATTTAACTCCGGTGTCAGAGAAATCCAGTCATCCCGATGAATGACAATACCTTTAGGTTTATTGGACTTGAGCATATCTTTAAGAGCTGACTTGCCAAAAAGCACGCGCCCTTTACCAAGAATAGCTCCGCTGCCTTCTTCATAAACGGTCACCGTATCCTGATAGGTAAAGCTACCCGATACAGATACAAGACCGGACACCAACAAACTTTTTCCCTTATTTCTGAGAGCGTTGGCTGCTCCTTGGTCTACATAGATTTCCCCTTGACTTTTAGCATAGAAAGCCAACCATTGCTTCTGCGTTTTCAGCCCCTTTTCCTGGGCTAAAAAGAGGCTGCCATCCTTGGCTTCCTCCGCAGCTTCCAGTAGAGCGTCAGTCTTGAGCGAGGAACAGATATAGACCGGAACACCAGACATGGTCGCTAGTGTTGCAGCCTTAATCTTTGTCAGCATGCCACCAGTTCCGTTGCTCGTTCCTGCACCGCCTGCCATATCAATCAGCTCAGAGCTGATCTTCTCAATCTTTTCAAGCCGGCGAGCATCAGGATTGGTAGAGGGATTGGCTGTGTACAGTCCGTCTACATCTGTCAGAAGCACCAAGAGGTCCGCCTGAACCATAGCCGCTACCTGCGCACTCAGTGTATCATTATCCCCGACCTTGAGCTCCTCAATAGCCACAGTGTCATTTTCATTGATGATGGGAATGGCTCCTCGATTCAACAAGACAGATAAGGCCTGATGGGCATTCTTGTACCGACGCTTATCTGCAAAATCATCCTGAGTCAAAAGAATCTGAGCAGAAATGATTTGCTTCAAAAGAAGATTGGTTGTATATTCCTCCAAAAGCAACCCCTGTCCAACAGCAGCTGACGCCTGTTTATCTGCCACCTTGGTTGGTCGCCTTTTAAAGCCCAGAGAAGAAAAACCCGCAGCAATAGCTCCTGATGAGACCAAGATTAACTCATGTCCCGCCTCATGCAAGAGAGCCAACTGCCGAGTGATTTCCTTTACCTTAGCGCGTGACAGACTGCCATCTGCGTTGGTTAATGACGAAGTCCCCACCTTAAATACGATTCGCTTTGCTTTCATTTCCTTTTCCTTCACTGCTAGATTGTCTTATTATACCACGATTTACAGAAAAATCATAACCACCCGTCTAACGGGTGGTTTGTCCCCGGGCTATAAGCCCACATCACCAGCCAGCGCCTAAAGACGCTGGCTTTCACTTTGTTCAAGCCTCATTGCTCTTGACTCGTCACAATCCTCTCAAAGAGGTGTTTGCATTACTTACCACTATCCCTAAAGGGATCCTCATATTCTTTTACACTCAATTTATCCAACGCTATATCATGCTTTTCCTGCTCTTGGATATATTTCTTAATGGTGGCTTCATTAAGGCCTACTGTACTCACGTAATAACCTTCCGACCAAAAATGTCGGTTCCCAAACTGTTTCGGTATTGATTATAGATAACTTTTCGTCCATACTTAGGTGTAAACACAATGTGATATTTACACATCCACTTTGTGTGTGATAAACTATGTGCCTTTTGTGCCATATTTTTCTCCTTTCGCTTTACAATTGGCTTGAACACCTTTATTGTATCGCGTTTGGAGTTTTTTTGGTATAACCTTCGATGCGCACCCGCATAGCGGGTGGTTTATTTGTCTCGCACCTAGCGGAGCGAGACAGACTGAAAGTCAATAATAAAAACGACCGCGATTGAAGCGGTCAAAGGAAAATTTGTATTTTAACAATGAACAAACCTACCTATTCTTGTCGCAGTTTTGCCAAGGTTTCTTGGAAAATGGCTGGCGCTTCAGCTGTAAATTCCAGCACCTCCCCAGTTCGAGGATGAGTGAAGCCCAGCGTTCGCGCGTGCAGAAATTGGCCATGTCCTTTTAAGGTCTTACGCGGTCCATAGACCTCGTCGCCAGCTACAGGATGTCCGATGTAGGCCATGTGGACGCGGATCTGATGAGTCCGTCCCGTTTCCAGTTGAAGCTCAACCAGAGTATAGTCACCAAAGCGCTCCAAGACTTGGAAACGCGTCAGAGCCGGCTTACCTTTTGCCGTTACAGCTTGCTTCTTGCGGTCTTTTTCACTGCGGCCAATCGGTGCTTCAATTACTCCACGGTCGTTAGGCAGATTTCCATGAACAATAGCCCAATACTTACGTAGGGATTTCTTATCCTTGAGCTCATCAGCCAGAGCCACATGGGCTTGATCATTCTTAGCAATCATGAGAAGCCCAGAAGTGTCCTTATCAATCCGATGGACAATCCCCGGTCGGAGGACTCCGTTGATGCCAGAGAGGTCCTTGATGTGGTACATAAGGGCATTGACCAGTGTGCCGCTGGTATGGCCTGCAGAAGGGTGGACCACCATTCCCTGCGGTTTATTGACGACTGCCACATCCTCATCTTGATAGACGATTTCTAGCAGAATATCCTCAGGCACATACTCAACCACTTCTGGCTCAGGCAGCTCATAGGTGATGACATCGCCTTCTTTTACAGCGTATTTAGCTTTTTTGGCTTGTCCATTGACCAAAATCTGGCCGTCCTTAATCTGCTCATTGGCCAAACTACGGGATAGGTCTGTCAGCTCAGCCACCGCCTTGTCCAATCGCTGACCAGCTACCGAGGCCTCAATTCTTACTTCCATCTTTTTCTTCCTTCAAAATCATCAGCAGTAAAATAGCTACACCAAAGGTCAGATACATATCTGCCACATTGAAAATAGCAAAATTGATAAAATCTAACTGAAACATATCCACGACAAAACCTTGACGTATCCGGTCAATAAAGTTCCCCAAACCGCCAGCAATCACCAAGGTCAGCCCGGCCAACATCCACTTTGAGGCATTGAGGTGCTTGATGAGGTAATAAACAGCTCCGCCGATGACCAAACAAGTAACCAAAGTAAAGAGCCACTGCTGATTTTCCAGCATGGAGAAGGCTGCGCCGGTATTCTGAAGATAGGTCAGACTCACCAGGTGCGGAATGAAACTCTTGACTTGCCCCAGCTTAAAATCACTGACAATATATAACTTGACCAGCTGGTCCAAAGCAATAAGAACCAACATTGCAAAAGGAATAATAATTTTTCTTTTCATACTTTATTTTTTCTGTGCAAAATACTCTTTCATAACCGATACGAAGTCTTCTCCGACCTGAGTCAACTCCACATCTTCTCGCTTGACATAGACCATGTGGTTGTCCAAGTTGTCACGAAGCTTGATGACAGTAATACCATTCACACTGTTACTATCTAAAAAGCCAGATCCAGTCGCATAAGCATCGGTTCGCTCCAAAATCCCATTCAAAGTCGCTCGGTCAGTCACATTAAACATCTGTGAGCTGGCACTGGTATCGACAAAATTCTCTGAATAATAGAGATACTCGTCCTTTTCCTGGGTGAAGCGAACAGTCGGCAAGGCCGCTAAATCTTCCATGATCAGCTCATTTTTTTGAGTCAGAGGATGATCTTCCCGCAGGTAAATGTGGGTCTGAAAAGGAATCAGCTCAATTACTTCCAAACCAAGCTTTTCTACCCGCTGCATAATGCCCTTGGTATTCTGGTTATTGAGGTAGATAATACCGATTTCACTGTGGCCTTGCGCGACTTCGTCCAGAATCTGCACGGTTGTTGACTCAAAAATTCGGAAGTTCTTATACTCTGGATAGGTCTGAGAAAATTGAGTAATCAAAGGCGGCAGAAAGTCATAGTGCTGGCTGGCAATAGAAAACTCATCCCGCTCCTCTTCAGGATTAGCATATTGATTTTGAAAAACATCAAAACCCTTGACCAAATCTTGAGCTTTCTCGTAAAACTCCATTCCTCGGCGTGTCAGAAAAGTACCGCTGCTGGTCCGACGAAAAATCTTGAATCCCAGCTCTTTTTCCAGATCACGAACAGAGATAGACAGACTAGGCTGGCTGACATACATTTTTTCCGCTGCTTCTCGAAAGGTCCCACTATTAGCAATGGCAACCACATAACGCAATTGTTGAATATTCATAACATTTTCCTTCTTTACATATCGTCTCATTATACCATAAACCAAGGCAGAACAAAAGAAACCAGCTGTAAGAAGCCGGTTTCTCCTTTTAAGTTAATGAGTAATCTTAGAAAAATTTGCTATTTTTCTTTTAGATAAACAACCTCTGTCATCTCTTTGAAGCCTAGCTTTTTATAAAGTTTCAAAGCTCGGGTATTCTGCTTTTCTACGACAATCTGAAACTCCTGTCCATTGCGCTCGTTCAAATCCTGCATACTTGCAAGCAAGAGATAGCTTCCTAGCCCCTGCCCCTGAAAATCTTGATCAACCGCCAAGCCAAAGAAATAATTGGTACCAAAATCCGTATCAACTGACACAGAAGCTACAACTCTACTATCTTTCTTCAAGATATAAAGCAAGCTGGATGCGCTGCTGATGGATTCTTGGGCGTATTTCAAAGCAACATCAAGCGGTGTCTCAAAGACTTGGGACTGAAAAGTAGCAATTTCCTCTGCTAAGTCCAAACTTCCCTGCAAGACCTCTATCCCTTCTCTCTTTTCCAGAGGAAAAGCTTGAGCAGACTGCGCCAGCCAGATTTCAGCTTCACCCTCTTGGTAATCAAATCTCCGAGCAAAATCAGGTTGTTCGTTCAAAAAGGCCTGCTCTGCTACATACTCAATCTCGGTCAAATCATACTTATCAGCCACTTTTCTAAAAACAGTCAGGAGCTGTTTGGCTACACCCTGACGTCGATACAATGGCAGAACATAGAGAGACACCTCAGCTTGGCCGGGTTCATCCGCATAGACAGATAAAAAGCCGATGGTTCGGTCATTCATCTCAGCCAAGAAGAAGGCTGGCATTTCAGGGTCTGCATTATAATTATTATCCAGATAGGGCAGTCGATAGCCTCCGTCTACCTTATTACACTCTTGAACTAATTCAAACAATTCCTGCTTTTCTTTCTCAGGTAATGCACTATAAATACTTATCTGCATCTGTCTCACTTCTTTCCAGTATTTCTTTCTATTTTACCACGAATAGCCCTGCCAAGTCATTCAAAAAGGGACTGGAAAAATCCAACCCCAAGCTCGCTAAGTTAATCGTTTTTATTTTTCAACGTGGTCAGCAAGTTCTTCCTGGGCTTTTTTATTTGCCGCAGTAGCTTCTTCTTTCCATTTTTTCTTAGCTGCTTCGTATTCTTTGGTCGTTACAACATCCTTCTGAAGCTGGGTCAGCTTGAAGTTGTAGCTTGAACCTTTGACACCAACTGGTGAGTAAGCCTTTGTAAATGGCACTGATTTAGTAACTGACGGTGTTGCCCCTTGTGATACAGTCGGGATAATCAAGCCACTATCTAGCAACCAAGCTTCCGCTTCTGCATACTTTTCGTAACGTAGCTGCACATCGTTGGTTTCAGCACTGGCTTCTTCCAGCATCTTAGTATATGTATCCAAGCCTAACTCTTTAATCTTATCATTGTCTTGACCTGGTTCAAAACCAAAGTTTTGCAAGCTTCCACCGTTCTTGATATTGAGAGTATCAAGGTAGGTAGATGGGTCTTGGTAGTCACCAGTCCAGCCACCAGTAGACATATCATAGTCTTTTTGAGCAGCAGAATTAGCGAAATAAGTAATATTATTAAGATCGTCTGTGCTCATCTTTTGCAGGTCAATGACGACATTTTCCGCTCCAAGAGCTGATTCGATAGACTGCTTGGTTGAGCTAGCCCATTGAACGCCAATCGTGCTAGACTGATCCACTGGCATATCTAAGTGAATTGGGAATTCAACTCCCTTAGCCTGCAAGGCTTGCTTCGCTTCTGCAAATTTCGCCTTAGCCTTTTCAGGATTGTAGTAAGGATCTTGAGCGTCAGAAAGGTCAATTCCTTGCCATTGGCTACCATAGTTGACTAATTTTTCCCCAACAACGGTTCCAAAATCCTTGTCGCCAATTTGGACAAAACTAGGCGGTACCAAGGTATTTCTCAAGACCTTAGTCGCTCCGTCTTCACCATTTCCTTGTGCACCGTAAGATGTACGGTCAAAGGCAAAGTTGATAGCCTGACGGAAGTCTTTGTTCATGATCGCTTCGTTAGTAGCAGATTTTTGAGCATCTGTTGTTTTAGAAGTATGATTGTAGGACTGACGGTTGTAGTTGAAATTATAGTAATAGGAAGTAGAATCCTGCGGGCTGTATACGATATTGTCCGCATATTTCTTCTTGACTGAGGCAAAGCCTGAGCTATTCGGATAGAGACGAGCTGTGCTGTAAACGCCATCGCTGAAGTTACGAATCAGCGCCTCCTGATCATTTCCATCATAGTAGGTCAGCTTGATACTATCCAGAGTGACATTGTCTTTGTCGTAGTAATTTGGGTTTTTGACAAATTCCATCACAGACTTGGAAGTCAGAGACTTGAGCAAGTAAGGACCATTATAGAGGATGCTAGATGGCTTGACAGAGCCAAAATTGCTTCCTTCTGCTTTCAGAAACTCTTCATTGACTGGGAAGAGAATCGTGCTGGTCGTTTTAGAGTTCCAGTAAGGCTCAGGGCGAGCCAGAGTATATTGCAGGGTATGGTCATCAATAGCCTTGACACCAACATTGTCAAAATTCTTATCTTCACCCTTGATATAAGCATCCAAGCCCTTCACAGAGTCCTGAACGAGATAAATAGCTTCAGAATTTTCATCTGCTGCATACTTCAAGCCAGTCACAAAGTCCTGGGCCTTTACTTCTGCATATTCTTCACCATCGGATGTGTACCATTTAGCATCATCACGCAGCTTATAAGTATAGGTCAGACCGTCCTTAGAAACTGTCCATGATTTGGCGATTGAGGGAATCAGGTTCCCGTACTTGTCATTTTCAAAAAGCCCATCGACCAGGTTGGAAATGACATCACCTGTCGTTGCACGGTTTGTAGCAAGATAGTTCAAGCTGTCAGGGTCTGAACTATAAACGTAAGTATAGTTATTTGTGCTAGATGAAGACTGGCTACAAGCCGTCAGCAATAGCCCGGCACTTAGTGCAACTCCAGTCGCAATCAGCCATTTTGATGCTTTCATGGATAGAACCTCCTTTGATGTTACATTTTATAACATGAACTATTATACCAAAAAACGCATAAAAAGTAAATAGTAAACCGATGACAGTTGAGTAAAATATTTAAGGGCAGGTGTTTTTAGCAAGCTCACAAAGTTTTCCGTTACTGTATTTCTGCAAATTTCTAAATAAAGAAGGAAGAATCCGCTTTTACTGCAATGTTGTCTTGGATTCTTCCTTTTTGTTATTTTATCAAGAATGACTAGAACTGTTAGAAGTTTAACACTGCTTGCTCATTCTTTTATTTCTTATAGTCTGCGAGAAGACAAGCCATACAGGCAGGCAGCTCCAAACAAGAACAAGGCACCCAGCAAGACTAAAAACAAACTGCTGCTGTCTCCTGTTTTAGGAAGCTGACTTACCTGCGGAGCATGCTGACTTAGTTGCCGACGAGGACTTACAGGTTCAACAGAACGCAAACTCAACTACGGAGGATTTTGTTTACCTGGGACCATGCTCTGCCTAGCTGCAGTAATCTGAACAAGCTCCTTGTAATAACCCTCTCCCATGCTGAATTCTCTGTCTTGACTGTCAATCAAGGTCAGAGAAAGCACCGGGCTGAACTGACCTTCCACTAAGCCTTTCAAGCCAATCTCAACCGGATTAGTATCATTGGCTTTTTTAGAAATCAGAACAGTATCACCAGAGATGGTATAATCTGGACTTGGCAGGATGCTGAAATGCTGAGTATCCATCTTAAGGGCAAGACGGTAGTCATTTTTCTCTAGACCATTTAATCCACTCAGGGTAACCGTAGCTGTAAAAGGCTGATCTAGCTGAGCAGATGCAGGGACATTGACTTTGATATCCTTAACTGGATCGGTATACAAGAGACCATGCCCGATAGGATAGGCTACCTCTGTCTCAGACATGATGCCATCCTTGATACGCGGCACATTTACCGGTAGCGTCCCCACATGTTTTTGACCATTGAAAATCACTTCCACTCCAGCTGGGATATTAGGACCGAAAGCATTGTCCGGCTTCAGAGACTCGGTCGGATCCATGCCCTTGTTTCCATAAACTGCTACAATAGCCTTGGCATTAGGATAATTCGCTACATCATAAGGTTTGGAAATGCTCATGACAGCTGCTTGCTTTCCACTTGCATTTGCATAGTCCACGACTTCTGTCGGTACTCTTGTCAGCCAGAAATCGCTGGCCAGTTGAGATTGCCGTCCAATCTCAGAAATCAAAATAAGATGAGTAGCCTGGTCAATTTTTCCTTTCAAATCTTCTAGCTTGGTCGTCTTACTGTAGTTCAACGCATCATATGTAACTCCAGCTGGAATCACTCCATCTGCTATCAGACGCTTGACGCCCAGCTCTAGTCCAGGAACTTCATCGTCGTAAGCTGCTAACAGCAAAATCCTGTCGCCAGATTTGACCTTAAAGGGCAGAACAGTATCTTCGTTTTTAACTACCGTCACTGCATTAGCAGCGATTTTTCTCTCGGTATCTCTGTTTAACTCTGATCCAACAATTGCTTCAGCCTTAGACTGAGTTCGCTCAGATGGATTAAAGTCTAAAATACCCCGTTTTTCTTTTAGATTCAAGATGCGGGTCACTGATTCATCCAATCTGCTGACTGGAATATCGCCTCTCTGAACCGCCTGCTCAATATCATTGATAATCTTATCAATCTTGGCCAAATCACTCTTGCTGCGTAAGACAGTCGGCATCAGAACTACATCCACACCTGACTTGATAGCCATGATAGCCGCTTCAGATTCTCCGAAGTTTTTGGCAATCGCATCCATGCCCATAGCATCAGATACTACTACACCCTTGTAGCCGAACTTTTTACGAACAATGCCGGTAATAATATCATCTGACAAGGTAGCAGGGATATAAATGGTTTCCCCAGTTTGCTTAGATATAACCGTGTCTTTTTCGATCTGAGGATACTGAATATGGGCTGTCATCAGCATATCAGCGTTTTTGTCAACGGCAGCCTTGAATGGAAGCAACTCCAGCGCTTCGAGCTCAGCATAGGACTTATCTACCAGAGGCAGACCAGTGTGAGAATCTACCGCAGTATCACCATGACCAGGGAAATGCTTAGCCGCCACTGCGACATTGTATCTCTGAATCCCCTCCATCATAGCCGTTCCCAAGCGAGCAACAACTTTAGGGTCTGAAGAGAAGGACCGTAAACCAATAACGGGATTCTGCGGATTATTATTTGTATCAAATACCGGGGCAAAGTTGACATTCAAACCTAGAGCCGATAGCTCCCGTCCAATAATTTGACCTGCTTGATTAGCCAATTCTGGATCACGCGTCGCACCAACTGCCATGTTGCCAGGAAGAGCAGTCCCACTGCCCAAGCGATAGACAATACCACCTTCTTGGTCAATCGCGAGCAAGAGCGGCAACTTGCCATTATTAGCTTGGTTATTGATAGCTGCTTGCTGCAGGGCCTGCGTCAAGGCTAAGGTTTGAGCAGTTCCTTTCACATTCTCAGCAAAGAGAATGACACCGCCAAAATCGTATTTATCAACAGCTTCTGCCACTTCTTTATTAAGCTCCGTCATATCTGACTGGGAGGCTTGGCCCTCTTGCTGCCATTTTCTGAAGTCCGGCATCAGCATCTGGGTAATCTTCTGACGAAGAGTCATATCCGCCACAAGCTCCTGCACTCTCTTAGAAGCTGGTGGCGCATCAGTCGCCGCCTGACCTTGAGCTTGATTGGCACCTGAGGAAACTTCTGCAGGTTGGGCAGTCGCTGGTTGGGCAGAATTTTCTAACAAATTCCCCGTGTTACCAGCTTGACTTGAAGCTTTTGCTTCAGTAGCTGCAACTGCCGAAGCATCAGAGACCGGCAGAGCTTTTGTAGCAATCTGACTATCCTGACTTGGTGTGCCCCTAGCCCCTGCACTACTATCAGAAGAGTCCGTTACAACTGCAGCACTTGCTTGTTCAGACTGGTTAGCAGCTTCCGGCAGCTTATTAGCCGTATCTGCTTTTATGGCTCCCAATGGCCAAAAAACTAGCAATGACAAGGCAAGTGTCAATAGCCATTTATACCTTTTCATCATAGGCATTCTCCTTTCATCCCTATAATAATAGCACAAAAAATTATGTTTGTAAACGTTTACATATTATCTAATTCTTGTTTGTTTTTATCACCAATTAGTAATATAATCTCTATAAAAATGAAATAATATTACAATATTATAGAAATGTTACAGAGGTATAATTTTATAGAAACAACATAACCTAACTGTTAAAAATGAGATTCTTTAATCTTATACTAACAGTTGCATAGAAAGGATTTGCTATGAGACAAGAAAAGAACACTAAAGCAATGTTCAACCGACACTACTTGCTGGGTCTTTCACTCGCTTCTGCTGCGACTTTGGCAGCTGCTTTGATTTCCACCGGAACAGTCCAAGCGGAGAACAAGTCAATCCCAGACTGGGCTTCTAGACGTGAAGTTGGTATTTACGATCCTAGTGTACCCGACATTGAGGACGACCCTACTATCTTTGATGATTCTGAACCTATCAAAGTTCCGGAAGCACCTAAGCGTGAGTTCCCTGGCGCTTTTTATGATGAGTCTGGTGAAAGAATTAAAAATAGAATCGTTCTTCACGAGGGCAAGTACTATCTCGCAAACCAATATGGAGATACATACAAAGTTCAAGATGACCCAGCTGAACAAATTCCGACGAATTTAAAAAATTCCTTCTATACTAGTCCAACTGGTAACGTCTATTATTTTGATGATAAAGGACAAAGGGTCATTAACCTTTACACTATTGATGGCAAACTATACTTCTTTGATTCTAACGGAGAAATGGTAAAAAACAGATTTGTTAGTTACTCTGAATATACTTATTACTTTGGAGAAGATGGAACAGCTTATGAAAACGGTCTTTTTAAGATTGGCAAGTACTACTATTACTTTGGTGAATATGGTGAACTTTATAGGGAAACTATTGTCAACTACAAAGGAAAGACCTATTACGCAAATTGGTATGGCGTTGTCAATATAAAAGACGAAGAAGTTACACCATAATGAAAAACACCAGAAATGAGAACGTGTGTCTTCGTTTCTGGTGTTTGTTTTATTCAAAACCCCTCTAATGGGAAATTCATTTTTTAGCAGATGGTTATTGTTCTTCTGATTTTCTTACACTAATACCTAGCCCCAATCCAGTCAGAAGCAAACCAAGCCCCACAACACTATAGACTGCCTTTTCGCTACTTCCTGTTTTAGGAAGAGACTGTTCAGATTTGGCCAAAAGTGTTGGTGCTTGAACATGATAGACGGTAGATGTAGGCATTGTAGTACGACGTTCAAGATAGAATTGATAACTATCTTTTATGATTTTATAGTAACGAGCTTCATTGACACTTTCAACAATCCATGAAGTGGTTCCTTTTGTTAGAGCATCAGCTAGGTTATTTTCGATATCAAGCACTCTGCCTTCTGTTGCAAAATTTTTGTAAATTCCCTCAATCGCTTTTACCGTTGCTACGGTTCTTTCTATACCAGCAGCTTTCAAAGCCGCAAGTGTATCAGCAACCGTTGGAATTGAAGGGTCTTCTTTCATTTCAGCATCTGTTAATAAAACGACGAATTTCTTATTTTTAGATGACTTAGACCAATCATAGGTCGAAATAATCTGGTTCAGGGCAGGAGTTGGTGTTTCCGGAGTATCTCCTCCACTCGCTATACGAATCGCAGCTAACGCTTTTTCGAGCTCAGCCGGATCAGTTGTAAAATAAGATGACCCAAACCGTGTTAGAACCGTATCTTCATCTTTGCTGCCAGAATTACGGCCGTAGACTTCATCACTAAATGTTGCCAATCCAAAACGTGCTGTAATCCCCTCTTTAGTAATATTTCGCACAAATTCATTAATATTTGCACGAACAATATCAATTGTGCCACCCATCGATCCTGAACGGTCGACAACAAATACAATATCAGCTGAACCAGCTTTTGTCACAGTTGGTGGCGTTGAGGTGTAGGTAATAGTTGTAGTCTTATCTACTCGCTCATACTGCGTATAGGGATTCCCATTTTCATCTGTGCCAGATAAAGTATTTTCAGTACGTCTAGTTATTGGCTCTGGCGCCTTATCAACCTTTGCCGGAGCCACTTCTGTCTTTGTAACATCAACAGTCGACGTTTCTACACGGACTGTTTGATTGCCTTCTTGACTTTCTTTGACATCAACAGGTGATACATTTTTTGAGACATCGATCAAATCTCCTGGTTTCGCTGTAGATTCTTCAACAACAGGTTTCGTCGTATCGGCAGCAATTTCAGTACCAGCAGATTCAATTGGAGACCTTACTGCTTCAGTTTTTGCTATACTGCTTGAAGGTGGTGTGCCAACCTGGTCTGCAAAAACATGCGAAGCTTGTGAAAAGGCAAATAGAAGAGTTGCTGATGCTAATCCAACTTTCAATTTATACAATGAAAAGCCTGGAAGTTTAAATGATTCTTTTTCCATAATTTCTCCTTATCTTTTTAGATTTAGAAACATGATTGCATCTATTTTATATAGAATAACATAAAAAAATAGGAACTGCAAGCGATTTCAGATATTTATTAGTCTAAAAATTAAAATTTTAGAATATTATCAGAGTTTGTATGCTAAAATTGATGAGCATCATCATGAATTATTAAATAAATGCTTTATCGTGCCGTCTCTAATAAGAAATCCCCATGCTCAATATCCGAGCATGGGGATTTCTTATTAATTATTTAGCGATTGGGTAAACAGAAACTTGTTTCTTATCGCGTCCTTTGCGCTCAAAGCGTACTACGCCTTCAACTTTTGCGAACAAAGTATCATCTCCGCCGCGTCCAACGTTGACACCTGCATGGATGTGAGTGCCGCGTTGACGGTAAAGGATAGAGCCGCCTGTTACGGTTTGACCGTCAGCTGCTTTAGCTCCCAGACGTTTTGCTTGTGAATCACGTCCGTTAGATGTGGAACCTCCACCTTTTTTGTGGGCGAATAGTTGCAAGTTAGCAAGATTCATTTTTAACATAATGTTTTCCTCCGTGTTAGTTTTCTGTGATAACTCTGGTTTGGACGAACTCAGATGAGTCCTCTGATAAGTTTGCCATTCCCAAGAAGAATGATTCAAAGAAAAGTTGAGTCATTTCTCTCTGGTGTGGCGGAATATCCGCCGGTATTTCTACTCGTAAAAATCCGCCTTCTTCTTCGTTTAATTCTAAGATTGGTTCGTAACCTGCAAATTTTTCAATTGAATTGATGAAATTTATGGCAAGCGTAGAAACCGATGCACACACGACATCAAAGCCGTATTCGCCACTTTCGGCGTGTCCAGTAATTTCCGCACTCCTCAGCTCGCCATCTTCGGCTCTCTCAAAGACTGCTTGTATCATGTGTTCTCCTTAAAATTAAGCGTTGATCGCGTTGATGACAACTTTTGTATATGGTTGACGGTGACCTTGTTTACGGTGGCTACCTTTTTTAGGTTTGTACTTGTAAGTAACAACTTTCTTTTGTTTTCCTTGTTTTTCAACAGTTCCAACTACAGTAGCTCCAGCAACAAGTGGAGTTCCGACAACAGTGTTTTCACCACCAACAAGAACAACTTCGTCAAAAGTAACATCTTGACCAGCTTCAGCGTTTAACTTTTCAACGTAGATTGCTTGACCAACTTCAACTTTAACTTGTTTTCCGCCAGTTTTAATGATTGCGTATGTGCTCATTATGCACCTCCTATGATTTTTAGGGTTTCCCCGGATTTTGTGAAGACTCGCCTAGCATCGTGGGACGAACCACTTAAGAGAAGAGCTCTAAGTATAACAAAGAATAAACTAGGAATTGAGCCGAAGGCATAACTTGTGTTAGGCAAGGCGATAATGACGAAGTTTAAATTTGTTATACGACGAGCAACGATGTTCGTGCGGTTGCACAGGAATGTGCATAGTCAACCCTATAAGTATAGCACTTCTGCAGCTCTTTAGCAAGCTTTTTCATGCTATGAAAACGGATTTTCAAGGATTATCTTTAGATTTTGTCTACTAATGCACAAAGACTACTTCACCCTTGCTATTTACATGAACGGGAATATTTGTTGGCGTTTCAAGATTTTCTTTTAAAAATTCTGCCTCATACTGTGTGGCATCGGAAATGTTCACTTTACGAGTCCCTTCTTTTGTTTCAACTATGAAGATAAGATTACTAAATATCTTTCTTCCATACTTACCAGTCGTAGTATGTATATCTATATCGATTAAGCGAACAATATCAGGGTGCACATTTTGTTCTTTGAAATATTCATAAACATGTAGAGCTTCTATAGGTCTATGAACTTCATAAAAAACAAGAACAAGAATCGTAATTGGTAAACCAAAACCAAGAACTAATACAGATTTAACTGGGTTCTTTTGATATTCTTTGCTAATAAGAGCTTTCCAAGAACCTGCTTTTAATTTAGCAATATTTAAACCATAAAAAACAAGAAAAGTAATCAATACAGCTAACAAAGAATGTGAGAAGACACCTAACAAATATGATTCCCCTGGCACCTCTCTTAACAAAGCATTGTCATAGCCGTCTTTCCAAGAAAATGATTGAAGCAAGCCTCTCGAAAAATAATCCCAATATCCCATCTCAAACTCCATCTAGTATTAATTCTGTTACAAATCAGATAAATAGTATTTTCTATTGTTATCCGCTAACTGCTTTATTAAATAATTATTAGTTCAGAAAATTTCTAAATATAACGCCGCACCCTATCTTGATAGTCTTGATAAGACTTTCCGAATTTTTCAAGACACCAGCGCTCCTCAGATAGGATAATCCAGTGGGCCGCAGTCTGAAAAATCACTAAAATCAGAAAGAAAATCATTGACTTAGTCAAAAAAGCTATTCCTAAAAAACAAACAAAGTAAGCTACATACATGGGATTACGGGAATAGCGATAAAGACCCTTTGTATTCATGCCGTTTGCATCTGGTCTAGCGAAATCCCTCATACTGATAGCACACAAAGCCAAACCAAACAGGTAAATAGCCACTCCAGCATAAAAGAAAACAGAAAAATCAAACTTAATTTCAAGAAAAAAAGAAGTTATGAACAAGGCTAGATTGCTCAATTGATAAATCATATAAGCTATCTTTTCCTTTCCTTGGATTGGTGCAAAATAAGCTGCACGTGACAAAGCCTTTTTGCTCAAATGAGCCAAGAAAGGAAAACGAATTAGCAAAAAAGGAATTAGAAGCAAAGCAGCAAGCATGGACGTCACCTTCTCTCGCTTTTTACAAGAGCCCCTCAATCAGCTCATCAACTTCATCAGCCTCTGCTTGCGGTCTGATTTCTGTAATCATGATGCCTGCGACAGCGCGCTCAACCAAGCCTTCAACATCTAGGTAAGTTTCGTACTTCTCAGCATTCTTGATTTTCGGATTAGTTTTAGGTCGATCTGGTGCAAAAATTGTACAACAATCTTCAAATGGCTGGATAGAGATTTGGAAAGTATCGATTTTTTCAGCAATCTCAATGATTTCCAGCTTATCCATGGTCACGACAGGACGTATAACCGGTGTATTGGTTACAGCATTGATAACCTGCATACTCTCAATGGTTTGACTTGCCACCTGACCAAGACTTTCTCCGTTGATTATAACTTGAGCACCCCGCTCCTCCCGAATCCGGTCCGTAATACGCATCATAAAGCGACGGGTCAGTGTCATGAGATAGGCTTCTGGAGCCTTGGCCTTGATTTCCTCTTGAATCTCTGTAAAAGGCACTT
>ERZ773090.570-NODE-570-length-17796-cov-9.29739_pt1 | contig 17796 bp, 18 predicted proteins | sample MGYA00580579_ERZ773090 | MGnify/ENA primary metagenome ERZ773090 (study PRJEB29015, sample SAMEA2738014) | human oral metagenome | biome: human oral; feature: human-associated habitat; material: dental | place: China | collected 2132 ... | reverse complement strand
CGTAGATAAGGGAGTTTAGCATTTGCTATCTCCTTTTCTTGTTTTATAATGTTTTTCTGTTGAAGAATTGTTTCTTGTTGTTTGTTTGAACTTGTTTTGTTGAGTTGTTATAGTCTGTTCTGGATTTATATAAGTGTAGGGATTTATTGGTTGCGGAGATTGGAATGAATAAATTAAAGATGTCTAAATTTTTGATTTCTATTTTGCTATTGGGAATTGTTATGATAAGCTTGATACTTTCCCCTCTTTCACCATGGATTGTTTCTGCGACTGGTGATTTTTTGTCCAGTGTTGATCGGGTAGTTGCTATTCCTTTTAACTATTTTGCTAAGGAAAAGAAAAAGGTTGTTCATTTAATAGATACCTACCAAGAAAATGAGACGCTAAAGGGAACGATTTACAATCTTGAAGAGCAGGCGAATATTTCTGATGCCTTAAAATTAGAGAATGAGAAGTTGCGTTCTCTCTTAGAGTTACGTAATAATGATCAAAGTGTTGTCAAGATTACTGGAGAAGTTATCTCTCGCTCTCCATCTACTTGGAAGAGTGAATTAACTCTTGATAAGGGGCAGTCAAGCGATGTGTCAACTTCTATGCTGGCTATTTCTAACGGTGGTTTGATCGGAGCGGTTACTAGTGTTTCTGATTCTTCCAGTGTCGTTAGTCTACTTACAAATGAAAAGAATGATAGCTCTATTGCAATTAAAATTAAGACAAAAACTGGTTTTGCCTATGGCATCATTGTTGGTTTTGACACTGAAAAGTCAGCTTTTATCGTCAGCCAGCTAAATACGGTGGATGGAATTGAAGAAGGGGCAACTGTGACGACAAGTGGTCTCGGCTCTTATAATGCTGAGAATGTCTTGGTTGGTCAGGTTTTATCAATATCAGCTGGCAAGGACCAATTAAACAAGGAAGTTTTGGTAAAGCCTGCTGCGGATTTGTCTGATATTCAAGCGGTTCTGTTGGTGAGAAATTAGTATGAAAATTATAAGAGGAACTTTTTTTACAGCTTTGTTTCTATTTCTGATCTTCTTCATTGATGGTCAATTATCAAGAAGTCTTGTAGATCTTTTTGCTGAGAAGTGGCATCCGGCAAGTCATATTTTATTGTTTTTTACGGTTTTCTTATTTTTAAACTTTTCAAAGGAATATATTTTTTTCCTCTTCTTTACTCTAGGCTTTTTTTACGATGTTTATTATCTACATGTGATTGGGCTTTTCACCTTCATCTTGCCTCTACTGACGGTTGCCATCTATCATTTTCTTTCTGTATTTTTGCTAAATCGTTGGACACGCGTTTTAGCAATCATTACAATTGTCTTCTTTTTTGAAATGATTAACTTTGCTTCTGCATCATTCTTGCACCTAGCGAGCTTTACATTCCCTGATTTTATTATCTATGCTTTGGTGCCAACTTTAGTATTTAATGCCTTTCTTTTCCTATTGTTACAGCCTTTGTTTGAAAAAGTCTATTTATGATGATTTAGAAATAGAAATGTAACGAATGCGTAATATATAGCCAGAATTTTTTTGATATACTATATAATGTCTTAGTAAGAAGGAGTGTTAATATTTTTATGAAGAAAAAGCTACTTACATCAGTTTTATTGAGTGCGGTGATCCTTTCTCAAGGTGCTGCGCTAGTAAATGTTAAGGCTGATAGTACAGATGATAAAATTGCAGCTCAAAATAGTAAAATTGATAGTTTAACCAATCAACAAAAAGCGGCACAAGCACAAGTTGATGAAATTCAAAAACAAGTTTCAGCTATTCAAAAGCAACAAGAAGTGCTTCAAGCAGAAAATGAAAAATTGAATGCTGAATCTGCGAAACTTACTGCTGAAATTGAAGAGTTATCAAAGAATATTGTTGCTCGTAATGAGTCTCTTGCAAACCAAGCGCGTAGTGCTCAAACAAATGGTACGGCAACAAGCTATATCAACACAATCATTAACTCTGCTTCAATCACTGAAGCTATCTCTCGTGTAGCAGCGATGAGCGAAATCGTTTCGGCTAACAACAAAATGCTGGAACAACAAAAAGAAGATAAAGAAAAGATTGCTGAAAAACAAGTTGCTAACAATGAAGCTATCAATACAGTCATTGCAAACCAACAAAAACTTGCAGACGATGCTCAAACGTTGACAACTAAGCAGGCTGAACTCAAGGTTGCTCAACTGAACCTTGCAGCTGAAAAAGCAACTGCTGAAAATGAGAAAAATAGTCTCTTAGAGCAAAAAGCAGCAGCTGAAAAAGCGGCAGCTGAGGCAGCAGCGGCAGAAGCAGCATATAAGAACCAGCAACAAGCGCAACAACAAGCGATCCTTGCTTCAGGAAATACAAGCTTCGCAGCACAAGTTCAAGCTGTAAATAATACAGGTGGAACTCCTGCAGCAGAAGCAGCAGTTGCTACATCAGGAGTTGTCGCAACTCCATCATATAGCCTTTCAGCATCAACTTATCCTGTAGGTCAATGTACTTGGGGTGCTAAGACTTTGGCACCATGGGCTGGCGACTACTGGGGTAATGGTGGTCAATGGGCAGCTAGTGCAGCAGCAGCAGGCTTCCGTACAGGATCACAACCACAAGTTGGAGCAATCGCATGTTGGAACGACGGTGGCTACGGACACGTTGCAGTTGTAACAGCAGTTCAATCTGCTAACAACATTCAAGTATCAGAAGCAAACTATGCTGGTAACCAATCACTCGGTAATCACCGTGGATGGTTTGACCCAACAAATGCACAAGGATACGTAACATACATCTATCCAAACTAATGAAATATGAGGGAGGCTGGGACAAAAGTCCTAGCCTCTCAATTGTCTTTGGATGGTCGAGCAAGACGCAGTGGTTAAGTGGGCTCTACTACGCTGATTTCATCAGCTTTTACAGCCCTACTCAACTGTGCGGAGGTGGGACGACGAAATCGAATTCTAACGAATTACCGATTTCTGTCCCACTCTCCCTTTTATTTTTTATTGAAAAATTGCTAGAAAAGCGTTACAATGGTAGATAGGACAAATGCAATTGGTTACAATAAAAGACGATTTAGAATCTGGAGGGAATCATGTCTTTTTCTGATTTAAAGCTCTTTGCTCTTTCTTCTAATCAAGAATTAGCGCAGCGTGTTGCAAAGGAGATTGGGATGCCGCTTGGGAAATCAACGGTTCGTCAATTTTCTGACGGGGAAATTCAAGTAAACATCGAAGAATCGATCCGTGGTAAGCACGTTTTTATCTTGCAGTCAACTAGCTCACCTGTCAATGACAATCTAATGGAAATTTTGATCATGGTGGATGCCTTGAAGCGGGCTAGTGCGGAGTCTATCAACGTAGTGATGCCTTACTATGGCTATGCTAGACAGGATCGAAAAGCTCGTGCTCGTGAGCCAATTACATCTAAATTAGTGGCTAATCTAATGGAGATTGCTGGGGTAGATCGTCTATTGACCATTGATTTACATGCTGCTCAGATTCAAGGTTTCTTTGACATTCCTGTCGACCACTTGATGGGAGCGCCTTTGATTGCTGATTATTTTGAGCGTCGGGGCATGGTTGGTAGCGACTATGTGGTTGTCAGCCCAGACCACGGTGGTGTCAGCCGCGCTCGTAAGTTGGCTGAATTTCTCAAGACTTCGATTGCGATTATCGACAAACGTCGCAGCGTTGACAAGATGAATACCAGTGAAGTCATGAATATCATTGGTAAGGTGGAAGGTAAGACCTGTATTCTGATAGATGATATGATTGATACGGCGGGGACCATTTGTCATGCGGCAGACGCTTTGGCAGAGTCAGGTGCTGTGGAAGTCTATGCGAGCTGTACTCACCCAGTCTTATCAGGGCCAGCTATGGAAAATATCCAAAGATCCGCTATCAAAAAACTTGTGGTTTTAGATACCATCTATCTTTCAGAGGACAGATTAATCGATAAGATTGAGCAGATTTCTATCGCTCATCTCTTGGCAGAAGCCATCGTTCGGATTCATGAAAAACGTCCGCTTTCCCCTCTTTTTGAAGTAGCAAAAAAAGCTTAAAAGTGCCTTGATCAAGATTTTTTTTAGCAAAAGACTTGACAATTTAAAGAATATTTCATATACTATACATAGTAACGATAGTTACCAAATAAAAAATGTTTTTTATATAAAAAAGGAGAAAACAAATGAAAAAAGTTGTACTTTCTAGCGTAGTAGCTCTTTCATTGTTCGCAGTAGCAGTACCAGTATTTGCTGAAAATCCAATCAACGGTGGAGCAAATACTCCAGGTGCGTATGATTCACGTGAAGCTTATGAAAACCAAACTGAATTCGTAAATGGTCGTAAAGCTAACGAATATGTTGGTGGTCACCAAGATAACGTTGATGCTATCGCATCACAAGACCCAGCAGTAGTTGAAGCTAAAAAAGCACTCGATGCTGTTGAAGGTGGATCACACCTTTACAGTGAAAAGAAAGCTGCTTACGAAAGCGCATTGAACGATGCTCGTAATGCTGCTCGTAACGCTAAAATCAAAGAATCTCAAACAACATACAACACTGCTGACAAGAAACAAGGTTCTTACTACATCTTGAACGAAACTCCAGAACAAAAGAATCGTCGTTACGAAGAAGAACATGGTGTGAAGAACAACCAAGCTGGAGATAAAGCAGGAGACAAAGGTACTACACCTGCATCTAAAGAAGAAGCAGCTATGACTGAATCTAAAGCTGGTAAAGCTGGTAAAGCTGGTAAAGATGCTAAAGCTGGACAAAAAGCAGCTGGTAAAGCTCTTCCAAAAACATCTGCAGTTAAATAATTTGTTTTAAACAATTGTACTAACGCAATTTATATCACTGAACCTCTGGTTCAGTGATATTTTTTAGAAAGATTTTATAGGATTTTTATCTATGAGAAGAAGAAGACAAAAACAACAGCAGAAAAATTGGAAGATTTTTGGTGGTTTAGGAGCTTTAGTTGTTGCTATTCTAGCAGGGATTTTTCTCCTCCAACAGGTAAACTCTTCAAATTCTGCTGCTAAATCATCCACTAGTCAGGTGGGTAAGGTAACTTATACACCAAGTAAGGAAGAAAAGGAATATCTGACTAATCGTTTTAATGGCTTAAAAGCGATCAATCCTGAGACGGTGGCCTATGTCTATGCTCCTGGTACAGAATTAGACGAGCCAGTTGTACAGACTGGTGATAACTCAACTTACTTGGATAAGACCTTTGAAGGTGGAAATGAGCCTTATCTGGGTACTGTTTTCATGGACACTGAAAACAAAAAAGACTTTAGTGACCGTTTGACTTGGCTCTTTGGGCATGCTCGTGGAAGTCAGGTTGGTGATCACCGCATGTTTAATGATGTGAACTATTATGATAAACAGGAATACTTAGATAAGCATAAGTATGTTGTCATTGAAACACCAGAGCGTAAGCTTTACTATCAGGTAATGGGCTTGGTGATCGTTCCAGAAGAGACTGCTTTTTATCGGATTAAGTTTGATGATGATAAGGATTTTGAAACTCAGCTCAAGAATATCTATGAAGCTGCTCGTACCAAAGATCCAAAAATTAAGATTAAGGCTAGTGATAAGTACGTTGTGCTGTCAACTTGTCGTGAAGAGGACGAGACGATTCGTTCTAACCTCTATCTACGTCAAATCCCAGACTCTGAACTACAGGATTTCCTAGCCAAGCATGGGAATGAGCTTACTTATAAAGCGACTCGTGAATAAAAATCAGGAATTTTCCTGATTTTTTGTTTTTCTTTCTATAAATCAGATGGATTTTTGCGCAGGTGCTGCATTTATAGTATAATAGTTCTATTAGATTATCGGAGGCGGCTATGGATTTGACTAAGAAGTTTAATAAGAATTTAGATAAAATTGAAGTGTCTCTGATTCGTCAGTTTGACCAGTCTATTTCTACGATTCCAGGTGTTCTGCGGCTGACCTTGGGGGAGCCAGACTTTCCGACACCGGATCATATCAAGGAGGCGGCCAAGGCAGCTATTGATGCCAACCAGAGCCACTATACAGGAATGAGCGGGCTTTTGGAGTTGCGGCAGGCTGCGACTGACTTTGTCAAGGAGAAGTACCATCTGAACTATCGTCCCGAAGATGAAGTCTTAGTCACTATTGGGGCAACCGAGGCTCTGTCTGCGACTCTGACGGCTATTCTGGAGGAGGGCGACAAGGTCTTGCTGCCAGCGCCAGCTTATCCAGGCTATGAGCCGATTGTCAATTTGGTCGGAGCAGAGATTGTCGAGATTGACACGACAGAAAACGACTTTGTCTTGACACCTGAAATGCTGGAGCAGGCTATCTTGGAGCAGGGGAACAAGCTCAAGGCGGTTATTTTGAACTATCCGGCCAATCCGACTGGCGTTACCTATTCGCGGGCGCAGATTGAGGCTTTGGCAGCAGTATTGAGCAAGTATGAAGTATTTGTCGTTTGTGATGAGGTTTATTCTGAGTTGACTTATACGGAGCAGGGGCACGTTTCTCTGGCGGAATATTTGCCTGAGCAGACCATTGTGATCAATGGCTTGTCCAAGTCCCATGCTATGACGGGCTGGCGACTAGGCTTTATCTTTGCTCCTGCTGCTTTTACGGCTCAATTAATCAAGAGCCATCAGTATCTGGTGACGGCAGCCAATACCATGGCTCAATATGCAGCTATTGAGGCCTTGACGGCTGGTAAGGATGATGCTCAACCGATGAAGGAGGAATACATCCAGCGGCGGGATTACATTATCGAACAGATGACAGAGCTGGGCTATCAGATTATCAAGCCAGATGGAGCTTTCTATATTTTTGCCAAGATTCCAGCAGGCTACAACCAAGATTCTTTTGCCTTTTTGCGGGATTTTGCTGAGAAGAAGGCTGTGGCCTTTATCCCAGGAGCGGCCTTCGGCCAGTACGGAGAGGGCTATATCCGTCTGTCTTATGCAGCTAGTATGGAAACCATCAAGGAAGCTCTAAAACGGCTCAAGGAGTACATGGAAGACCATGCTTAGACCGTTAACGAGCAAGAGTTTGATTCTCTATAATCGGAATTTCCGGGAAGATGATAAGCTGGTCAAGATCTTTACGGAACAGGCTGGCAAGCGAATGTTTTTCGTGAAACATGCTGGAAAATCTAAGCTGGCACCAGTCATCCAGCCTCTGACGGCGGCAGAACTCTTAATGAAAATCAATGACGATGGGCTCAGCTATATCGAAGATTACCAAGCTGTGGAAAGTTACGGGCAAATCAAGGGCGATCTCTTTGTCATGGCTTATGCCAGCTATGTGGCGGCTCTAGCAGATGCTAGTATTCAGGACCATCAGCCAGATCCGGCCCTCTTTGCTTTTTTGCAAAAGACACTGGATTTGATGAATCAAGGGCTGGATTATGAGGTTTTGACAAATATTTTTGAAATTCAGATTTTATCTCGCTTTGGCGTTTCTCTGAATTTCCATGACTGTGTTTTTTGCCATCGGACAGGTCTGCCTTTTGATTTTTCCTTTCAATATGGCGGGGTGCTTTGCCCAGAGCATTATCACAAGGATGCTCATCGCAGTCATCTTAATCCCAATATTCCTTTTTTGCTCAATCAGTTTCAGGCAGTTCAGTTTAGTGAGCTGGAGACGATTTCGCTCAAGCCTGAAATTAAGCGACAGATCAGGGACTTTATAGATCAACTTTATGATGAATACGTGGGTATTCATCTCAAATCAAGGAAATTTATCGACTCTCTGGGCGACTGGGGCAGTATTTTACAAGACAAACATGAGGAAGAACAGCATGAAAAAAATAGCTATTGATGCCATGGGCGGAGACAATGCCCCTCAGGCTTTGGTCGAAGGTGCTAATCAGGCTCTGAGAGACTTCTCGGATATTGAGCTTGTTCTCTATGGGGATGAGGCCAAGATTAAACCTTTGTTGACAGCAACAGAGCGCGTCAGCATCGTCCATACGGATGAAAAGATTGATTCGGATGATGAGCCGACCAAGGCTATTCGCAAGAAGAAGCAGGCTAGCATGGTTTTGGCAGCCAAGGCAGTCAAGAATGGAGAAGCAGATGCGGTTCTGTCTGCCGGTAATACAGGAGCGCTTTTGGCGGCGGGCTTCTTTATCGTCGGACGGATCAAAAATATTGACCGACCAGGGCTTTTATCCACTTTACCGACTGTGGATGGTCGAGGTTTTGATATGCTGGATCTGGGGGCAAATGCTGAAAATACCCCTCACCATCTGCATCAATATGCTATTCTAGGTTCTTTTTATGCGGAAAATGTTCGTGGCATTAAGCGGCCACGGGTTGGTTTGCTCAATAATGGCACTGAAGCTAGCAAAGGAGACCCTCTGCGCAAGGAAACCTATGCATTGCTAGCAGCGGATGACAAGCTGAACTTCATCGGCAATGTGGAGGCGCGTGACCTTATGGATGGAGTGGCAGACGTTGTCGTAGCAGATGGCTTTACGGGCAATGCTGTGCTCAAATCTATCGAAGGAACTGCCATTAGTATCCTAGGCCAGCTCAAAAAGGCTGTTCTAGGCGGTGGTCTCAAGGCTAAGCTAGGAGCTTTGTTACTCAAAGACAGCCTACAGGAAATGCGCAAGAGTCTGGACTATTCCAGTGCCGGTGGGGCCGTTCTCTTTGGTCTCAAGGCGCCAGTGGTCAAGACACACGGTTCAAGTGATGCCAAGGCCGTTTATAGCACCATTCGTCAGATCCGAACTATGCTGGAGACAGATGTTGTCGGAAAATCTGTGGTGGAATTTTCAAAAGAGGTGGAGACAGAATGAATCAAGAACAAATTTTTCAAAAAGTAACAGAAATTATCCAAGAACGTCAAGGAAAGGACTTTGTTGTCCAGCCAACTTTGGGCTTAAAAGATGATTTAGGCGCTGATTCTGTTGACTTAATGGAATTCATCCTGACTTTAGAGGATGAGTTTGCAATTGAAATTTCAGATGAGGATGTTGATCGCTTTGAAAATGTCGCAGATATTGTTGCCTATTTGGAAAAGAAACTAGCGAAGTAAGAAATTGGCTTCGATTTGAACAGATGAAAAACCTTGGTTGATAAAACCAAGGTTTTTTTGGTAAATTTATTTTGGATAAATATAGCTGACAGCTCCTTGACCGGCGGCATAAGGATTGAACCAGCCACGGAAGTTGCCAATATACTGTTTACCTGCATAGTTGGATTCTTTGATTTGGATGCGGGTATTGGATTCGACATGAGTGACAACACCAACATGCCCATAGCCGCCATCGGTCCAGCAGATGATGGCTCCGACTTGTGGGGTGCTTCCTGTTCGGAAACCAGCTGCGCGTGCGCTAGCTGCCCATTGGCCACCGTTGCCCCAGTAAGGACCAGCCCAAGGAGCCAGTACTTTTGCTCCCCAAGTACACTGACCATGAGGATAAGAGGAGGCTCCCGCATAATCAGGTGTGTAGAGGGTTGGCTCAGGTGTGGTTGGTTTATCAACCTGATAGCTAGTACCTGTAAGTCCAGTCATCTGTCCATTGAGATTACGGTAAACATGGGTATGGAAGAGTCCATTTCCAGCGTGCTGTTGCGTATTGATGGTAAATTTATACAAGCCATTGCCCACTTTGTTAGCAGTGTACCATTTGATGTCATCCTGGCCGTTGACTTCTGACCAAGTCGGTAGAGAAATAGTTCCTGGTCCGAAAGCATCGGAAACGGTCACTTCGTAATTGTAGGTAGAAATTTTATTGATAGAGACCTTGGCTTTGATATTTTCAGCGGATAGGGTGACGCTGTCTGTTGCATAGTTATGCTCGCTACCATCTTTGTACTTAACGTAGATATGATTAGTGTAGCTTCCAGATAAGGCTTGGTGGTTACGGATATTGAATTGTGCAGAAAAAGTCCCATCTCCATTGTTGCTTGCCTCATACCACTTGATATTGCTTTGATTCTGGGTACTCCAAATAGGGACGCGGACGGATTGAATTGGCTTAGATGCTGCAGTTTCGGTTACTTTTACAGTGTAGGTTCCCTCTTCCTGATTGATATTTTCAACAGAGAAAAGCGGTTTTTGGTCTTTTTGAGAAGGCATCTTACCAGCATCCAGTGTAACACTTGTTCCTGCTAATCCTGTTAACTCAGGCTTAACATAGCTTTCTCCATAGAGATGGATATGGTAGGTTCCTGTATCGTAATTGTGTTTTTTTAGTTCGACTCTGACGCTGTAACTGCCATCAGGATTTTTCTTTGCTTGATACCACTGTAAATCATCTTGCCCCTTATTTTCAGACCAGGTTGGGACAGTGACCTTATACATGGATTCAGGAAGATTTTTGATAAGGATTTCCATAATGCCAGGTTCAGGGAAACTTGTCTGAATGATAGGATTAGGCTTTTCTAGATGGAAAGTGGTGCCTGATTGGTAAATCATTTTGCCATTTTTATTTTCATAAGTATCTACGAAATATTTTCCATAACCCTTGTGATTAGAAAGTGTAAATTCGGTGATATCTTGTCCGGCATTATACCATTTTAAGTCATCTTGTCCATTTTCATCAGACCAGACCGCATGTAAAATACGAGAGTTTATCTGGTCTTTATTGCGCTTAAAGTGAATTTGACCAGTTTGTCCGACAATATTAGTAGAAACCTTAACCGCAGGCTTATTAACAGTAAAGGTCGTACCATTCAAGCCAATCATTTTCCCGTTGATATTAATGTAAGTATGAACATGGAAAGTGCCATAGCCAGCGTGCTGCCGGAGGTCAATGGCTGTGCTGGATGTCTGAGGCGTGGTGTACCATTTCAAATCATCCTGTCCGTTTTCGTCGGACCAGACTGCGTGGGAAATGGTATAGGGAACCTGAGCCTTGGAGCGGGCATAATGAATCTGTGCTGTATCCCCAGTGACATTGACGGTCACATTGCTAGCACGATCAGTGGGGCCTAGGACTTTGTTTCCAGTTTCAGTCGATGTAACAGCTTGAGCCGTGGAATGACTTGCAAACAGCCCAAGGACTGCTCCGGATAATAAAAACAGCTTCTGATATTTCTTCATAAATCTCCTTTGAATAAGTAATTTGGATGATTCCATTTAGATTATTCGGGAAAAAATATAAAAAAAGAAAAATTTTAAAAGATGATGATAGTTGAATTTCTAATTTATTTTGATTTCATCAAATCTTTGCTGCTTGAAATAAAGGGATGAATTAGTCAAAATATCAAAAATAATAAAAAATAATATAGGTAGATTTTATTTTTCAGAGATGGATATTCCTAACAAAAGTAGATTATTTCTCTTCTTTTCCTGCTTATCATGGAATAAAACGAACGATTGTGATATAATTTAGATAAATAATTCGTAAAAAATACGGAAATTTTTACGTGATGTGTTAGCTTGGTGCGTAAGCACCTATGATATTGGACATTGAGGTATCTTAGCTATGAAGCTTTTAGTTGTTGGTTCGGGTGGTCGTGAGCATGCGATTGCCAAGAAGTTGTTGGAGTCTCAGGATGTGGAGCAGGTCTTTGTAACTCCTGGAAATGACGGGATGACTTTGGATGGGTTGGAATTGGTGAATATCTCTATTTCCGAACATTCTAAGTTGATTGAATTTGCAAAGACCAACGATATCGCTTGGACCTTTATCGGTCCGGATGATGCCCTGGCAGCTGGGATTGTAGATGATTTTAACCAAGCTGGGCTCAAGGCTTTTGGTCCGACCAAGGCTGCGGCTGAGCTGGAATGGTCCAAGGATTTTGCCAAGGAAATCATGGTCAAATACGGCGTTCCGACAGCAGCCTATGGCACATTTTCAGATTTCGAGGAGGCCAAGGCCTATATCGAGGAGAAAGGCGCTCCTATCGTCGTCAAGGCGGATGGCTTGGCGCTCGGGAAGGGTGTCGTCGTTGCTGAGACGGTGGAGCAAGCAGTCGAAGCCGCTCACGAGATGCTCTTGGACAATAAATTCGGTGACAGTGGTGCGCGTGTGGTTATCGAAGAGTTCCTAGACGGGGAGGAATTTTCTCTCTTTGCCTTTGTCAATGGCGATAAGTTTTACATCATGCCGACGGCTCAGGACCACAAGAGGGCCTATGATGGCGACAAGGGTCCTAATACTGGTGGGATGGGTGCCTATGCGCCAGTCCCTCACTTGTCACAGAGTGTGGTTGACACAGCGGTTGACACTATTATCAAGCCAGTCCTTGAGGGCATGATCCAGGAAGGTCGCCCGTATCTTGGTGTTCTTTATGCAGGGCTTATCTTGACAGCAGACGGGCCTAAGGTCATTGAGTTCAACGCTCGCTTTGGAGATCCTGAAACTCAGATTATCCTGCCCCGCCTGACTTCTGACTTTGCACAAAATATCACTGATATTCTCGATGGTAAGGAGCCGAACATCACTTGGACCGACAAGGGCGTGACTCTGGGTGTGGTTGTCGCATCAGAAGGCTACCCGCTAGACTATGAAAAAGGTGTCAAGTTGCCAGCTAAGACAGATGGCGATATCATCACCTACTATGCTGGGGCTAAGTTTTCGGAAAATAGCAGAGCACTGCTATCAAATGGCGGACGAGTGTATATGCTGGTCACCACAGCAGATACCGTCTCAGCTGCGCAGGAAAAAATCTACGACCAACTAAAAAAACAAGACACTACAGGCCTCTTCTACCGAACAGATATCGGAAGCAAGGCAATTAAGTAAAGATATAAGAATAACGCGACGAAGTCGCCAAATACGATAATGGTCGCCGTGGTGAAAAGACCAGAACAATGAATGTTCTGGTCTAGGGAAAATTTGAGACTTCAGGCTCAAATTTTAGGAATGAAACCGAAGGTTTGCTTCCGACCCACCACCTAAGACCATTATCAAAAAGAAAAAGGATATTAACAATGAAACCAATTATTTCCATCATCATGGGTTCCAAATCCGACTGGGCCACCATGCAAAAAACTGCCGAAGTGCTAGATCGCTTTGGTGTAGCCTATGAAAAGAAAGTCGTCTCTGCTCATCGCACGCCTGACCTCATGTTTCAGCATGCCGAAGAAGCCCGCAGTCGTGGCATAAAGGTCATCATTGCAGGTGCTGGTGGTGCCGCCCATTTGCCAGGAATGGTAGCAGCTAAAACCACTCTGCCTGTTATCGGCGTACCTGTCAAATCACGGGCGCTCAGCGGTCTGGACTCGCTTTATTCGATTGTTCAGATGCCGGGTGGTGTACCTGTGGCAACTATGGCCATTGGGGAAGCAGGAGCGACCAATGCTGCCCTAACTGCCCTTCGGATCTTGGCCATTGAAGACCAAGACCTAGCAACAGCGCTAGCGGATTTTGCAGAAGAACAAGGAAAAATCGCAGAGGAGTCTACGAATGAGCTCATCTAAAACAATCGGAATCATCGGTGGCGGTCAGCTGGGTCAGATGATGGCCATTTCTGCTATCTACATGGGGCACAAGGTCATCGCGCTGGATCCTGCGGCGGATTGCCCAGCCTCTCGCGTGGCGGAAATCATCGTGGCCCCTTACAACGATGTAGAGGCTCTTCGTGAGTTGGCAGACCGTTGTGATGTTCTCACTTATGAGTTTGAAAATGTCGATGCTGACGGTTTGGATGCCGTTATCAAGGATGGACAACTCCCTCAAGGAACAGACCTGCTCCGCATTTCTCAAAATCGCATCTTTGAAAAGGACTTTCTCTCAAACAAGGCCCAAGTCACCGTGGCACCCTACAAGGTCGTGACTTCCAGCCAAGACTTGGCAGATATTGACCTTTCTAAAAATTATGTCCTCAAGACTGCGACCGGTGGCTACGATGGGCATGGACAAAAGGTCATTCGCTCGGAAGCAGATTTGGAAGAAGCTTATGCGCTAGCAGATTCAGCAGACTGTGTCTTGGAAGAATTCGTCAACTTTGACCTTGAGATTTCTGTCATCGTATCAGGAAATGGCAAAGATGTGACAGTTTTCCCAGTTCAGGAAAATATCCACCGCAACAATATCCTGTCTAAGACCATTGTGCCAGCTCGCATTTCAGAAAGTCTAGCAGATAAAGCCAAAGCCATGGCTGTGCGAATCGCAGAACAGCTCAATTTGTCTGGAACCCTTTGTGTAGAAATGTTTGCGACGGCTGATGATATTATCGTCAATGAAATTGCACCACGTCCACATAACTCAGGGCATTATTCGATTGAAGCTTGCGACTTCTCACAATTTGACACCCATATCTTGGGTGTTCTGGGAGCGCAGTTGCCAACTATCAAACTCCATGCGCCAGCCGTTATGCTCAATGTTCTCGGCCAACACGTCGAGGTCGCTGAAAAGTATGTCACAGAAAATCCAAGCGCCCACCTCCACATGTATGGTAAAATAGAAGCGAAGCACAACCGCAAGATGGGACATGTGACTTTGTTTAGTGATGTGCCAGATGAGGTAGAGGAGTTTGGGGAAGGGATTGATTTTTAGGAGAAATCTATGATTCAAATTATCGTGAATGCTTTTATTGAAAAGAATAAGGCTGGAGCAGTTGTTGAAGTCTTGTTTGCTAGCAGCAATCACGAAAAAGTGAAGGCTAAGTATGAAGAGCTAGTTGCTCAATACCCTGAAAACTATTTAGCAATTTATGATTTACCATTGGATACCGATCTCAATGAATTATCTCACTACCCATCCGTGTTTATTGGGAAAGAGGAGTTTGAGTAAAGAATAGAAATGATTATGAAAAAGGAGTGTAATTAAATGGTTAATTTTGATGAAAAAGCCAAATTATTAGAGCAACAAATTTCAGATGAAAGACAGAAGCTTTCAGCAGATAGAATGGATATCTCTTTTGGGGAGATTATGAACCTTTATGAGCAGTCTGAATTGATTATTAGACCAGAGTATCAACGGTTATTTAGGTGGACTAACACACAGAAAACCTTATTAATAGAATCCATTCTAATGGGAATACCGATTCCTCCTATATTTGTTGCTGAAGATGAAGATGGAATATGGGAGTTGGTAGATGGACTTCAGAGAGTCTCAACAATAATAAGTTTTTTTGGTAAGTTAAAGTCGGATTTAGTACAAAAACATGAAGTATCAGATGTTGTAGAGGATTTGGTTTCCAATTCAAATAATTGGGAGCTAGAAGCGGGAGATATCATTAAGGATTTAGAGGGGTTTGATGCTAACACGTTACCTCAAAAATATAAACTTAATATTAAGCGAGCTGTTTGTCGTGTTGAAATTTTGAGAGGCGAAAGCAATACATCGTTAAAGTATGAATTATTTAAGAGACTTAACTCAGGTGGGACAAAGTTAACTCCTCAGGAAATTAGGAATGCTGTATATAGAGGAATTAATCCGATTTTAAACGAATTAATAACAGAGTTAAGTCAGAACAGTAGCTTTAAAGATTTGACCAATTTAAGTGAAACAAAAATTCGAGAATTATATGATCAGGAATTAATTTTACGTTTTGTGGCATTTTATCAAAATGTTTCAAACATCAATCTGAGCACACAAAGTTTTTTGGATAAATTTATGGAGGAAACTACTAGTACAGGTAATCTTGATAGCGAAATGTATAAGAGGGTTTTTAATTCAACGATAGCGTTATTAACGGAGATAGGAGACAATACTATCTTTAGAAATGAACAGAATCTTTTTGTGCCGGCTGTGTTTGAAGGTGTTATGATTGGAACATCTGAAAACTTAGCTTATTACACAAATCATAAAGACGAATTACGAGAGAAAATTCGTCAATTACGAGTAGATGACGAGTTTAAACGTCTATCTGGGTCAGCATCAAATAGTAGGAGTAGGATCAAGAAGCGTTTACAACGAGCTCAAGAGATTTTTAGTTATGGAAATTGAATTGCAAAATTTTTTTGATGAATTAGATTTACGAATAGAGGAATCTGAACATACACTTAATGAAATTGAGAGAGTAATTTTCACAGGAAGATATCATTTGGATACAGAGCATTTAGCTATTTTTTCTGTCCAAACTATTGCTATGATTTATTCAATTTGGGAAGGATTTATTCAAAAAACATTTAGTGATTATTTGTCAACTTTGAATAAGTTAAATATTCCATTTCAAGACTATCAAAATAGTATTATAGTTTTTCAAATGGAGTCAAAATTTAAACAGTTTAGAGAATACCCTGAAAAATTGAGTAAAAGAATTAAATTTTTATCAGACTTACAAAGTCACTATCAAAGTGATCGAATTTTATTGGATACGTCAATTAATACAGAAAGCAATGTTAGTTTTGATGTGTTGAATAAGATTATGAATCAATTTTCATTGGAAGAGTTCCCAGAGAGATGGGGGGACGACTATAATTATCCAAATCCTACTTTGAAAGAAGAGATGAACACATTTTTGGATTATAGAAATGGTGTGGCACATGGGGGAGATATTAGTTCAATTGATAAAGTTACACAACAAGTGTTTGATAGGTATAAGCAGTTAGTATTGGCATTGATGCATGAAATACGAGATAGACTTTATATTGGTGCGGACTCTAAGCATTACTTAAAAGGAGACAAGAAAACATGATCAACCGTTATTCTCGCCCCGAAATGGCGAACATTTGGACTGAGGAAAATAAGTACAAGGCTTGGCTGGAGGTAGAGATTCTGGCTGATGAGGCCTGGGCTGAGCTGGGTGAGATTCCCAAGGAAGATGTGGCCTTGATTCGTGAGAAGGCTGGGTTTGACATCGACCGCATCTTGGAGATTGAGCAGGAGACGCGCCACGATGTGGTGGCCTTTACTCGGGCGGTTTCTGAGACGCTGGGTGAGGAGCGCAAGTGGGTGCACTATGGCCTGACCTCGACCGATGTGGTGGATACAGCCTACGGCTACCTCTACAAGCAGGCCAATGACATCATTCGCGAGGATCTGCGTCGCTTTACCGACATCATTGCAGAGCGGGCGCGGGAGCACAAGTTCACCATCATGATGGGACGGACTCACGGAGTGCATGCGGAGCCGACGACTTTTGGTCTTAAGCTCGCGACTTGGTACAGCGAAATGAAGCGCAACATCGAGCGTTTCGAGATTGCGGCGGCGGGTGTGGAAGCTGGGAAAATTTCTGGTGCGGTTGGGAACTTTGCCAACATTCCGCCATTTGTGGAAAGTTATGTCTGTGAGAAATTAGGTATCCGTCCGCAGGAGATTTCGACTCAAGTTCTGCCACGTGACCTCCACGCTGAATACTTCTCAGCTCTAGCCTTGATTGCGACATCTATAGAGCGCATGGCGACCGAGATTCGCGGTCTGCAAAAGTCTGAGCAGCGCGAGGTCGAAGAGTTCTTTGCCAAGGGTCAAAAGGGCAGCTCTGCCATGCCTCACAAGCGCAATCCAATCGGCTCTGAAAATATGACTGGTCTGGCGCGTGTCATTCGTGGTCACATGGTGACAGCCTTTGAGAATGTCTCTCTCTGGCATGAGCGCGACATTTCCCACTCATCAGCTGAGCGGATTATCGCACCGGACACGACCATTCTTATCGACTATATGCTCAACCGCTTCGGTAATATCGTCAAGAACTTGACCGTCTTCCCAGAAAACATGAAGCGCAACATGAACTCAACCTTTGGTCTTATCTTTAGCCAGCGGGCTATGTTGACCTTGATTGAAAAAGGCATGACCCGTGAGCAAGCTTACGACCTTGTTCAACCGAAAACGGCTTACTCTTGGGATAACCAAGTAGACTTTAAACCGCTTCTAGAAGGAGATCCAGAAGTGACATCACGCCTGACTCAAGAGGAAATCGACGAAATCTTCAACCCTGCATACTACACTAAACGAGTGGATGATATCTTTGAACGTA
>ERZ773090.569-NODE-569-length-17799-cov-5.39106_pt1 | contig 17799 bp, 15 predicted proteins | sample MGYA00580579_ERZ773090 | MGnify/ENA primary metagenome ERZ773090 (study PRJEB29015, sample SAMEA2738014) | human oral metagenome | biome: human oral; feature: human-associated habitat; material: dental | place: China | collected 2132 ... | reverse complement strand
TAATTATGATATTGAAGAAAATCAAAATATAAATTTATTAGAAGATTTAAAGAAAGTACATCCTAACTCAAATATAAAAAAGAAAAAACTAGACTTAAATAAAATTAAAATAAAAAATACAAAAGTAGAAGCCTATGAATATTCTTTTAATGAAAATGGGACTAAATTATATGCTATTTCATATTTTGTTTTAATGAAAGGAGATTTATTAATTGTTAATTTTTATTCAATTTCAGCGAAAGAAACTGAAAAAATGTTGGAATATTTTTATAGTATTGAGAAAATAAATTAGTTAGTAATTATAAAAAATTAAATAAAGAGGGGATTAATATGATTAAATTTACTGATTTTATTAAAGAATTTACAGAAGGAAAAGAAAGTAAGATAAAATTTAAGTTTCATATGAGTACTAAATTTTTAGATTTAAATAAATCACCATATGATTGTTTAATAGAAGATGCTGAAGATTGGTAGAATTTGAATAATTATAGAAATGAAAAGGGAAAATCTAGTAGACTTGATGGTTATGATTATTTGGTAAGTTTTGCCCAATACAATATTTATGGAAGAAATTTTTTTGTCTTTGGTGGGGTATATAAAGTAGAAATAGCAAAACCTGAGCATTATGAGATAGGTGGATATAATATTTCTCTTTTAGATAATAAAGATCCCATAGGTGAATTTCTTAATAAATATAGAAAAAGATTAATAGTAAAGTTAGATGAAAATTTAGGGATAAATTTTGAATTAACATATGAAGCAATTGAAAAGAAAAATATTGAAGTTTTTGAAGTTTTTCCAAATATTGCTTCTGGAAAATTCAATGGTTATCAGAATGTAAGTATAACCCATAAAGAACTTAGAGAAATTGTTAGTAATAATGAACTTAGTTGGAAATTAGCACTTTCATATGTAAAAGCAGTATATGTTATTACAGATACGAAAACTGGCAAATTATACATTGGTTCTGCTTCTGGAAACAGTCAAGGTTTATGGCAAAGATGGGAATGCTATGCTGATTTTAAAGATTTAACAGGTGGGAATAAAGAATTTGAGGTACTTGTAGAAAAAAACGGAAAGGACTATATTTTAAAAAACTTTAAATATTCTATCCTCGAAATTTTTGATACTAAAACAGGACAAGAATATATATTGGAAAAAGAAAATTATTGGAAAAATGTTTTTGAAACTAAAAAATTTGGAATGAATAAAAATTAAAAGTTTATAAATTTATTCTTGAAAATAAGAGGTCATAAAATGAAAATATTTAATATTGATAATGGGTGGACTATAAAATTACCTGAAAACTGGAAAGAAGAAAAAGATGAAGTTGATGGATATCATATATATTATCCTCCTGATACTGATTTAACTATTAGAACACCTACTTTTCATTTTTTTAGAGAGTCAGAAAATGGTTGGAAGATGTTTGCACCAATTGATGTTTTATCTGAGATTTTTGATGAAAGCATTAAAAATATAGAAGTAAGAGACAATGTAAAAGTAGAAGAAAGAGAATTAAATTTAAATAATTTTAAAATAGAAGATTTTAAAATTAAATGTTATGAATATACTTATTATGAAAATAATGAAAAAGTTTATAGTATTTCTTGTGGGATTATGGTTGCAGGTTATTTGCTAATTGTTAATTTATATTCTGCTTTGAGGGAAGAAGTTGAAAGTGCAATAAAATATATTTATAGTATTGAAAAAGTAAAGTAAATTTTATAGTATAAGATTTTTAACTTATCTATTACAAATATAATATAAATTTTATTTCTAAAAAATGGAGGATAATAAATATGGGAATTATATCACTTCTTTTCTCTTTATTTGGAGTATTTTTAGAAAATTCTACTGAGAAAAAGAAATTTTATATAGATGATAAATGGACAATAGAGTTACCAACTGATTGGGATAGAAGATTTTCAGAGATTGAGATTAATAACTCAACTATTTTGGAAAATATATTTTTTTTACCAAATACTGATTTAAGTATGAGAATTTATTCTCTTAATATTTTAAAAGATGATAATTATAAAAAGATGGAAGCTGATATTCCAGATATTTTGGCAGTATTTGAAAATATAATGAGTAAAGTAGAGAATAAAAAAGAATATAGGATACCAAATCATAAAAGTTCAAAGTTTAAATGTTATGAATATAGTTATTATGAAAATGATAAGGAAATCTACGCTATTGCAACAGGAATTTTTATGAAAGGATACTTATTAAAAGTTAATATAGCATCTACAATAAAAAAAGAAGTAGAAAAAGCAATATATTATCTATTTAGTATAAACAAAGTAGACCCAAAAGAGATGGAATTTTTAAAAAAAATTAATAGTTATAAAGAATAAATATGAAAAAATTAAGAGGAGAGATAATGAATAATAAATTTTATGGTATAGGTGTTGGAGTTGGAGACCCAGAGGAGATAACTATAAAAGCAATAAACACCTTAAAAAAATTAGATGTAGTAATATTACCAGAGGCTAAAAAAGATGATGGTAGTGTTGCTTATGAAATTGCAAAGCAATATATGAAAGAAGATGTGGAAAAGATTTTTGTTGAATTTCCTATGTTAAAATCTCTTGAAGATAGGGAAAATGCAAGAAAAGAAAATGCTAAAATAGTTCAAAAGCTTTTAGATGAAGGAAAGAATGTTGGTTTCTTAACTATTGGAGATACTATGACATATAGTACCTATGTATATATTTTAGAGCATCTTCCTGAAAAATACTTAGTTGAAACAGTTCCAGGAGTTTCTTCATTTGTTGATATGGCTTCAAGATTTAATTTTCCACTTATGATAGGAGATGAAACTTTAAAAGTTGTATCACTTAATAAGAAAACTAATATAGAATTTGAATTAGAAAATAATGATAATATAGTTTTTATGAAAGTTAGTAGAAATTTTGAAAACTTAAAACAGGCACTTATAAAAACAGGAAATATAGATAAAATTATTATGGTTTCAAATTGTGGAAAAGAAAATCAAAAAGTTTACTATGATATAAAAGATTTAACAGAAGATGATATTCCATATTTTACAACTCTAATTGTAAAAAAAGGTGGATTTAAAAAATGGAGAAAATTTAATATATAAGGAGATATCTTATTATGAAAAAACTATTAGCTATATTATTTTTAATTATTGCAGTTCAAAGTATTGCTGAAACAGTAGTAAAGGGAACTTATGAAACAAAAAAGAAAAGATATGTTGAATTAACTGAAACATTTGAAAAAGAAATATTCTTAAATTATACTTTACCAGATAACAAAAAGGAAATAGTAACCTATAAAGGACCTAATTATGATATTTTAGTAAGTAAAAATGATTTCTTAGAAGCATATAATAGACGTAGAATAGAAAAAATAGATGATATAAAAAATAAGATATCATATAAAGATAAAAAATTTGATTTTGTTCATAATTATTTTGCTGAATTAGTAGAAAAAAATAAAGCAGTTGTTTATGATAGAAAAAATGAAAAAGAAATAAATTATCTTATAAAAGTAAAATATAATAATGCGATTTTTTATGATAATGGAGGAGGTTCACTTTACAATGGATATAATTTTTATGCTGATAAAGAATGGATAGAGCTAGCTTTACAAGCTGATATAATAACTCAATTTGGAGTTGAAATACATTCTAGTATAGGAGATAATCCATATAATAGAGAATTGAGTCAAGAAGCCAAGAAAAATTTTGAAAATAATAAAGGATTTAATCAAAGAAAGGAATTATATGAAAAAGCTATGCAAACACCAAATGTAACACAAAGTTTTAGTTATTAAAATAAATTATAGAATTTAAAGAGGAAAGGATTTTAAAATGGAAAAATATAAAGAAAAAGTCTACTTTATAGGAGCAGGACCAGGTAATCCAGAGTTAATAACTATAAAAGGGCAAAGAATAGTTAAAGAAGCTGATGTCATTATTTATGCAGGTTCATTAGTTCCAAAAGAAGTTATAGATTGTCACAAAGAAAGAGCAGAAGTTTATAACTCAGCATCTATGTCTTTAGATGAAGTTATAGATGTTACTGTAAAAGCAATAAAAGATGGTAAAAAAGTAGCAAGAGTTCATACAGGAGACCCTGCAATCTATGGAGCACATAGAGAACAAATGGATATGTTAGATGAATATGGAATAGAATATGAAGTTATTCCAGGGGTAAGCTCATTTTTAGCTTCTGCTGCTGCCTTAAAAAAAGAATTTACACTACCTAATGTTTCACAAACTGTAATTTGTACTAGAATAGAAGGAAGAACAGCTGTTCCTGAAAAAGAAAGTTTAGAAAGTTTAGCAAAACATAGAGCTTCTATGGCAATATTTTTATCAGTTCATATGATAGATAAAGTTGTTAAGACATTAGCTACTTCTTATCCTATGACAACACCTGTAGCAGTTGTTCAAAGAGCAAGTTGGCCAGACCAAAAAATAGTTTTAGGAACACTTGAAACTATCGAACAAAAAGTTAAAGAAGCAGGAATAAATAAAACAGCACAAATATTAGTTGGAGATTTTTTAGGTGATGAATATGAAAAATCTAAACTATATGACAAACATTTTACTCATGAATATAGAAAAGGTGTAAAAGAATAAAAAATTTATATCGTATTTTTAAAACAAAAAACAGACGTAAATTTTTACGTCGCATTTACAACTGATTTATAATTGAAATAATTTCTTAAATAGTTCTAAAAAATAATAAAAACTAAAAATTGGAGGGGTTAAAATGGTAGATATTAATAGAATTGATTCTGTTGATGTTTTGAAAAAAAGTTTTGAAAATTTAAAAGTGGCAAAAGAAGAGATAGCTAAAACTTTAAATAAGAAAGTTACAGCTGCTTCATGGAAAGCACTATATGAAAACTATATAGTTGCAAAACCAGAGATAACAGATATTAATATGATTGATTCCTTTGAAAAATTAAAAAATAGTTTTACAAATCTAAAAGAAGCAAAAGAAAAAATTTCTAAAATTTTGAATAGAAAAGTTGCAGCTAGTTCTTGGCAAGTTTTATATGACAAATATGTTATTGAAGATTTATATTTTAAGGACAAAGTCTCAAAATACATATTCTACCTAGTAGAAATTGAAGGAAAGCCACAACTTGACTTTTTAGGAATAACTTATGAATACTATAGTAATAAAAAAGTTGCAGAAAAATGGCATAAAGAAATGGTAAAACTTATTCATCCTGATAGATGTAAGCATCCTAAAGCAACTGAGGCTATGCAAGCACTAGAAAAATTATATAAAGGGATGATTTAAATGAAATATGAACTTTCGACACATTTAGTATCAATTAAAGAATTAAAAAATGATATAAGTGCTGAAGATTATGGAGAACTCAATGATACTTGGGCTACTTCTATACAAAATGCTTGGTTAAAAGGTGCTAATTTGGATAAACATGGTATTGTATGGATTAATACCAAATATTTACATACTTTATTACGTGTAAAGAAAGACTTGGTTAATTATCATCTTGCTACAATAGGTAGAGCTGGAGCTGATTACATTACTGGAACAGAATTTATTGGTTTACTTTCTAATATTTTTGATTCTGCAACTACTTTTCGTAGAAGAGATTATATTAGATACTCAGAAAAATTATATATTTTGATAAGAGATTCAGATAAAGCTGAAGTAATGAGAGCAAGATACTATGAAGATCTTACTGATAAGAAAAATAAGTTGAAAGTACAAAGAATTAAAAAGTATAAAATTAAAGTAGATGAATTAACAGGAACTAATTTAAAGACTCAGACAGCTGAATTTTCTCATATAAGAAGTGTAGCGGTCTATCCTGATTTACAACTTGAACTTGATAATGGACTTATTGTTAATAAAAAAACTCATGAAATAATAACAGAAAAAGGAATACAAAATGAAGATGATTTATATACTTTGTGTTTAGCAAAAGGTTGGAATACTAAATGGTATAATTTTTATAAACAAACTTTTATATAAAATATGAAATAATTCTAGTTTTATCTTTGTTGTAAAAAAAGAAATTTCCTTTATCAAATTTTTTTTAAATTATTATATTCTAGGAAGGACTCTTGAAAATAGATATTAAAAGCTTAATAGAGAGTTATATATAAAGTGAGGAAGAGAAAATGTTGGATTATGTAAAAGAAAATAATGGAATAAATCAAAGAGCAGAGCTTCACAGAAAAATTTGGGCAATTGCTGATGATGTCCGTGGAGCAGTTGATGGTTGGGACTTTAAACAGTATATATTAGGAATTCTTTTTTATAGATTTATATCAGAGAACATGACAGAATTTTTTAATTCTGCTGAACATGAAGCAGGAGATATAGACTTTGATTATGCAAAAATTTCTGATGAGGAAGCTGAAATAGATTTTAGACCAAATACAGTGGAAGATAAAGGTTTTTTTATTTTACCCAGTCAACTTTTTGAAAATGTTGTAAAAAATGCTAAGGAGAATGAGAATCTAAATACTGATTTAGCAAATATATTTAAAGCAATTGAAGGAAGTGCTATTGGTTTTGCTTCTGAAGATGACATTAAAGGTTTATTTGAAGATATTGATACAACTAGTAACCGTTTAGGTGGGACAGTAGCAGAGAAAAACAAAAGATTAACAGATATATTAACAGGGATAGCAGAAATTAATTTTGGAAATTTTAAAAATAATGATATTGATGCATTTGGAGATGCTTATGAATATTTGATTTCAAATTATGCAAGTAATGCAGGTAAATCGGGAGGAGAGTTTTTTACTCCACAAACTGTATCAAAGCTTTTAGCAAGACTTGTTATGGATGGAAAAACAAGTATTAACAAAGTATATGATCCTACATGTGGAAGTGGTTCTTTACTTCTACAAATGAAAAAACAATTTGATGAACATATTATAGATGAAGGTTTTTTTGGACAAGAAATTAATATGACTAACTTTAATTTAGCTCGTATGAATATGTTTTTACATAATGTAAATTATAATAATTTTTCAATTAAACGAGGAGACACTTTAACTACTCCTTTACACAAAAATGAAAAGCCTTTTGATGCAATTGTTTCCAATCCTCCCTACTCAATAAAATGGGTAGGAGATGCTGATCCAACTCTTATTAACGATGAGAGATTTGCTCCAGCAGGAAAATTAGCTCCTAAATCTTATGCTGATTATGCTTTTATAATGCATTCACTTAGCTATTTATCAAGCAAAGGACGAGCAGCAATTGTATGTTTTCCTGGAATTTTTTATCGTAAGGGGGCAGAACAAACAATTCGTAAATATTTAGTCAAAAATAACTTTGTTGACTGTGTTATTCAGTTACCAGAGAATTTGTTTTTTGGAACATCAATAGCAACTTGCATTTTAGTAATAGCAAAGAATAAAACAGAAAATAAGGTTTTATTTATAGATGCAAGTAAGGAGTTTAAGAAAGAAACAAATAATAATGTCTTAGAAGAAAAAAATATAAATGCAATAGTTGAAGAATTTAGAAATAGAACTGATAAAGAATACTTCTCAAGATATGTAGATAAAGCAGAGATTGAAGAGAATGATTATAACTTATCCGTATCAACTTATGTAGAAAAAGAAGATACAAGAGAAATAATTGATATAGTAAAGTTAAATAATGAGATTGAGGAAACTGTTTTAAGAATTAGTGAACTAAGAGCTTCTATTGATGAGATAGTAAAGGAGTTAAACTAATGAAAAATGATATTATTATATATAATACAGAAGATGGAAATAGTAGAGTAGAGCTTCATTTAATTAATGGAACAATTTGGCTTAATCAATTAGAAATAGCAGAACTTTTCCAAACTACAAAACAAAATATAAGTAAACATATAAAAGCTATATTTGATGATGGAGAATTAGATAAAAATGCAGTTGTCAACTATCAGTTGACAACTGCAAATGATGGAAAAGATTACAATATAGCATTCTATAATTTAGATATGATATTAGCAATAGGTTATCGTGTTCGTTCACCAAGAGGAGTGCAATTTAGAAATTATGCAAGTACAGCTTTAAAAGACTATTTAATAAAAGGTTTTGTTATGGATGATGAAAGATTGAAGGAAAATGGAGGAGGCAAGTATTTTAAAGAATTACTAGACCGTATTCGTGATATTCGTTCAAGTGAAAAAGTTTTTTATAGACAAGTTTTAGATTTATTTGCAACAAGTATTGATTATAATAAAAATAGTGATGAAGCAAAATATTTTTTTGCAACTGTACAAAATAAAATGCACTATGCAATTCATCATAATACTGCAAGTGAACTTGTATATAATCGTGTAAATAGTGAAAAAGATTTTATGGGGCTTAAAACTTTTAAAGGAGAGCTTCCAACTTTAAAAGAAGCAAAAATAGCAAAAAACTATTTAAATGAAAAAGAATTGAAAAATTTAAATAATTTAGTTTCAGGTTACTTAGAATTTGCTGAAAGACAAGCAGAAAAAGAAATTGTTATGTATATGAAAGATTGGGTAGAACATATTGATAAAATTTTAAAAGCTGTTGGAGAAGATATTTTACAAGGGAATGGTAAAATTACAAATCAAGAAATGGCAGAAAAAGTTGAAATTGAATATAAAAAATTCAGAGAAAAAAATTTAACTCAAGTAGAAAGAGATTATTTAGAAGAAATTAAAAATATTGAAAAAATTGCAAAGGAAAATAGCAAGAAAAAATAAAAACTTTAATCAGAAATTAAAGGAGAAAATAAAAATGTCTAAAATAATGGATATAATAAAAAATGAAAAAGTTGAGTGGAAGAAGTTGGGGGAAATTTGTGATATCATTAAAGGAAAACAATTTAACAAAAGAGATATGTTGGAAGATGGTAAATATCCTGTTATAAATGGTGGAATTACTCCTTCTGGATATGTAGAAGTGTATAATCAAAATGCCAATACTATAACTATTTCACAGGGGGGAGCTTCAGCAGGGTTTATAAATTTTATAGAAAATAAATTTTGGTTAGGGGCACATGCATTTGCTATAAATCCTAAAGATACAGTTTTAAATAGATACATTTATCATTTTTTGAAACTGAATCAAGAAAAACTTCAAGATAAAAAAGAGGGAGCAGGGATTCCAAGTATTTCAAAAACAACTTTAGAAAGTTTGGAAATCCCAATTCCTAGTTTGGAAACTCAAGAAAAAATTGTAAAAATACTTGACAAATTTACAAATTATGTTACTGAATTACAAGCTGAATTACAAGCTGAATTACAAGCTCGTACTAAACAATATTCTTATTATAGAAACATGCTTTTGAGTAAAGAAAATTTAAATAAATTAAGTAAAAAGTTAGATAGATTAGAAGAGAAAAAATATGAATTGAGGATAACTACACTTGGAGAAATAGGGGAATTTACACGTGGGAATGGATTACAAAAAAGTGATTTTAGAGATGTGGGAAAACCAGTTATTCATTATGGACAAATTTATACAAAGTATAATTTTTCTACAGATAAAACATTTTCTTTCACAGATGAAGAAACATTTAAAAGACTAAGAAAAGCAAAACCTAATGATATATTAATAGCAACAACATCAGAAAATATAGAAGATGTTGCAAAATGTGTAGTTTGGCTTGGAAATACAGAAATTGGTTTTTCTGGAGACATGTATAGTTATAATACAAATGAAAACTCTAAATATATTGCTTATTATTTTCAAACAGTTGAATTTCAAAGACAAAAAGAAAGAAAAGTGACAGGAACAAAATTAATTCGTATTCATGGAGAAGACATGGCTAAATTTATAATTCCTTTGCCATCAATTTCAATTCAAAATAAAGTTGTAGAAATTTTAGATAAATTCCAATCTTTGTTATCTGAAACACAAGGCTTATTGCCAAAAGAAATTGAACAAAGACAAAAACAATATGAATTTTATAGAGAAGAGCTCTTAATGTTTGGCATGGATATTGCTAGAGAGAGAGAGAGAGAGAGAGAGAGAGAGAGAGAGAGAGAGAGATTAATACACCATAATTTCTTTCTTTTATTAAAAGAAGCAGCAGAAGTTGTTGGGATAAAATTATTTGAAGCTGAGTGGATAAGTTTAGAAAATTTGTTAGATTATGAGCAACCGTCAAAATATATTGTTAAAACAACTGAATATAATGATAATTATAAAATTCCAGTTTTAACTGCTGGGAAAACTTTTATACTGGGATATACTGATGAGAATGAAGGGATTTATAAAGCTGATGAAGAGAATCCAGTTATCATATTTGATGATTTTACTGCTGCAAATCATTGGGTAGGCTTTAATTTCAAGGTTAAATCATCAGCAATGAAAATATTGAAACCAAAAGAAAATATAAATTTTAGATATTGTTATTATTATATACAAACTATAAATGTAGATACTACTGAACATAAGAGATTATGGATTTCAAAATATTCACAAATTCTAGTTCCTATTCCATCTCTTGCAATTCAAAATTATGTAGTATCAATACTTGATAGATTTGATACTATAATCAATGATTTGACAAAAGAACTGCCAAAAGAAATTGAACTAAGGCAAAAACAATATGAATTTTATAGAGAAAAGTTATTAAATTTTATAAAAAATAATTGATACATGAGGTGATATAGTGGAAGAATTTAATTCTTTGATAGAAATAGCACAAAAAATAAAAGCTTCTAACAAAAAAGTTACTTTATTATATGCATTTAATACAACCGGGAAAACTAGATTATCTATGGAGTTTAAAAATTTAGTAAATGAGATAAGAGATGATGATGTAATTAAGCATGTAATTTATTACAATGCTTTTACTGAAGATTTATTTTCATGGGACAATGATTTAGAAAATGATAGTATTAGAAAATTAAAGATTAATAAAAATTCTAAATTTATTGACTTAATAGAGAAACAAGGGAAAGAAAATGAGATAGCAGAGCGATTTAGAGAATTTACTTCCTCAAAAATTGAACCAAATATAGATACAAAAACTGGGGAAATAACATTTAATCTCCCAACAGGTGATGAAAACTCCATTGAAAATATAAAAATATCTAAAGGAGAGGAGAGCATTTTTATTTGGTCAGTATTTTTTGTTTTAATGGAAACAATTATTTCGGAACTAAATATTGATGAAGTTAATGATAGAAGTACGGATGATTTTGATGAAATTAAATATATATTTATTGATGACCCTATATCATCTTTAGATGATAATCATGCAATTGATGTGGCACTAAAAATAAAAGAAATAATAAAATCTGTAAAAAATGAGGATTTACGTTTTATTATATCAACACATCATGCACTTTTTTATAATATTTTACATACAGAACTTAAAAGTGCAAAGAGGTTCTGGTTTAGTAAAAATGAAAGTAAATATATAATATCTGAATTAGAGAATGAAGATACACCATTTGGATATCATTTATTGATAAAAGAAGAGATAAAAAAAGCAATAAGGGAAAATGAGATTAAACGTTATCATTTTAATTTATTACGTAATTTATTTGAAAAAACAGCACATTTTTTAGGATATAATAGTTGGAAAGATTTGATACAAAAAGAAGATAGAGAAGCCTATATTAAACGGATAAATTTTTATAGTCATAGCAATCATTCAGTTTTAGAAGTTAAGGAGTTAGAACCACAAGAAAAAGAATTTTTGAAAAGAATATATGAAAATTTTATCGAAAACATTAAATGGAAGGAGTAACTTAAATGTCAGAAGCAAGGATACAATATACTACATCTACAATAGCAGAAATGACTAATGGAATTATTTTAGCAAACTTTGAAAAAGATAAAAGTATTAGTGATACATCTTATCAAAGTGAAGCTGAGCTTGAGAGAAATATGATTGATAATTTAGTTTCACAAGGATATGAGAAGCTTATTATAAAATCTAATGATGACTTATATAATAACTTAAAAATTCAGATTGAAAAATTAAATGGAATTTCTTTCTCCGTTGATGAATGGAATAGATTCTTAATAGAATATTTAAATACTCCAAATGATGGTATGATTGAAAAGACACGAAAAATCCAAGAGAATCATGTTTATGATTTTATTTTTGATGATGGGCATTTAAAAAACATAAAAATTATTGATAAGAAAAATATTCACAATAATTTCCTACAAGTTATAAATCAAGTTAGTCAGAAAGGAAATAGCCATAATCGTTATGATGTAACAATTTTAGTTAATGGATTGCCACTTGTTCATATTGAATTAAAAAAACGAGGTGTAAATCTTCATGAAGCATTTAACCAGATACATAGATATAGTAAAGAAAGCTTTAACAGTGAAAATTCTCTATATAAATATGTGCAGATTTTTGTTATCTCTAATGGCACTTATACAAGATATTTTGCAAATACAACAGCACAAAATAAAAATAATTATGAATTTACTTGTGAATGGGCAGATGCTAAAAATAAGGTTATTCGTGATTTAGAAGATTTTACAAAGACATTTTTTGAAAAGCGTGTTATTCTTGAAGTACTTACAAAGTATTGTGTTTTTGATGTAAATAATACATTATTTATTATGAGACCTTATCAAATAGCAGCAACAGAAAGAATTTTATGGAAGATAAATTCAAGCTATGAAGCAAAGAAAGCTGGAAAAACAGAAGCAGGGGGGTTTATTTGGCATACAACAGGTTCAGGAAAAACACTTACTTCATTTAAAGCTGCAAGATTAGCAACAGAACTTAACTTTATAGATAAGGTATTTTTTGTGGTAGATAGAAAAGATTTAGACTATCAAACTATGAAAGAATATCAAAGATTTCAGCCAGACAGTGTAAATGGAAGTAAAGATACAAAAGAACTTAAAAGATGTATTGAAAAAGATGATAATAAAATTGTAGTTACAACCATTCAAAAATTGAATGAATTTATAAAGAAAAATCTTAATCATGAAATTTATGATAAGCATTGTGTACTTATATTTGATGAATGTCATCGTTCACAATTTGGAGATGCACAAAAAAATATTAGAAAATCTTTTAAAAAATATTATCAATTTGGTTTTACAGGAACACCAATTTTTCCAGAAAACTCTCTTGGTGGAGAAACTACATCAGGAATATTTGGAGCACAACTTCATAGTTACGTAATAACAGATGCTATTCGTGATGGTAAAGTTTTAAAATTTAAGGTAGACTATAATAATATTACTCCTAAATTCAGATCAGCAGAAAAAGAAGATGATGAAAAAAAATTAGCTAAATTAGAAAGCAAAATGTTTTTACATCCTGAACGTATAACTGAAATTACAAAACACATTTTAAAAGTTTTTGATACTAAGACGCATAGAAATGAGTTTTATGATTTAAAGCATAGAAGGTTAAATGGTTTTAATGCTATGTTTGCAGTACAAAGTGTTGAGGCAGTAAAATTGTATTATGAAGAGTTTTATAAACAGCAAAAATCCTTTCCAAAAGAAAAAAGGTTAAAAGTTGCTACTATATACAGTTTTACTGCAAATGAAGAACAACCAATTATTGGAGAAATATTAGAAGAAAATTTTGATGTATCTGCTATGGATTCTACTGCAAAAGAATTTTTAAGTAGAGTAATTAAAGATTACAATGATTACTTTAAAACAAATTTTTCAATCAATGGCAATGAATTTCAAAACTATTATAAAGATCTATCATTGAAAGTAAAAAATAAAGAAGTTGATTTACTTATTGTTGTTGGTATGTTTTTAACTGGTTTTGATGCACCTACATTAAATACCTTATTTGTTGATAAAAATTTAAGATTTCATGGTCTTATTCAAGCTTTTTCAAGAACTAATCGTATATTGAATAAGGTTAAAACTTTTGGTAATATTGTTTGTTTTAGGGATTTGGAAAAAGCAACACAAAATGCAATTAAAACTTTTGGTGATGAAAATAGTGTAAATATAATTTTAGAAAAAAGCTACGAAGAATATATTCATGGTTTTACTGATAAAGAAACCGGAAAAACAATTAAAGGATATATAGATATATGCAATGAAATTATTGCTAAATTTCCAGAGCCAACTGAAATAGAACTTGAAACAGATAAAAAAGAATTCGTAGAGCTTTTTGGTGAAGTATTAAAAGCAGAAAATATACTTAGAAATTTTGATGAATTTGAAAATTTTGAAAAAATTATTTCTGATAGACAAATGCAAGATATGAAAAGTGTATATGTTGATATCAGAGAAAATATTCTAAATTCAAAACGAAATGAAGTAACTGATGGAGAAAATATTGATTTTTCTGATGTTGAATTTCAAATTGATTTGCTAAAAACGGATGAAATAAACTTAGACTATATTTTAGCTTTAATTCTTGAAAAATCTAAAGAAAACGATGATATAGACAGTTTGAAAGCTGAAGTTTGTAGAGTTATTAGATCAAGCCTTGGAACCAGAGCAAAAGAAGAATTAATTATAAATTTTATTAATAAAACAAGATTATCAGACTTAAGAACTACTGATGATATTCTTGAGTCATTTTATAGTTTTGCAAAAAAAGAAAAAATGAATAAAATTAATTGTTTGGTGGAAGAAGAAAAATTAAAAGAGAATTCAAAATATTTTATAGAAAAGGCAATTGGAAAAGGATATGTAGAATATGCAGGAGATGAATTAGATAGTATAATTCCTGCAACATCACGTAGGCATGGTGCAAGAGAAAAGAAAAAAGAATCAGTATTAGAAAAAATAAGGAATATTGTAGAAGTTTTTGTAGGAATTTAGCTATTTATTTTAAATTATTAAATAATATAAGAAAAGTTGTAATCTCTAAAAAATAAGGATAAAACTATGGTTGATAAAATTGAAGAAAGTTATAATAAAATTCTTAATCTTTTCAGAGAATATAAAAGAGATAGAGAAGAATATAGAAAAGAACTTGAAAATTTAATGGAACTAACAAAGAACTATGTTAAATTTAAAGAATATTATCTTAATGCAAAATTTAAACTAGCAGAATTTTATCAAGAAAAGCATAAGTATGATTTATCTAAAAAATTGTATTTAGAATTAATTAATGATAAAAATATAGGAAATTTTAAGTTAGAAGTAATCAAACAATTTGCTTATAATCTAAGAATTTTAAAAAACTATGATGAAGCACTTTTTTGGTATGAAAAATTATCTGAACTTTCAAATTCAGAATATTATGATGAGATCGTTTTAGAAGGTTTAGCAAAATGTGCTACAATGCTTAACAATTTTGAAAAAGAAAGAGAAAACTATCGTATCTTACTTTCAAATTGTTTAGATAAAGATGAGTTTAAAAACTTAGCTGGGAAAATTCTCAATTTAAAAAGTCAGTTGCTAAATACAACAGATTTAAAGCGAGAAAAAGTAATAAATACTGAGCTTATATATTTAAATAATGACCTTGATAATGCATATTATAAACTAACAGATATCAAAATGAAAATAGCTAGAAGTTATTTTAATGAAAAGAGATATGATGACTGCAGAAAAGAAGTACAAAACATATTTGAATTTTTGGAGTATAGTATAAGTGATTCACAAAATTATGCTATTACAAATGCTAATATGCTCTTAGGAAAAACTTATTTTGAAGAAGGTAATTTTGAGAAAGCAAAAGAATATTTTGAACCTATTGCTAATACTCCAAAAGAAGATAAATATTATAAATATATGATTAGTGATATACATTCTGCTAGAAATTTTTTAGCAAAAATGAAATAAAAAGTTTCCCCTTATTATTGATTTATATCATAAATATGATATACTAAAATAAAAAATGTATCATTAAATAGATAAGGGGAAGTTATGAGTAAATCTATAGAAGAAAAATTAAGAATATTAAGTGATGCTGCCAAATATGATGTTTCATGTTCTTCAAGTGGAAGTAGTAGAAAAAATTCAAATAATGGATTAGGAAATGGAGCTATAAATGGCATATGCCATTCGTGGTCAGCAGATGGAAGGTGTATCTCTTTACTTAAAATACTTATGACAAATTATTGTATATATGATTGTAAATACTGTATTAATCGTAAAGATAATGATATTGAAAGAGCAATACTGACTCCTGATGAAATTGTAAAATTGACTATAAATTTTTATAGAAGAAATTATATTGAAGGACTTTTTCTAAGTTCAGGAATAATAAAGAGTGCAGACTATACAATGGAATTAATGATTGCTGTGGCCAAAAAACTTAGACTTGAAGAAAAATTTAATGGTTATATTCATATGAAAGTAATTCCAGGAGCAAGTAGGCAACTAATTAATGAAATTGGGGTATATGTAGATAGAGTTTCAGTAAATATAGAATTTGCTGAAAATACTGCCCTTAAACTTCTTGCACCAGATAAAAAAGCCACTGATATTTCTACATCAATGGGACTTATTCGTAAAAATCTAATTGAAAATGCAGAAGATAAAAAGGTCTTTAAAAGTACTCCATCTTTTATTCCAGCTGGTCAGACAACTCAGATGATAATTGGTGCAAGTGGAGAAAGTGATTATTCTATACTAACTAGAAGTGAAAGTCTTTATAAAAATTTTGATTTAAAAAGAGTTTATTATTCTGGTTATGTACCTGTAAATAAATCTGGAATTCTTGTAAGTGCTGATCAAGCTGTACCTATGATAAGAGAACATAGACTTTATCAAGCAGATTGGTTACTAAGATTTTATAATTTTAGAGCTGATGAAATTCTTAATGAAAAAGATCCATTTGTTGACCCTTTTCTTGACCCAAAAACAAACTGGGCAATAAAAAACTCACACTTTTTTCCCATAGAGATAAATAAAGCTTCATATAAGGAACTTTTAAGAGTTCCAGGAATAGGAGTAACTTCAGCAAAACGTATAGTTATGACTAGAAAATACAGTACAATAAGATATGAACATTTAAAAAAATTAGGTGTAGTAATAAAAAGAGCAAAATATTTCATTACTGTAAATGGAGAATTTTTAGGATTTAAAAAAGAAAATCCTGAACTAATAAGGAATGCTCTTATGGAAAAAGAAAAATTGGTAGCAGAACAACTAAAACTTTTTAATGCATAATTTATTAAATAGCAATAGGTTTATAGGTTACCTTTAATAAACTTAAATATATTATATTGAGGAGAGAAAAATAAGAATTATCTAAAAATATAGATTTAGCTAATCTTATAAAAGAAAAATGCCAAATTATTATTATGATGGAAGTTTTGATGGATTACTAACAGTTATCTATATGGCATATAATGATAGAGAAAGTAATATACTTAGAGTAAGTGCTAAAGCAGAGCAACTTATTTTAGCACTTGATGATATCCATATCATAACTGATTTTTTTAAAGCTAGACGTGTTGAGAAAGCTATATGTGAAAAGTTATCACAGAACTTTTTAAATAGTATACGTACCTGCTTTTTATCAAATGATAAAAATAAAGATACCATAATAATTCATACAGTATATAAAGCATTAAATCAAGGAGAAGAAATTTTGAATTCCTTAGATGAACATGCTTTCTATATGAATAAACTTGTAAAACAGGTATTGAATGAACGTCATAAATACCTTGGTTTACTAAGATTTAAAGAAATGAAAGATGGTACAATGTTTTCAACGATTGAGCCTAAAAATAATGTTCTTCCTATTTTAATTTCTCATTTTAAGAACAGAATGAAAAGAGAAAAATTTGCAATTTTTGATAAAGGAAGAAAAATGGTAGTTTACTATGATGGCAAAAAAGCAGAAATCTTTTTTGTAAAATCTCTTGAAATTGAGTGGAGTGATGAAGAAATAGAATATTCAGAACTTTGGAAAACTTTTCATAAGA
>ERZ773090.568-NODE-568-length-17809-cov-4.07086_pt1 | contig 17809 bp, 18 predicted proteins | sample MGYA00580579_ERZ773090 | MGnify/ENA primary metagenome ERZ773090 (study PRJEB29015, sample SAMEA2738014) | human oral metagenome | biome: human oral; feature: human-associated habitat; material: dental | place: China | collected 2132 ... | reverse complement strand
TGGGATTGTTCAGCGCCTGGTCCTTTTCGTAGGCGGCGTTGCCGATGAGCAGGGCGAGGCGGTCCTCGGCCCGGGCCGTGGTCAGCAATAGCAGTAGCAGCAGGGTTTTTTTCATGGGGTTCTCCAAAAATAGGCCTATTTTTAGGGACTACGGGACAAAGGCTAAAAAAAACCCGTCGGGGGACGGGTTGGGGCTATGGGGCCAGTGCCTTTAGCTGTTTTTCGATGACATCGAGCATGGCCTCGGCGGCAAACAGGCCCCGGCCGCGTACGAATACATTGCCATCCACGGGAATAACCCGGCCCCCTTTGACCGCGTCCACCGCCTGCCACAGCGGTTCCTGCTGCCATTTGTCCAGCACGTTGCGGTCGTGGCCGGCGTAGTTGGCGACGAAAATCCACTGGGGATTGAGGGCCAGCACCTGTTCCAGATTGGCGTGGTAGAGCGCTTCGCTGCCGGCCGGCTGGGGCGGCACGATAAAGCCGAGCTCGGTCAGCAGGGCGCCGCTGTAGCTATTGCGGGAATGGACCTGCAGACTGTCGCTGCGGCCGCCGGAACCGGCCACAAAGGCCCGCTGGCCCGCCGGCACCCGTTTTTTCACCGCTGCCACCCGGGCGTTCAGGGCGTCGAGACGGGCGGCCATCTCCGTTTCTTTGCCGAGCAGCCGGGCGATGCGGCGGGCCTGTTCCCGGATGTCCGTGTAGCTGCCGCGCAGGGAATTGAAGACCACCGTCGGGGCGATGGCCTGCAGCTGGGCCAGGGCGGCGCCGTGGCGTTTCCGGTCGGCGATGATTAAATCGGGCTTGAGCTGGGCGATGACCTCCAGATTCGGCTGGGAGCGGGTGCCCACCGATTGATAGTCGCCGAGGCGCGCGCGAATGGGCGGCAGCAGCCGTTCGGGCTCGTTGTCGTCGGCGATGGCGATGGGCGGCACCCCCGCATTGACCAGCGCATCGACGAAGGAATATTCCAGCGCCACAATGCGCTGGGGTGGGCTTTCCAGGGTGAAGGTGCCGTTCTCATCTTCAATGTTGACGGCCCGGGCCGTGCCCCAGAGCAGGGCGAGGAGTAGGAGTTTTTTCATGGTTTTTCTCTCGGCTAGTCGGCATTCTTAAGGGCGGCCACCATTGCCAGGGCCTGGCGGGTTTCGGCCACATCGTGGACGCGGACGATGCCGGCGCCGAGCCAGGCGCTCAGGGCGGCCAGGGTTACGGAGCCGATGAGCCGTTCCGCCACCGGCGCCCCGCCCAGGTAATGGCCGATGGTGGATTTGCGCGACACGCCCACCAGCAGCGGCAGGCCGAGGGCGAGGAAATCGGCACTGTGGCGAATCAGGGCCATGTTCTGGGCTGGAGTTTTGCCGAAGCCGAAGCCGAAATCCAGACAGAGCCGGGCCCGGTCAATGCCGACGGCCTCGGCGGCGGCAACGCGCCGGCCCAGATAGTCGCGCACCTCGCCAATCAAATCGCCGTAGTCGGTGTTGGCCTGCATGGTGGCGGGCTGGCCGCGCATGTGCATCAGACACAGGCCGCAGTCGAAGCGCTTCACTAGTTCCAGGGCGCCCTCGTCCTCCAGGGCGCGCACGTCGTTAATCATGTCGGCGCCCTCGTCGAGCAGGGCCGCCATCACCACCGTTTTCTTGGTGTCAATGGACAGGGGCACCGACCAGCGGCGCAGCGCCTGCACCAGCGGCCGCAGCCGGCGAATTTCCTCCTCGGCCGGCACCTCGGCGGCGCCGGGGCGGGTGCTCTCGGCGCCCAGGTCAAGGATATCGGCACCGTCCCGGAGCAGCTTTTCCGCCTGGGCCAGGGCCGCATCCAGACTCAGAAAACGGCCGCCGTCGGAAAAAGAATCGGGCGTGCAATTCAACACGCCCATGATTTTGGTCTGGCTCAAATCCAGTGAAAAACGCCCGCACTTAAACGCTGTCATGGCCGGGCTCCTCGCCGGTCGGGGCCGGGTCGGCCTTCTCCAGCCGCGTTTTGCTGGTGCCGTCCTCGCTCCAGCCCTCGGGTTCACGCACCGGCCGCCGGGCCATGAGGTCATCAATCTGGCCCTCGTCGATGGTCTCGTACTTGACCAGGGCTGCCGTCATGGCGTGGAGAATGTCCAGGTTCTCCTCCAGAATTTTCCGGGCGCGGCTGTAGTTGCGGTCAATGATGGCCTTGATTTCCTCGTCGATGAGCTTGGCGGTCTCGTCGGAAACGTTCTTGTGGCGTGTAACCGAGCGGCCGAGGAACACTTCCCCTTCGTCCTCGCCGTACATGATGGCGCCGAGACGCTCGGACAGACCCCACTGGGTAACCATGCTGCGGGCAATGCCGGTGGCCCGTTCGATGTCGTTGGAGGCGCCGGTGGAGACCTTATCCTTGCCGTAGATGATTTCCTCGGCCAGCCGGCCGCCGTAGAGGGTGGAAATCTTACTTTCCAGCGCCTCCTTGGAATAGGAATAGCGGTCCTGGTCGGGCAGGAACATGGTTACGCCGAGGGCGCGGCCGCGCGGAATGATGGTTACCTTGTAGACCGGGTCGTGGGAGGGCACCAGCCGGCCGATGATGCAGTGGCCGGCCTCGTGGTAGGCGGTCATTTCCTTCTCCTGGTCGCTCATGGCCATGGAGCGGCGTTCGGCGCCCATCATGATTTTGTCCTTGGCATCTTCCATGTCCTGCATGGTGATTTTTTCGCGGTTGCGGCGGGCCGCAAAAAGGGCGGCCTCATTGACCAGGTTGGCCAGGTCGGCGCCGGAGAAGCCGGGGGTGCCGCGGGCGATGTCCCGGGCTCGAACTCCCGCATCGATGGGCTTCTTACGCATATGCACGGTGAGGATTTGCTCGCGGCCCTTCAAATCGGGCAGGCCGACGGTAACCTGCCGGTCGAAGCGGCCGGGGCGCAGCAGGGCCGGGTCGAGCACGTCGGGCCGGTTGGTGGCGGCGATGACGATGACGCCATCGTTGCCCTCGAAGCCGTCCATTTCGACGAGCAGCTGGTTCAAAGTCTGCTCGCGCTCGTCGTGGCCCCCGCCGAGGCCGGCGCCGCGCTGGCGGCCCACGGCGTCGATTTCGTCGATGAAGATGATGCAGGGGGCATTTTTCTTGGCCTCCTCGAACATGTCGCGCACCCGCGAGGCGCCGACGCCCACGAACATTTCGACAAAGTCCGAGCCGGAAATGGAGAAGAAGGGCACCCGGGCTTCGCCGGCGATGGCCCGGGCCAGCAGGGTTTTACCGGTGCCCGGCGGGCCGGCCATCAGCACGCCCCGGGGAATCTGGCCGCCGAGCTTGCTAAATTTCTGCGGGTCTCTGAGAAAGTCCACCATCTCCGCCACCTCCTGCTTGGCCTCGTCGGCCCCGGCCACGTCGGCGAAGGTTACCTTGATTTTGTCCTCGGGAATCAGCCGGGCCCGGGATTTACCGAAGGAGAAGGGATTGCCCCGGCCGCCGCCACCGCCCATCTGACGGTTGATGTAGATGTAGGCGGCGATGAACACCAGAATGGGCAGCAGACTGCCCAGCAGCCGCGAGAACCAGCCCTCCCGTTTAACCTCGGGGCTGCTGATATTGACGCCGTTTTTACGCAGGTCGCCAATGAGGGCGATGGGGTTAAACGTCTCCGGATTGTTGGTGTAGAACTTGGCGCCGCTGCGGTCGGTGTAGTAGATGCGGGCGTTCTGCAGGTCGATGTCCGCCGTCTGGACGCCGCCGGTTTCGACCTTGTCCAGGAACTGGGAATAGCTGCTTTCCCGGGCGCCCCGGCGGCCGGTGCTGTTCATTTCACTGACCAGATAGACGAAGCCCAGAATCAGGCCGGCCCAAATCAATAGTGAACGTTTGGATTCTTTCAAAATGAAACCTCGTAGAAGTGGAAATTAGGATTTTGGATTGCCCTTGAAACCTTGGGCCAAAAGATAAGTCTCCTGGCTGCGTGCCCGCGAGGCCTCCGGCTTGCGGGTCAGCACCTTGCTAAAGTGCTGGCGGAGCGTTTTGATTAGTGTATCAAAGCCCGGCCCCTGGAAAATCTTCGTTAGGAAGGCCCCGCCGGGGGCCAGATGCTGGAGGGCAAAATCCAAAGCCAGCTCAACCAGATACATGCTGCGGGCCTGGTCGGCGGCCTTGATGCCGCTGGTATTTGGTGCCATATCCGATAAAACCAAGTCCAGGGCCTGGCCCTGAAGCGCTTCCTCCAGCTGGGCCAGCACCGCATCGTCGGTGAAGTCGCCCTGGATAAAGTGCACGTCGGCGAGGCCGTCCATGGGCAGAATATCCAGGGCGACGAGGGTGCCCCGCCCCTGCAGACACTGGGACAAATACTGGGTCCAGCCCCCGGGCGCGGCACCCAGTTCGGCAATGCGCATGCCCGGGCGAATTATTCGGTCGCGCTGCTGGATTTCCTGTAATTTATAGGCCGCCCGCGAGCGGTAGCCCTCCTGCTGGGCCCGTTGCACAAAGGGGTCCTTGAAATGTTCTTTCAGCCACCGGTGGCTGCTTTTACTGCGTGCCATGTATTTTTTCCAAATTAATTGCTCTATTTTAAAGAAATTCCCATGTTGAACAAAAACCAAATAAAACACCTCAAGGCCCTGGCCCACCACCTGAATCCGCTGGTGCTCATCGGTGCCGCTGGCCTCAGCGCCAGCGTAGAAAAGGAAATCGACCGGGCCCTGAGCAGCCACGAACTGATTAAGGTCAAGCTGGGCAACCGCGACGACGGCGAACAGCAGGCCATGATTGAACGGATTAGTGGCACGCTCGGCGCCGAGCTTATCCAGCAGATTGGCCATACGGCGGTCTTTTTCCGCCGTAATAAAAAGGAACCTAAAATCGAACTGCCGAAAAAATAATTGGGCCCCTAGACAAGGAAGCGCTTCCCCCGGGAAGCGCTTCGGTTTTTAGCCCAGCCGGTGGGCGAGCAGATTCAGACAGAAACTCAGGGCCGAACCGAAGAGAAAGCCGGCGGCCAGCGGATAGACGCTGCCGTCAAACTGGCTGGCACTGACCGCACCGATGAGGACGCCGCCGATGGTCATGATGGTGCCGGCCACCGCCGAGGCCACGCCGGCGATGCTGGCGAAGGGCTGCATCAGCAGGGCATTGAGATTGTTCATGGCCAGCGAATAGAAGATGAAGTGGCCGGCCAGCAGGGGCACCAGCAGCAGCAACGGCGGTTTGCCGGCGCCCAGCAGGGTGAGCAGAAAAATCAGGCCGTCGATGAGCAGAAGGCCGAGCAGGGCGCCGTCGAGCATGCGCCGCATGCCGAAGCGCATCACCGCCCAGCTGTTGAACAGGGCCGCCAGAATAATGCCGCTGGCCACCGAGGAGAACAGGTAGGGGAAGCGGTCGCCGAGGTGATAGACATCGCGGGCGAAAATGGGTTCGGCCTGGCTGATATAGCTGGCCAGCATGCTGAAGAGCAGGGCGTTGATGAACAGATAGAGCAGGGCGCTGGGATTGTGGCCAAAAATCCGCAGCGCTTCTTTGACTTTGCTGAGCTGCAGCGGCCGCCGTTTCTCCGGCGCCAGCGTCTCCGGCAGCACACGCAGGAACCAGCCCAGCACCAGCAGGCCGGTAAGCAGATAGAAATAGAAGATGGTTTTGAAATCGCCGAGTTTAAGAATGAACTGGCCGAAGGTGGGCGCCAGCACCGGCACGGCCATGAACACCATCGTAATGTAGGACATGATTTGGGCCATGCGATTGCCGGTGGCCACGTCGCGCACCACCGCATTGACGATGACGCGCGGGGCCGCCAGTCCCGCCCCCTGGAGGAAACGGGCCCAGAGCAGATGGCGGAAATCGACCACCACAATCAGGGCCGCCGAGGCGCCGATGTAGAGGAGCAGGCCCAGGGCCAGGGTAGCGCGGCGGCCGAGCCAGTCGCCGAGCAGGCCGAAGAGCAGCTGGGTGCTGGCATAGCCAACGAAATAGATAAAAACCACCTGCTGAATGTCGTTTTTATTGGCCAGCCGGTAGAAGGCGGTCATCTGCGGGAAGGCCGGCAGAATGGAATCAATCATGAAGGCCGAAAAGCCCATGAGCGTGGCCATCAGCAGGATAAAGTGCTTACTGCGAAAAAAAGAATCCATGGATTTTCCTTAAAAAATAAAGGGGCAACGGCATCGCCCTGCTTTTTTTTAGAAAAAGTAGAAAAATTTCAATAAAAATAATGAGTTAGCCGCTTGCTATTTCAAAAAAAATGCGCTAATTTAAGCGCTCTTTTTTTGCAATAATTCTGGAGAATTAAAAATATGAAATCATTAAGAATCATGATGTTGGCTGCCGTGCTGGTGCTGACTGGCTGCATCGCCCGTGGCAGTAAGCTGAATTATAACACGGTGAACTCTATCCAACGGGGGGTAACCACCGAGCAGCAAATCCGCGCCATGTTCGGCGAGCCGGTGGCCACCGAAACCCGCCACAAGCTCGGTATTAAGGTGCTGCAGTATGGCTATAGCAACGATGACAGCATCAAAAAAGATGCCGCCACCGTCGGCGGCGCGGCCCTGGGCGGTGCCCTCGGCAATCAAATCGGCGGCGGCTCCGGCCAGGCCATTGCCTCCGGTCTCGGTGCCGCCCTCGGCGGCCTACTCGGCGAAAATGCCGTTACCGCCCGCCAGGAGAACCAGAGCCTGACCGTCATCATCGACCTGCGCACCGGCGTGGTGAAAGATTTCGACTTCTCCGAAAGCAAAGGCCGCACCCAGTCCTGGAGTGTAAACAGCGGCGTCGGCGCCCTGTAAATGGCCGCCACGGCACTCCTCATCGTCAATCTGGGCTCACCCGCCGCCCCCACGGCGGCGGCGCTGCGCCCCTATCTCAAAGAATTCCTGTCCGACCGGCGCGTCATCGACCTGCCGCGCTGGTGGTGGCAGCCCCTGCTTCATCTCTGGGTGCTGAACACCCGGCCCCGGCGCTCGGCCCGGGCCTACGGTCGTATCTGGGGTCCGGACGGTTCGCCGCTGCTGAGCATCACCGCCGCCCAGAGCACCGCCCTGGGGAAGCGCTTCCCCGAACTGACCGTGGCCTATGCCATGCGCTACGGCCAGCCCACCCTGGCTTCCCGGCTGCGTGAGTTCCGGGCCGCCGGCGTCCAACGCATTCTTATCGTCCCCATGTATCCCCAGTACAGCGACACCACCACCGCCACCATCGTCGATGCGGTCGGTGCGGCGCTGGCCGACCTGCATGGGCTCCCTGAAATCCGCTATGTGCCGGCCTGGTACGAACACCCGCTCTACATCGCCGCCCTGCGCCAGAGCGTGGAAAACTATGTGGCCCGGCACGGCCGCCCGGAGAAAATTTTGCTTTCCTACCACGGCATTCCCCGCCGCTATGCCGAACGCGGCGACCCCTATCCCCAGCAGTGCGAGCGCACCACGGCCCTGCTCAGTGCCGCCCTGCCCGAACTGGAACTGCAGACCGTCTACCAGTCGCGCTTCGGCCGCGAGGAATGGCTGCGTCCCTATGCCGATGAGACCATCGCCGCCCTCGGCCGGGCCGGCTGCGGCCATCTGGCCGTGCTCTGTCCGGGCTTTGCCGCCGACTGTCTGGAAACGCTGGAAGAAATGGCCGAAGAAAACCGGGAGCGCTTCCAGAGCGCCGGCGGCGGTCGCTACGGCTATATCCCCGCCCTGAACAGCGATGCCCCCCATCTGGAGCTGCTCAGCAGCCTGATACGAGAACAGCTATGGCCACGCCCTGCATTCTGATTACCGGCTGCTCCAGCGGCATCGGCTACGTAAGCGCCAACCTGCTGCGCGCCCAGGGCTGGCGCGTCTTTGCCACCGCCCGCAATCCGGCCGACGTGGAACGGCTCAAGGAGGAGGGCTTCGAGGCCTACCGCCTCGACCTGCTGGAGGTGGAAAGCATCAACATGGCCCTGGATTGGGTGCTGCAGCAGAGCGAGGGCCGGCTCGACGCCCTCTTCAACAACGGCGCGGCGGCCTGGCCGGCGGCGGTGGAGGATTTGAGCTATCACTCGCTGATGGTGCAGCTCGGCACCGGCCTGCTCGGCTGGCACGAGCTGACGCGCCAGGTGCTGAAGGTCATGCGCCGCCAGGGCCACGGTCGCATTATCCAGAACAGTTCCGTGCTCGGCCTGGTGGCTATGGCCTATCGCGGCGCCTACGTGGCCAATAAATTTGCCCTGGAGGGCCTCAGCGACGTGCTGCGCCTGGAGCTGGCCGGCACGGACATCTGGATTAGCCTCATCGAACCCGGGCCGATTCAACCGACCCAATTCCGCAGCAACGCCTACGAGAATTTCCGCCAGATGCACCTGGGCCCCAGCGCCCACAGCCGCGCCTATGAGGCCATGGTGCGCCGGCTGGAAAGTGCCAAGCCGGAGCCGTTCACCCGGCCGCCGGAGGCGGTGGCCCGGGTGGTCTGGAAGATTCTCAACAGCCCCCGGCCCCGGGCCCGCTACTACGTCAGCTGGGCCACCTGGCTGCTGGCGACGCTGAAGCGCTTCCTGCCCACCCGGCTGATGGACGCGCTGCTGCTGCGCCTGAGCCGCGACGAGCGGAAACGCTACTAAACCCCACGCCTCCGCCGGAGGCGTTTTTTTGTGCCTCGGGGGCGCCCCAACGAAGCGCTTCCCGTCCAGGGCATGGCTTTTCCCGGTGGGCCCCAATCGGGGAAGCGCTTCCTTCCTCGGATTCATCTTTCCAGGGCCGGCTTCGGGAAGCGCTTCTCCCGATTCGCTCTGAACTTAGGATTCACCCGGGCCGATTGCCCCCGGAGCCGAAGCGCTTCGCTCTCGGGGCGCCGGGCCCATCAATGGAAGCGCCCCGGCCACCCTATTCGGCAACTCGAAGCGCTCCCTTCCATCACTCCGGACAGAAGGAAGCGCTTCAATGTCAGCGGCTGGCTCAGGGAAGGGCCTAGTCCGAAGCGCTTCGGTTCCGCTGGGCACTTTGAACGAAGCGTTTCAGCCCGGCCGCCAATCTAAGCAGCGGCAGCGCAACATCAGCCAAGGGGAAGCGCTTCGATTAACCCGGCCGCCGAGGGAAGCGCTTCGGGTTGGGAGGCTGGATAAAAGCGCTTCCTGCTGGTTGGCGAAACCGAAGCGCTTGGGCGGGCGGTTTTTAATCATCACCGGCCCGAAGGGGGAGTGCGGCGACTCCGAGGGCTAGATTTTTCCGCCGGGCAGGAATGGAGGAGGAAGCGCTTCCCCATTTTGCAAACGACAGAACCGGCGCCGGCCTAGAGTCGGCCTCCATCTGAATCATCAAAACGAAGCGCTTCGGTCCTAGGGATTCACGCCACCCGGCACGGCAGAAAGGGAAGCGCTTCACTAGAACAGGCTTTTCCATTCGGAAGCGCTTCGGTTCAGAAAAACAAGCGAGACACCGGGCCATTGTGATTTAAGCCCACTAGCTATCAGCCAGCGCTTCCTATTGCAAGCCGCAAAATGAAGGATTCCTTCAGCCGTTTCGGGACGAAGAACTTCTCCATGAACAGGAGCACGGGCCGGGCGAAAAAATCTCGGCGCTGCCATTGAAGCGCTTCCCAGCAAAGATTAAGAACGAAACGCTCCCCTTCAGAGCGGGCTTTAAAACCGTCGTTAGCTGGAACCGAATCAACGAAGCGCTTCGGTCCCGGCTGGCCATTGCCAACGAAGCGCTTCAAAGGGCGGCCCGAGGCGGCTAACGACCCCCCTCCCAGTTGTGGGCAGAAAGGAGGAAGCGCTTCCTTCCCGGGGCTCTGAAAAAACCGAAGCGCTTCGGTTGGCTGAATCTGGTGAGCCGGGCCGGGCTAGATTCCCTTCCAATGAAGCGCTTCCTCCGTGGGTGCTTGGAAAACGGCGGCCGAGAGGGAGAGCTTCAATGGCGGCCTGGTTAGCCTGGCCCCGGGGACGGGTTTTAAACGGAGGAAGCGCTCTGCGTACCGCTGGTACTGGAGCACTTCGCCCCCGGCTAGGAAAAAACAAAGCGCCCCTAGTGGGGCGCTCGTTGGGCCGGTTTTATAGCCCGGTGCCAGAGTAGAAGAGAAGGTGATGACCAAAGGCCAGTGGCCAGCGTAGCCGCTACTAGCCGAAGGCTAGTGGCAAGCGTAGCAGCTACTGCCTTTGGCTAGTGGCAAGCGTAGCCGCTACTAGCCGAAGGCTAGTGGCAATCCCAACTAAACGCCACCCGCGAAAAATCCCGCCGTTTTAAATCCTCCGGAGTAATGAAGAAATTACCGACGCCGGCATCGCCCCACATCAGGTCAATGCCACCCTCCTCACAGTCGCTGTCCAGCTGGAAGAGCAACTCATAGTCCGTCGGCAGGCCGCCCTCGGCCTCGGGGAAGCGGCGTGGGTCGTTCTGGGTAAAAACGGCATAGCCGCCGATGCGGTGGGCCGGACTGGCCTCGGCCGCGCTGTAGCCATCATGCAGCGACCAATCATCGTCCTCGGCCTCGAGAAAGGCGTTCAGATTCGGCAGCTGGGCGGCGAAGCGGTAGTCCTCCAGCGGCAGATACTGCGGTTCCACCGGCCCGAAAACCAGGCGGTATTCGCGCACCTCGTCCAGCAGCGGGCCGCAGTAATCGCCCGGGTCAGGGGGCGGAAAATCCGAACGCAGCCGGTCGCTGCGGATTTCCGGGTGATAGATGACGCGAAAACCGCTGGAGTCGCGCAGATTATCCAGATTGAGGCCGAGCAGCACGTCGCCGCTGTCGATGAAAAACTGCAGCAGGCCCGCCGTCGGGAAGTCCGGCAGCGGGGGCATTTCAGCAAAATTAAGCTGGGCCAGCAGGCTGAGTGGCCGACCGCCGGGGGTGCTGGGATAGGCCAGCTCCTCGGGCCAGTAGGGGGCGCCGCCGACCTTGCTGTCCGTGCGCCCGCAGGGGGCAATCTGCAGACTGAAGCGCAGCGACGGCCGGGCGGTGGCGCGGATTTCCTCGGCAAAGGGGGCCAGTTCGGGGGGAAGTTTCAGGTTCAAGGGCATTCTCCTTCAGAGTGGGACGGCCTCGGTGCCTGGCTCCTCGGCAAAGGGGGCCAGTTCGGGGGGAAGTTTCAGGTTCAAGGGTATGCTCCTTCAGAGTGGGTCGGCCTCGGTGCTGGCTCCTCGGCAAAGGGGACCAGTTCGGGGGGCAGTTTCAGGTTCATGGGGATTCCTTCAGGGCTGGGCGCCGGCCGGGGCTTCCGGCTCCGGCGGCGGCGGCTCATGGGCTTCGGCCAGCTCCTCGGCCAGCTGGCCGTAGTACTGGGGCCGGGCGCGGATAAGGGCCCGGAAACGGCGCTGGGCCTCTTCGCACCAGCGTTGCAGGCCGTCGTCGTCCAGATGTTCATCCAGCTCGTGCAGCAGGCGCTGGCCGTTGGCCACCAGACTGTTTTCCTGCAGCCGGGCGCGGGCGGCCTCGTCGGCGTCGTCGTCCTCGGCCAGCGGGGCCAGGGCCGCCCTATCCATCTCCTCGGCCAGGGTTAGAAAATCCTGGCAGGCCTGCGGCATCTCGTCCTGGGCGGCGACGCTGGCACTCAAGGCCAGCAGCAGCAGGGCGCGCATCAGTCCAAAGCCAGCAGCTGGGTGAAAGCGTCCAGGGCGTAATCGGCCTGGCTGGCCAGGGCTGCCCCCCCAAAGCCGGGCTTGTAGTAGGCCACTTTCAGACCGGCGGCCCGGGCGGCACCCAGGTCATTGGCCGAATCGCCCACCATCAGCACCTCGGCCGGGCTGAGTTTCAGCGCTTCCAGGGCCATGGCCAGCGGCAGCGGGTCGGGTTTCTTGCGCGGGAAGGTATCGCCGCCGTAGACCACGGCGAAATAGGGGTCGATGCCCAAATCGGCCAGCAGCAGCATGGCCAAGGCCTCGTTCTTATTGGTGATAACGGCCAGCTTGGCGCCGCGCTGGTGCAGCTGGGCCAGGGTATCGGCGACGCCGGGGTAGAGCCGGGTCGCCACGCAGAGATGTTCGCCGTAGTGGTCGATGAAGACCTCATAGCCGCGTTCCAGCTCCTCGTCGCTGACCCGGCCATCCGGGTCGTCGCTGAGGACGCGGTGAATCAGAATTCTGATGCCGTTGCCGATGTAGCCCCGTACCCGTTCCAACGGCAATTCGGCCAGACCAAAGGCCCGGCGCACGGCATTGGCGGCGGCGGCCAGGTCGGCCAGGGTGTCGGCTAGGGTGCCGTCCAAATCAAAAAAATAGGCTTTGAACATATTAAAATTCCTCTTTTTTTTGCCACAGACCGCAAATTATGAGCGAAATTGACGACCCATGGGCGGCGGCCATTGCCGCGCTAAACGAGCGCTTCGCCCCGGCCCTCAACCGGCTGGCCCAAATCCACGACCTCGGCCAGCGCGCCGAAATCTGCGCCCTCGACGCCGAGCGGGTGGTTTTCCAGAGCGACCGGGGTGAACAGTTCGCCGTCCGCCTCTACGGCCGGGGGGCGCCGCCCCAGGAGGTGATGACCATTCTCGCCCCCTTCGCCCCGCCGCTGGCTCCGGCCGGCGCCGAGAAGGGCTTCCGCGTCCTCGGCTGCGAACGGCCCAGCCCGAATTTCCTCCGCCTGCGTCTGCAGAACCTGGACCCGGTGCCGACCACGCCCGGCGTTGCCTACGCCTTCGCCCTCGGCAGCGGCGACCATCGCTTCTACACCCTGCGCGACGTCAGCCGCGAACACAGCAACCTCGATGTCTTCCTGCACGGCGAAACCCTCGGCAGCCTCTGGGCCCACCGTCTGGCCCCGGGCGATGAAATCGTCGGCCGCCGCGAATATGAGGAGGATTTCGACCGGCTGCAGAGCGGCCAAACCCTGCTCATCGCCGACGAAACCGGCTGGCCGGCCCTGGTGGCGGCGCTAGCCCGCTGGCAAAACCCGCTGGCGCCGGCGGTGGTGGCCCTGAGCCAGAGCGCCGTTGACCAGTCCTATATTGAGGAGCGCTTCCTGCCGCCGGGCACCCTGCTGTGGCGGCCGGTGGCACCGGTGGAAGCCCAGCCAGCGGCGCTGTTGGCGGTGCTGGACGAGCTGCAATGGCCGCCGCAACGGGTCTGGGGCGCACTGGAACGGGGCCTGGCTCAGTGGCTGCGCCTGGAGCTGCGCCGGCGCCACGGTCTGACGGGCCATAATCTAAAAATTAAACCCTACTGGGCGCGACATTAAAAATTTCCATATTTAAGAAGCGCTTCGGTAAAAAGCCGCCGCCGGCGCTTGAAAAAAAACCGGCCGGCTCTATCTAGGTGGGGCATAAAACCTTAATTAATTTCTATGGAGTTCAATATGAAACTAAAACCTCTCTACGACCGGGTCGTTATTAAACGTGAAGATGAAGAAAAAACCACCGCCGGCGGCATTGTGCTCCCGGGCAGCTCCACCGAAAAACCCTCCCAGGGCACCGTGGTGGCCGTGGGCGCTGGCAAACTGGACAAACACGGCGAAGCCCGGTCGCTGCAGGTGAAAGTCGGCGACAAGGTGCTGTTCGGCAAATACACCGGTTCCGAAGTGAAGGTCGATGGCGTGGACTACGTCATCATGCGCGAAGAAGAAATTTTCGCCATCATCGAATAATTGATTATTTATTGATTTATAGAGGATTTTTATCATGGCAAAAGACGTAAGATTTGGTGAAGACGCCCGCAAAGAAATGCTGAAAGGCATGAACGTGCTGGCCAACGCAGTGAAAGTAACCCTGGGCCCCAAAGGCCGCAATGTGGTGCTGAATAAATCCTTCGGCGCCCCGGTCATTACCAAGGACGGCGTGTCCGTGGCCAAGGAAATCGAGCTGGAAGATAAGTTCCAGAACATGGGCGCCCAGATGGTGAAAGAGGTGGCCTCCAAAACCAACGACGTGGCCGGCGACGGCACCACCACCGCCACCGTGCTGGCCCAGGCCATCGTTTCCGAGGGTCTGAAGGCCGTGGCCGCCGGCATGAACCCCATGGACGTGAAGCGGGGCATCGATAAGGCCGTGGCCGAAGCGGTGAAAGTGCTGCACAGCATTTCCAAACCCTGCGACGACAGCAAGGCCATCGCCCAGGTCGGCACCATCTCCGCCAACTCCGATGCCACCGTCGGCGCCAAAATCGCCGAGGCCATGGAGAAAGTGGGCAAGGAAGGCGTTATCACCGTGGAAGACGGCCAGGGTCTGGAGGACAGCCTGGAAGTGGTCGAGGGCATGCAGTTTGACCGGGGCTATCTGTCGCCCTACTTCATCAACAAGCCCGACCAGCAGGTGGTTGAGCTGGAACAGCCGTTCATCCTTATCCACGACAAGAAAATTTCTAACATCCGCGACCTGATTCCCCTGCTGGAGGGCATCGCCAAGTCCGGCCGGCCGCTGCTGATTATCGCCGAGGACGTGGAGGGTGAGGCCCTGACCACGCTGGTGATTAACGCCATTCGCGGCATCGTCAAAGTGGCCGCCGTCAAGGCCCCCGGCTTCGGCGACCGGCGCAAAGCCATGCTGGAAGATATCGCTGTGCTCACCGGCGGCACCGTCATCGCCGAGGAAGTGGGCCTGAATCTGGAAAGCACCACCCTGGACCAGCTCGGCACCGCCAAACGGGTGGTGGTTGGCAAGGAAAACACCACCATCATCGACGGCAGCGGCAGCAAGGACAGCATCGCCGCCCGGGTAAGCACCATCCGTACCCAGCTGGAAGAGGCCACCTCGGACTATGACCGCGAAAAACTGCAGGAGCGCGTCGCCAAACTGAGCGGCGGGGTGGCTGTCATTAAAGTGGGCGCCGCCACCGAAGTGGAAATGAAAGAGAAGAAAGACCGGGTTGAAGACGCCCTGCACGCCACCCGGGCGGCGGTGGAAGAGGGCATCGTTCCCGGCGGCGGTGTGGCGCTGATTCGGGCCGCCAACCAAATCAAGGGCCTGAAGGGCGACAACTACGACCAGCAGGTCGGCATTGACCTGGCCCTGCGCGCCATGGAATACCCGCTGCGCACCATCGTCGCCAACGCCGGCGAAGAGCCCGCCGTGGTCATCGACCGGGTGAAAGCCGGCAAGGGCAACGACGGCTACAACGCCGCCAGCGGCGAATATGTGGACATGGTGGCCGCCGGTATCATCGACCCCACCAAGGTAACCCGCAGTGCGCTGCAGAATGCGGCTTCCATTGCCGGCCTGATGATTACCACCGAAGCCATGGTGGCCGAGATTCCGAAGGCCGAACCGGCTGCCGGCGCCGATATGGGCGGCATGGGTGGCATGGGCGGCATGGGCATGATGTAAGCCCGGCACCTTGCCAAGAAGAAGCACCTCTCCGGAGGTGCTTTTCTTTTCTCTTTATAAATAGGAAAAAATATGAAGTTGCCTAAGGCACAGAAAATTAAAGATTTTTCAGAAATACCCGAAGAATTTTTATCAAAACTGGAATCTAGCTTACCCAGCAATAGAACAGAGTTATCGCAATTACTAGAAGGTGGTTTAGTTTTAGTATGTGTCTATAAATATTCCAGTGGCGAAATAAAAACACGAATGTTCGATAGAATTCGCGAGGTAGAAAGCTATTTAGTTGGAATTGAAGATAGATATGATGGGGATCCACGCGAAATTATTGCAATATATGTAATAAAAGGGAGTGAACAGGCTCAAATAAGAGCTAGTTAATTCATAATCTATATCTTTACCGACGGACGGGCGGTTGTTTGCCCCTGCGGGGCGCACGCGCCCGCCGTTTACCAACGGACGGGCGCTTCCCCTGTATGTAATTAAGGCTCTAATACATACAACAGAAGCGCTTAGCGACCAAGGGGACGACCCGGGGAACCGTCCGTCGGTAAATCTAATAGGTGTCGAAGTGCAGCCGCCCTTCTGCCTGGAGCCTTTGATATTCCGCCGCCCCCAGCAGTTCCACCAGCACCTGGCCGCAGCCGGAGCCCAGCCGCTGGCTGCTGCCGCAGATATAGATATGGGCGCCGGCGGCCAGCAGCGTTCGCAGCTCGTCGCCGTTGGCCGCCAGCAGCTGCTGTACGTAGCGCCGGTCGCCGCCGCGGCTGAAGCAGCGGTCAAGGCGGCCGATGACGCCGCGCTGCTGGAGTTCTGCCAGCGGCTCCCCATAGATGTTGTCCCGCTCCGGCGATCGCTCACCGAAGATAAGCCAATGTTTCAGCCGGTGTTTTTGCGCCGGGAAGCGCCGCTCCATCTTTTCCAAAACCCCCAGCAGGCCCGCCAGACCGCTGCCGCTGGCCAGTAGAATCAGCGGCACCGGCTCTACTGGAAGGTCCGCCACCGGGTGTTCCAACGGCAGCAGGGGCAGGGTGTCGCCCACCGGCCAGTGCTGCGTTAGATAGGTGGAAGCCAGGCCGCCGCTACCATCTGGCCGCCGCTGCCAGCGCACCAGCAGATGCAGATTGGCCGCCCCGTTTAGACCGAAGCCGGCCACCGAATACGGCCGCCCCACCGGCCCGGCTGGCCCCGGCACCCGCAGTTCCACCAGGGCACAGTCTTCGGGCAGCTCGCAGCTGAGGCCCAGGTAGTAGAGGGGGAATTCGCTGCCGGGATTCAACAGCCGCCGCTCCAGCAGCGTCGCCGGCCGCGTTTCCGGCAGCAGACCGGCCAATTCCTGATTCAGACCAGTGGCCAGCTGGGCCTGCCAGCGCTGTAGCGTCTCCTCATTAAGGTTATCCACCAGAGTCAGCGGACTGGCCGGTAGGGCCCCGTTCATCTGGAGCGCCTCGTCCAGCATCTTGCCGAAGTGGCAGAAGTCCTCGTAGCGCCGGTCGCCCAGGGCCAGCAGGTGGTAGCGGGTGCCGGCCAAATCCACCGGCTGCCGCAGCCGCGCGATGAATTTGCGGCCGTTGTCCGGCGGGTCGCCGGTGCCGGTGGTGCTGGCGATGATAATCAGCTGGCGGCCCTGGAGCTGTTCCAGCTGGCCCGCCAGCTCGTCCAGGCCGTGGCAGGGGAAGGCCAGGGTCTTCGCCAGTTTTTCGGCGATGTGGCGCCCCTGGCCGCTCTGGCTGGCGTAGAGAATGAGGCTGGGACCGGCCAGCGCGCGGCGCCCCCAGCGGCGGTGAAAATAGTAGAGCCAGGCCAGCAGTTGCAGGCCCAGCAGTAGCAATGCCCAGAATTTAGCCATCAGTAGTGGATACCGTAGAGAATGAGGAATAGGGGAATGGTCAGGCCGCTGCTGAGCCACAGCCAGGTGCTGGGCCGGCCGCGGCGGTAGTAAACCAGCAGCACCAGGCCGCTGGCCGTAACCGCCAGGGTGAGCAGGGCGACGATGTCCATGAAGCGGGCCCAGGCCGGCGACACGTGGCGGCCCTTGTGCAGATTATTCATAAAGGTGATAAGCCCCTCCCGCTGGCTCTGGTATTCCACCGCGCGGCTTTCGCTGTCGATGACCCAGGTGGCTTCGCTGCCCGGCCCCTTATATTCCAGAATAATTTCCGGGTAATTCACCTTCATCTGGTAGCTGCTCAGGGGGTAATCGCTGTGCTCCGCCAGCCAGGCGGTCAAATCCTTGGCCAGGGCCGGCACCGGCGCGTTCGGGTCGTCGCTCAGGGCCGGCAGCGGCAGGGTCGCCGGCACTTCTCCCGCCCATTCCTTCTTCACCGGTTCCTCCTTGAACCAGCCGTGGTTCATCACCAGGCCGGTGAAGGCGAAAAAACTCAGCACCAACAAAAGAAAAGCGCCCAGAACCCAGTGGGCCAGGCGCATAAAGCCGTAGAAACGCTCCATCAGAGGGGCAGCACTTCCAGAGCGGTGGTGTAGGTGTAATTGGCGTCGATGGGCGCGCCAAGCACCGGCGATTTATCCTTGTGGGACAGGCCCAGCCAGTAGAGGCCCGGCCCCGGCCACTGGATTTTCACCAGCCCGTCGCCGTCGCTGGTGAATTTAATGAAGTTATTTTCCCGGTAGCGCATGGGGTCGCGGACGATTTCC
>ERZ773090.566-NODE-566-length-17849-cov-5.24935_pt1 | contig 17849 bp, 17 predicted proteins | sample MGYA00580579_ERZ773090 | MGnify/ENA primary metagenome ERZ773090 (study PRJEB29015, sample SAMEA2738014) | human oral metagenome | biome: human oral; feature: human-associated habitat; material: dental | place: China | collected 2132 ... | reverse complement strand
CATCGGGTACAAAGTCCGAGAAGTCCACACGCTGCTCCACGGACACCATCGTATCCTTCGACTCCTCGCAGAACTGCGACACCAGCCCCATAACGAACTGGGCATAAAAGTCTGCACACTCTTCCATCTCACTGTCATAGGAGGACAGCTTCTTGGTCGGATCGCGCACTCGCTCACCAAGTGCCTTGCGGAGTTTGTACTCACAGAGCGTGTGCGCATCTGTCCCTTGGGCGGCATACTCGCTTGGCGCATCAGACTTTTCCGCATTGAGGCGAGCTGACGGCGGGCAGGCGATCCAACGTGCAGCAGAGGATGCCGAGAGGATGGCGTGTTTACGAGCCAATCTTCTCAGCCTCCTTCAGGAGTGTCGCATAGTGCTCCGGCGCAAGCTCGCTGAGTTTGTCTACGCCGAACTTGGAGATCAGAGACTTGACTGCTGCGCTGTGCCCTTCGACAGAGAGCCGTGCAAGCACGGTGCGTACTTCTTCAAGTGTCGGTGAGGATTCCTCCGATTCCGACACCTTCGACTGCTCATCGCTTGGAGTGCTCTGCACGAATTTCTCCAAGACATCGACCAATCGGTGAAGAACGCCGATAAGCTCGGCTATTGCTTCGTTTTCCTCCCGCATGGAGATCACTTCCTTTCAATTGACTGCGGGGATTTTCACCTTCCTATAAAGAAGAGGACACCGCCGTATGTTTTGGTCACCGATTTTTACATAAAATCTTTGAGCTGTGCTTGAAGCCCGGGCATGAACTTATTCATGCGCTTGCGGATGCTTTCCTTAGATTTGAAACCGACAGCGGCGGCAATGGCACGCTCCGACTCTCCCGCCGCCCTGCGGATAAGAATTTCATGGTCGATGGGATCGAGTTTGGCGAGAGCCTCGTACAGACTGCGATTACGCTCCTCGCGTGCTGCAGTGTCGGCAACATCCTCGTGGACGGGAAGTGCTGGGTCATTGACTTCCACCGCACGTTCCAAAGAGATTATCCGATACACGGGATGTGAGCATCCATCACAGCTGCGGTTGGCGCAGCAGGGCTTTCCTTCATACATACAGTGCTGCTCGCGTTTTTCCCGCTTATCCTCCCGCCAGATCGGACGCATGACGGCGGAGTATTGCTCGGTATTGACCGGCGCATAAATCGCCTGTCCCGATGCCTTGAGGAATTTCTCGCCGGTTGCTTTGCGACGGACGAGCTCATCCATCCCCGTATCTCTGGTTCCACCATTTTCGTGAATCTGGATTGGGACGGGAACATACACGCCCAACTTCTTACTGAGCTGAAAACGATGCCCTTGCTGTTGGAGAGCCTTGACCTCCTGCGCAGAGTAGTCTTTGATGATACCGTTAAGCTGGATTTTCATAGTTTTGCGTTCCTTTCGTTCTTGCCGAACGGCGGGATGCAAAACTACGCACGGGCTTCAGTCCGAAAATGGGCATAAAGAAGCACGGTGGGAGCATAGAGATGCTGACAGGCTCGTTACCTGTCAGTATCCCTATTCGCATCCCGCCGTCCTATGGCCATCTTGGACAACAGATTGACTTACTTAGGGAAACCGAATGTGATTCTTCCTACCACCACCTTAAAAATCTTTCTCTACATAGAAGCGGACACATACATGCGATTTGGTCACCGTTTGTTTCCTGGTATACTGCCCTTTTTTCTATTTCTACTTCAAAGTCTAACCAAAAGAACGACTACAAAAAACGAATAGAAAAAGAATGTGATAAGAAGATTTTCAGAACAAAAAACCGGGATCTTCTTGCAAGAAGCAAGAAGATCCCGGAAAATTTATCATTCGAGAATGCAAAGGGAAAAGGCACTTCTTTCAATTTAAAATTGAAAGAAACGAAGATTTATACTATAATGTTATATTAATGGGATCGACATATTAAATGAAGAGAGGCCTCGATGGAATTTAATTACAACAAGTTGTGGAAGTTATTAATTGATAGAAATATGATAAAGAAAGATCTAATGGCAAAAACAGGTATTACCTCATCCACTATCGCTAAAATGGGAAAAAACAAAGCTGTGAGCATGGAAATTCTCGGTAAGATATGCATAGCGTTAGACTGTAGTATTGGCGATATCGTTGATGTAGCAAAAAAAGATTGATCTGGGTGTTATAAATATAGCAAGGAGGAGTTAGCGCCATGGAGCATCTTTGCATAGGCTCTTATGTGAGAGTTATGACCTCATGCGCTATCTCTGCCGAGCGCAAGTTTGATCCTTTCTGCGAGAAAATCTTCCTGTCTTTATGTGATGAGGGAGCAAAAGTGTTTTCATATAAAGCTGCTGATGGATTTGAAGTGACTTATTCCCCCACCAACTTCAGTAAGATTCATAGTGCAGCGCAGAATCTTCCAACCGAAATTATGCAAATGGCTTTACGAAAAGATGCCCACGATATCGAGCGTTACTTTATCGCTGAAATCATTCCTGCTCTAGAGGAAGCCCGAAAGAAAAACGCAGTTCTTGCTCTGAAAAATATTATAGTGAAAGATAAGAACATAGCAGATACCACACAACTTGGAACGCTCAGGAATCTCACGAAAAAGGAGCTCATGGATAAAAATGAATTTATCCTATCCGAATTTTTGACAGATATCTTTATCTATGCTGTCGCCAAAACCGACAACACCACAGACTCTTCTTTTACAAAATCCATCAAGAAAAACTTCTACGCAGTCTACAGTTCAATGAGAGATACAATCACATTTTATGAGGTGAGTAGACCAAAAGCAGTTGTTGCGATTCCTCTAACCATCAAAGGATCATTCAATCATGTTTTTACCCCCATATCAAGAGAAACACTTTCCATCTCTGCTAATCACGATCTCCAGATATTTTGTTTAAAGTTTGATGACTTTGATTTCGATTATCACGGTCTTTGGAGATATCTCCGTAACAATATTGGATATTATGTCTACTCTAGGGCGCAAATAAATCGCTATGTGATAGAGGAGGAAATTGCGTCCCTTGCTTATGATGCAATTGCTCATATCAAGAAATTCATTGAAAAAAACAAACTGCAATCCGAAAACGCCCTTGGAGAATTATTGCTCTATATCTTTTTAGAGCAAGTTCTTCAGGCTCCCAAACTAATGAGTAAGGTTGAGTTGAGGAATCACAATGATTTAATTTCAAGCGAAAGTTCCGGCATTCATCTTCTCACAGCAAATACAGATGTCACATTCAGTCAGCTTATATTGGGAGTATCCATGCTAAACACTAGTCTGACGGAGGCTATTGACGCAGCCTTTGCAGATGCACAAAAGCTAAAAAGCAGGAAGAAAGATGAGCGCAGTTTTGTAGAATCTAGTATCTTTAATGGAGCTTTTCCAAGTGATATATGTGAGCAACTTGAGTCTATTATTTTGCCTTCCGAGTCCGTAGAGAAAAAACCGGCTACGGCATTTGGTCTGTTTTTAGGATATACTCTGGGCGATATATCAAAGAGCGGCAAGTCCATCAATATATATCAGCGCGATGCCATCGCTCAGATTAAGAATGATATCTTGAATAACGTGCCATATATCGAATCCAAAATAGCTCAATACGGTCTCGACGGATACTCACTATATATCTATTTGCTTCCTTTTACCGACGTCGATAACGATAAAAAAGATATTATGAACAAACTGCTACAAACCGAGGAGAGTAAGACATGAACACATTCAGAGATGTCACCTTCGGTGAATATCTATTTTCAAAAATAGATAGCAATATGTATCTACAGAAAATATATCGGAACATACTCATCAATTATTCAAAGAAATTATTCAATTTGAGTGAGCAAGAGGAGATGCCTGTAAATATCGGAGACGCCCTCGCGTTTATCGATGTACTCTCAAAATCATGTGGTACCAGTCTATCTGATATACATAAAACACGCGCGCAAGAAATGATTGCTCTCCTCTACCATATGCATCCCCAGAATGAAGAGATTCTATATTGCCTTGGTTCGGTTCTTGCGACTACGTGCAATTTCCTCGGAATGAAGCGTTTAACACCGCATTTCGAGAGTGTTTCTCTTCTCGAACAGACACTCACACACTTTAATATGAACTATCTCTCCGTACCGTCGGATACGGGAGCCTCCTTTTTTCCTGCCCAGAAGGAAATATTCGACAGCCTGTCCAAACCATATTTTAGCTATTCCGCCCCTACTTCGATGGGTAAATCCTACATGATACGTGTGTTTATTAAGCAACAGATCATGAAAGGTGAAAAGAAAAATTTTGCACTTCTCATTCCTACTAAGGCTCTAATAAACGAAGTCACGAATGAATTGATTGACGACCTGACCACGCTTTTACAAGAAGCGAATTATCGAATTGTATCTTCATCTGGATCAATAGCACTAGAAACGGAACACAACTATATTTTCATACTGACTCCGGAACGAATGCTGTACATTCTAATCGATGAGCCTGATCTGAAGATTGACTACCTATTCGTAGATGAAGCTCATAAAATATCTTCCCGTGACAAACGAAGCGCATTCTATTATAAAGTGATTGGGAAACTGGAAGAACGGCAAACAGCGCCGCATATTATATTCGCCTCGCCAAATATTCCAAACCCCCAAATTTTTCTCGATCTCCTCTCAAAAAGGACTACTTTGAACGGCGAGATCAGCAGTACAGCTTGTAAATATGCTCCTGTTAGTCAGGTGAAGTATATCGTCGATTTATGGGAACGAAACATACGAATTTTCGACTCATACACAAGAAAATTCATAAAGCTGTATGATATGCGCCAATCATATTCATTGAGTGAACTAATTGTTTGGATCGGTAGCGGAAAGCATAATATTGTATACTGCAAGTCAAAAAATGATGCCATCCAGTTTGCACGAAACTATTCCAAAATGCAGCCTGTGATTGGTGATACGAAGCTTCAAGACTTTGCAAAAGCAATACGCAGCGATGTTCATAAGGAGTATTACCTTGCAGAGTTAGTCGAAAGAGGTGTCGCCTATCACATAGGTTACCTTCCTGCGAATATCAGAATGCAGCTCGAGAATTACTATCGTGAAGGTCTCATAAAGACAATATTTTGCACAAGCACCCTGCTTGAAGGAATCAATCTACCTGCAGAGAATCTATTTATTACGAGCTATAAGAAGGGCATAAGTCGTTTCTCAGAAGTCGACTTCAAGAATCTGATCGGGCGCGTCGGTCGTGCAAAATATAATCTATATGGAAACGTCTTTATTGTCCGCCTTGAAACCCATGAAGCAGAGATTGACTTGAAAAATTTTGAAAATCTATTGATTGCCGACGTTCCCCCACAAAAACTCTCCATTGAAGCTGAACTAAACTCAAATCAGAAAAAATTTATTGTCAACACACTGCTATCGGGTAACGTAGAAATACATAAGACCCCCAAAAATCAGAGTGAGGACAACTACGATCTGATGAGAAAAACGATGCTGATTCTTGTCGGTGATATTGTAAATGGCCGAAACAGCCGTGTCAGGAGGGAATTTGCACCGTACCTAACGCCTGAAATAGAAGAGAAAATACGTGCGGTCTTTTCCGTAACCGATAAAAAACCAGATGATGATATTAACGTGTCGTATGACCAAATACAAGGTATCAAAGACCTCATCCGAAACGGACTTTCCTACCCGAAAATCCATAATTCAAAACAAGGAGCCGACTATCAGGAAACCCTAGCCTTTCTGAACAAACTCGCCATTGCTTTTAAGTGGCGTATCTATGAGCATCAGACCCTCGGTGCCGGCGAAGGAAAGCATTACAGCAAACTGACATGGTATACCGTTCTCTTGCTTCAATGGATGCGAGGGTACGGGTTAAGTTATATCATCGAAAGAAGCATCACAGATTATGCTGAAAAAAAACGAGAGGTGCGTGTCGATTATAAAGAAGAAGAGGTATTTAACGGCTCACAGAAGCACAAAAATATCATCATTGCTGACACACTTGAAGCAATCGAAAACGTACTTCTGTTTCGATTATCAAGCTATTTTCTGCGCTTCTCAGAGGAATATCGGCGACAGCATCCCAATGATCCGTTCACGAACAACTGGTATGAATTTATAGAATATGGCACAACCAACCATTTACGGATTTTGTTGCAACGCAGTGGTTTTAAGAGAGAATCAACAGAATATATACGGCGTCATGCCGATAAATATGTCCGAGGATCATTGGAAAGACCAAAACTGCTAAAGAGACCTCTGCTGGACTCTCCAAACGAGCTAGTGAAGAGGGACGCTGAATATATCCAGTACAACGTACCGGAGCTTTTTTTAGACGAAGGAGAAGAATGCGATGTCTAATTTTTACGAAGTGGTGCGGCAGGTATTAAAATCGGACAAAAGGTTTGTTGCCGAGGACGGCACCTTCCTTCGTAACGCCGTCTACGAAGCCGCAATGCAGATGGATGCACCGCTGCTTCGCCTCCTGCTTGCAAATCCCGAAACCACCTCTCATTTCTTTACAAATGTCGACGGAGTCAAGGTTTTCGATAAGATGGGCTTCGCATGGGTAATCAACAACCGTCAGTTTCTGCCTGACAGCTATACACGATTTAAGAACAAAATAGGTCTCACAGATGCAGAGGGAAGCCTCATTGCAACGTCAGAAAAAGTGGAGCTCGTTTTTCCGTACAAAGACTGCGTGCTTGAGGGTGGACAAACACGTGAAGATCAGAAAAGGGAAGAAATCTTCTACAACAGTACACTCGCGCCAGATGAAGTTGATCGGCTCTTATATCCGAAGGTGCTGTCGCAGGCAAAATACTATTCTGTCGATGGAGTCTCTGAGGCAACAACATTTACAGGTGACGATAACCTTATCATAAAGGGAAATAATCTACTGGCACTCGCATCGCTCCTTAAACGCTATGAAGGGCTCGTAAAGTGCATCTATATTGATCCACCATTTAATACCGGAAAGGACAGTTTCAACTATAATGATCGCTTTACAAGAGCAACATGGTTGACCTTCATGAAAGACAGGCTACTTCTGGCAAGCCGTCTTTTATCCGCAGATGGAAATATCTTTATTCACATTGACATCAACCAATCCCACTATCTGAAAGTCCTTGCAGACGAAATATTTGATGAGAAAAACTTTGTCGAAGAAATCATCTGGGCTTACGGATCCCCATCGGGTGGACGTGCTGCAACGCCAAAACCCGTCAATATACACGACTACATTCTCCACTATGCACGAAACTATCAGCAACGCAAGCAAAATCGCGTATACACTCCCTACAGTGAAAAATATATCAGCGACTGGTTCAAGTATACAGATGAGGACGGACGTGTTTATCAACGTCGCCAGCGCGGAAAAGACGAAGATGGAAATCCAATCTGGGTCAAACAGTATCTCGATGAGAGCAATGGCATCCCCCTTTCGACCGTATGGACAGACATCAAACAAGTCTACGCCGATCCACGTGCATACAAGTCTGGAAACAAGGCGGACGTCGAGGTCATCAAAGAGTTCAGTGGCGGGCAGAAACCTGAAGAACTCATCAATCGTATCTTTGAAATGTCTACAGATGAAAATGATATTATTCTGGATTTTCATTTGGGAACAGGTACAACTGCTGCAACAGCCCACAAAATGAAACGAAAATACATCGGCGTGGAACAGATGGATACACAGATTGATATGATTATTGAGAGGCTAGAAAAAGTCATTGCCGGTGAAACTGCCGGAATTTCAAAGGAAGTCGACTGGCAAGGCGGTGGGTCTTTTATCTACTGCGAGCTGGCAAAACTGAATCAGACAATAGTCGAAGAAATCGAGGCAGCGACAGACGATGCAGCACTATCTGAGATACGGGACAAGTTGATGAAGTCCGGCTTTATCAGTTATAAGGTGAATCCGGCAGATATTGATGCGGCTGCCGCTGATTATGCCGCGCTTTCCATGGAGGACAAGAAACGCTTTCTCATGGATCTCTTGGACAAGAATCTACTGTATGTGAACTACTGCGATATAGATGATGCTGAATTTGGTATTTCCGAACAGGATAAGGCATTCACGAGAAGTTTTTACAAAGAGGTGTAGTTGATGGCATTTTTATATGAAAAAATAGAGGCAGTCCGCGAGTATGGAGGATCTCCCTCACTACCACCATATATCACAGAAAACCTAAGCCCAAAATTCGATCTTCGTCCATACCAGAAGCAAGCATTCGAAAACTTCATTACACATTTTGAGAGTGCGAAATGTCCAAAGCCGGCGCAGGTCTTGTTCCATATGGCGACCGGCAGCGGCAAGACGCTGATCATGGCAGGACTGATGCTGTATCTCTACCAGCAGGGGTATCGCAACTTCCTCTTCTTTGTCAATCTCTCAACGATTGTAGAAAAAACGAGAGAGAACTTCTGTAATCCGATATCTTCGAAGTACCTGTTTGCAGAGGAGATTGTTCTGGGCGGTGAACGCATCCGAATCAATCAAGTCGATAACTTCCAATACACGGACAAGGATGCTATTAACATCTGTTTCACCACCACACAGGGACTTCACACGGATATGTGGATGACAAAAGAAAACGGGATGTCATTTGATGACTTTGATGAGCAAAAGATTGTTCTGATTTCGGATGAAGCGCATCACCTGAACGTAGATACGAAAAGAACCAGAACGACAGATGAGGATGAACTCTATCATTCATGGGAACAAACCGTAAAAAATATCTTCTGCAGAAATACAGAAAATATTTTATTGGAGTTCACCGCTACATGTGATCTATCAAATCAAGCAATTCGTGCAGCATATGAGAATAAGATCATTTTCGACTATGCTTTGACGAAGTTCTACAACGACAAATATTCTAAGGACATCATTACATTTCGCTCTGATCTTGTGCTGATGGATCGGGCTTTGATGGCGCTTATTCTCAGCCAATACCGACTGAAAATCTTTCAGGATCATCGTCTCAACATCAAGCCAGTCATTTTGTTTAAAGCAGCAAAGGTTGCCGACAGCAAGGATTTTATGGCGGCTTTTATCGAGACAACAAAGCACTTGACAGGAGCGCGACTACGTAGCCTTTCTGCAGCAGCAAATAACGAAATCATGGAGAAAGCATTCAAGTATTTTACGGACAACAACATTTCTCTCGATATGCTGGCAGCCGAACTGCGGGATGATTTCTCCAAGGAACACTGCGTTTCTGTGAATGAGGACAAAGATGTCGCACAGAAGCAGATTCTTCTCAACTCACTTGAGGATGCAGATAATCCCTACCGTGCGATATTTGAGGTCAAGAAATTAGACGAGGGATGGGATGTACTAAATCTGTTCGACATCGTTCGTTTATACGAGACGCGGCAATCCGGCAGCAAAAAGCTCTCTCCCGCAACGATTGCAGAAGCACAGCTGATCGGCCGCGGAGCAAGATACTGTCCATTCCAACTGGATGATGAGCAGCCGAAGTTCCAGAGAAAATATGATGAAGATATAACCTCTGAGCTTCGTGTTTGCGAAACACTCTATTATCACTGCCAGAATGATCATCGCTACGTTACAGAGCTGCGCAAGGCACTTCGTGAAATTGGTCTAGATCCGGATAACGTCGTACAACGTGAATATATCCTCAAAGAGGAGTTCAAAAAGGATGATATATATACCAACGGATATATTTTCCTCAATGATAGAGAGGTAAAAGATCGAAATGAAGTACGCGATCTTCCACCGACAATCCGAGATAATATATACCGTTTCCGTGCGACCATGGGCAACGTTGGCATTGATACGGTGATGACAGAGGAACCGGGAATACACGATACCCCTATAGAGTTAAAAACGGCACATGTGACGATTGGTCAAATCGCTGCGATAAATTATGCCATCGTCAACAAAGCGTTGATGAAATATCCTATTTTTAAGTTCAATACGTTACGCTCATATTTCCCAAATGTCACATCTACGAGGCACTTCATTACAGACCGGGCTTACCTTGGAGGTGTACGCATCGACATTCAAAGCAACAAGGATCAACCGTCACCGGAGATGCTCTTTGCTGCCGTTTTCGATGTGCTCGGAAAAATTGCCAGCTCTATTTCTAGGATTGAAACAAGCTATATGGGAACGAAGGAGTTCCGAGCAAGGCATATTCATCGTGTGTTCCGAAATAAAACGGTGAACTATACGAGCCCTCATGACGGAGGTGTTGGTGTTTCACAAAATGATCCCTCAGTGCGAGATGAGTGGAAAATTGATCTCTCTGTCGAGGATTGGTTCGCATATACGGACAATTTTGGGACCTCAGAGGAGAAGGCATTTGTTGCATACTTTCGAGAATATGTGGATTCACTCAAAGAAATATACAGCCGCATTTTTCTTGTTCGTAACGAGCGTGAATTTCACATATATTCTTTCGAAGACGGAGAACGCTTCGAGCCGGACTACGTTCTTTTTCTACAAAAGGACAAGACTGACGGCTATGAACAGATGCAAATATTTATTGAACCGAAGGGAACACACCTATTGGAAAAAGATGCATGGAAAGAGAATTTCCTCTTACAACTGCGCAAGGAAGCTGTTCCTGTGAAAATGTTTGCTGATGATAACAACTACAAAATATGGGGATTTCATTTCTTCAATTGGGATAACAGATTAGCAGACTTCGATGGTGAATTTACGCAGCTGTTGGAAACATAACCTTTTCCTGGTAATGAGGTCGTGGATCAAAAAATGAGCGTCAAAACTGGCGCTCATTTTTTCGACTCAATAAGAAATATACACTGCATTTATTTAGCAAAAACAGGATAAAGGCAAAATATCGCCCTCCCCTATTGGAAAGTTGTCTCTCCTCTCCTGCCCTCTCGATCATTCCTCATCGTTGAACTTATTTTCCAAAAGCCGCATAAGAGCATCCTTGTCCGGCAAGACAAGTTCATACTTGCTGGCGAAAATCTGCGTATTGTCCTGCGGTAAAGTCATTTCTACCACAGCATTATTTTTCTCCTTGCAGAGCAGAATACCAACGGTGGGATTCTCTGTCGCCAGTTTCACCTTGCGATCATAGTAGTTCACATACATCTGCATTTGCCCTAGATCCTGATGTGTAATGCTGCCGATCTTGAGATCAATGAGGACAAAACATTGGAGCAGACGATTGAAAAATACCAGATCCACATAGAAGTGCTGTTCATCAAAGGTCAGTCGTTCCTGCCGACCTACAAAGGTATAGCCCTTTCCCAGTTCCAATAGAAAATGCTGCAATTCATCAATGATGCGCTGCTCCAAATCAGACTCCGAATAGCGGCTCTCCTCGGGTATTCCCAAGAACTCCAAGATGTATGGATCTTTCACGATATCATCGGGACGTTCCACAATCATGCCCTGTTTGGAAATCTCGGCGATAGCTTTCTTATCACGGGAAAGTGCCAGACGCTCATAGAGAGCAGCGTTGAACTGTCGCTTCAACTCACGCAGACTCCATCGCTCGTTTGTAGCCTCATTTTCATAGAATTTACGTTCCTTGTCATTTGTGATGCGCATGAGAAACAAATAGTGTGACCAGCTCAAAGTAAATTGCGCAGATAGTGTCTGCAAATTGGTCGAAGGCGGTTCAAAAATCCGAGACGCTGTTTCGGATTTCTGCGCGATCGATTCCCGAGACGGTGTTTCGGAAATCACTTCGTTGCTATATGTAATGTAAAAACGACGCATATTTTCGAGATTATCTACCGAGAATCCTCTGCCAAAGCGATTCGTAAGATTTTTTGAGAGTTCCTTTAAGACGCTCTTTCCATATTCCGCCCGCAGCGCCCCCTTTTGCTCGTGCTCCACGATCATGCGGCCAATCTCATAGTAAGTAACGATCATTGTGGAGTTGACCACAGTAACAACATGCTGTTTGGCATTTTCAATAAGAGCGGCGATTCGCTCCGCCAAATGATCGTTGCTGTCCATATTCGCTAATTCTTTGCTCATGCTCACACCTACAAAAATAAAATGCCTCCAAGTGTGCATAAAAACATCGGCTTCCGGAGGACTGAAAGAGAAGCCTCTTTCAGTAGTTAATGCTATATTTTCCTCTGCCTTCACCTACAGGAAATCAGTGAAAGCGTGGATTATCAACGTTTTCACGCCGCCTCTCGTTCATCATTACATTGTATCGTTATCGACGTTACGTCGTTCATTGCCGCTACTAAAATGATACTAGAGGGAAACGTCAGCGTCGCATTCGCACGCGATACCGTGATGTGACGATCCTCAATCGGCTCACGCAGCACCTCAAGCGTCTTCTTGCTGAACTCCGGCAGCTCGTCGAGAAAGAGTACGCCGTGATGGGCAAGCGTCACCTCGCCCGGACGCGGGATGCTGCCGCCGCCGATCATCGCCACCGTCGAGGAGGTATGATGCGGACTGCGGAAGGGGCGCGTCGTCACAAGCCCCGTATCCTTGCCGAGCAGTCCCGAAATACTGTAGATCTTTGTGATCTCGATGGCTTCTTCCTTCGTCAGCTCCGGCAGAATCGAAGACATCCGACGTGCCAGCATCGTCTTGCCCGAACCGGGCACGCCGACCATGAGGACATTATGCCCTCCTACCGCTGCAATCTCAAGCGCACGTTTCGCCTGATACTGCCCCTGCACATCCGCAAAGTCATCGGTGAACGCAGCGTCCTTTTTCTGTTCTGTTGCTTGTGGCACAGCAGGAGTCAGCACCTCTGTGCCTGTCAAATGACGCACAAGCTGCGCCAGATTCTCGACCGCATAGACCTTCAGTCCGTCAATTAGAAGTGCCTCATCTGCGTTGGACGGTGCAACGTAGAACTCTGTGAGACCATGTTCCCGCGCCGTGATTGCCATCGGGAGAATGCCGCTGATCGGACGGCAGTTCCCATCGAGAGAAAGCTCCGCTGAGAAAAGTGCACTCTGCACCGCCGCCTCCGGAACCATACCGTAGGATGCAAGGAGTCCGACGGCAATCGGAAGATCAAGCCCGGAGCTGACCTTTCGCACATCGGCGGGCGCAAGATTCACCGTCACCCGCTCCTGCCGCAGCTGGATACCGGAGTTGCGAATCGCCGTCCGCACCCGCTCCTTTGACTCCTTCACCGACGTATCGGGAAGCCCCACCAGTTCAAACCCAGGCAGCCCTGGCGACACATCCACCTCAACGTCGATAATTCGTCCGTCTATCCCGAGGGTCGTCGCACCATAGGTCTTTGCAAACAACGGCCTTCCCTCCTACGTTTCAAATATAAGAAAATTATAACACAAGAGAGGGCTTGTTGCCTAATGATTCTTTGCAACAAAAAAGAGATTCCAGTCGCTAGGTGGGGCGAATGGAATCTCTCGTTGTGTGTTATAAGCTTGGGAGCTTATCTGGAAAAAGATGCACTCCTTCTCTATGAAGAGCCTCTAATGAAAGACGCACAGCATTACACGATCTGAATGATTATGTAGTCTCATGTTTTTTCACGATATGTGGACTCCGTCCTAAGATACAGTTCCTCCTTTGTTTTCATTTGCTGCCGAGACTTCAGGAAGGAAGTGCACCTCTACACGGTTCTTTGCTTTGTCCGAAATCCATTCGGTCAAGCGAGCACGCGACGCTTCGTCCATATCCGATTGCAGATATATGAACGCAATTTGCGTTTCACTCAGAGCAGCCGATTGATCCCCAGTCCCGGCGGGTGCGTGTACACTCCCGACAGCGATGCGGGAGATTTGCGGAAATACAATACGCGCCTCTCGATTCCAGTCCAATATGTAAGTCCCCTGCTTCTCACTTTCCTCGCGGGCAGACTTGAGTGCGGTCACAGTCTGCTGCTCCTGCATAGAGGGAATGGCACTTTTTTCGACCTCGCTGAGTCTTTGATCGATCATCGCCTCCATCTTTTCTCTCTCTTCCACCGTTTCCGCAGAAAACACCTCCAACCGGAACGGTCTAAGATGTGCCTTTTCATGCAGTTTCTCTGTCAATACCGTCAAATCATCCTCCGATATTCCGGCAATCGTAAATACTGTCAGCATTTTCTTCTCGTTATCCAAAGTATAGGAGATTGCCAGACGAGGAGGTGCTTTGAAATTCTCCTCGATATAAATCTTCGCCTGCTCGTTCTCCAGATTTTCCTGCACGCTTTGATACGCAAAGAAACAGCTGGGCAGCGTGACAAGCACTGCAAAGACCATCAGGTAGCGTTTCTGTCTTGAAAATTCTACGGAGTTGCGCTCTATCTTGGAGGGAATGTCAATGATTTTCAGGACGATGAATGCCATCAGACAGATAAAGAAGCTGTTGATAAAGAACAGGTAGAGTGCACCCACGGTGTACGCCATAACGCCCGTAGCAATGCCATATCCTGCGGTGCAGAGAGGAGGCATCAGAGCTGTTGCAATCGCAACACCGGGGATGACATTCCCGCCCTCTTTGCGTGTTACGCCGATGATTCCTGCCAAGCCGCCAAAGACAGCAATCAAAACGTCCCAGATGGTCGGCGATGTCCGTGCAAGCAGTTCCGATGAAGGGGCATCGATCGGTGTGAGGGAAAAGTAAAGCGTCGATGTGGCAACCGAAATGATCACTTGAGCGAGCAGACTTCCTGCGCTGGAACGAATGTATGTGCTGTCATAACGGGCAAGCCCATAGCCAATTCCAAGGATCGACCCCATCAGCGGAGAAATCAGCATCGCGCCGATGATGACCGCCGTGCTGTTCATATTGAGCCCGATGGAGGCGATAAAGATCGCCAACATCAGGACACTGAGATTCGTCCCCCGGAATCGCACACCGGCGTTGATCCGCTTCGTAATTTCCTGTGTCGAGGCAATGTCGCCATGCAAGTCAAAAAAATCTTTTAGTTTCTCCCAAATCAAACAAACAGCTCCTTCGGTCTCTATCATTAGGATGTTCGTTATTTATAGAAATAATACCACGCTCTTACGAACATCGTTAATTCCTTCACCGACGTATCGGGAAGCCCGACCAACTCAAAGCCCGGCAGCCCCGGTGACACATCCACCTCAACGTCGATGATCCGTCCGTCAATTCCGAGGGTCGTCGCGCCATAGGTCTTTGCAAACAACGGCCTTCCCTCCTACGTTTCAAATATAAGAGAATTATAACACAGGATGGTGGAAGTTGCCTAATGATTCTTTGCAAAAGAATAAGGCTTCCGCTATGGAATTTTTCCTGTGCAACTTGATTTTACAACCTACAAAAATTATTTTTCCAGTGCCTTTTGGAGTGCGGCTTTCATCCGTGTGATGCTGTCTGCGCCGGCAATGCGTTCATCACCGATGATAAAGAGCGGCACGGAGCTGACGCCACGCATATAGGCCTCCGTTTCATCCTGCTGCACTTCGTCCAGATAGAGCGTGTCGAACTTGATCACTTTTTCCGCTTCTTCCATATTAAGACCTGCCGACTGTGCCGCACAGCGCAGAACATCGGGTTCGGAGAGGGCGGCATTTTTGCCGAAATAGGCATCCATGAGAACCTCGATAAGACGGTCGGCTTTCTCCGGCTCTTTGTTTTGTGCATACTTGGTCAAACGATGTGCATCCACGGTGTTGACAAACTGGGCATCGACAAAGTTGAAGTTCAGTCCTTCCTGTCTGCCCATGGCAGTAATGCTGTCGATACGCTTTTCTGCTTCATCTGGCGAGAATCCGTACTTGCGTACGAAGAGGTCGGTCATGTTGCCTACGGATTTTCGCGGTGCATTTGGATCAAGCTGGAACGCTTTCATTTCAAGTTCAATCGGCTCGGTGGTGTCCATCGCGGCAATGGCTTTTTTCATGCGTGTCTCTCCGATATAGCAGAAGGGACAGGCGTAGTCGGACCAATATGTGATTTTCATGTGGCATCACCTTTCGTTATGTGATGATAGAGTGGGTTCTTCCTGCGGCAGAGATTCTGCCTGTGTCGTGTGTTGATGCAGATAGTCGATGTAGCGGTTTCCCCACACTTCAATGCAATCGAGGACGGGGGTGAACGCGTAACCGATTGGCGTCAGCTCGTATTCGACGCGCGGCGGGACTTCGGGGAAGGCGGTGCGTGTCAGCAGGCCTTCATATTCAAGCGTTTTCAGCTGTGTGGCAAGTGTCGCCTGTGTTGCGCCGACTTCCTTTTGAATTTCGCCAAAGCGCCTTGCACCGGCGGCAAGGGTACGCATGATGAGGATCGCCCATTTCCCTGCGATGAGTTTTTGCGCCGTAGCAAAGGGACAAGAACCGAATTTGTTCATCTGTCGATGGGGGGGCTTTGTCATGGTGATTCCCTTCTGTCTGCATATCGTTCATACGACCTGTTAGAAATAATAGCACAGTTCTTTTGTTAATGCAAGTCGAAAAATTAAAGTTAGTGTTTTTATGTGTTTCTGATCATATTATTGGGTGGACTGTAGTATAATGAAAATATATAGAAAATCCAACGAAAGTGAGGTAGATACACACGCTCTTTTCCCTGCCCTTTGTATTTATAGACGTGGAGCGGCAATCCTGCGATGGATTCGGCAAGGATGCGCACGCAAGCGTAAACCGCTGTTGTCTGCATCGCAGTCCTCTCATTGAGCGCCTTGCCCGCCGCTGTCTGTCCAAACAAAAAGGACAAGCCGCCGAGGTGATTCTTGGGCTTGTCCCGTGAACGGAAGAGTTTTGTGAAGAAGTTCATGGAAACCTCCATTTCATGTTTGTAATTTTTATGTCCGCTGCAATCTCCCAATCCCCATGTCTTGCACAATACACCTCCTGAAATTTTTGAGACAAACAGGAATAGAGCTATACTGCAAAGAATAATTCACTTCATGAGATTATGAAGTCGGTGGATCGAGGTTCATACGATGAAGATTGAGCACATCGCAATGTACGTGAATGATCTGGAGGCAGCCAAGGAATTTTTCGTAAAATATCTGAACGGCAATGCCAATGACGGCTACCACAATAAAAATACAGGTTTCCGCTCTTATTTCATCTCTTTTGAGGATGGTGCGAGACTGGAACTTATGAAGAAGCCCGAAATGACAGATGACAAGAAGTCCCTCACCAGAACAGGCTTTATCCATATAGCTTTCAGCGTCGGCAGCAAAGAAGCGGTTGATTCCCTTACGGCTCGTATGAAAGGCGACGGCTACAAGATCATCAGTGGACCTCGTACCACTGGAGATGGATATTACGAGAGCTGCGTCATCGGGATTGAGGACAATCAAATTGAGATAACGGTATAAGACAAGAAGCGAGAGCTGCTATGCTTTCTCAACGATGATATAGACTGTAGGCGACAGTGAAAGGAGACGTCATGAACATCTCTCTCCTTGACCATTTTGTTCTGACCACCGAGCATCCGAAAGAGTGTCTGCGCTTTTACACGGAGATTCTCGGGATGGAGTTGCGCCAAGAGAACGGACGCTATGCCTTTTTCTTTGGAGCCTCAAAGATCAACATTCATATGCGCCCCGCAGAATTCCTCCCTGCAGCAGCGCATCCATGCACGGGGGCTCTTGATCTCTGCTTCGTCGTAGATGAGCCCATCGAAGTTATCATGCAAGAGCTTCATGCAAAGGAGATCATTCCGGAAACCGGTATTGTAGAGCGTCACGGTGCACGTGGTTCCATGCGGAGCATCTACCTGCGCGACCCCGATGGGAATCTGGTTGAGCTGTGTAGCTATACGGAGAAATAGTACCGATTCTTGCTTCTTGTCTATTTGAGTCACTCCTCGGCTATGTCACGCCCCTTCATCATCCTTCTTACTTCCTCGAACGCAGCAGCCGCTCCATCCGATCCTCCTGCGGAGAGCCGACGAATGTGGTGGTGCAGTTCTGCTTTACGATGTCGAAAATCTCATACCAGAGCAGATTGGACTGCTTCTGGAATGCCTGCC
>ERZ773090.565-NODE-565-length-17886-cov-11.6959_pt1 | contig 17886 bp, 15 predicted proteins | sample MGYA00580579_ERZ773090 | MGnify/ENA primary metagenome ERZ773090 (study PRJEB29015, sample SAMEA2738014) | human oral metagenome | biome: human oral; feature: human-associated habitat; material: dental | place: China | collected 2132 ... | reverse complement strand
GGAAGCCTGGAGCCGTGATGCCCAGACTGCAACGCCTCACCGACTTCATCGCACGTCTCCTGGGCAAGGAGTGGGACGTGCGGGCACTGGACCGCCAGCGCACCAGCCCGGCGAGCAGCCACCCGGGCGACTCGCGCGGCCGGCCCGACGAGCCCCCGACCATCTCACCGTACGTCGCAGGTCCCGTCGGACCCGCAGACTCAGCCGACTCGACCGACTCAACCACCCCGGCCGACTCCAGCGGACCATCGGAGCCCGCCAGGGCAACCGCCTCGGCGCAGACCTTAGACGCCTCACGCACCTGGTCGAGCACATCAGGCCGGTCGGAGGAGGACCCGGCAGCGGGAGAACAGGGCGCCGACCGCTCTTCGGACCTGGATCCGACCGAGGAGGAGCCCCAGGTACTGACTCTGGCTCGGATCGAGTCCATGCTCACCGGTCCCATGGAGTACCACGTCCAGCTGGCCGATGACCGTGAGCACCCCTGCCTCCTGGGTACCTGGGACTCCTTCCCCTTCGTCATTGAGATCCCCGAGGGGCACGACGGCTGGCTCCTGGTCTCCGGGGACTGGGAGGAGGCCGCCCCCGTCTCGCAGCGTGACGAGATCGCCGCCAGTGTCAACGACTGGAACCGGGACAAGTTCTTCCCTACGGTCGGTGTCGTTGACACCGCCATTGGGCCGCTGGTGCGGGCCACCTACCTCACTGACCTGTCTGCCGGGGTCACCGACGCCCAGCTGCGTCTCCACCTGGATACGGCGCTGTCCGCCTGCACGCAGGCCCTCAGCCTCGTGGGTCCGCTCCTACCGGAGATCTGAGCGCAGTGAGCTCAGCAGCTGCGGGCGTCCCCCGTCCGGTAAGGGTCGCCGTGGTGGGCCCCACCGCCACCGGCAAGTCCGACCTCGCCCTCGCTCTCGCCGAGCAGGCGCAGGCCGGTGGACTGTCCGAGGGCGCTGAGATCATCAACGCCGATGCCTCCCTGCTCTACCGGGGGATGGACATCGGCACCGCCAAGCCCTCCCCGGTCGAGCGGGTCCGCGTCCCCCACCACCAGATCGATGTCCTCTCCGTCAGGGACCGGGCCTCCGTGGCCGCTTTCCAGCGGGCCGCCCGCAGTGACATCGAGGGCGTCGAGTCCCGGGGAAACCTGGTGATCATCGCCGGTGGCTCCGGCCTGTACGTGCGCGCCCTGACCGATGGGCTCGACTTCCCCGGCACTGATCCGCAGGTCCGCACCGGCCTGGCCGAGCGCGCCGAGCGCGAGGGCACTTCCGTCCTCTATACCGAGCTCACCGGCCTCGATCCCGTGGCGGCCGAGCGGATCGAGGCCTCCAACACCCGTCGGATCGTGCGCGCTCTGGAGGTCATTGAGATCACCGGGCGCCCCTTCTCCGCATCCCTGCCCCGCTACGAGGACGTGGCTCCCACTGTCCACATCGCTCTGCGCTGCGAGCGTCGGCTCCTGGACCTGCGTATCAATGCCCGCGCCCGCGCCATGTTCGAACGCGGCCTCGTGGAGGAGGTCGAGACCCTCATCGACCAGGGCATCCGAGAAGGGGAGACCGCTCCACGCGCCATCGGCTACGCCCAGGCGCTCGCGGTCATCGACGGGACCATGAGCGTGCCCGAGGCGGTCGACTCCACGGCCCTGGCCACCCGCCAGCTCGCCTCCCGCCAGATCAAGTGGTTCCGCCGTGATCCGCGAGTGCGCTGGATCGACGTCGAGCTCACCGAGGACGGTCGTTGCACCGACGCGGAGTGCTCCCGGGTGACCAGGCAGGCACGGGAGCTCGTTCTCGCCGTCGACGGCGTCGCTTAGGCTAGGGACCATGCCGTACTCGACAGGTCTCCGTGGTCGTGAGCTCATCAAGGGCCACGCGACCCTCAACGACTTCCTCATGCTGGTCGACCCCAGCTGCGAGGTCGCTGTCAGCGGCGCCGATATCGCTGCGGTCTGCGACCGCCACGGCGGCATTGGTGCCGACGGATTCGTGCGCGTCGTACGGACCGCCGCCCTTTCCGGAGCCGGGGCCTTCGCCGCGGCCGTGCCCGAGGCCGAGTGGTTCATGGACTACTACAGCGCCGACGGATCCGTGGCCGAGATGTGTGGCAACGCCGTCCGCCTGTTCGCCCACGTCCTGGACAGTGAGGGCCTGCGTCCCATCGCCGACGGCGAGTCGGTCGTCATCGGTACCCGAGGTGGTGCGCGCACTGTCACCCGCCTGGGCGAGCTGTGGACCGTGGACATGGGGCCGGCCCGTCTCACGCGCCCTCGTCAGGCGCAGGACGAGGGCTGGGACACGACAGTCGTCGTGCCCGGACTGACGGGCGAGCGAGCAGCCCTGAGTGTTGAGATGTCCGCCCCCCACGCCGTCGTCGCCCTGGGGGAGGAGAATGAGCTCGAGGCGGCCGCCTTCACCGGGCTCACCGACTCCGCTGCCCCGGTCGTCTACGACCCCGTTCCCGAGGCCGGCACCAACCTCGAGCTCGTTGTGCCGCTGGGGGAGGAGACCGACCCCGACACCCAGTCACCGGTGGGTATCGCCCGCATGCGCGTCCTGGAGCGCGGCGTGGGGGAGACCCTCTCCTACGCAGCGGGGTGCTGCGCCGTCGCCGTCGCCCTGCATGCCTGGACCGGTCCGGGCGCCCCCGAGGACTACCGGCTGCTCGTTCCCGGCGGAGAGATCGGGGTGCACGTGGGCGCCAGCCCCCTGGGTGAGGACAGCACTGTGCTGCTGACCGGACCGGCCACGATCACCGGACGGGTCACCATCGCCTGAGGCCCTTCGGACCTGCCGCCATCCACACTGCTCCCGGACGTCGCACTGACGCCGCATCCGAGAAGAGAAACCAACCACCACTATGTCCCAGCCATCCAGTCGCTCCGCCGTCGGCACCATCCTGCCGACCGGTCTGATGCTCTTCGCCCTGTTCTTCGGGGCCGGCAACCTCATCTTCCCGCCCTTGCTGGGGGCCGCCTCGGGCAGGTTCTTCATCCCGGTGATGGCGGGCTTCCTCGCCACGGGGGTGCTCATGCCCCTCATCACCGTGGTGGCCGTCTCCACCTCCGGCGAGGGCATCCTCGGCCTGGCCCGCAGGGTGGGGCCCCGATTCGGTCTGGTCATGCCGCTGGCGGTCTACCTGGCGATCGGCCCGCTCTACGCCATCGCCCGCGTGACCACGGTCGCCTACGAGCTGGCGACCCGTCCCGTTCTTGAGCTGTGGGGCTTCCATGACTCCCGCCTGGCTCTGCTGGCGCACGTGACGGTCTTCATGGGCGTCGCCTTCGGCATCGCTCGCAGCCCGAGCCGTCTGGCCGACCGCGTCGGGCGCTGGCTCACGCCCGCGCTGCTGGCCCTGCTGGCACTGCTGTGCGGGGTCACCCTGGTGATGGCCCCCGGGGTGGAGCGGGAGGCCATCGAGCCCTACGCGAGCGCGCCCCTGACCACCGGGCTGACCCAGGGCTACCTCACCATGGACGTCCTGGCGGCCAGTGTCTTCGGCATCGTGGTCATCACCTCCCTGCGCGAACGCGGCCTGACCTCGCCCAGGAGACTGGTACGCGGCACCATCCTGTCCGGAGGCATCGCCGCGGCGCTGCTGGGGCTGGTCTACATCGGCCTGGCCGTGCTGGGCACCCGCACCCGCGGGCAGATCACCACCGACACCAAGGACGGTACCGAGCTGCTGCGCAACGCGGCCTCCTCGACTCTGGGGACCTCCGGCGTCGTCATCTTCGCCGCCATCGTCATCCTGGCCTGCCTGACCACCGCGGTGGGCCTGCTGGCCTCCTGGGCCGGCTACGCCTACACCGCCTGGCCTGCGGTCTCCTTCAACCGGCAGCTCGCCGCCTGCGCCATCGTCTCCTTCACCCTGGCCAACCTGGGACTGAGCGCCATCCTCAAGATCGCGGGGCCGCTGCTGAACCTGCTCTACCCCTTCGCCATCGCCCTGGTCGCCGTCACGCTCGTCGACGCCCTGGCCCCCGGGCGGCTCCGGGCCGCCTACCAGTGGTGCGTCATCACGGCCGGGACCTTCGGATCCGTCTCCGCGATCACCGCCGCCGGTTGGGACGGCCCCAGCAGGCTGCTCGCGCGCACCGGCCTGTGGAGCGACTCCACCGGCTGGATCCTGCCGGCGCTCATTGCCCTGGGCATCGGGATCGCTCTCGACGTGCGCTCAGGTGCGTGGTCCACGCCTGTGGCTGGGGAACCGCCCAGCCAGGTCCAGCACGACGTCGAGCACGCGGCGGCCTCACAGCTCTGAGAGGCGTTGAGGGGTTCTGGGCGGCTCTGAGCGACACTGTGCGCGGTAGCCTCTGGGTGTGCCCAGCTCACCACCCCCGGCCCGCGATACGAATGCACCCGAGCACCAGCGGCTCCTGCCGACACTGCTCATCCCCGCCTTCGTCACACTGCTGGCCGTCTCCTCGGTCAACGTCATCCTCCCGGCCGTCTCCCAGGACCTGAGCGCGGGCACCGCCGGGCTGCAGCTCGTCGTCTCCGGCTACTCCCTCGTCTTCGGCGTCGTCCTCGTCCCGGCCGGTCGCGCCGGTGACGTCATGGGCAGAGGCCGGATCTTCGTCATCGGCATGATCCTGTTCGGGGTCGGCTCACTGGCCTCCGGGCTCGCCCCTGACGTCGTCACCCTCAACCTGGCCCGCGTGGTCATGGGGGTCGGCTCGGGCCTGCTCAATCCGCAGGTGGCCGGCATGATCCAGCAGTACTACAGCGGGGAGTCCCGCGGCCGGGCCTTCGGACTCTTCGGTGCCGTCATCGGGGTCTCGGTGGCGGTGGGGCCGGTGCTCAGCGGCGGGCTCATCGGCTGGCTCGGAGATGACTGGGGCTGGCGCGCCTCCTTCCTCATCAACGTCCCGCTCGTCCTGCTCGGCGTCTGGGCCGCGCACCGCTACCTGCCGGACTCCGCCTGGCACAGGCAGGACGGTGGCAGCGGCGCCGGCCGGGACCGGGTCGACCTCGACCCGGTGGGCATGGTGCTGCTCGCCGCGGGCACGCTGCTGATCATGATCCCCTTCATGGAGGCCTCCGCGGGCGCCTGGGTCTGGGGCCTGGAGGCGGCCGGCATTGGCATCGTCTCAGCCTGGGTGGTGTGGGAGAGACGCTACCGGGCAAGGGGCGGGGCGCCCATGGTGGATCTCAGCCTCCTGGCCATCCCGTCCTTCGCATACGGCAGCCTGGCCATTGCCGTCTACTTCCTGGGCTACACCTCGGTGTGGATCATCGTGGCCCAGTACGTCCAGGCCGGCCTGGGATCGACTGCTCTGGTCAGCGGCGCCGTCGGGGTCCCCGCTGCCCTGGCCGGATCGGTCGCTGCCGCCGTCGCCGGCCGCCGCGTCATCCGGGTGGGCCGGGTGATGGTTCTCGGTGGCATGGCTGCGGGTATGGCCGGCCTGCTGGCCAGCGTCGGCATCATCCACATGCACGCGCGGGCCGGTTGGAGCCCCTGGTGGCTCACTCTCACGCTCCTGCTGCTCGGCGTGGGGCAGGGACTCGTGGTCTCCCCGAACCAGACCCTCTCCCTGGTTGACGTCCCTCTGGAGTACGCCGGTGCCGCCGGCGGCATCCTCCAGACCGGTGAGCGCATCGGCACCTCCATCGGTATCGCAGCCATTACGGGACTGACCTTCCGCGTCTCACACTCCTCAGGCTGGGACGTCGCCGCCCAGGTGGGACTGCTGGCCGTTGTGGCCGCCATCGCAGTGTCGGCCGCGATCGCCGCCGTCGACCTGCGCCTGGCGGCCCGACGACGCCGGTAGCCGCTCAGGCTGCGCGCCGATTGTTCAGCCGTCCACCGGCCCATCCGGCCCGCGGCGCACCCGTAGCACGCGGAAGCCCTTCGACGATGCCTGCCGGCTGACGTCCCAGCCCTGACCGGTCAGCCACGTCGCCAGTGAGTCGGCGCCCAGGTTCTTGAGCACCACCAGCCAGGCCTCGCCGTCGGCTGACAGGAGCGCCAGCCAGGACAGCAGGAGCTCGTGCAGAGCGTCCTTGCCGATGCGCACCGGCGGGTTGGACCAGATGAGGTCCACCGGTGTCGAGGTCTGATGCAGCTCGGCCAGCAGCGCCTCGGCCTGGGAGGTGCGCACGTTGTCCAGGCCCGCGGCGGCTGCGTTGCGGGCGGTCAGGACCAGTGAGCGCTCATTGACGTCGGTCGCCAGGACCGTGGCCCCGGGGGCGGCCCCGGCCAGGGCCAGCGTGATCGGGCCCCAACCGCATCCCAGGTCGAGGAAGGTCCCGGCCTCGGGCGGATTGGGGACGTGGTCGAGGAGGACCTGGGTCCCCTTGTCGAGACGATCGGCGCTGAAGACCCCCGAGGCCGTCACCACCGCGTGCTCCACGCCGCGGATCGTGAAGCGGTGGGCGCGCTCCTCGGCCTCGACGGCGGGGGAGGCGGTGAAGTAGTGCTCGCTCACACCCGTCAGGCTACCCGCGTACCCTGACGGGCATGAGCGCCCCGCCCAGCTCCGCCGGCAGTCCTTCGCTCCGGGCGCTGTTCAGCTCCCGAGCGGGGCACCTGGCGTTGGCGGTGCTCGTCGTCGAGCTGCTGGCGGGCATGCAGATCTACCTCAACCAGACCGTCCTGCCGCTGCTGGCAACCGAGATGGGTGCCCGCAACGCCTATGGGCTGGTGACGGCGGCGGCTCAGGTCCCCGCCTTCCTCACGATGCCGCTGGGCGGGGCCATGCTCGCCCGGTGGCGGCCGGACCGCCTCATGACCGCGCTCACCGCCCTGCTGGTGGTCGGCGCCGTTGTCGGAGCCCTCGCCCCGAACGTCGAGGTCTACGTCCTCGGGGAGATCCTGCGGGGTCTGGCCGCCGGGGCCCTGGCGACCGCGACCATGGGAGTCATGGTCGCCGGTCTGCCCGATGCCTGGAGGCGACTGTGCCTGGCGGGAGGATCGGGCATGTGGGTCGTGGCGGCCCTGGCCGGCCCCGTCTACGCCTCCGGTGTCAGCGCCTCCTGGGGCTGGCGCTGGGCCCTCGTGGTCTACCTGCCCGTGCTCATCGCGGCCCGCGCCGTCATGGCCGGTCAGATCCACGACCTCAGGCTGGACGAGGAGACGGATCACGATGAGACGGTCCCGTGGCTGCCCGCCCTGGCCATGGCCGCGGGCGTGGCACTCATCGGGGCGCTACGAGCATCCAGCCCCTGGTTCTGGCCCGGCGTCGGCGTCGGCACTGGGCTGGTGCTCTGGTCCTGCTCATGCGTCCTGCCGGATGGGACCCTGCGCCTGGTGCCCGGTCGGCGCGCGGGCATCGCCACCCTGCTGTGGGTGTGCGCCTTCTTCCTGACCCTGGACTACCTGGTGGCCCCCAGCGCCCACGACGTCCTGGGCCTGACCCCGACCCAGACCGGCTGGGCGCTCACCGCAGGCGGCATCGGCTGGTCGGCCGTCGCGATCGCCTGCGGGGCACGTCCGGCGCGTGAGCCGCAGGCCTACCGGCGTCGCACCATGCTGGCCGCGGTCTTCTTCGTGGTCGGAACCATGCTCATGGCGGTCACGGTCCTGGAGAAGGCGGACTGGTGGGGGCTGCCCGTGGGCTACGGCGTGGCCAGCATCGGCATGGGCCTGACCCACCTGGACACCATGAACCGCATCGTCACCGATCCCGCCGAGCCCGACGGCATCACCCACGCCCAGGCCGCCACCGCCGTGACGATCGCCGGCGCGGCCGGCGGCGCCGTCCTGGGGACGGCCACCACGGCCTTCGTCGCCCCGGCAGCGGCCGGCGTCGAGCCGGGTCGGTTATGGCCGACGCTCGTCCTGCTCGCCGTAGGCCTCCTCCTCACCCCGCTGCTGGCCCGACGCGCCGCCTGAGGACGCGAGTGGTCACACCGGCCCGCGGGCAGTAGCATCGCCCCCATGTGGATCCTTCGTATGCGCTGAACCGGCGGCAGAGGCCGCCCCCGGACGAGTTATCGCGCCCCATCGAAGGGGCGCAGGCATACGATGAAGGACTTCTTGTGACCCAGCACCACTCCAGTACTCCCTCCACCCCCGACGACATCCGTGACACTCAAGAAGGTCGCGACGTGCGCGACGTCGTCGCCCGGGTTCTCTCCCGGACCGGAACCGCCCTGGCCTCCACCGCCGCCCAGCACCGGCAGCAGGCCGACCACTACGACAACGCCAACGCCGATGAGGGGGCTCTTGAGCGCGAGGCCCGTGCCGCGCGCCGCCGTGTGGCCGGCTTGTCCACCGAGCTGGAGGACGTCAGCGAGGTCGAGTACCGCCAGGTCCGCCTGGAGAAGGTCGTCCTGGTCGGTCTGGAGCTGCCCCGCCCCCATGGGGCCGCCGCCCCGGGAGGCGGCGCTCTGGAGGCGCGCGACGTCCAGGACGCCGACACCTCCCTGCGTGAGCTGGCCGCCCTGGCCGAGACCGCGGGAAGCCAGGTCCTCGATGCCCTCATCCAGAGGCGCGACCACCCCGATCCCGCCACCTACCTGGGCAGCGGCAAGGCGCGTGAGCTGGCCGACGTGGTGGCTGCGGCCGGAGCCGACACGGTGATCGTCGACGGCGAGCTCGCCCCCTCCCAGCGCCGCGCCCTGGAGGACGTCGTCGGCGTCAAGGTCGTCGACCGCACCGCCCTCATCCTGGACATCTTCGCCCAGCACGCCAAGTCCCGCGAGGGCAAGGCCCAGGTCGAGCTCGCCCAGCTCGAGTACCTCCTGCCGCGCCTGCGCGGGTGGGGCGAGTCCATGTCCCGCCAGGCCGGGGGCCGAGTGGCCGCCGGTCAGGGCATCGGCTCGCGCGGCCCCGGCGAGACCAAGATCGAGCTCGACCGGCGCCGCATCCGCCAGCGCATGGCCCGCCTGCGCCGCGAGATCCAGGCCATGGCGCCCTCGCGGGAGACCAAGCGCGGCTCACGCCGACGCGGGGCCATCCCCTCGGTGGCGATCGCCGGCTACACCAACGCCGGCAAGTCCTCCCTCATGAACCGCCTCACCGAGGCCGGCATCATGGTTGAGGACGCCCTGTTCGCCACCCTCGACCCCACCGTCCGGCGGGCCGAGACCTCCGAAGGGCGCACCTACACCCTCACCGACACCGTCGGCTTCGTGCGCAACCTGCCCCACGAGCTCATCGAGGCATTCCGCTCCACCCTGGAGGAGGTGGCCGGAGCCGACCTCGTGCTCCACGTCGTCGACGCCGCCCACCCCGACCCCCTCAGCCAGGTTGCGGCGGTGCGTACCGTCCTGTCCGAGATCCCCGGAGCCCTGGACGTGCCCGAGCTCATCGTCCTCAACAAGGTCGACCTCGCCGACGCCGTCACCCTGGCGGCGCTGCGTACCCGCCTGCCCTCAGCGGTGGCGGTCTCGGCCCGCACGGGGGAGGGGATCGAGGAGCTGCGCGCTCGCATCGAGCAGATGCTGCCCCACCCGCAGGTGAGTATCGACGTCGTCGTGCCCTACTCGCGCGGCGACCTCGTCTCCCGGGTCCACGCCGAGGGTGAGATCGACACCGTCGACTACGTTGAGACCGGGACCCGCGTCGTGGCCCGCGTCGGTGCCGCCCTGGCGGCCGAGATCGAGGGCGCCGCCACCAGCGCCTCCGCCGGCTAGAGACCGTGACCCGAACCGAGCCGGACCAGTCGGGCCGGCCTGACCTTGACGGCCCCGGTGACAGGATGGTCCTGGACATCCTGGACGCCGCGGTGCGTGCCATGGGCGGCAGCCCCCGCCAGGGGCAGGTCACCATGGTGCGTGAGGTCGCCCGATCAGTGGCCGACGGCACCCACCTCCTGGTTCAGGCCGGTACCGGAACCGGAAAGTCCCTGGGCTACCTGGTGCCGGCCATGGTTCATGCCGTGCAGACCGGAGGCCGCGTCGTGGTCTCCACCGCCACCCTGGCCCTTCAGAGGCAGGTTCTCACCAAGGACGCGCCCCTGGCGGCCGACGCCGTCGAGCGGGTCACCGGTACCCGTCCCGAAGTGGCTCTGCTCAAGGGCTGGCAGAACTACCTGTGCCGCCACCGTCTGGCCGGCGGCTACCCGCAGGACGAGGACGAGGCCGCGCTCTTCGGCGTCGGCGACGCCATTGCTCAACCGACAGCGGGCCACGGGGCCGATGCGAGTCTGGGGGAGCAGGTGGTGCGCCTGCGCGAGTGGGCGGCCAGGACCGATACCGGCGATCGCGACGACCTCGTCCCCGGCGTCTCCCAGCGCGCCTGGGCCCAGGTCTCCGTCTCCCGGGCCGAGTGCCTGGGGCAGTCCTGCCCCCTGAAGTCCGAGTGCTTCCCCGAGCTGGCGCGCGCCGCCGCCTCCCGGGCCGATCTCGTGGTGACCAACCACGCCATGCTCGGCGTGGTCGTGGCCGGCAACCCCGGCGTCCTTCCCGACCACCAGGTCCTCATCGTCGACGAGGCGCACGAGCTGGCCGACCGTGTCCGCTCCCAGGGCACCATCGCCCTGTCCGCGGCCGCCGTGGCGCGCACGGCTGCCACCGCTCGTAAGCACGCTTCCGTGCTGGTCAGCGAGCTGGAGGCCGCTGGGCAGAGCCTCCAGCTCGTTCTGGCCGAGCTGCCCGACGGCAGGCTGGAGGCGCCGCTGCCGGCAGCCCTGCATGACGCGCTCGTGGTCCTGGCCGGGGCGGCCCGACAGGTCGCCTCAGACGTACGAGACCAGGCCCGCGCACTGGGCCGTGACCGCTCCGGCGAGGCGGCCGGGGCGCTGGCGGTCGCCCGCACCGCCGTCGGTGACCTGGTCGATGTCCTGGACCGCATGACCTCCGACTCGGTGGCCCAGGGCCGGGACGTCGCCTGGATCGAGCGGCCCCGCATGGGGGCCGAGCCCCCGCGGCTCCTCCTGGCCCCCATCGAGGTCGCCGGCTCGGTGGCGAGCCATCTGCTGGGCGGTCGTGCCAGCGTCATGACGTCGGCGACCCTCGCCCTGGGGGACAGCTTCGACCCCATGGCCCGCTCCCTGGGACTGACCCTGGCGGAGCAGCCGTGGAGAGGCCTCGATGTCGGATCCCCCTTCGACTACCCCCGCCAGGGCATCCTCTACGTGGCCGCCCACCTGCCCCGCCCCGGCGCCGGCATCTCCGAGGCCGCCCTGGATGAGATGCTCGCTCTGGTCGAGGCCTCCGGCGGAGGCATGCTGGGCCTGTTCTCCTCCCGGCGCGCTGCTCAGGAGGCCGCCGAGGTGCTGCGAGGGGCCACCGACCTGCCCGTGTACGCCCAGGGGGACGATCAGCTGCCCACCCTGGTGCAGGCCTTCACCGACGACGAGGCCGCCTGCCTGGTGGGTACCCTCTCGCTGTGGCAGGGGGTGGACGTGCCCGGGCGAACCTGCCGGCTCGTCGTCATCGACCGCATCCCCTTCCCTCGCCCCGACGACCCGGTCGCCCAGGCCCGCACCGACGCCGTCGTGGCCGCAGGAGGCAACGGGTTCATGAGCGTGTCCGCCACCCACGCCGCTCTGCTCCTGGCCCAGGGGGCGGGCCGTCTCATCCGTCGCAGCCAGGACCGCGGCGTCGTCGCCGTCCTGGACTCCCGCCTGCGCACCGCCCGCTACGGGGGATTCCTCACCCGCTCCATGCCCGCCCTGTGGCCGACGACGAAGCCCGACGTGGTCCGCGCCGCCCTGCGGCGCCTGTCGGTTCGCCCCGGCGTCCCGACAGGGGAATGAATCCGTCGGCTGGGCCCTTAGGTATGTGCCCCTCGGGAGGATGTGCACGTAGGCTTGGCGCGAGCGGGTGCTCGCGCCCTGCGGTCCTGCCCAGCAGATCCCATTGAGGAGAAGAACGTGTCAGACCACATCACCACCACCGCTGAAGGCTCCTACCCCACCAACCGTTCCGGTCGTCCCTCCAAGGTCGCCGTCATCGGCGCCGGGGCCGTCGGCTCCACCCTCGCCTACGCCTGTGTGACCAAGGGCGTTGCCCGCGAGGTCGTTCTGCAGGACATCGTCAAGGAGAAGGTCGAGGCCGAGGCCCTCGACATCGCCCAGGGAATCCAGTTCACCTCCGCCGGCTCCGTCTCGGGCTCCGACGACCCCGAGATCTGCCGCGACGCGGACGTCATCGCCATCACCGCCGGCGCCAAGCAGAAGCCCGGCCAGTCCCGCCTCGAGCTCGCCGGCGCCACCGTCGGCATCATGGAGAAGATCCTTCCCAAGCTCGTGGAGGTCGCTCCCAACGCCATCTTCGTCCTCGTGGCCAACCCGGTGGATGTGGTCACCTACTGCGCCAAGAAGATCACCGGCCTTCCCGAGAACCAGGTCTTCGGTTCCGGAACGGTGCTGGACACTGCCCGCATGCGGTACCTCATCTCCCTGGAGACCGGCACGGCCGTGCAGAACATCCACGGCTACATCGCCGGTGAGCACGGCGACTCCGAGGTGCCGCTGTGGTCCTCCACCGAGATCGGCGGCGTGCCGATCACCCAGTGGGGAACCACCCTCGATGGCGGCGTGTTCGACGAGGCCAAGCGTGAGCGCATCGCCCACGACGTGGTCCGCTCCGCCTACCGCATCATCGAGGGCAAGGGCGCCACCAACTACGCCGTCGGCCTGGCCGTGCAGCGCATCATCGGTGCCGTCCTCAACGACGAGCAGCGGGTTCTCACCATCTCCCCGCTGCTGGACAACTGGCACGGCATCTCCGACGTGTGCATGGCCGTCCCCACGATCGTGGGACGTGAGGGCGCCGGGCGTCGCCTCGAGCTGCCCCTGACCTCCGAGGAGAAGGAGCGCCTGACCGCCTCCGCCGACCACCTGCGCGAGGTCGCACGTGGCCTGGGCTACTGAGCCACCGGTCTGAAACGCGGAAGGACCGCCCCGGTCAATGGGGCGGTCCTTCCGTCATCCGGACCTGGCGTGCCTACAGGGCGCGCAGCACCGTGACCACCTTGCCCATGATCGTGGCCTGGTCTCCGTCGATCGGGGCGTAGCTGGAGTTGCGGGGGAGCAGCCACTGGTGGCCGTCGCGACGCGAGAGCACCTTGACTGTCGCCGAGGCGCCGTCGACATCCTCGATCATGGCCGCCACGATCTCTCCGTTGGCCGCGTCGGGCTGAGAGCGCACCACCACCCAGTCGCCGTCGCAGATGGCGGCCTCGATCATCGAGTCCCCGTGCACCTCCAGCATGAAGAGCTCGCCCTCCCCGGTCAGGCGGCGGGGCAGGGCCATGACATCGGTGATCTCCTGCTCCGCCAGGATCGGGGTGCCGGCGGCGATCCGCCCCACCAGCGGAACGGCGACCGCGTCCCCGTCCTCGACGCCGGGGATGCTGGGGGAGTCAAGAGAGGAGACGTGAGCGCCACCGGGGGCGGCCGCACGGTCGCCAGGGCCGTTGTCGGCGGAGACGACCTCCATCGCCCGCGGACGATGGGGGTCTCGGCGCACCAGGCCCAGGCGCTCGAGCTTGTCCAGCTGATGCTTGACAGAGGAGGGGCTGGTCAGCCCCACCTGCTCACCGATCTCACGCAGTGAGGGCGGATACCCGTGGGTGGCGATGGCCTCGCGGACGGCCTCATAGACCGCGCGGGCGCGCTTGTCGAGGTCGCTGACGGCCTCCGCGACCGCTGCTGCGCTGGTCGCCTTCGAACCGCCGGTTCCGGCGGGCGGTATCGGGTTCGGTGAGTCGCCCTGGTGTGCTGTGGTGCTCATGGTCCTGGCCCTCCCTGCCGGACGGCCCTCAGGCCCGGGGGCGTCAAGGGCACGGAATAGATGTCGGTGGTCCGTGATCGTCTTGGACATGACCAGCCTACTGGCGAGACGAGCGCGATTCAAACACATGTTCGAAGAAGTGCTGGACGTGTCGCCTCTCAGGCGCTAATGTATCGAACAAGCGTTCGTCGAACATGTGTTCAGGAGGTTGCTGTGAGCGCCATTGCCATCCCGCTCCCGTCCCGCCAGGCTTCTCGGGCTCGGACTGATGAGCCCGTTGCTGGGCCGGCTAGCGGCCGGGGCGGTGGGCTGTCCTCCCGTCGGCCCAGGCTGAGGCTGGTCACCGAGGACTTCGTCCCCGAGGCTCCCGTGCGGAGCGGCCTCGAGGGCGCTCCGCGCCCCGGGTCCGCATCCGTAGGCGTCGCGGCGCTGCCGGCAGCGCCGGCAATGCCGGCAATGCGTCGTCCCGCGGCGCCCGTGGCCCTACGGGGCCGTCGCACGGAGCTGGAGAGACTGGCCCCGCAGCACCCGGCGGTGCGGGCCGCCGGGCTGCGACGGAGCGCCCAGCAGGAGGAGGATCGGCGAGGCGGCGCTCAGAGTGTGGGCAAGAATGAGTCTGTCCCGTCCCGCCCGCGGAAGACGGTGAAGGCGGCGGTACGCTCTCGGGCGGGGCTGCGGCTTCTTCGTGGCGGGCTCGCGGTCATCGTCGCGGCCTTCGTGCTCACCTGCAGCGGACTGGCCATCGGGGCCCTGGTGGGCTTAGTCTCTGCGGTCCCCGCCACGGCGGTTGCACAGGTGTCGGCGGATACCACCACCACGGTTGTTCGTCCTGGTCAGTCCCTGTGGGACATCGCCGAGGCGAGCGGGACCTCGGACGTCCCCGGGATGGTGGCTCGGATCGCCGAGCTCAACGACCTGAAGGGAACCACCATCCGTGCCGGACAGACGCTTGAGATTCCTGCAGTGTGAGAACCGGTGTGCGGGTCGTACCTCGGGGAGGGCTTGCGGGGCGGCCCACCGGGCGTTTACCCTCCGATGGACTGACCGTAGTCCAGTGAGTTCGGAGGTTGTAGGCGTGCACTGCCCCTTCTGCCGTCATGACGGCTCGCGCGTTGTCGACTCCCGGACCGCTGAGGACGGCACCTCGATCCGTCGTCGTCGTGAGTGTCAGCAGTGCGGGCGCCGCTTCACCACTCTGGAGACCGCCAGCCTGTCGGTCCGCAAGCGCTCCGGCGTCGTCGAGCCCTTCAGCCGTGACAAGGTCGTGGTCGGGGTCAGACGCGCCTGCCAGGGGCGCCCCGTCTCCGACGATCAGCTCGCGCTTCTGGCGCACCAGGTTGAGGAGGCCATCCGCGCCGGAGGCCAGGCGATCGTCGACTCCCACGACGTCGGGCTTGCGATCCTGGGCCCTCTGCGTGAGCTGGATCAGATCGCCTACCTGCGCTTCGCCTCGGTCTACTCCTCCTTCGACTCCCTGGAGGACTTTGAGAAGGCCATTGCCGAGCTGCGCAGCACCGAGGCCGCCTGCTGACCTGGTCGGACGACGAGGGCCTGCGCGGCGTGAGGAGCCCGTCAGGGGCTTGCGACAAAGGAGGACGTGGCAGACTTAACGTCATGCGCGTCCTCATCGTCTCCGACTGCTACGCGCCCAGGTTGGGCGGCATCGAAACTCAGGTGCGGGATCTCGCCCGCAACCTGAAGGTGGCCGGTCATGAGCCCGCCGTCGTCACCGCCACGCCGGTCGGTGACGGTCGTGGCCGCAGCGTTGAGAGGGTCGATGGCTTCCCCGTCTTCCGCACCACTGCGCACCTGCCCAAGGAGGTGCCCGTTCATCCCCGAGCCGGGCGCGAGCTCGATGACCTCCTGTCGCGCCTGCACCCCGACGTCGTGCACGCCCACGTCGGCGTCGTCTCGCCCTTCGCCTGGTCCGGCATCGCCTCGGTCCGGCGAGCGGGGCTCCCGCTGGCCGTCACCTTCCACTGCGTCCTGGGGCCCTGGGCGCACGTGGCCGGAGCGCTGGGTCCCGTCAGCCCCGTGCGGCTGTGGCAGCGCGGCGGCGCCGACCTGACGGCCGTGTCCTCCATGCTCGCCGCCGAGGTCCGTCGCGCCGGCGCTCACGATCCCGTCACCGTTCTGCCCAACGGCATCACCGTCGAGGACTGGCGCCTGGAGCGCCCCGGCCCCCAGGAGCGACGGCCTCACCGGCCAGTCACGGTCGTGGCCTCTCTGCGATGGGTCGAGCGCAAGCGCCCCCTGCAGGTCGTGCGCGCCTTCACCCAGGCGGTCAGAAGTACCCCCGGCACCGATGCGCTCCTCAAGATCTACGGGGACGGTCCACTGCGCGAGCAGCTCGCCCGCGAGGTCTCCGAATCCGGCTTGGCCGACCGCATCGAGCTCGTGGGGCGCGTCGAGCGCACTGAGCTCGCCCAGGCCTTCACGCGCGCAGACATCTACCTGCAGACCTCGCCCGCCGACTCCTTCGGTATCTCCACCCTGGAGGCCCGCAGTGCGGGGCTGGCCGTTGTCGCTTTGCGCTCCAGCGGAGTGCGCGACTTCATCACCGACGGCGTCGATGGTCTCCTCGCCGATGACGACGCGGGCCTGGCCCGCGAGCTCGCCACCCTCCTGGAGGACGACGAGCTGCTCGAGCGCGTCAAGACCCACAACTACGACAACGCCCCCTTGCCCGAGTGGGGCGCTGTGGCGCAGATGAACGTCGAGGCCTACCGGCGCGCCATCGCCTTGGCAGCTGCGTGAGCCTAACTGGCTGCGTGAGCCGGCGTTGGAGGTGAGGACGTTATCGACCCCCTCGTCAGGCGGTACTGGCGTCGTTGAGCACCTCGGAGAGTCGACGTGCCGCGGCCATGACCACGTGCCCGTGAACCCGGCCGGGTTGACGGCCCATGCGCTCAATAGGGCCGGAGATCGAGATCGCGGCCACCACCTTGCCTCCGGGCCCGCGTACTGGCGCCGAGACGGAGGCGACTCCGGGCTCACGCTCCCCAACCGACTGAGCCCATCCCCGACGTCGGACCGCCGAGAGCATGGTGGCGGTGAAGCGGGCCCCCACCAGACCGCGGTGCAGGCGGTCGGGCTCCTCCCAGGCGAGGAGCACCTGGGCGGCCGAGCCGCCCTGCATGGACATGGTGGCGCCCACGGGAATGGAGTCGCGCAGCCCGATCGGGCGCTCGGCATTGGCCACGCAGATGCGCACGTCCCCCTGGCGGCGGTAGAGCTGCGCCGACTCGTGGGTCTTGTCGCGCAGGGCCGCCAGCACCGGCCCAGCGGCGGACAGGAGATGGTCCTCGCCCGCGGCGCTGGCCAGCTCGGTGAGCCTGGGGCCCAGGATGAAGCGTCCCTGGGAGTCGCGGGTGACCAGGCGGTGGAACTCCAGGGCGACCGCGATGCGGTGAGCCGTGGGTCGGGCCAGGTGCGTGGTGGACACGAGCTGGGCCAGGGTCGCCGGCCCCGATTCCAGCGCACTCATCACCAGGGCCGCCTTGTCGATGACGCCGACGCCGCTGCTGTCGTTCTCCGGGGAGTTCTCTGAGGGGCTGTCCATAATCTGATACTGGCATTTCAAGGTATGAGATTTCAAGTTAGGGTCCACCTCGGAAGCGGCGCAGTGTCAGCATCCTGTAGGCCAAGGCTCAATGGCCGCGGATGTGGAGCGGCCGCTTCGCGCGGTCTGCGCGGGCCAGCAGCGTCTTCGGGTGCTCCTGAGCGCGGAGCGGATCGGGAACACCCGTTGCTGAGAGGATGAAGTCGATGGGAATGACTCTCGCCGAGAAGGTATGGCGCGATCATGTGGTGTCCAAGGGGAGCGACGGCGCCCCCGACCTGCTGTATATCGACCTCCACCTGGTCCACGAGGTCACCAGCCCCCAGGCCTTCGAGGGGCTGCGCCTGGCCGGACGCACGGTCCGTCGCCCCGACCTGACGATCGCCACGGAGGACCACAACACCCCCACCGTGGACATCGACCTGCCGATCGCCGATGTCACCAGCCGCGCTCAGATCGAGACCCTGCGTGCCAACTGTGCTGAGTTCGGGGTGCGGCTGCACTCCCTGGGGGACGCCGACCAGGGGATCGTTCACGCCGTCGGCCCGCAGCTGGGGCTGACCCAGCCCGGCATGACCGTGGTCTGCGGTGACTCCCACACCTCCACCCACGGCGCCTTCGGGGCCCTCGCCTTCGGTATCGGCACCTCCCAGGTCGAGCACGTCCTGGCCACCCAGACCCTGCCCATCGCCC